>Ga0247742_10001589_pt1 | contig 15622 bp, 20 predicted proteins | sample UWRJL208509C2_FD_180944 | JGI IMG/M metagenome (GOLD analysis project Ga0247742, IMG submission 180944) | Plant litter microbial communities from Arlington Agricultural Research Station in Wisconsin, United States - UWRJ-L208-509C-2 | ecosystem: Environmental > Terrestrial > Plant litter >...
ACATGCCTTCGTACGCCTTGGTAATCACAATTTCGCTATTCGCTGTGTCCTGAGGGAGGAACTGTAGGAGAGACCTGCCGTTGCTGTTCGTCCCGAGGCCAATAATGTAAGGGAACTTTTGGGGCTGCTTAAAGGGCTCAGAGCGCCACTTCTCGTAAAAGAGTTGCATATCAGGGTCCTCTAGATGCCATTCTGCTTGTCGATTCCAGAACCAATTTGCACCTGCAAGAGATTGTTACCGTTTAAAGAAGATAAACATATGAATTTGCTTACGCTCGTCGGAGCTCGAGCTCAGTCGTTCGATATCAGAGCGCTGCATGTCAGGGTCGGGTTAAGAGCTGTTACTGTAGCCCACATAAGAAATGTCTGAGGTGCAAATTACAATACGTTTCCCATCACGTGAAATAACACCCCGATCGATTGATCTATTACTGTACCGCCTCGCCGAAATTTCATCCGAGTCACCCATCGAGAGAAATCACGTCAAGATTTGCAAGCGCTCGTCGGGCAGGATTTGACGCGTGTCTGATGGAGGGCAGCCCGCTGCCCGAGAATATTTCGCACCTGTGTCTCTTCCCAGTAACCTAACGCGATCAGGTGTGTACTACCCACTACGAGGAGATTATATGTTTTGTAGAACGGAAATAGGGTTAAGACATATCAAGAAACTGGCTCGATGCTGCCACACTGCTCGAACTTGAACCGCCTGGTCAATGAGTCACGAACTTTAGTTGAGCCAGATATAAATAGATCACTCTCGAAGCGTACGTGGTTAGTATTGCATTACAAGCCTTCAGCGGGTAAAGGTGAGGCTCACTGAGGAAACTGTGATTACAGTCATTCTTGCATTACTGATTGTCTGTAACTACAGTACATATTGCATTACTCTGCCAGAGTGAGGTGGTTGATTGTCCAAGCGCGCACCGCTCGTACTACTAGCGCACGATGGGTGACACGGAGACAAGGTGCTGCCCGATTTTGGTAGATGATGCACCAGTGCTGGGGGAATCCAGGGCGAGCTTTTTGAGCACTTGATACGAAAGGTTTGTTATCGCACGGCCGTGTCGCTGGTTCGTCTCAACTGGTTCAAAGATAGCGGCGTATACTACCCGAGGGGCAAACCCGTAATTTGCGACTGCGTTCCATACCAGGGCTTTGATCGCACTGTCTACGTCGTTTTTAGGCATTTTCACGTCTTCGTCGCTAGCGATCTCGTACCCATCCACATTCTTCAGAACCTCGAGTGCAGCCACGACTGCATCGTCACTAGTTGAGATCAAACCCTCAAGGACCTTCTTCAAATTGCGTCGAAAGGCCGTGTACGGGATTTGAAGACGTACGCTGCAATGGATACGAAGGACGCTCAACGACTGGCATCAGGAGAGAGAAAAGACTGAAGGACACACCCCAGCACAAGCTCCTCCATTGTCCACAGCGGCATGCCCCAGTTGGCAGCGTTGAACCGCTTGCTCCAATTTCCCCATCGAACGGGATTTAGAGTGGACGCCTGGATCGGCCATACTTGTGAAGTACCATCGAGAGGAGGTTCGGAACGTAGGAAGTCCATGTCGATCAATGCCCATACAGGATAATTGTTCTTCCCTTCACATCTTGGAACGTAGAGGAAAGCGTCTGTAGCAGATCGGTAGTAGGCCTGGCCAGCGTAAAAGAGTGTCACTTTGAGCCCGGTATGTAAGAGCACAACCTGGCGGGCTGAGATAAGCCGCACAAGCATGTACTTGAGGTATGTGGTTTTTCCTGTCGAAGAAACAGGTCTGGGGAAATGAGATCGGACTAATATGAGAAACGCACCAATGCCTGGTTGCCCAGTGAGCACCACGCCTCTCGCGTTCGACTCTGAATTTCTCTCGCGAAGATTCAGTATGCGATTGTACGTGTCCTCGTACGCCTTGGTGATGACGATCTTGCTATCCGCTGTGTCCTCAGTGTGAAACTGTAGGAGAGACTCGCCTCTGTTGTTCGTCCCGAGGCCCATGATGTAAGGGAACTTGGCGGGCTGCTCAAAGGGCGCAGAGCGCCACTTCTTGTAGAAATTTTGCGTCTCAGCGTACTCTGTACGCCATTCTCCCTGATGGTTCCAGGACCAATTTTCATCTGCAGCACATTGTTACTGCTTAAAAAGGATAAAATATATGGATTTGCTCACCCTCGTCGGAGCTCGAGCTCAATTGTTCGATATCAGAGCGCTGCATGTCATTGTCAGGGTCGGGGTAGGAGCTGTTACTGGCCACGGAAGAAATGTCTGAGGTCCATGAAAAGGGGTTCATGATGCGCAAACGCTGAAACGGGCCATTTTCAGGTGGAAAAACTGCAGCATAAATCGAAGCAAAACATGTTAGATTTCTTCGCCGAAATTTCGATATCTGCAGGTCAGCCAGAGGCTTGGCCAAAACTCACCTCCGACCCTCGCCAGATCAGAATTAACAGGTTTATGCGAGCCGCGGATGTGCATATGACAACGACAGGGAGAACCAGCAAGGTAACTCTCACTCTTCCCCGGTTATCCTGGTTCAGAAAAATTTCCGCCGCCTCAAGATATCGACACAATTTCAACGTGCAAAGAAGTGGTCACGATTGACGAGTCGGAAAAATAAATTTGGTATTATGACGACGATACTTAAAATTAATGGGAGGCATTGAGATCCGATGTTAGAAACAGCAGCCAAGGTGAAACGAAAGAAAGAAAGGTCTGAGCTCGCAGCGAATTAGAAGGGAGAGTAATAGATGAAGGAAGGGCTTCTCACATGAAAGCTAGTTAATAGCGCAAAATAATGATCAAAGGTCACTTAGCGACGAAGACAGAGTGTCGTGAATGAGGGAGCAGGAAGTAGATAGCCTATATAACATTCAATATCTTCTAAATGAATCGAAACTTACCGATGCGTGGTTATCAAGCAATAACGCACATTTGGCTGTACGTGCTCTGATACGGGTCGTGGTCTGAGTTGATCATGACTGGCATTGAAGATGTAAAGTTCGGTGCTGGAAAGCGAGCAAGCTCTTGACAGAAGGTGGATGTGGGACCAAGGTGCGAGTGAATAGAATAGAATAGTGGTTACCATCCACCTCTTGGATCAACGAAATTTTCTTGGAAGAGGGCCATTGTGTCCAACTTGAAGGCCACTGTTCTTGCATTGTGCTAAATCTTGCTCCTTGGCCGAATACGTGCCATCGGGACCCTACCTACGAAGACAATGGCCCTGAATCAATGGCCCATGGGGCTATTGAGAAACTCCGACCATTGTGATTGTGGCCGTGGCGGTGAGGTTTCCCCATCTAAGCGCCCATATACACAGGCATAATGGGGGTGAACATATATCAAGATTGTAAGATTTAGGGTACTTGTTGATGTTCTACATGATGTGGGCTGATGGATACAGGTATAAACGAATGGCGTGGTGGTCATAATGTTCGAACGGAGAAGGATGCGGGACTAGCATTGATGGGAAATATGTCGTTTACACTTTGTGGGTGGATGAGCTGGATAGAGAAACCGTATCAGTCCAAGATTCCATCTCCTTCGACTTTGAATGCCCGTCGAAAACGCCTGGATCTGAAGTGGCGTAACACATGGGTGCTGAAGTAGATAGGGTAGGTGATATCAGAGGGTCCCATTGATATACTTTCTAAGATGGCGAGGAATCAGGATGCAAGAGCTCGCTCGGATTTGGAGTCCACGAATTTCGCATCGCACTTGGATTGGTGAGAGAATGATACTTCCACCTCGGGCGCGGGGGCTACGTATAAAGTTTAGCGAAATTCAACTAATCGATATGAATCGCACTCACAAGGACGGGCAAGGATGCAGATGCAGATTTAGATAGCTTCTCGGAAGGTTCGTCGACGCGGAAAATCGTGCGTTTGATCCAGAGGTAGCAAGAACGGTATTCTTTCATGGCGTCTTGACCAAAGGAGAAGAAGACGAACAAGAGGAAAGATGAGATTGGCAGAGTCCATCATTGAAAGAAAGCGCAAAGTATGTCTTTCTGAGGGACTAGAATCGCCAGGAATTGGTTGCTATTGGAAATTTGGAAGTGAACGTCCTCGAAGGCCGGAGGCCCCCTTCGCATAGTAAACCACATGCTGAATATGATGACGGCGAGACCCCAGAATATCTGTACGACGGACATAGCCATTAAACGGAAATAACGGGATGGGTTCAGAGCGCCGTTCCAGGTTTGAAGCCGTGCCTTGCAGAGATAATACGACGTGTCCAGAAATTCCTAAAGGCCAAGACTGCACGAGTGTAAGACTTGATATATGTGAGGTAGCGAAGAAGCACTTACAAGAGAGAATGCACGTTCCAAGGGTGAAGAAAAGTGGCGGGACCTGCAGCAGGAAGGTTGACGCGATCGATACATAGGTTGCTGCACGACACCCCAGGTCCTCGATGGTGTCCAAACGATGGCCCTGGACAACATAGTCTTTGTGGACATAAGTATGCAGTCAAGCAGGTAACCAGGAAGAATAACGTACGCATGGCCGTGTATATCATCGAAGCTAATAACCGAGTCGATCCACTATCGCCTGCGCTTCTGAGCATGGCTAGTATCGACACTTCGAACAGAGGAGACGCGCTCTAGATAGATAGAGACAGAGACAGGAAAGAAATGCGGGAATGTCTACGTTTGCGCCAATGGTAATCGATTGATCTTCGAAGCTAGGTGACTATAAGCAAAAGATTTTTGGAGAAACGAGTCAGGAACGTACTGACATCACGCTAGACCGAAGCAACGGTTCGAACATTGCCAAGCCAGATAGTGGTGTTAACACTGTTGATAATATTGGCGACAAAGAGCCACAGCGCGATAGAGATTGTCGGTACGGTGCCGGCGCGTCAATGCCATGGTCGACTGAGAGCGGCAGAGATGACGGAGGCAATGGGAAGCTTTAAATGCATGGTGAGAAGCGTACGCTGAAAAGCGGAAAAACACCGTACCTTGACCCAAAGGCGTTTAAGAAAGAGACTACCGCCGACAGTGAGGCGCACTGTCTGGTCTTCGACAAAGGATTTCGTCCCTCGCGGCAGATATGACAATGGCGCGAAGCACAATCGGAGTTTGAAATATTAAGTCACGTGATGGTTCCTCACTGTTTCGGAACCGGTCCGCTCTTTCTCTTTGACCACTGTTCCATTGTCCTCAAGCTTCGTCAAAGGTAATAAAGAGAGTCTGCCACAATGTTGGAAGTTCTCTTCAACGCCCACTTTTGCCACTCCTTCATCGCAAGAGCTCCCTCAACAGAATGGTCGACGTTACTTATCCCCTCTTCCCTATCGTTTCATTCTTGGGATTTATCCTCGTCCTCGTCCCTTTGCCATGGCATCTTCAAGCGTGGAACTCCGGGACCTGCTTCTTCATGATTTGGACCTCAATTGCATGCTTGAATCAATTCATTAACTCTATCGTTTGGGCGGGAAATGTTCTGAATCACGCACCTTGGTGGTGCGAAATTTGTGCGTACTCAGCCACCAATTCCAGATACCTGGAGTTCTTATTATTCGTGTGCAGCTATTCGCATCCTAATGGGTGCTTCCGTCGGCATACCCATGTCTTCTTTGTGTATCGTTCGGCGTTTGTATAAGATCGCGAGCGCACAAGCAGTCACTGTTTCTCCCGCACAGGTATTTCCATCATAATTCCCTCATCGTGTGCGCGTTCTTAAAATTTCTCGATCACAGAAACGTAGAATCGTACTCATTGATGTCCTTCTGTGCGGTCTTTTCCCTCTTCTTTACATCGCGCTTCGTAAGTACTTCTCCATCATGAGAATCTTCGCTGGTTAAACTTGGATTGCCTTCACAGAGTACGTTGTTCAAGGCCATCGATTCGACATCTTCGAGGATATCGGCTGCTTTCCAGCGCTTTATAACACCCTCCCCAGCTACTTCTTGTCCTTCATGTGGCCAGTCATTATTGGGCTGACTTCAGCAGTATATTGCGGTACGTACCAGCCATAGTATCTGTCCATCCGGTGCCTGATAGTTTTCCTCAAGGCCTAGCCCTTTGGGAGTTCAACAAGCGACGAATCCAATTCAGCCAACTTCTCAAATCAAATACCTCCCTGACTCTCAGTCGCTACTTCCGTCTTATGGCTTTGGCTATGACCGAAATGTTTTCAACGACCCCCCTCGCAATTTTCGTCATCTACCTCAATGCTACCACTTCAGAAATAGGACCGTGGCGCAGCTGGGATGACACTCACTTTGATTACTTCCGTGTCAACCAATATCCTTCTGTCCTCTGGCATCTCAATCATCAACTTGTTATTTCGATGGAACTGACCCGTTGGGTCGCTCCGTTCAGTGCTCTTGTATTCTTTGGCTTCTTCGGCTTCGCTCAGGAAGCCCAGAAGCAATATCGCACTGCATATTTCTTTGTCGCAAAATATCTGAAGTTCCTTCCCGGGGCTCAACCGAAGTCCTCGAGGTGCGTCTTTGATCTTTTTTGAATCCCGACTATAGTTGACCGTCTTTGATAGTAAATGCGCACTACCCCTGGGAAATCAGTCTTCCAAAGCCACACCCGATCAGCTTCCTGTGTATACGAAATCTTCCCAAGTGGAAGAAAAAACCCAATATCTCTCGCGCAATTCTTCATCTTCCTCGGAGTGTGCTTCGATGACCGACGTTTCCAGTAAATACGATTTCAAAGTACCAAAAACACCATCAACGCCTTCCACCAATGATCTCCCCTCTCCTACTGTTGTATCCTATGACACGACGCCGACAGGCACTTCACATTCCCAACTAGAACATGGCTGGATCCAACCTCCTTCGTCTCATATCGCCCTAACGACTTTTTCTGTATCCTTACACTCCGATCACGATTCACGTCGACTTACTATTTGAACCGATTTTGTATTGAGTTTCGTTCCTTTACATAATATAATATGGCTTTTATTGTGAAAAGTTCTTAACGGTTGAATTCACCATATGCAACGTTTATAATTTATGATTTTCCAGCAGTTGGCAGGGAGTTGGTATTGCGAACGCCGGGTGCCTCATGTGTAAGCATTGAGCCAATTTCATGTGTTGGAGTCTTTTGTGATCGGAGTCCAATACAATTGTAGTGGCCGGAGAAATGTCGGGCTATCTTGTTGCGTGTGAACAATGGAACAGGGCCGACACGCACCTGCCATTGTTGAGGCGCCCATTGTCCTCACCGCATTCTTGAGCCACAATGCCTGATCGCAAGCCTCCCCGTCAAATATATAGAGCAGAATCCAAAGATAATAGGTTTCTTACTTTCAGACTCAAACACTACCCTTACCAGTACTTCTACGTCACGCACCCCGTTCAAGTTCGCCCTCTTGCACACTACCACTGAATCCTACCCTCTGCACTACACGGCCACTATTATCAATGGACTTCACAGACACCTTCCAGACGATCTTCCTCTCGCTGGATTCCGCCGAGTGCGATGACTCCGGCGCTACATCGAACAACCACGACGACTCTGATTCAAAATCCTCGCTCACTAGCCTCGTGCCTGTAGACTCTGAGAGAACAGGGTACTCGATACATGGATTTTGCGTTATTGCATAGATGTCTTCCATCTTAAATTTGTTCTTCCCTCATGTACGTACCTCGCACTGCTCTCTGGATTCGGTGTCGCTAACGCCAATCGCTCCCAGCATTTTACGACTTCAGCGGCTTTGATAGCGAGATCCGTACATCCCATATTTATGCCGGCCATTCGACTTCCAAACCCATCCACCATCCCTTTACATTTTCCTTTGCCACACGTACTTATTCGACATGACCAACGATACATAATCTGTCCAGTATTCAACCTTTTCAGTAAATATTTATAGTTTATCTATAACCGCTGTCATTAGCTACCTACACAGTTGGTCAATCTACGTTTGCATGATACTCGTCTCTGTGAAATTTACTGGATGGATTTGAGAAGAACCAGCAATTGCGGCAGGTTTAAAGTTCGACTAGAGGATGTCTAACTCGTAAATAGACCTTTCTTCAATCTCAGAATTTGACATGTAATGATAGGCCCGGGGAAGCTCAGGATCACTGTCGCGCTCAAGACGCTCCCTCAGAGTCAGGCTACCTGGCTGCCCCGTGAATGCAAGGCCGATTTCGCATTGTGCGACCATCACTATGGCTTTGTCCCCTCCGACATATACAGCATTGTTCTGGTCAATGTGTCTGCGCCTCGTGTTTCTCCGCCGGACTTCTTGCCATTGTTCACGTCTCAAACGGCCCGTGGCCAACCTGCATTGTGCCACTGTTCTAGAATACTTTGTTCTTCTATTCGTTGCTGGTCTTCCAGTATTTAGCTCAGACGACCCTTTCAAAGCACAATCACTGTCGTTCACATCCCCCTTACACTTGACGATTGCCTTCCCTCCTTCGCACTATCATCCCCAACCCCAACGCCTACATCTCAAATGGACTCATTCTACGACTTCGCTGCCTTATTCGCTGTAGACGAACTTGCATGCGACTCATCAATGGCGCCGTTATCCCCCGAATCCAATTTGCAACCACCGTATGATTCGCAACCACCTGTGGATTCTGAGAGGGTCGGCGCAAGTTACACAGTTGCATTCTGTGTTATTTCATGAGGTCTGTTTTATAATCCACCACTCATCTATCTGATGCTCAAGTATACGACATTAGATTCTCGCATGAATTTCCATTATCTATCTATCATTTATTTGTTTCACCTCGCCTACGACATTTTTGCCGATTCCATTTGATTATTGACGGAATCATAGTGAGTAAACCAGTTGCTATGAATATGTATTGATTCTTATGGTCAACTCTACTGCAGCCCACATTATACCCCAAAGTTGTTGCTAGCCAACATCACGAATTTATGCCACACGATGCAACTCCACGCTCTTTGCTCAATCTCACCCTGTATCCTGTAGCATACGTTTCCGGGCCAGACTTGGCCTTACTTTATTCAATTCGTTTGGTTCTGCCTTCTCTCTACATATATATATATACGCTCTCAGTGTGTGGAATATAATCTATCATTTCCTCAACCTGCTGCCAAGACCGTGAACAAAAGTCTCCATGATCGTTGAAAATTGTGGAAAGAATCCGAAAAGGTGAACAGCGTTCCTTCCATGGGCTTGAATTCATAAATTTTATGAAATTTTGTACCAGAACATTGCAAATAACGTACAATGGGGATGACAGGTGGTTTTACAGCCCCTAACTTGGGTAATAATTAGCGCGTCGACACTCTTACGCGATCTGATGGATCACGTGATGACTATGTCCCTTCTTTGAGTTGACCGCTACTCGAGTACGTTCCATTCCATTTCTCGTACTGTTTCTACTATATTATAGAACTAAATACAAACTTGAAGTGGAGGTAGGTGATTGCCGCATAGCCAGTAAGTAAGCATTGTCTGGCACAATGCCACATGGGCCATCGGCATCTGTCGAACAATGGACATTCTGAACAGACAAAGGAAGTGTGTGGCACCAGCCTCACAATGATAAAGGACTAAGGGAGACACTACTGTCTGTTACCCATCCTCTTCCGTTCTTTGTGATCTCCTACACTCTCCCCTCGTCCTCAAGCTCGTTCACCTCACCGCTTGAAAATTTACAAGCCTCCGAGTCATCTACCAACAAAGCACTCGCCCCGTATATCCACCGGAGAATGGACTTTTTCACCACACTCTTCGCAGATACGGACGCCAGTCTGACGAACGGCTCGAACTCAACAGCCTTCGAGGCATCTGCCGAATCAATCATAGGCGAGATTCCTCTTGACGAGGATAGCAGATCAACAAGAACGCCTGGTATATTCTGCACAATATCGTAGGCAGAGGTATGTCGTTGAAATGATATTTGTGCTTCGGTATTCTGACCGTATCAAAGCTAGTTCTCTCGCCGCGACTCATGTTCTCATCATGACTCTTATTTATCTGACTCATTTATTCGCCTGCGATTATGGTATGTAAATAGAGTGTATTCATTCTGAAGGTCGCCGTTCTTATGCCTGTCTCTCACAGATCGCCAAGTCACTCCTTACGACCCTTTTATCTCTCCTCGTGTATGGGAAACTAGAATCTGTAGCTTGATTGCTCAGACTGTACATCATTCGGATATATCTATACCTCCATCACTAGCTCGCCTCATACCATCCATATCATTTGAACAAATAGTTTAAAATATACCACATTTTTTACGCGTCCCATTGTTCTGAGAGAGCAGAACTGTTACCCCTAAGTGCGAAATATCAAGGCGATCTGATTATGGCCTTTGCACCCATGGTATAGTGGACGCTAACTCGTTGACTCATTTCGACTGAGGCAGAATCGCTGATTACCCGACCCTGCCCACAAACTAGAGACACATTCTCTGCCTAGATGTTCTGGGATTTGCCTCGTGCAAATCTTATCAAAGTGTCTCTATGGAGGACTGATCTTCTCAAGATTTTCCGCCATTGTCCTCTGCTCATCATGGTCGAACCTATATTTCGACAACCTCTCCCGGAAATCTACACACGAACTGCTCTACATCCCTGCGTCTGTGACTCTTCTCAGCCCTGCGAAGGAAGGTGATTGAGTAAAAGTGTCAACCGCGACGTAGTGCTAGACCGCGTGGTGGCTGTGCAATCGTCGGACAATGGGGGGGCGGCTGATGGCGCTTGCCATATCTGGATCTCAATGGGTGGTTCGTATTTTCGCCCATTGTTCAACCCCGTCACTTACACTTTCTCATAAAGCGACAGCGCCCCCATTATGCACCCCCCATATCCGCCTGTCGAGAGGCTCTCTCCTCCCATACCACAACCACAATGTCAGATCCAACTTATCCTCTCTTTCCAATATTCGCGTTTCTCGGAATACTCTTCTCACTCGTTCCTTTGCCCTGGCATCTTCAAGCATGGAACTCTGGAACATGCTACTTCATCTTCTGGACATCGTTTGCATGCTTGAATCAATTCGTTAATTCCGTGGTTTGGGCTGGGAGCGTTCGCAATCCTTCTCCGTGGTGGTGTGAAATATGTCAGCACGTCCTGCATTTTGAACATGAGCTAAGACTTACTTCTTGATCTTCAGCCATCCGTATTATTATGGGGGCATCAGTAGGGATACCTGCATCGTCTCTATGCATTCTTCGCCGGCTACATTGCATCGCGAGTGGACAGACGTTAGGGAGCTCCAAACCAGAGGTACGCTGGGTCGACATTCACGATCATCGAGCTTGAACTGAGACTGTCCTAGATGCGAAAAAAAATTCTGATAGACGGATTAGTGTGCATACTCCTCCCACTCGTTTATGTTGTTTTCCGTACGTTACTTTTACCCAGAGCCTATCCAGCAGCGAAGCTCATTTTTGCGCAGAACTCCCCGTCCAATACCGTCGCTTCGACATCGTTGAAGATCTAGGCTGCTACCCTGCTATCTCAAGCTCTACACTGACATACTTCACCTCCTTCCTCTGGCCTCTCGCACTAGGCATGGTCGCATCTGTATACTTCTGTAAGTTCTCTTTCATAAACCTCGCAACCCATTCTGACATTGCATCAGTTCTAACTCTTGTTAGCTTCAACCGGAGTCGAATGCAGTTTGCCCAAATCATTGCGACTTCGGTGCCTACACTCACCATTAGTCGATACCTACGTACGATGGCTCTAGCCATGGTGTTGATGATCTTCGCATCTGCCCTTGCCATCTTGAACATCGTGCTCAATGCGACAAAATCCGATCGCTACGCTTGGCGAACCACGAATAACTCCTACCGTCAGGTCGAAGCGATACCATCTGCGATCTGGCGTCAGAATTCCTCTTTCACAATATCGGCAGAGCTTACCCGATGGTTTGCACCTATCTGCGCCCTCGTTTTCATCTCCCTGTTCGGCTTCGCTGAGGAGGCAAGGAAAAAATACCGGTTGGCCATCGTCTCAGTGACGGGACGTGACGCAAAGTCGTCGGATGTGGAACTCGAGGACAGGTGTGTAATCTTTGGTTGTTCCTCGTACTTTGCTCAACTCTCATCTCTGCAGTGCCAAGTCATTCCACACTCATGTCGCCTTTTTGGACAAGAAAATCCGGAATGTTTCAGCAAGGTCATCTCAATCGACACTTACTCAAACCGTCCTTTCAACGAACGAGCCCCTAGCAAAAGGAGACGAACCGCCCCGATATTGTACCTCTACATCAACCCCGTACCCTCTGGGAGCGCCTATCGACGCGGACCGTGCTGCACGACCATCTCTCCCAGAAATAGACAACTCTGACACATTCACCATCTCCCGGTTCTCTTACTACGACTCCTCGTCATGCAATGCCCCTATAGGCCCGTCGGCGGACTTCTCTCACCTCCCACCACAGTCGCCACCGCTTCCGCCTCCCTCACCTCGTCTCCCGGCCGTCCAGCACAGTCTACCTCCTCCACCAAGGAGAGGACCGAAGGCGCCTAACTCTGCGTCTTCATTGCAGAGTAATTTTGCCGCACGGTCTGCGAGAACATCGCCGGTGCCTCCTGAGGTGCAAGACGTCCCAGAGGATGTCGGGCCTCACTCGTACACCCAGTCGAGCACTATGCTGGGCTCGCTTCCCGAGAGGGAGCGCGTCCGCATCCTAGGTCCTAGTCTCAGCCGCACAGGTACCCTGGGTGGTGGGGTTAGGATCACTGTCCACAGGCAGGCTTCTGTGGATGAATTTTGAAATGGGCGTTCAATGACCTCCCTCTACTCGGAAAATTATTTCTCCCACCCGGCTCCCTTCGTTTTCCGGCTTCGTTCAATGTCAAATTTTCAAGAACAACGCTAATTGTACGACAACCACCGAAATGCGCATACACCGTTAATCTCTAGACCAACAGTCAATCTCCGACGCGCCATCGCGTCTTATGTATTTATCCTATGTACACCACGCCATCCTCACATTGATCTCATCTCACACTGCCATCCATGCACCTACACCATCACACCCTCACACCTCATGAATTGCTATCCAGCTTTCACATTTGCTTTTTAACCTGTAACGATATTACAAGCACCTGTTCACGTCCCTCTCTTGCTACCCATTTAGCTGTCTACTATGGGTCTTCTTCAAGTGGTTATAGCTACTTTACTTACAGCTCCCTACCCTAGATTTGATGGTCTCACATCATGTCAAATACTTAAGTACTTACTATAATGTACTCCAATGTCCGCCAGAGCAAGCTCTGGTTTGTTGCAAAATTCGACTCGCCTGCGCCGATGATTGAACTTTAAACCACTTCCATAAAAATTGGGCAACATACAACATGATCCAACTTATCATAAACGCTGAAATATTTGGCGGCAGCTGTAAAGCGCTTCTATGGTAGCTTCGGATAGACGGATCCAAGTCATCAACTCCAAATAAATCGATTGTGAACACGCGCGGTAATGAAGCAGTTCTTTAGTTCGTAAATACATTTTATGGCCTCTGGTATCAGACTTGAGTCGGGGTTGGTTGCGGCGATTTGGTTCCTGGAAAATCAGAGCAGTTCGGGACAATTGGAACTGTATTTGGTTCAGGACCAGAATGGCAGACCGTCCATGGCGGCGTCACTATAGCTGGAGGAGCAGTAGGGGCTGGGCTATCTATTGTGGTGGAAGGGGCGCCGCAATTGGAAGCAATTGTCGCAGGTCCTGGTCCTGATTGGATTGGATTGCATGCAGGTAATTTCTCAAGAACTGAGAGGTGTGGTTCAGTAACACTGCCAGACTCTATATAAAAAGGAGCACACACTGACATTGATCTTCGACAACCTCGGGTACTTTTGCAGCCTGCCTGCAGTTGTTCATGGCGTCTGTGTCTTGTACAGTGAGAGCTGGACAGTTCCATGGAATGCCGTCCTGGGATGTGCACACATTCATCGCCCTCTGAAGGGAATCACCTTCCCATCCGAAGACGTAGTCCGCATGTTGACCGAATCCGTAGCTAAATAATAAAAAGGCGTCAGATATTTGAATTCACCTTAGAGATGACTACAGAGGAGCTTACGGATCACCCATGCTCAGAACAAAGGGTTGGCTGCCATCTTTCGGCCATAGCAATGGATCGTTGAATGCTCTCGTGTCCCAGACAATTTCGATGAACAAGACAGGCAGCCCCACCGGATGTGATGGTGGGCAAACGGGACCAAAGAAGGGCGGATCGCCGACAAGGTAAGTGACATGGCTCTAAATTATTATATGGTGTCAGATATGCAGTGATTGAAATCTGGCGTTGCTTACGGTGTGGTCGGGTGTATCGAGGTTGACGCCATCCCAGCACCTGCGGGTCAGTGAACATATATTGAGCGAAAGAGACATCGCAACGTGAATGAGAGTACTTACCGAGGGAAATATATATTCGAGCGAATACCACCTGTGCAGGGCCTTTTAGGCAAATCGAATGAATCGGCAGGACCATACCCGGGAACCCCGTCTCCCAGGTAGTCCCCTTGAAAGCATCTGAAAGACGTAGTCTTGGATGCGAGACTGTTGGGATTGAGGTCGTTACTGCGTCGGAAAGGATTACCGACTATCATTCGGAATCCCTAGCATAAGCATACATTATCATCCCGTAGAGGTAAGACAGTAGTGGCGAGCGTACCTTCTTGAAGGCCGTGATTGTTGCGTTTCCAAAAGGTTGGAAGTAATAAACAGTCATACCTCCTGCCTGTAACCCAGGGCCCGTGTTGTGGTTGGCCATTTGGGGGACCTGGGTCATGTAGTCATTTGGAATCAATCGATGATGTTCACAGACGGTGAAGGCTTACCCGAATAAAACTCCCATTCGGATGCTTGAAGTAGAGTACGGCGGTCCAATAGTTTGATTTATCTTCTACAAATCTGCATGTTGTGCAGGTTGATAGTTGAGGAAGGTCGTTGTTGGGATCCATAGTCAGATTGAAGCTGAAATAAAATCAATTGTTAGGATAATTGATGCCGTTTGCGAGTATAGCCTCACGCATTCTAGAAAATGGTAGCAAAGAATCTTCAGGTTAGAGCTTGTAGTATATGATTTTAGTCTAGAACACACCCCGCCGACGATTTGATGTACATGAGAGGATATATGTCCTGGACTAATTAACCTGCGGAAATGCAAGCCTTCAGGTTGGTTCACAAACGACAACACTGCGGGCTTACGGGTCATAGCGCTCTGTAACGAGCTGAGAGCAAGGAAAGCGGATGAGAGCATGAATGTGTGGGATTGTCAGCGCTGCGCTGAGCAGAAAGTGTATCCACTGCATAATGAGTATGCTGATAATTAGAATGCTTCGCTTCTGGAGCCTTTAAGAGAGTCGTGGGTTGACACAAATGTCTGCTACTCATTCAATGTTCCGTAAAGACAACACATGTTGTGGTTGCCGTGTGGCGCACCTTGACATGGCTGTACCGGCTTGGCTGGCGTTCCATCCATAGTTCCCGAACACACGAAATGAAAGAACAGATATCCATCATGGCATAAGATGCGAGCCTTTGTGTGTATTTGATTTTTGGAGAACAATTTGAGTGAAGCTGACTGCATGTCCCATTGAGACCCTTGGCGATCATTACAGCTCTTTCCGATTATAATGACATTTGGGCTATTTTTATCTGGTGAGGTCATCGCTGCTCTTTTGCGGGTTTCCTTTCTGGGAACGTACGGTGGG
>Ga0247742_10001590_pt1 | contig 15610 bp, 22 predicted proteins | sample UWRJL208509C2_FD_180944 | JGI IMG/M metagenome (GOLD analysis project Ga0247742, IMG submission 180944) | Plant litter microbial communities from Arlington Agricultural Research Station in Wisconsin, United States - UWRJ-L208-509C-2 | ecosystem: Environmental > Terrestrial > Plant litter >...
GTGCTCAACGGTGCTGCTGGGATTGACCGCCTACCGCATCCACTACACCCGCAACACTGCTGGTGACATTTTGGCGAATAGAAGTTATTACTACGGTAAGATCCTGGCTTGATGTCTGAGTAAATTGCGCACTTATATTTTCCCTACTATTCTACCAGATCGTATCATCGTTGAACTTCTAGTTACAAGCGCTCTTACCATTCCTTTCACATTGTGGATGTATGTCACTAAGCCCCCGCTCATGGTACCCTTGTTGATGTCCTGCATTTTATAGACTCTCCACCATATTCAAGCGTCATGTCACTGGAAATGCGCGCCACCATATGATCGAGTTGATACTATTGTCTATCCTCTGGACTATGTTCCTCGTCGGGGCCATCATCACCACAGTTAGTATCCAAGCCATACCCTATAATCCTCGTTTACTCACTTGAGCTTCTGCAGAGGCACTGGTATCACCTCAAGTGGTGCAGAGGATTCTTCAAGCAGTGTCGCATCTTGGAAACCATCAAGGCCTTCTCTTGGATTTGCTGGATCCTCACCACATTTTTGATTCCCCTCAGTCTGCTTCGTATGCGCCGTGCTCCTGAAGACGACCACATGGGAACCCGCAGGAATGTGGTGAATGGTAATCGGGCTGGGGAAACGAAAGGCTTGCGCCATGAGCCCGCCGTGACGGTCTGAAGCAACAGAGGGTGGACGGACACTTTCTGAAATCCACGATGCTTTCTTCCACTACATATATTTCTTCTGTCCCTTTTGAAATAATACCTTCTCGTGTCGAATGAGAGTTCCCCAGATATCTTCTTGTCGCATTACACGCAAAAGCTAGAAATTATCGCAGGACAAACACATTGATAACGGAAATGAGCGACATAATACATATATGATGCACCAATCTGCCGCTTGCTGGATATGTATTAGCCTGGCAGTCAAGATTCTTTCGCCTTCTCTGTATAGATTGCTTGAGTAGGACCTCTACAGAGCAACGGGAATTGACCGCTTTACCTGGACGTGACGCTGGCGAAGTATTTACTAACGCTCTTCTCCCTGATAGTAATAGTCAGTGAAAATGAAGATTATAGACACGGATTCAAACGCACATTTTCATCCCAAGCCAGCTGGGCTTTGAATTCGGTGAGACCAAAATGAAGTATAATGGAATAGTATACGCTGTAGTATGGTCTTCCGGACGGGCTTGTCTCTTCCCCGGCAATCCAAACTTGATGTGCGGCGGCTCTCAGGGTCTTTGAATCTGGGTTTTGTCGTCCTATCAAAGAAGCTGACGATGTGATCCAGGTCATCCTGATAATCTGACTCAGACAAGGAGTCTGATCATGCATGCTGTCAGCAAGGAGTGGTTGTTCAAAAGTAACTGGACAAATGCTTCAAGAAATCCTTCGCACTGAAGTTGATGTACACAGATCCACGAAAATAACCTAATTTGAGCATAGCTCACTCAATGCCCGGGTTCTCAGTCGTTTTAGGAACTTACATTACGGGATTACAATTTCTTTAAAAAGCCCTATCGCCTCGACCAGAGATACACTCATAGGTGCTGACATCCCCATGCGTCGACGATGACGACGCCGCGATTCTTCACAATAAGAGCACGTTTTGTACGTATCAGCAAGTCTTAGACACCTTTTCATACCCTTCAATGAAGGCTGGCTTCCCCTTCTGTAACAAATGAAAGACGATTATGTAACGTAGAAAGTCGGCAAGAACATCAAATGATGGTTTTCTTCGGTGAAAGAGGTACGACGTCGTCATTCAACGTTGCCCCATTTCCGTATCTGGATCAAATGTGCAACTTTGAGCCTGTCGAAGAGATGTATGAGACATCGCATGTAGTTTCAGCGCCAACAGCTTGAACCTTTCCATCGCGATCGTAGCAGATGATGCTTGGACCTTGGTATCTTCGCAGCGCCAGAAATTGTTTCCAAAGGTGGAAACCTGGATTTCGTGCAATAAGTGAGAGCGAAAGGGCCTCAAAATATAAGATCACCTTGTTACCCTGTATATACTGGGTATTTGGCCAGTATCCACGACGCTGCCATTATCGCCAGCATAGTCAGCATCGTCGAAGTGAGGTAGCACAACTTGACTAACCCGTATGATATCCCACTGAATGTTGTTCCGACATTAAACCCCAGTGCAAGTTTGCGCTTTGGTGCTCGAGGTGAAACCGAAGCTGACATGAGTTACAAAGTGAGAGAAGAAGAGGAAGAAGGAAGATCGTGGGCTCCTAACCCGTTTACCCTCGTGACATAAGCAAGAGTTTGGCACATTCAATCGCCTTTACGACATAATCACGCCAATCAAAGGACGCAGTTGAGTCACTGATTTTACGATGTACATGTATTGCGATAAGCCTAGGGAAGTTCCCTGCCCATGAATTACTACTCGGAAAATTATTACATCGAAGCTCACCTATATTAAGTGAGATGCCAAAGGTCCGAGATATGCAAGATAACGGAATAAATGATAGCAGAGGAAAAACTCAATGGAGGGGTGCGGGGGTGCCGAACCCTATTTAGAAGGTGCTGGTCCACGCTTTGAGGTCAAACGTAGAGTCTCTCGCATCGTCCATCCAGCGATATTCCTGTGTCATATTCGGAATAAGCAGAATAGCGCTGGCCAATGAAAACGCACGCACCAACAAAGTTTTCGGGCTATGTCTTTCATCAGGATCCTTCTCCAAACATGCATCGACAAACTCCTGGGCCTCTTCCGAGAAGTGAGAGCCTATTCTTGGCGCAGGCTCCCGAACGATATGATGCATTAGCTCGACTATACTCATCTGGGATAGTCCTCCATCGGACTGCAGTTCGATCCCTTTGCTCTTGCGCTTGCTGAGTCGGCGATCCCGCTTCTTGTTAAAAGCGAAGGAGTCCCGATGGGTAGGCGTTTTGTTATGTTCTGCTAAGGCGCTGGCGTAGTCCTCATCAAGGTCAGACAGATTATCGTCGTCATCATCTGAGAGCGTCTCGCAAAATGGGAAACGGCCAGTAGCCAACTCGACGAGAGTAATACCCAGTGACCAGATGTCTGATTTCACTGAATATTCTGCCCCTTGAATGCGCTCTGGCTAGATAGCTCGTTAATGGGTGTTGGTGGTTCGTATGAAATGCAACTTACACTCATGTATACTGACGTTCCTACAAAGGTGTTGGCGATGGAGTTAATGAGCTCTCCCGATACTCCGAAGTCAATTAATTTGATGAACCCTTGTGAATTCAGTAAGATATTGGAAGGCTTGATATCTTTGACACGTCTGAGTGATCTTGTACCATCCCAAATGAACGTGACGTACCTCGGTGAATGATTCGATGGACGTCGTAAAGGTAGGTTAATCCTTCAAGCACTGACTGAGCCACCAGGCAGACAACGTTAATATCAATCGCTCCGATCTCTCTATAGATCCCGTCAAACGACCCCTTGTCCATGAACTCCATGCAGATACATATGTTGGGTTCGGCCAAGAAGGACCCAAAGCAAGAGATGATGTACTCAGAGTGGCATTCGTGCATGATCTGCAGCTCCCGAAGAATTTGTTTCCGGACCGAAGTCTTTGCATCAATAAGGACAATCTACGGATTGGATTTAGAGATCAGCGGGCAGCCGTAATACGAAATGTCAAAGGCCCACCTTCTTCGCCATGATTGTGCCAGTCGGTAAGTGTTCCACTTTCTCAACGCTCCCCCCGTTTCCCTGCCCGAGATCAGCGAGTTTCTTCAAGTCTTGACTCTTCAGGTCAAGCCGAGGTACTGCCTGCTTTAGGTCGAGTTTGGCCAGCGTGTTCGATAAAGTCGCGTGCATGGCACTTCGCCGACCTGTTGCTGGACTCTCCATGGGAATTGTAGGATCCAGAACAAAACCAGTGGTTTCATCATTGCCTCCAAGAGGTGGTGGACGTTTTCTTCCTCCTGGCAGGGGTGCGGCTCTCGTAGGTTTGAGATCATTGTTTGTCGGGTGTTCGATAGGGTCGTCAGGCAGTACGAGCGCCTTGAAGTTGCGCTTCGTCCGCAAAGGAGCAGCAGGAGGGGTATAACCAGTTGCTGGTAGAGACATAAAGACAAGGATAATATACGAGAGTACGCAGAGCAAGATGAGGTGCCATCTGCTATTCCGCTGGCCATGGTAACCATTTTAAGATTCCCACGGCCAGTTGAAACATGGAATTGATCGTCAGGGGTCTGTTGAGCTGCACCTAAAAGCAAGTATCGTAGACCAGGATCTCCCAGTGAGTGGCATACAAGGTAGGAGAAAAACACATAATCTGTGTAGCCATGTACTCATTCCATTCCATTTCTTAGAACCACCTGGGTGATGTGAAAGCGAGTAAATGACCACGGCGTACGCAGTGTTTCCTTCAAATGACTCCTTCGGCTACTTCTTATGAAAGTTTCAAAGTGGTAGGGCGTTGGCTTTATTTCCTATACTTTAATAATGATAATAATAACCTCAGAACTTTCCTCGCAAACGAGACAAACATTAGCGCCCGTTAGGCTTTAGCGACTGTTTCAGTGTTTGTTGACACTGCAATTTACACTGCCACAAGCGTTTCATAAAACTATACGAAGTTGAAAGCCTTTGATGTAATGCAAGGAAACATGCACTATATATTGGTATTGAGGTCGAAGGCGTCGCCTAATTGTTTATTCACTCCATAACCAAATGGGATTAAATTCTGAAGTCATAAGAGTCGTGAAATTTCATTGCGCACATAAACCTATCGTTGATATGAACCCGGGTGAGAATTACAGTAGCGAGGCTGAACAATGTCGTAAGGGTGGAAAGCCTCATGAATCTTCGGTCAGAGAGACCCGATAGGCCTTATGCAAACCCGCAAACAAAACAAAAAGATAACTCAAGCCTGAGATATAGTAACATCCACTTCTTTCTTCTCGTCCGTTGGTGTATCCAAATCCTTAGGTCCATAATCTAGGTTGCCGGCCTCCATGGTTCCGCCCTTAATATCGCGAAGGCGAGCTTCTTCTTCCTCCAGAGTCCGCGGCGGGTAGACAGCTTCGGGGGATAGCGATGCCGTGGGGGGTGAGACGTATGTGCAGAGTATGTAGTAAATTAAGGTCGATCTGCTTTAGCGTAAGCAGGTCGGTTCAAATAGATTCAATCAAAGGTGGCTCACGTGGTAATTCCAAACAACCACGAGAAAGAGTATAGGTGAAGAATACCTTGATTGACGTGGACGCTTTCAGGTGCGATGGAATAAGCGAGTCCTGGAAGAAGAGCAGAAACGGGAATGAAGAATGCCACATATGCGCGCCAATTCCAACCTCCGTCGTAGCGGTAGAGACCATACGGTTGATATAGAGCCCGAATATCGAGTTTGCACTTGCGAACGAGATAGTAGTCGGAGCACATAACACCAGCCAGGGGTCCCATGAAGCTGATGAAAAGGAATTGGTGTTGTGCTTGACTACCACAAAGTCTCCGAGCGGCAGCTTACCATGAATATCCAGAAAGGAAGGAGAGCAGAGCGGACGCGTTGGCGATGATGTCCCATCTAGGCATTATGCGTAAGTGAGTACACATAGCGAAAGACTTTTTTATTATTGAAAATTGCTCACGGGCAAGAGATAAGACAGAAAATGCTCATGAACACTGCAGCGCGGCGAATGTTGATATACCGGGGAAATATACCAGACAAATCGTTTCCGAAGGGGAAAGAGCCAGCTGCAATTGATAGACTTGGTATATGTAGACAAGCACATGGTGAAAACATACCTGCAATTTGATTTCCGAGCGTAGCGATGAGCATGGCAAACCCCGCAAAGAACTTGGCTGGACGGGACGCAAATGACGCAATGACTGCGGGAAGGAACCATTGATATTCTAGAACCGACGCGGTTAGACCAATCGTATATACTAACCAAATATGGGAATCGACTTGCCTCCCCAAATTTCTTTGTAAGCGCTTGTCACGAATATCGGCGACAATGCACCCAAGGTACCAATAACCGGTAACAGCAGGGTTTGACTCCAACTGGCCTTATGACTCTTGGAGAAACGAGCGAAATCGGGCATATTGACTGCCAACGATGAGAAGAGGCCAATGATGACGTTGAGGGCTTGGAGAGCAGCGTAGGCCTTGCCAGTATTGGGTGGGATCGATGTCGGGCCATGTACAAGGGGTCCTCCGCCGTGTGTCACCGATACGGCCCAGAGGAAGAGAGCACTTGAAGAGATAGAGTGAGCCAAATAAACACTTGGTGGAGGATCAGACCCACAACCAGGCTGGGGTCACAATGACCGTCTTGAACATGAAGAAGTCTGAAAATAAAGACGAAGCTATAAGCGCTGTTTTCCTCTTTATATTTAAAAATCTTACATCGAAGCTTTCTGAAAAGGGAAAACATTAATTAGGTCATCCGAGACAACTCTAGCAATCTGAAGGACATACCGGATCGGCAGCATACTGACATAGGTCTGAATGCCCCAGTAGAGCACTACACTCAGAATACCAGCGGAGGTGATGTTAGCGGAGGCTGGTAGGTGATTCCAGTGCTGAAAGCGTGGCCAAATGGCACTGATCATGTTCTCTAGGAAACCTCCTGCCTGAACGACAGAGATAGCGGTCCACATAAGGGCGACGGTGCTGCGGAGAAAGATCATGGGCACGCATCCCCACATTCCGCTAAAAAAAAATTTGAGCAAATTTTTAAATGGCATGCATAAAAATCGAAAGAATCAACATACAAAGACGAGCGAGCAATAACGGGGAATGGAACATGGTAAGTCGCCGCAATCTTTCCCGTCAGACTGACAACAAAACCGCAGATAAGGAAGCCAGCAAAGGTGAGTGGAATGACTTCACGAGCTGTAAAGCCAATCGACATGGCCGTGGAAATGGTGGACCAAAGAGGAGGCTAATGGTATAATCATTGATTGTTAACGTCCTATATGTGCACAAATGAAAAGAGTACGCACAGCCAACATATCTGAAATCCAGTAAGATGCGAAGGTCCCGATTCCCCATACACGCTCCTTTACAGGTACTGGGTCGATATCCTCGTTCTGCATGCCAAATATCTGAGTCCTTTTGGTCAGCAGACCTAATATTTATGAAGTGCTTACCGACCACCTTGGGTCATCGGCATATGTTCCTGCAGACGGCTCTAGCTGGAGAGAGAACTTGCCGGGCTTTGGGAACTTTGGAAGACCGATTGCCATCCTGAAATACTGAATCCCAGTAGACTGTTGAGGGGATGGGAAAGGACGAGGCAAGAGCTGGTCACTGCTATTTTGGTCTTTTCTATGAAGCACTTGTCGCCCATAATCGTCTTATCATCCCTCAGGCACCAATACAAATATTAATTGAGTCCTCGACACAAACACTGAGGATAAGATAGGCAGAGCGTCCAGAACTTACTCCATTTAGTGCATGACATGGCATATTGGCATTTGGATTGGCGTTCGAGCTGCACCTTCAAGACGGGCGGTCGATTTTCAAATTCAGTTTTCAACAAGAAGTGATCTCAACCATCACGTGCACGCTCCGGATGCCCTATCTCAGCGGCTCGTCAGCTCCTAGTGCTATCCTTGAGCTTGACGTCTTGATATCCTTTCACACTCATGTGGCATTGGGCACTGCACATACCGCCAGCAATTGAAGTAACCGACCAGTTTGTGAACGCACATCAGGCACCTTATGCAAACCTTATGCAGAGTGTTCGTCCTTCACTGGTTGATCATCTCTCCGCTAGTATCGAACTGAATGGTATAATTTTATATCTCTTCTGTAGGCATTCAATTGACGACAAGATATCCAGCTCAGAATTTCAACCTTTAGAGTTATGCAGACGGAGATGGGACAATGGTGCTTTCAAAAGGAAAATTTAACCAAATCCTTGTCGCCTCCGCGGTCAAGAATTATCTTCATCAGTTTCGAGTTCTATTCTTGGGTCAGAAGTCCCGAAAACCCGATCGTATTTCTCGATGACACGCCCTGTGCCTGACTGGCAAGTCTTATTGTTCAATACCTGAAGGCTGATAAGCCGCTCATTCAGCGAACAGGACAATGATTCGACCGCCTGAATCCGACGCTTGAACTGATCCCTTCTGTGGGGTCAACCCTGAAACTTTGAAGTCTGGTTATCTAATCTACAAGTCCAGACGATTAACGTGCACAACTTGAAGCTAACCAATCTACTGCCCGTGCGACTGGTCACTATGCTCTCCGCTGAAGCCCAGCCCTACCCTTTTAAGTTCGACCCAGCAAAGACAGCACTGGTTTTGAGTAAGCGAATTGTTCGAAATATTAGCGTGCGCTGATTCCTTGAACTATTCATCAGTTGACTTTCAGCGAGACTTTATAGAACAAGGTGGATTCGGAGAAATCCAAGGGGTGCATCTCGATGCAGTCGCCAGGGCAGTAGATCCAGCCCTAAAGGTCCTGAAGCTCGCACGGGCAGCCGGCTTGACAGTTGTTCACACTCGAGAGGGACATGAACCTGGGTTGAGGGACTGTCCCACTTGCAAGGTAGGTTAGATCCTAATCGGTTTAATGGTTTATTTCTGAGAAAATTTATCCGGTCTTTAGCTTCAGCGACAGGCTAACGCGCCGAACTCCCCTCACAAGGTGGTGATTGGGGGTATAGGCCCCAAGGGTAGTCGACTTCTCGTACAAGGGGAACAGTAAGTCTCCTCGGATATTCGATATTTCTTCATTCACCAGCCCCATTCACATTTAACTAGTATGCACGACTTCATCGACTCCCTAAAGCCTGTTCCCGGCGAGATCATTATCGACAAGCCAGGAAAAGGTGGCATATTTCATCTATTAGAGGCGCACTGCGATTAAATCCAAGTCTAGGCGCTTTCTATGCTACCGAGTTGCATCAAATTCTCGTCAACAGGGCTATTTCCCATCTTATGATTGTTGGTGTCACCACGGAGTGCTGCGTCACGTCTACATTGAAGGAAGCAAATGATCGCGGTGAGCAATGTCTCTTTTTGGTGGAAATTACGCCCAATGAATGGAATAATTACTTAGGTTTCGAATGTCTCCTAATTAAGGACGCCACCGATGGTTATGTTGGCGAGGAGCGCAAGGCGATTGTTGTCGACATGATCACCCTCTCCCAGGTACGTGCGTTGGGACAAACATAGTATACCTACACTCTGATAAACTATCCAGGGACTTTTTGGATATGTAGCAGACTCTGAATCCGTTGCGAGCGCTCTCCAGCCATACACGGCTGAAGTGGAAACCAAATGCCCCAAAGCGTGGGACGGTTCCATGTCCATTGAGACCCTTCGATCTCTTTACTCCAAGGGTCTCCTTACTCCTGATTCAGTTATTAAGGAAGTTTATAAACGACTATCACTTCCTGGTGCTGATCCTGCAGTCTGGTTGCACGTTATTCCTGAAGAGGCTTCTATCGCTCTGGCTCAAGAACTTCTAAAAAAGTTCCCCGATCCCGCGGCCCGCCCTCCCCTTTTTGGAATTCCATTCTCCATAAAAGACTCGATCGATATCGAAGGACTGCCTACAACCGGCGCTTGTCCGGCATTCGCCTACACCGCTGAGAAAGATGCTCCTTCATATGCGTTACTCATCGAAGCTGGTGCCATCCCGATCGGAAAGGTCAATCTGGTGTGTGCGGTCTTCCGGTACTCATTGACAAGAGTTAAGCTCACCACCCCGGCGACAAGGATCAACTTGCTACAGGAGTTGTGGGCATGCGCTCACCGTACGGCCAACCTGCATCCGTCTTCTCGAAAAATCATATTTCAGGAGGCTCAAGCTCAGGCTCGTGCGTCAGCGTGGCAAGCAAGCAGGTTTCGTTCTCGTTGGCCACAGATACCGCAGGCTCCGGCCGAGTACCAGCGGCGTTCAACAATATTGTCGGATTCAAACCGACTCGGGGAACGGTGCGTTTTAATTAATAATCCCTTAGGTGTCTGTATATTCAAACCCCTATGGAATTAGATTCCGACGAAGGGTGTAATCCCTTGTTGCCTCTCCCTTGATTGTATCGCCATCTCTGCTTTAACCATTGCCGACACCCGCTTAGTCCATAACACGCTTTTCAAGATTGACCTAACCGAGGCGTTTTCAAAAGTTGCCCGACCCCCTTGGGCGCTAGCACCTCGGGCTGTGCTCCAGCCTGGCGAACAATTCCGTTTCGCCATCGCCCCGACTGGCTCCGAGTCGCGAGCACTTATGTGTGATGAGTTTAACACACTCTTCGAGGCCGCTGTCGAGATGATCACCGGAGTCGGAGGGACTCTTGTGGAGGACGTGGATTACGCAATCTTTGAAGACGCTGGACGGCTTCTTTACGAAGGCTCCTTTGTTGCTGAGCGCGTCTCAGGGGTGAAGGAATGGTACAATGCGCACCCAGCGCCACCTCCTGGGTCAGACAAAGAGGACGTACTGTTGCCAGAGATCAGAATGATCTACGATGCAGCAGCAAAAAACTTCACGGCAGTCGACGCTTGGACTGACGCGTTCAAGATGATGCAATACCAGCGAAGAGCGAACGCGGAGTTCAGTAAGAAGGATGTTCAGGTTTTGATTGTGCCAACTGTCCCTCTCCACCCAACGAAAGACGCCTACAAAGACGATCCCATAGGGCTAAATCACCGTCTGGGCAAGGTTTGATCATTTTAAAGCTTCAATAGGAAACTTTTGTTGAAATTCTCGTTTCAGTTTACCCACTATGGTAATATCTTGGACATGACGGGCGTATCGATCCCAGCGGGATTTACAACTGATGGCATGCCGTTTGCAATCACCGTTTTGGGTCAAAGCTTCACCGAAGGGATGGTACTTGAGATTGCTCAGCGCTTTGAACGTGCGTTACCACACCCTCCGGGTGTAGATGCAAGGCGGTCTTGAAAATGATTAACAAGGGGCTTCCATCACGGATATCTGGAAACATATCGTAATATTACGCTCGCGACTCGCAGATGTGTCTTAACATTTGCTACGGAGACCAAACGTAGTATTATGATATATCAATAATCAGTATTTTAACTGTTATCATGTTACTCTGATAATTCTTGTCTACAAAAACTGTCATTCAGCTTGAGAGGCGTCGATTAGGATTAGGCGCTCAAAAGGAGGTAGAGCGCTTCTCATCTGTCCGGCGGCGCGTGAGCGTCAATCGCGATGCAATTGGGTACTTTTGTTTCTTTCCAGTCTCCAGATACGTTCAGACCATGTTGACCAACCTCTGTTTTCTGTAGAGTGATAATTCTCTAAGCCACTGGAGTCTTCGCCTCTCCTGGGGTCACGACCACGCCGGCCTAACATCTAGCCCCTCACTGGCACCACGTTTAACAAAATGAAGGAAAATGAGAAACTGTTTCAGTGTGACACAAGGCCTTTTAGGTAAGCTATAACGCTTCCTATCAATGTTGTACATACATTTTGGGACGTCAAATGCCGCAGCAGTCAAATGCGTATACTGCATGCCAGAAGTGTGCATTGTACAAGCCTGTCTAGTATTCTGAGGCATTTGAGCTATACGTGTCTTCAGTAGCTTGATCTTTACACAAGATGCTCGGAATCGAACAACGTGGAATTTTCATTGGTCCCTGGTATATCGCAAGGAAACATGCGGTCTCCTCGAGGCTCCTGTTGAGTGTCTGTATCGATCCTTTGATCAGGCCGCTTTGTATGCACAGCCTCGTGTCGACAGCAAATTTATGTGAAACCAACCAGAATCGAAAACCTCATGTACCAGTCACTGCATAGTTGCGCTCTCTTTCATTCACCCCTACTGCTGCAAACTGATCACAAACGCTTCTCCATCCCGCTGTTGGATTTGAAGCCGATAATCGGTACGGGTCCATACTTATATACTGTCTTCGAACCTTTAGATGGCTCACAGGACCCCTTCTTGCAGGAACAAACCATGTCAAGCACTGAGCTTGAATCTAGGCCAGAGACCAGTGTCGTACTCCACAAAAGAGGTCCTACAGGCGTTATTGTATGTCCAATATCCTACCTCGAGCGTCAATAACGCTCATTTTGCAAACAGACTGGACCAACCCTCGAACGTCCAGCATCATCATTAGCTGAGAGTGTTCAAAAGACGATGGGAGGCTTCTACTCTGTACAGAAAGGGCTTCTCGGGAACAAAAAGGTCCCAAACGCATTTTACGACAAGTTCAAGCAAGGGAAATCTCTGTTTCGAGCCGAATGCGAAAATATGCGCCAAATCCTGCAAAGCTCCTATCGACATGCATCCGACTACGCTGTGTCAAGCCAGCGTGCACCAGATGACCGCTCAATTTCTGCTAAACGCTGCTTTCTATCCGCCAAGGCAGTCCATCGCGATGTCCAAGAGATATACCAACGCTACGCCAAGCTTACTGATGATTTTAAAACGCAGAGGTCAGCTTTGGTGTCGTATTTGACGAAGAATGGTAAGATCGTATATGTTGAACCTTTTGGCACACCCTAATTGATTCTCACCAGCTCAATCGCAATCTTCTTCCACCCCCACCATGTCAGAAGACGTCGACGATCCAGTCACTACCCTGTTTTCAGCATTCGACGCCGTTCAATCCTCGTTACGAGATATCCAGGCCTTTTGGGAACACCACGTCGGGTTCCTCTCTTTGCTTGTCAATCGACAGACAAACTTCCCTGCACCAGGGGAGGAAGCGAAGGCGACATTCGAACTCTGGACTCGTTGTCAAACTGCTCTTCTTCAGTCAAGTAGCTCCATCTCAGAATCGGCAGACGCGATGTCTGTTGAGCCAGTTGCAACTCCTTTGACGCGACACCCGACTCGCCGTATTACACACCCGATTCCTGAAGACCGACCATTATCGAATCCAACGAGAGGGGGCACTCGCTCACTTACAGACGTAGCTAGTGGCGCAGAGGCGCAAAAGGCTCAGAAGAAGGGATTGTTCGCGTTCATCAGACGTTGGTTTGAGAGATCATAGGCGATCGAATCCCCTGATCTCTTCGAATTCAGTTAGTAAATTTGCTCCAGCTGATAATATGAATATCGAGAGCATTTATAGCCTCAATTTTCCCTTACGCTTCTACAGACATCCATACATCCGGTCTAATCGTGGACTATCCGATCACATATTTACTATTGCTATTTTATTTATCGGATCATCTGTGACGGATACTTAAAATGAAGTTCGTTATCGAACTCATGACTGCAGCGATCGACTGAAAGAGTCAGCTCGTGGCAAGAAACGTCCACACCTCAAGTCCTAAAGGTTGAACTCGAGGCTGCCGCATGGCGTACAAAGCACGGGCGTCAATCCAGCAGGCAGGCATTAATACCCCTCAAGAGTCTTCGTTCATTCTGTTCGCCCCACCTAGGGACTACGTCCTGAAATATGGATCCTACCCTATCATTCCTGGAGTCCACACGCGAGTTCGACACAGTTGGTTTAGCCAGGAGCACGCAGAGGGCGCTGGAGATCATCATTCCATGGTGTAAAACATCAGAGTCCGAGTCGTAAGTGTGTGATTAATCCTCATGCCGCTGGAATTCCGATTGGAAAACTAGATTGGTCCCTCTGTCGGTCTCGAAGGAGATCCAGAAGCAGGCGCACGTGTATACGAGAGCCATCGACTACAGCGTTGAAGCGGCTTATCAGGGCTTTACTGTTGCAGAAGATGCACTATCACTCGCCCAGCTTATTCAAGAGACCACACCAGAGGAAAGGACAGAGTTTCTAAAGGGTATGCAAGAGTTTGCCCAGAGAGGTCACCTGAAGGCCGACGAAGCTCATAAGCGGTTTATGGGCGTTCGGACCACTATTGAAACTGTATGTAATTCTCCTTTATATCGGACGTGGACATCCAATGGAAAATGCGCAGATACTGAAAAAATTAAGAGAAGACAAAGGAAGTGCAGTCATCGATCAGGGTATGATTTAACATTCCTCCGCGTTACAAACACTGATTTAGGGGTCAACAGGTAACATCGATGAGAAGGACTCATCCGACCAGTTGGAAGTGCAGTTGACTCGAGGTATACACGATCTCGAGGTTTTCAGTGACGTGTTGTCAAACTTCGTGGCCTGGTGGAATGAAATGAAGATGGAGACCACCACACAGCTTACGCGAGGCAACATGGTCAGCCAGAAGTTCGACAAGATTCGAATGAGGTCCATTGAAGCCAAGTGGAAGGACCACAGGTCGAGATACGCAGCTTACGTAGATGAGGTAAGCTTGCATATTTTTTGAAGGTGACCTGGGCCTCAGCGACACTTTCAGATCGGGAAAGTGCAGGATCGCTATCACGCCGTTTTTGCGGAAGCAAGAATAGAGGCTCCTGTCAAGTTGGATCCATTAGCGCCACCACCTCCATACATCGACACCAACCCTCCCAGACTTGCTGGTAGTTCGAAGGACTCTGAAGTCGTCGATTCACCTCGTGATAGCAACGTCATCATCGACGAGGAGTTGTCGATCACGTCCTACATGTCGGCATCGCTGGCGACCGTGCAGATCTTGGAAAAGAAGAAGTGCCTCCTGGTTATCAACTTCCAATGTCACCCGTCCACCAGCCGCCGCTTCACGTCGTTGAGGATCAAGTGGAGACTGGACCCCGTGAAAGGGTCTCGTCCTCCCAAGGTTGTCGACGTCGCGCCGAAGCATAGCATCGGAGCACGAAACAACGAACACCACAAGCGAATATTTGGGATAGCACTTCCTGCCCAGTTTAATGTGGCTGGGGTAACATTTGGCCCCGAGATTAATCAGGAGTGGGGTATGGAGAAAATCGTGGCCCGTGCGATGATGATTACTGGCTCTGCTCGCGGACGCGGACCAGACGCCGCGGAGTGGACAGTAGCCGAAAATCCCAGTGCAATGTCGGGCATCCCTACTCATTTTTGCGTGGCGTTGGTGGTGGAATATCAGGGACCGTTCCAGATCGACCTCGACGTCGTCGCCAAACAACTTGGAACTGTGAGGTGGTGGAGTTCGAGGAATCATACTCGAGGGCAGTGTCTTGTCGATGTTGATAGTGTTCATCATAAGTTTCAGGAGTACAAGCCGTCGGGAGATTGGCGGACTTGGTTCCCCCGTATCAATGGTGAAATCGAAGGAGGGGTAGCGGACTACGCACAGGAGGCATTGCGACGAGGGTGATTGGCCGAGATTATCTACTTGAGTTGCAATAAATTTGTTTTAGCGCATGATCTAAGCCTTGTTCAATTTGTGCGATTCTCGATGGTAGGGATAAAGAGGTTTTGAAGAGCCATTCGCGATGTTGTGAGGTTCAACTTAAAAGCTTGAGCTTGAACCCTCACGGTGGTTGCTACCCATGCGTCTTAGCACTCGACGAGTACTTGTAGCACGCTAATCCACTGATTCAAAGTAAGAAAGAAAAAAACCGAGTTGAATTTCTTTTGTTTGTTACAATGACTAGAGCTGTACCCGTGCTCCGCACGGTAGAGGTGTTTTTAGTACCATAGGCCTTAAATTTATTGTATCGCTCACCTGTCCGCCACTCGTCTGAGTGTGAGCAAGATCGCCTTCAGCCTTGAACGCACCGCCGCGTGGGGACGCGGCAGTGCATTGAGCGGCTTCGGCTCTCGTGTACCACCCAGCGCCTAGAAATCCAGAATTGCCTGCATCAAGAAGCAATCA
>Ga0247742_10001591_pt1 | contig 15597 bp, 19 predicted proteins | sample UWRJL208509C2_FD_180944 | JGI IMG/M metagenome (GOLD analysis project Ga0247742, IMG submission 180944) | Plant litter microbial communities from Arlington Agricultural Research Station in Wisconsin, United States - UWRJ-L208-509C-2 | ecosystem: Environmental > Terrestrial > Plant litter >...
AGTTCCTCGACAATTCACATGCTCCCGCCGACGCCAACCACACCATATATACGGTCCCAGACAACTCGTTCGCCTGATCCTCGAACGCATATAACCCTTCATCTGTCCTTCGAGAGGACCAAACTCAATATTCGCCTCAAATCCCAACGTTAACGCCTGCTCGGGGGGTGGCTCACTGAGCTTTGTCTGCGCGGCCTCGATCCCTCCACGGCTCGTCGCAGCCTCGTCGACGCCGACCTGGACACCTCCTGGTTTAGGGCTCACTGCTTCTACAGCGAAAGAACGAGGCTCACCGTTCCCTTTGTCTACGAAAAACACTGTTTCTGGTGATAAATCGAATACAAATTACCATCAGCATATCAATCGACATCCTCATTCGGAGACGCTCCTACCGAATCTCACTACTACACCTTTGACCTACCTCGTTGGTGGACTCTTGCCGTCATTATCGTCTACAACCCTTTCACGGTTCCCGTCATCCATGCCATGTTCAAAGAGATACAAGCCTAGGCAGTTGGCGGAGGCAGCTCGTACGGTTACGGATATATTGGGAGCATCGCAAGCTTCGCTAGTCTTCCTGTGAGCGCCGACCACCATAGCTTCAGCTGCACCAGAGTACCTACCCCGATGCCCATCATTTCCGTCTCTCAGGCTGATATGAGGTTTCCAGCGCCTGTGTGCATGCCGGCTAGCTCTTTGAAGTTCAAAAAACGAAGCGACCAATGATTCTTCAAGACACCGTCACAGTCTGTCCCGAAAATAGGAGCATCAAACCCCCTTGACTTTTTCGGAAACTGGTCTTTGATGTCGACGACGACGACGACACCCGCCGACGCCAACATGACCCGCCCATGATTCACACCTTACTCTTTTCCTTTTTTCCTTATTGTCTTCAATTACGGACCCGGACCCGGACCCGAACTCGAACGCTGGACACTTTTCAACAGCTCATTCCTGGAGTTTCAGGCGCTGGTGGATCGTAGTGGGCATATGCGATGGATGGACGCGCTCCAATCGCCGACACCTATATACTTGTATGTATTTCGCTACAACTAATTCATCCGCCTGCTAGTCATTTCCTGCTACATTATTGGCACACGAAGTGGTTGTATTACGCTTGGGACGAGATCTCCGCGGACGACGTGAAGAGCAGCTGTTGTGGACCTTCATTTCTCGAGATAATGACTTCAGCGCTCGTGATAGGGGGATTCTGGTCGGCACCAGCGTCGTTGCCCGACATTCAACGGAGAGTCTCACGACTCGTAGACGTCATCCGTACGTTCATGCATATGACGAATATATTGTTGATGGATAATGAAGGTGAGATCATATCCGTTTGAAAACGAAATGGAAAGTTGACAAACCTGTCGTTTCCTCCATTAGATTCGAGGGGATGATGAGACGCTCATAGTCTACGTCTGCGTCAATCAACACAGATACGGCTTCTCCGGTATTGACGATCCTACTTGAATCTTTTCCTCCTTCGTGAGTCCCATCCATCCTAGCCCTGTTTCGCTTATACACACCGACTAATTGACCATACCGCACGCGCAGCCGCTCTATGCATAGTTCGCTTCCTTCGACATGTCGCTGATCTCCCGTACCAAGAAGACTAAACTACAACGCCGAGTCGTTAGCGACTCCGTCCATGTGATCATGATGTAATTCTGGGTACGCGTTATTATTTGGGCGTTTGCTCTTCCTCGCCCATCAAGTAATTACTTTTATTCGGCTGTGATTTCAATTGCACTTTCATTACATCTTGTAGGCACAAATTCTGAAACTATCTTTGAGACTACAATTTGCAGGAGTGGTTCGCCTGAAAGCTACCTACCCAGTATATCAAGATCCTTCGCGGAGTAGACTTTATTTGAAAGCGTGTATGGAAATTGTATTCTTGAAAGCGCTTGATATGAAAAAACAGTTTTAGTATCAAAAAAGTTATGACGACGAAGTTGATCCAACAAGGTGTCCTGGTCCACATATCAAATTAATATCGAGTTCTTCAGCTATTTCAGGATTAAAACGCACTATTTAAGTATCGAGAGCTGGACTACGTCTCGAATTTGGCCGACACATGGATGGAATTTATATGATGTCTGCATGTAAGTCTCAACTTCAAGAGAACAGAACAAGAGAACAGAACAGATGAAGATTATTACCAGGCAGTCCGATTCGATGATCCGGTTTATATACAGTGTATAGTATCGATGTGGGGGGATTTTTGGGATTTTCATATCGACATTGTAGTCAGTTGCATCGATCATGAAAACGAGATGGAAACGAACACGAATCAACGAGGACTAGGCCTAACTCTTAAGGGCTCCAGTTCTCCAAACATTTGCATCGTTTTTAAGCACAAGAAAGCACGTAATTATCCGTCTAAGAGCCAGATGAAGACCCTGAAGGTCTCCATATCATCCAGAACCAGCGATCCGATGGAGGGAAGAGGCTCACGTATGTTTTTATACCGTACTACTAGTAGCTGAAATGTGGAATGAACAGAATGGAAACGATCATCACGCTTCAGCGAGGCAGGACTAGAAATTCCAAGAGAGAAATGATTTCTTGCATTTACCTGCGTAGTAACTATATCAAACGTACATCCAGTTTTGTGACTGGATGCATCCGCCGAGGTTGTGTTGTAGACCTTCATTTCAAAGCAAGAGGGATGAAGGAACCACTTTGACGCGACATCCTGCCCGCTCAGTACGCGCCCACGGCAATTTCCGTATAGGCTTCACTTTGATTAAACGCTCGAATATTCGACGCCATGGAGATTATTCAGGACATATCTAAGTAGATTATAAATCTCTTTATTATGTGGTAATTTCTACTTAGTGTACATATTTCTTTGTTATATAAAAGCCTGTAGATTTACGGTACATACTTATTCTAATTCATTATCTTCATACACAGGCCTCAATAGGCCTTACCGATGACGAACTACCATGAACTAAGATAATCTTTCTCTGCGGCGTGAAACTTTAAAGAGTTAATATTGTGCGCAAATTTGGATAAGTCGTGTTAATCGAGTAAAGACATGTCTGTAGATGACTGAGGAAACCTTAACAATCCAATGTCACTAGAGTATAATCGCCGCTATGTACCTCACTGGCCATAACGCGTAGTACATGACTCCTATATTACTGTACCATTTCGTTCAGTTCGGCCGTCACGCGTCCCAGGCCTAGGTGGTTTGGCCGAAATCGGTTCCAGGTCACAGGTCTTGGTCCATTTGTCCGACGTTGAAATGTGGTTCAAAAAATAGGTCAAAAAAGACTCAATATTGGAAAAATTGCTATTACATCAAGGTAGGTATTTTGAGTTCGATGTGATATGGCGAACAGTAGATTCCCTTCCCAAGTTATCTTAGATCATAGATCACCGTTAATTTATACTTAATGCTGATATTCATAATTCAAGTGCGTACCAACCTACATCCCTTTTAGTCTTCTACGACATGACTTCTTTTTTTAGGTGCAGATAGGGCCTCAAATATATTAAACTAAGACCTAAGATTCTTGAGAGGTCACCAAGTGTGCGATAACTTGGCACCCACTACCGTCAACAGAAGCGGGCGAAGCTTTCTCTGGCCGAAATCCGGACGTGTCCCCTGTCCACCTCCAAGGTGGCCGACATCCAAATTTCGGCCAGCCCGTCACGCGTCCCACCCCTGGCCAAAGTGAACGAAATGGTACATTACTTTTAAACTATCCGCGTTGAGGAATCCTCAGTGCGCTTAATACCTAGTAACGCCTTACTTTGTGAACCAACGTTCGTGCGATGTTTGGTGTGAAGAGAGATGTTCAATTCGTATCTATTATATGCTGATCTTTATATACTAGTATTATGCAAATATTATAGGACCTTCCTTCTGCTTCCAAAACGTTCTGGATGAAGAGTATGACTCCATCCTCGAATATCCGAGCTTGGAGTCGGTTGCTTAAGCGTTCGCGGCAGTTTCCGGTCTATTCTAACTCAGATCGTTACTTGAGAGTGCCATGACGATAATAAGAGCGCTCAAGATATACAGTAAACTGGATTTAGAGAACGAATAAACACAGAACTCACAATGTGATCTTCGCTGAGATTGTAGAGTCTCGAAAAAGATTTCCAAATTTCGGCAAGCGGAGTGTTTATCCATGAGAAGACGTATAGTCTCTCAATTTGAATGAGATAAGTGGTGGTCATCGATGACGATTATAATATTGTAGTCGGCTCTATTTATTTAAGGTGCTTATCCCATTGGAAGCATTTTGAGTATGGGTGGATACACCCAACTATAGGAGAGGTGAGAGCATACTCCGAGCAACCACGCGGCAATTTATTACCATTATTGGACATCCACGTACTCAGCAATTGGTGATTCTCAAGCTTTTGAAGCGAATTCTCCAAGAAAATTCCAGCATATTCGTCTCGAGCTTGCGGTCCATCCATGTGGTCAGTAATTTCATGTATTCGGCACAACTTGAAAGACCCGTAGATCAGGTTAGCCTCTAGGAAGAACGACACAAGCAATTGCAGAAGGATAGGTGATATACAATCTTGAGACACTTATAAGAAATCACTATGGCGGTGACTCTCGTCTACCGCTCATACACGCTTCACCTCTCTGGCATGATTTCTTGATATCAGGCTGCACTTTGAGATGCGCTAGAATCTAGAATCATTTTCTAGGAGTACTCTGAGTCAGGGCACAGGAATTAAAGAGGGGCGTGCTAGCGCTCAGCGCTCAGCGTTAACTGCAAGGCGAAGAAGACTTATGTCCAGGCACACCATGACATCATTTCCCGCCCTTCTGCCCGTGGCATCACCTTTTTCAGCCCATTCTGGGCGTGGGACTCCAAACTCGCAATGTGCCTTGCGATGATCGTTGGCGTATCGCAGCGCAGATTCCGCCATCCAACGCTCGGGACTCCCTCTATCATCAATCCTTTCTCAGTTCCTCACTCCGGATCCTCGATGAAACCAAACACTCATTATCGTCAGCACTGGGCCACGAACGCCTGCGGCAACAGCACCATTGAAGGCTGCAGGAACGACTGAGAGCGTGGCGGAGGTCATGGTTCAAGGTACGAATCGAACATGTATGTCTGGGTAACATTAGACATTACTCACCCTCACTCACGTCCTTCATCAATCATAGGCCCCCGAACCTCCTCCAGCTGCTACTGCATCCTTCTTCACCATCAATCATGTGTATCTCAAACCACGCACCAAGCAGGTATGTCTGGACGACCTAGCCCTATATTCAACACTCATTCATGCAGATTGGCGCTGTAAGCTTTAGAATAGCCCAGCTGCAGCCTGCACCCTCTCTTCGCCATCACGAGCGCCAAATCTTCTATGCTCAACACTCCCCGTTTGTATCCCGGGCAACGAAAACTGAGCACAAAATACCAAAACGAGACCCTCGATAACCGACACCCAATCAGAATCCTCGATATCAGCCATTACTAGGCCTCTTGTTCACGAGTGGGCACTTCGCAGCCGGTGGACTTCGCGCCTGAGGTTCGTTTCATGCATCGTTTATCGTTGGAGATGGAATCCGTGTTCGATTCGTAGTGTCGAAGACGATGTGCAGCAGGAGACTTCGAGATCGACAATGTTCGGATACGAACATCCAGTGCGTACCTGTTTCTTCCGTTGGGCTACAGACTCATCATATCTCTGCTACAGTATACATGCCAAACTGCTTGACGTTCTAGGACTGCACCTGCATCCATGTGTATGTGGTATACACTCCGTGTCCATTCGTTTCCCATGGACACGAAGTCGTGATGTGAATGTCCAAAGATCGAGCACATTGCTCTCGACTCTTGGGCTATGGGTGGCCATCAGCCAACGACACTCGACGTAAGTCTACGTCCATGTATACTTTCTTCTATGACTCTATACCCTTCTCAACCGCCTCTACACTGCTCAACGATGTAACACGTATCTGACCAACCTTTCCCATAGGTTCATTCTCCTAGGCCTTCTTATCGTGATCGGGACGCATGTTCGACTCGTCTCTCGTATTTGACGTCGATTACACTTGCAGCCGCCATCTCTTGATAATCGGAGAATGGCTCGGGCAGCTGAAGCTTCTGAACAATCGATGTTGTCGGGAATAGCTTGACAGAATTAAGATTATAATTCGCTTCAAACACAGCGCATATAGGTGACTGGTTCTTGGGTTTTTTTGGTGAGGTGTCCGCGTGATATATGCGCTGAGTTTGATCGACGATATCGTTGGCGGATTAGGGGGCATCCAGCCCGTGTAATGGATCAAACTCCTTGGTACGCCTTCACTTTATTCAACCTCGATTCCATTCTAATCACCGCTCGACCTTATTATAGGCTAAAGTGATTCCGCCACCTGACTCTGATGGGCTTGAACCATCCCTATCTACGACACATTCTCGATACGAACGCTATTCACCTAGCTGGCTATGGGTGGTTGGATGGTGGACGTCTTGGTATCTATGCGAATGGGTTGGAGAGCTTGACTGAAGGACGTCCATACGGAATTATTTCGAGCTTTCAGACTTGTCACGGTCGATGTATATCTCACAGTACGAATCAACTGATGTTCCACGACAGTAGGCCGAACTTCTTAACTGGATCGCAACTGCTTCGCGATGGTGGTTGATAAATATGATTGGTTGGGTCAGATCTACCAGGAGGTCGACGAAAAGACGGCGGTGCATTAGACTCTGGATAGATGGACGAACTTTAATCGATAATGTACGTGTAGGGCGCGTAGTACACTAGAAAACGAAGACAGAACGAAACAAATCAATAGCCAAAATGAACGTACGGAACCCATGTCAAAAGACCTTGCTCTGTATCACCAAGTGACTCTCGAATTCCCTGAATGGCATGATGGAGGGCGTGTGCAGCACCACTGCTGTCTAGTCCCTGCCTTCCCGAGGCCTTTCCACTCTCCATAAGATGTCCGTAGAAACTCTCCGCCACCACGGGGCCGTACTTATCCTTGATGGACCACATAGTCGCCACCACGCTTCGATATCCAGCCGCCAGCATCCCAGCTGCCAGGTGGACTGCCTCCTCTGAAAGCTTTTCGGCACCGGTACTCGTCTGACATGCCGACAAAAATGCCAACTCGCGAACAGCAAATTTCTGCTTCATAATTTCTGAAAGCTCGAGTCGTCCGTCGTGGAGGTAGAAGCCGCTTTTGAGAGGGTCCTTAAGATCCTGGGTCGCGTGGCATGCGAGGTGGATTGACCCATGTGATTCCATTTCAAGTTTGACTCGGCTGAGCGAGGCGATTTCTCCCTCTAGGCAAAGAGACCCGTCGTTGGATGACCCAATCGTTCTCCATATGCAATTCATTTCTTTCGTGGTTTCTGGGATCGCAGAGCAGCCTGGGGTCTTCGGTTGGCTAATGATAAGGAGCTTCGACGAAGCGGGTTGTTGTACGATGGCAGGTTCCTTGAGCTTCTCAATAAGCGAGCTGACAGTGGGTATATATGAGGAGATTGCAAAGTCAGAAATGCATGAGCCTGGAGGAGATCGCCCAGTCGGGGTATATATTCCTGCGGCATGGAGTGGAAGAAACGCGAGGGGACCTGTTGGACACCACCAGATTCGAGCTGGATTTAATGGGGCCGTAGACTTTGATATTTATCAATGAAATGAAATTATACGAGTTGTGGAACACTCACAGGGTATGCAAGAGCATCCAGGATTGGCCTCACCACCCGCAGCCAGAGTGCTTTGAGAACGAAAGATATATCACTCTGCTTTTCGGCATCTGGACGCGGCGCAGGGCGTGTGGCACGATCAGCTTCCCGCATGCGAACCCCATGGGACGAAAGGAAAAGACGCAGACGCTCTCTCAGCTCAGACGCCTCGTTGTGGGTAAAATCAAGCGGTATGTGCATAGGGGCCCCGACACTGGAGATGAGAGCCAGAGCGTCACAGCGATCTTCGTGAACATTGACCAGGATCACGATGGCATTCGGTGGGAGGCGTGTGAGGAGGTCTGACGCCCGAGGTGCTCGAATAAAATCATGGAACTTGGGAATGCGGCGAATCTCGTCAAGCAGCTCGCTGTATTGACGAGAAAGCTTGATGTGAAGGTGGGCTTCGTCTTGTAAGCTGATTTTTTGCGACAGCAAAGTATCTCCACTCAGGCCTTCCGGTCCACCACGGGATCCAGACACCTCCAACGCGCTTGAGATATCCGAGAATCGTTGGCCCAAGTTTTCATCGTGAGCACGCAGGTCGTCGAGGGGTGTGCGGAGCTGGTTGAGTTGGCTCCAGACGAGGCAGCGACCTTGTTCAAGCCATTCGAGCGCTTTCTCGACATCACCCAAGGAAAATGCGGCTGAAGCAGCGGATGTAGTTAAACTCGAAATGTCAATGAGATCTGAATGACGCTGTTGGATGGTACGGTTCAAACCCGCGATCTGCGCTACAAGATCAAGGGCAACACCATATGCCGCTAGGGTTTGCGGGAGACGGAGAATTTTGGAGAATTGTGCCCATTGTCGAGCAGCGCGGAGGCGAGTAGACGGAGACCCAAATGTTGTTGCCGACTTTCGAAATGTAGATATTGCGGTATGCACGTCAGAAACATCGCCAGTGCGTTCGAAGCGACACCGAAATGAATTTCCAAGGTTACTCAGCCTTCCTGGCATGTCAGCGTGGCCATTGGGGGCGAGTTGAACGGCCTGCTGCTGGACTGAGATGGCTTCTGAGACATCAGAAACATCGCCAGTGCGTTCGAAGCGCCACAGAAATGAATTTCCAAGGTTATTCAGCAATCCTGGCATGTCAGCGTGGCCATTGGGGGTGAGTTGAACTGCCCACTGCTGGACTGAGATGGCTTCTGAGACGTCAGAAACATCGCCAGTGCGTTCGAAGCGACACCGAAATGAATTTCCAAGGTTACTCAGCCTTCCTGGCATGTCAGCGTGGCCATTGGGGGTGAGTTGAACTGCCTGCTGCTGGACTGAGATGGCTTCTGAGACGTCAGAAACATCGCCAGTGCGTCCGAAGCGACGCAGAAATGAATTTCCAAGGTTATTCAGCAATCCTGGCATGTCAGCGTGGCCATTGGGGGTGAGTTGAACTGCCTGCTGCTGGACTGAGATGGCTTCTGAGACGTCAGAAACATCGCCAGTGCGTTCGAAGCGACACAGAAATGAATTTCCAAGGTTATTCAGCAATGCTGGCATGTCAGCGTGGCCATTGGGGGTGAGTTGAACTGCCCGCTGCTGGACTGAGATGGCTTCTGAGACGTCAGAAACATCGCCAGTGCGTTCGAAGCGACACCGAAATGAAATTCCAAGGTTATTCAGCCTTCCTGGCATGTCAGCGTGGCCATTGGGGGTGAGTTGAACTGCCTGCTGCTGGACTGAGATGGCTTCTGAGACGTCAGAAACATCGCCAGTGCGTCCGAAGCGACTCCGAAATGAATTTCCAAGGTTATTCAGGAATCCTGGCATGTCAGCGTGGCCATTGGGGGTGAGTTGAACTGCCTGCTGCTGGACTGAGATGGCTTCTGAGACGTCAGAAACATCGCCAGTGTGTTCGAAGCGACTCCGAAATGAATTTCCAAGGTTACTCAGCCTTCCTGGCATGTCAGCGTGGCCATTGGGGGTGAGTTGAACTGCCTGCTGCTGGACTGAGATGGCTTCTGAGACGTCAGAAACATCGCCAGTGCGTTCGAAGCGACGCAGAAACAAATTTCCAAGGTTATTCAGGAATCCTGGCATGTCAGCGTGGCCATTGGGGGTGAGTTGAACTGCCTGCTGCTGGACTGAGATGGCTTCTGAGACGCCAGAAACATCGCCAGTGCGTTCGAAGCGACGCAGAAATGAAATTCCAAGGTTATTCAGCAATCCTGGCATGTCAGCGTGGCCATTGGGGGTGAGTTGAACTGCCCGCTGCTGGACTGAGATGGCTTCTGAGACGCCAGAAACATCGCCAGTGCGTTCGAAGCGACACCGAAATGAATTTCCAAGGTTACTCAGCATTCCTGGCATGTTAGCGTGGCCATTGGGGGTGAGTTGAACTGCCCGCTGCTGGACTGAGATGGCTTCTGAGACGTCAGAAACATCGCCAGTGCGTTCGAAGCGACACCGAAATGAAATCCCAAGGTTATTAAGGTGGCCTGGCATATCAGCGTGGCCATTGGGTGTGAGTTCAACTGCTTGCTGCATGACTGAAACAGCTTCCAAGATGTCAGGCAGGTTGCCTGTGCGCTCGAAACGTCTTGCCAAATCAAACCCACGACTCCCTAATTTCCGCGCTGCATATATTCGATCATCATATTTTTCTTGGGGTCACAATTCGAGCTTACCCACTGCTGATAATTCATCGCTGCCTTGTAGATGTTCCTCTCCAGGTATCCCCGTAACCAAGAATGACAATTTGAGTGCTGGAACACCCTCCGCCGAAGTCAAACTCTTCGTGATTCCTGAAATTTTGCCATTTGTTATTCGAGTAAGCGATTGTTTGGGCAATCCGAGATTATACCATCACACTTACGGTCCTCCAATCCTGAAGACAGTTCCTCTCTTGTCAACGTCATGAAAGCGAAGTCCGTGTATTCTTCCGATGTAGCCACAATCGTGAGGTTTTCTAGGTCTCTGTTCCTGACATAGCGAAATGTAATGCCGTCAAAACCTGCAGATAGCGTTATGTGCCGTCAGATTCTTACAGTTCGGCCAGTGATGATTGTTTCCATGTTTCTGACGACTCCTTCTCTAACAACAAAACCTTCCCGTCCTCGGTTGCGGACCCAAAGATGACGAGTTTGACCGAGTCGAGATATGGAAATTGCAATTTTCGGTTGCACACCGAAGTTGGAGATCTGACGATATGAACTTTTGAGTTATGCCCCTTCCATTGGCCAATGACTAGCTTACCCGTTATACAAAATGTGAGATGTGGATTCCGATACAAAATTTCACCACCTAGCCCTTCCGCCTGGTCCTTGGAAAGCTCCTTGTCTGACGTCGTGCTATCAACCATAGCTTGGTTATCTTCAATAGGTACAATGCACTTGGGCGCCAATTCTAAATAGTTGCGGATTGGGATAAGATAAGTATTTGTGTAACCTTGACCCATTGAGCGTACCTGTTGTACCATCTCGACTATCATGACCGATTTCCAGAGAAATGTCTTCGTTCTCATCATGAATTGCAAAGGACTCGATTGTGCCCATAAGGGATGTGTCCCCTGGAGTTAGTTGGGTAACAATATCTGAGTAACACAATCCCGGTTTAGAGTAGGGAAGAAATTTGGAGACTTGATGTACCGATTTCTCCACCTGGTTCCTTGGCAGACAGTCCAGCGTCAAGATTCGCACAGAGGGCCATGGCTTTGCGATAGATTATGAGCGATTCTCGTTAATAGCCTATTGAAAATCGGAGCTCGGTTGCTTTATTTCTGACCACCAACTAGACCTTAGGCTTCTTATAAGTATGCATTCGCAGATGAAAGTAGCACAGCCTTTATTTATGTTGATCATAGATAAGGTGTACCTCAGTATCGGGTATCAGTATATTTTTAACGGCGGAGGGGCAATACTCTTCACTTTCCGGGGGTACTACATCTCATAGAACTCACTGTGGTCACTAAAATGGCGATGCTGGGTGGGTCTCTTCTCCGGTGTAGAATCCCTTCATCGCCTTGAGATCTATGTATCCCCCAAATAAGCACCAAACGCATATCTGCGTACTCGCGTTTTACTACAGGCGCGCATAGGTCTGATCGATTTCGGCTACTGGCCAAGGGCGGCGCTTCACCTCTATACCTTGTAAAACCATAATATGCGTACATGCACTTGGAGTATAGGAAGTTAAGTTTTTAACTTCCCCCCAGGTTCTTTATCCAAAGATGGCAGAGAAGCCAGATAACTATAACAGCATATTTCGTCAAAAATTTGAGCTCGCAGGACGTTGCGAATTCTGTGGGGGTAGGTACCAAGACTTATGTGTTTTGTAAGCTAAGTACGTAGATTAGACAATATACAACTTACGGCCAGATGGCTGGATCCAACGTGTTTGTATTGGGTGTAGGTCCTGGTAATAGCTTTGGTAGGAGCTTGGTGAGCTTAGTTGGAGCTTGGTAGGAGCTTAGTTGGAGCTTGGTGAGCTTGGTAGGAGCCGGGCCAGTAGCCATCAGGGTTGTTGAGGTGAGCTGCACATTTGTGGAGCTTACATAACCTGCCTCCCGCCGTGAGCGCACAGTGTGATAGTGAGCGGCATGCGGGAATAATTGCTTGATATGGATAATCATGGGCACGGAAGGGCGGGCTGTTGATGGCTCGGCAGTATATCGCGGCTAAGTAGGTGGTCAAGCGCATTACTAACTTGGGTAACTTGGGACCCTTAGGTGCCATCAGACTTGCCAAGGTGTCACCAAGCCCTATCAAGCTACTGAGCGACCTGGACCACAAACGCGTAGATTCCCTGACTTGAGTACTATATCATGCGACTTCAACCTAAAAAGAAGGTACTCGCTAGGAGTTGGGAACACATTGTACGTCGCCCGAATATTTGATGAAATTTGCTGTCATAGATAACTGTAGTAAATGTGGGCTAGCGCAGGTGCAATTCCACGCACAGCTATTGCTATACTCGTACCTTGTGCTTCGATTTATGCCCACGGCGTTTGTTATCTGGGTACTGCCGGTTCGCGGCATGGCAAGGTTCCGAATCTGTTCGTATTCGACTTGGCGCAGAACCACCATCTATCAGCATACTTGTCTTGCTCTGCGTCTCTCCACCATAGGTGCTTCTAGGAAACAATGTCGATCTCAAGATCCCCATGAACTATGGCACTCCCAGGCGTATGTGTATCACCTGCGACTTCAATATTCAATATTCAATGCTGGTCGACCGGGCTCGCGATCGTAAGTAAAATTTCTATGATTTTGGTTCTTTTGCTCATTCTAACGAAGCTTCTTATTCTTTTCGTTACTTTGTTCTCCAGCCTCTGGTCGAACTATTCTAAAGATGACTCAACTACCGTGGCCGTCGTCAACCAACCCTCTACCCTCATCCCAATCGGCGCCTCCCCCCCTCCTCTTCTTGGATACCTTTCCTCCCTTTCCTTCCTCTCCCGCCTCCCCATCCGGCTCCATAATTCAGCGTCCCGACAATCCTAACCCCTCTGCAGAAGAATCGTCATCCTCGGACCCCTCCCGAGTCCCAGCCCTCTGAGCAGCACCCCTGGCTTACCTCCTCTGCTACGCCCGCCGTCGAGCTCTGACGGGGTCGACCTGTGCGACGTCTCATGTTCTTCGTGATATGTATGTTGGATATCTAGGTGGAGCTGGATGAGGAAGAGAAGGCTGAGGAGCGATGATGGGGATGCCGTCTGGGACAAGTTCAATGACCACTAGGCCAGGCACACCCAGTGGGCAGGGGAAAGTGTTGGTGGAGGTGTTCAAAGCAAGCATCGCCGGGGACCTAGACGTTCGTGAGCCAAGACTTGAATGGTCATAACTCGTTCAGGACTCCATCCAGAGGCCCAAGTCCTTCCCTCCGATGCCAATACCGACCTCGACGTTCACACTGAGGCTGCAGCTCGAGGCAGCTACACAAAAGCCCATAGGATAACACCATCCATCTCGTTTCATCACTTCCGAACACCCTCATCGATGCTACGTTTTCGTCGGCCGATATGGAACTCTCTTGAGCTTTATGTTTCTCTTTGGATTTGGATCAGGCAATGGCAGAGCGATGGGTAGTAGCCAGAGAGTCGCCGTTGATGTGGTCCCATTCCGCAAAATCCGACGCCAGTGGCGAGTCCAACGCGAATGGGAACGGGGAACGAAAATCATCGGCATATAATCTCGGCATCGTTTTTCTGAGACGCCAGCACCGGATATCACGAAAATGCCTTCATTTGCGGTATTGGGAACGCATTTACTCGGCTACCGCCCGTTTAATTGATGGTGCTCTAGCTTGTGGAAGCAGAGTCTACGAGCTCGGTCGCAACGCGTACTATGGAAGGATAGGGCAGCGTCAACGGTTCCACGAACCTTTGCTTCGAGCACAACAGTTTCAAAGGCTGTGGAAGCTTAGGACCGAAGGTACCGACTCCGATGTGGATAGGACCAGCGCCAAGTTCTTGTTAACCTCTTATATTCCGAGAAGTACGTCAACGTCGCCTAAACTTGCGAGGTTTCCGAGGTCTCTCTCTCGATTCTTTTTACCCAAACGAGTTCAAGAACAACAATGACTCCTGCCAATAGCACCCACTTGAATGCTCTCGAATTTTATACTCATTCGGTGGCGGAGATCGATGCGTGGGCGGTATTCACATGCTAATGAAAGGTGTAGAAGATCTCAGCGCCTATACAAACGGAGGTGCGTATTCCTCCTCTCTATCATCTAATTTCATCTGATCCCTATTCATTCTAGTTTCCTGCTGCATAACCAAGTCACCAGGTTACGTTCGAAACGGGATATTTCTATAGACAACGCTGAGAGTATCAGCATCGTCGTGGCTTAACACCGTGCCCACAGCGTTCCATGTTTCGTACCTTGGTTCATATAGATGGAGATCCTGCCGTCGCTAATGGATTAATGTGAGTTCGATTCATATCTGGCGACAAACCAAACGTAGACTGACAATACTACTGTTACCTCAACCAGGGTTGGAGTGGAGCATAAGAGACCTACTCACTTCCATAGATCGACGTCTATACCTAGTACACTGAAATCATGATCTACTTGAACCACTTTACGAGTTGACGAAGAATTTGAGTCTTGATGTCGCCCTAACGTCCCGTCCAGCTCTAATGCATAATTCAGACTTTTGTAGGTTTTTTTCAGGAAGTTCAAATCCAGAAATTTGACCACTGTTGGTACCCGCAATCGATATGCAAAGGTGTACCTCGAAAGGCGAGGCAGGTCTCCAATGTTCTTATCAGACCACACGGGTTATTTATTCTGTATTCACCAGAGTTGTACCACCATTCATTACATAGAGCATATTTCGTAGAGGTTTGACGGATACTAGAATGTACTAGGTGCTTCGAATACGAGAACTGAGTATAAGGATTGGAGAGACAAGACAAAATGGGAAAGCGATGCGAAAATAAGAAAACAATATACTTAGGTCGTAGCAGCAGGGAAAAAAAGATGTAAGATATCGTCGAAAGCATGAGATGGGAGAATAGAGGAATTTCATAAGTGCTGATGTACTTTTGGATTGATAGGTGGATGCGAAGTCAAAGGCCCAAGAGTCTAGGTGCGGGTGCGGTGAAAATGAGTAGAAGAGGAAGAGGAAGGTCGAAAAGTAAAGACATACGCACGATAAAGAAGCGTTTGATAGCTTACAATAGCATCTGGAAATTTGAGTTTGTGTGAGGTGCGACTTGAAACAGTTCATGAATGTTCGCGCTTGTGTTCGTTTTTGCAATTGTGTGAGACAAGGTGCAACGGCAATAGCTATTCGTTGCCCCAGTTACTCGAAATGAAAGAGAACAAGCATATAAAATTAGCGTAAAAAGGAGCAGAGTCCACTGCGGAGCATATCTCGAGAGGCATTAAAATAGTGGACGCGACTTGGACGCGACTGCCCCTGTTGAGTCCGCACGTGACGGTGTCATCGCTGACGGCC
>Ga0247742_10001593_pt1 | contig 15586 bp, 16 predicted proteins | sample UWRJL208509C2_FD_180944 | JGI IMG/M metagenome (GOLD analysis project Ga0247742, IMG submission 180944) | Plant litter microbial communities from Arlington Agricultural Research Station in Wisconsin, United States - UWRJ-L208-509C-2 | ecosystem: Environmental > Terrestrial > Plant litter >...
TGCTGCTCAACTTAGCTTGCTCGCCGTCGGGTACGCCTTTATTCAGTACTTCCTCGCCCGTGGCACAGTTTCCAGGATCATGGAGGTCGATCCTTTCTATGCTGGTAGGTGGGCGAAACCCGACTGGTTTGCGAGCGGCGGAAACTCGGCTGCGGTCCTGTACATCATGTTCAACATGAATTTGCCCAAGCCCGACTACCCAGGTCCCTTGCAGGCACGCATATGGGTTGCCCGGGTCATGCTTTGGCTGTGGCCGTTTGTGATTGTTGCGGTACTCGTCTTTTCCACATGATCGCGAGCAGTCAACACTTCAGCTCACCGGGTGCGCATATCCAACGACTCTCGGGCTTGGGTTCCCAGGTGCACCGCGGGCAGTGGATGTGAGGTTCGCGGCTCATCGTGGTTTACTTCGTCCGGTGATCATCCATCCGTAGAATCACTTCATCATCTCGAGAGGATGCTATGGCGCTTACGGAAGAGGGGCGAGCGAAGCGTGCGGCACTGGACGCGAGAATAGAAGCGCGCATGCGCATCTGCAAGATCGAGCAGCAGGATATCCTCGGCGAGCTCCGTGCCGAGGGACTGGTCTTCGAGATGTTGAACAACCTCGCGCTGCTCGGGGTATCGGCCAGCGAGTACAAGCGTGCTTTGCCGATACTTTTGAAGCATCTGACGCGTCCGTACACGGAAGCCACGCTTGAGTCCATTGCGCGCTCCATGGCGAGGAAGGAGGCCGCGCCTTTCTGGGATGACCTCGTGGCCATCTACAGGGAGCACCACGCGCGCGAGCGGGTCGGTGCTGGGGACTCCATGATGGCCATCGCGGTCGCCGTGTCCGCCAGTTGTCCGCCGACACGTCTGGACGATCTCATCGCCCTTTTGCGTGACAGGACCTTGCCTCATCGGCCGCTCCTGTTGATCCCGCTCAAGAGGCGACGAGGTCGCAACGCCGCAATCGCTCAGGTGATCGATGAGCTCCGGGAAGACCCCGAGCTGGTCACGGAAATTCGTTCGTGGAAGGCGCTCAAGGGATGAGGCTCAGCGCATGCGCCCCATGCCATCGACTATCCTCGTGTTAATCGCGTGCCTTGATGCAAGGACCCTGTATGAAGTTGATGACTGATCTACGTGTAATGGAGAAATGGCACGATCTAGCATCAGATGATTCATCTTTGCCATTTGAACGAATTGCGTGGAATCAATTCGAATGCTTTTCGGCAACAGGTTACTCGTTCATGTTTAATAAGATCGTGGTCGCTGCAGTGTGTCGCTGGTCGGAACATTGCCAGGAAGCCGAGCTCGCAGCGTTCTTCACCATGCCCGACGCAGTCAATTTTTCTTCAAGCGCAGGATTCTATGGAGGGATGACTTTCAGCGCAGACGATGACGCTTCCGAGGTGGAAGGGATGCTTTTCGCGGACCAGGCGAATAGCCCTTTTTTCTCGATTTACGAAGCATCCAGCAGAATGTTTATTCTGCCATCAGATCGCCGTTGGGCATTGATCGGCGAACGCGATGCTGACCTTGCTTTGTTCTGCTTTCGATCAAAGGAAGACAGGGACGGCTTCTTTACGCTGTCGCCGTCCTTCGAAATGTTCGAAACTATTTCTGATGCCGCGCGATTCGCTAAGACGACCATGAATTACGACCTTGAGATGACGGACGCCTGATCTCTCGCGACGTTTTCGTTCTGTGTCGCGCTCCGTTACTTCGCGTGGCTCACTTCGTCCAGTGAAAATCCTTGCGCGGGATCACTTCATAGACCCACGACCGCCAGTGGAACTCGTTGCAGCCGTGGTCTTCGTCGCAGAGGATAAAGAACTCTTCGCCCTTGTCGTCGATACCCATCGCTGAAGGCGGAATGCGTGAGCCGTGCTCCATGACCTTCTCGACTTTCGGTCCGGCGATATCGTGGACCATGACCCGATAAGCCGAGCCTGTCGTCCAGACGCTGATGAACCGGGTGGACCCGTCCTTTGGCAGGGTTACGGAGCTGGGTGCGGCGTCGACATGCTCGCGATAGACAGGCGCCTTCTTCTTGCACTTTTCGATGCAGCGGATGGTTATGTCACTTCCATTTGCATCCGCGCCGCTGGCGTCGAACTGGAAGACCGCGCCGGCCTCATTCGACGTTCGTCCCCGGATAGCCGGGCCGGCCTGGTCGGCCAAGGCATTCGTCGCAAAGACGGTAGCCAGGGTCGCCAACCCCAGGATGAGTAGATTCCTTTCAGCCATGAACGATCTCGCCATCTTCCTTGGTAAACGGACCCGGCAGCTTCGGGATGATCTCGAGCACCACCTCGGACGGACGGCACAGGCGCGTGCCCTTCTCGGTCACCACGAACGGCCGCTCGATCAGAATCGGGTTGGCCAGCATGGCGTCGAGAATCGCCTCGTCACTGACGGACGGATCGCGCAGGCCGAGTTCGTCGAACAGCTTCTCTTTCTGCCGCGCCGCACCGCGCGGGGTAAGCCCGGCGTCGACCAGCAGGCGGAGCAGGGTGGCCCGGTCCGGCGGCGTCTTCAGGTATTCGATGATGGTGGGCTCGATGCCGGCGTGACGCAGCATGGCGAGCGTGTTGCGGGAAGTGCCGCAACGGGGGTTGTGATAAATGGTCGCGTTCATGGTAAATCCACGGGCTGGTATCGGCGCCATGCTACAGGCGCCCATGCCGCCCGAACATTCACCCCACCCAGCGAGTCCCCCATGCTCCCCAACCCCCTGGCCGGTCTGCCGGCCGCTTCACGTCGCAAGTTCTCGCGCCTCTCCCTGGCCCTTGCCCTGGCGCTCGCCGCCGGCACGGCCGCGGCGGACGTCCCATCCGACCAGGTCCCGCCGCCGCAGGACACGCCGTACGTCGGCACGGTGGCGCTCCACGTCGATGCCAACGATACGGCGCAGGGCATCTTCCGCGTCCGTGAATCGATTCCGGTGAAGGCCGGTGCCTTGACCCTGCTGTACCCGCAGTGGATTCCGGGCGACCACTCGCCGACCGGTCCGATCGCGATGCTCGCCGGCCTGAAGATCAGTGCGAACGGCAAGCCGGTCCAGTGGAAGCGTGACGAGTACAACGTCTACGCCTTCCATCTCGACGTGCCGGCTGGCGTCTCGGCGATCGACGTGGAGTTCCAGTACCTGTCCGAGCGTGCGGATGACGCGGACTTCGAGATCACCGATCGCATGCTGTACATGGAGTGGAGCAAGGTGGCGCTCTATCCGGCGGGTTACTACACGCGCGGCATTACCTTCGCGCCGAGCGTGACCCTGCCGAAGGGCTGGCAGCTCGGGACCGCCCTGGAGACGGGGTCGAAGTCGGGTGACACGACCACATTCAAGTCGGTGAGCTTCGAGAACCTGGTCGATTCGCCGGTCTACGCGGGTCAGTACTTCAAGCGCGTACCGCTCAACCCGGGTGACAAGGCGCCGGTGTTCCTCGACGTAGTAGCCGATGAGCCGAAGTTCCTGGAGATCACGCCCGAGCAGCTGACGGCGCACCGCAACCTGGTGACCCAGGCGACGAAGCTGTTCGGCTCGCATCACTACGACCACTACGACTTCCTGTTCTCGCTGTCCGACCAGCTGGCTGGGAACGGCACCGAGCACCACCAGTCGAGCGAAGACGGCCTGGGTGCCGATTACTTCACGGCCTGGAAAGAGAATGCCTCCGAGCGCGATCTTCTCGCCCATGAGTACACGCATTCGTGGAACGGCAAGTTCCGTCGTCCGGCCGACCTGTGGACGCCGAACTTCAACGTCACGATGGGTGACTCGCTGCTGTGGGTGTACGAAGGCCAGACGCAGTACTGGGGCTTCGTGCTGACCGCGCGCGCCGGCATGTGGACGCCGCAGGAGTTCCGCGACGGTCTGGCCATGGTCGCAGCGAACTACGAGCGCAACCGCGAAGGTTTCCAGTGGCGCACGCTCGAAGACACCACCAACGACCCGACCGTCGCCCGTCGCTCCCCGCTTCCGTATCGCAGCTGGCAGATGAGCGAGGACTACTACAGCGGCGGCCAGATGATGTGGCTGGACGTTGACGCCAAGCTGCGCAGCCTGACGAAGGACAAGCATTCGCTCGACGATTTCGCGCAGGCGTTCTTCGGTGTCGAGAACGGTAGCTACGTGCCGAAGACCTATGCCTTCGACGACGTGGTCGCCGCCTTGAACGGCGTCGCCCCGTTCGACTGGGCAAGCTTCATCAAGGCACGTGCCACCTCGCTCAACCCGCCGTTGCAGGACGGCCTCGCGGCGTCTGGTTGGAAGCTGGTCTACGACGACAAGGAAAGCGAGTTCGAGACGCAGTCCGACAGCCGCCCGGAATCGTCGCGTCACATGCTCAACTTCACCTGGTCGATCGGCCTGACGCTGACGAGCAGCGGCAAGGTGAACGACGTGCGCTGGGATGGTCCTGCGTTCAAGGCTGGCGTCAGCACCGGCGCGACCGTGATTGCGGTGAACGGCACGGTGTATTCGAAGGATGCGATGACGAGTGCGATCACCGCCGCCAAGGACAGCAAGACGCCGATCGACCTGACGGTGAAGTATCAGGGGCGCATCCGTACGATTCCGGTGGATTACCACGGTGGGTTGCAGTATCCGCATCTGGTGCGGATTGCGGGGACGCCGGATTATTTGAGTGAGATTATTGCGCCGCGGAAGTAAATTTCTGTCGAGACGGCTCGTCAATCAGCGCCGCCGCATCGCGAGATGCGGCGGCGTTTTCTATTTGCCGCGAGGCATCGCCTTGAATTGAGCGATGGACTTGGCGAGGTGATCGCGGTTTGCCTTGTTGCTGAGCAGATGCATCGTACCTGCCATCGAACGGTACTTCGAAAGTGGCATGATCACCGCGTCCTCGTGATTTTGGCGGCGAATGACCGTGACGGGACATTCGGTCGTCAATCTATCGAGTAGGTCCTCGAGATTTGCACAGGCAGTAGAGAAACTCACAACTCGCACTTGGTTCTCCTGCCCTTCTTCAGGGTGGTCGATTAATGTGCAAGTGTACGCACGACGCTGCACGTAGCGACGGTCTCCTGCGCACACGAAGCAAGCATCCCCCGCAAATCAGCCGCCATCTCCGCCAACGCCTTCTGCTTCGCTTCGATCTGCTCCAGATGCGCCTGGACGATTACGTCGACGGCCGCGCAGGACGTGTCCTGTTGGGTGCTTAGCCCGAGAAGGCTCCGCGTCTCCTCCAGGCTGAAGCCGAGATGCCGGCAGCGCATGATGAAGTCCAGGCGGGCCACATCGTCCGGCCCGTACTGGCGATAGGTGCCGAGCCGGGGCGGTTCGGGCAGTAGGGCGATCCGCTCGTAGTAACGGATCGTCTCCAGGTGGCACCCGGTGGCGGTGGCCAGTTCGCTGATGCGCATCAGTTGACTCCGTAGTGGCTACGGACCTCATTCTAATCGCATGACCTGCTGCCAACACGATAGCTGTGACGCCCGCCCCCTGGCCGATACCGGGGCGCATCGCCGCGTTCTCTGGCTGGTGCTGGGGATCAACCTGGTGATCTTCGGCGGGGAGTTCGGCGTCGGCTGGATCGCCAGCTCCAGTGCTGTGCAGGGCGACTCGCTGGATAGCCTGGGTGACGCCCTGGTCTACGGAATCAGCCTGCTGGTGGTGGGGCGTTCCCTGCGTGCCAGGGCGATGTCCGCATTGACGAAGGGAGCCCTGCAGGTCGCGTTCGCGGTGGTGGTGATGGCCGAGGTGGTCTATCGACTGTCCCATGGCGTGCCGCCCACGACCGCCCTGATGAGCCTGGCGGCCGCTGGGGCACTCGTTCTCAACGGCGCCTGCCTGGCCTTGCTGACACGCTACCGAGCCGACGACATCAACATGCGCTCGGTCTGGCAGTGTTCCCGCAACGACGTCATCGGCAACGCGGGCGTTTTGGTGACCAGCGGGCTGATCGCCTGGACCGGATGGTGGTGGCTGGACCTGATCTTTGGTGCCGCGCTTGCTGCGCTGTTCCTGAAGACGGGGTGGTCGGTGATCCGGGCGGCGGTGCCGTTGGTGCAGCGACCTATCGCGGGGGTGTAGGCGGACGGCGTAACATCCCGCAACGCCACGAGAAGGAACTCCGCCCCCATGCGCCTGAGACTGATGGGTTACGTACGGCTACTTGCTGCTGCGCTGTCGATGACGCCGCCGTTGGTGGTGGCCGCTTCCATCGACCCTGCCTCACTTGCTGGCATCTGGAAAGGCAGGATCGGTCGGCAGCCTGTCGTTGCCTGCTTCAATCGCGCGGATGCCGATGGGGCAGAGGGGAGCTACTACTACCTCAAGCATCTCGTGCCGATCAGCGTCGATTACCAGGCCAGTACCAAAGCCCTCAAGGAAGCCGACGGCATCTGGGACGTCGACCTGGCGGCGGGGAGCGACACGCTCGGCGGCACCTGGAAGAGGACGAAGGACGCGACGTCCGTCGTACCTATCGCCTTGACGCGTGTCGGCGCGACGGATCCCAAAGCCTGCGGGAGCGACGCCTTCGTCGCCCCGCTGGAGGCCTCGTCCGCACCGCGCGTGGTCACTGGCCCGCGGATCGACTATCAGGGTCACGGCTACCGTGAACTGTCAGGCCTCAACCAGGCGACGATGCAGACTCTCGTGCCGGGCGCGGCAGCGGATGCCATCAATCGCGAGCTTCGGGCAACGATCGACGATAGCCCCCAGGCAGTCGCCGAGTACAACACGCGGCGTCGCAACAACCTGGCGTCGCGTGGCTACGTCATGGATGACGAAAACAACGTATCGCCCTCGTTCTGGTCCGATCGCTATCTGTCGGTAAATTTTTACTCGTGGGCTGCCGGTACGGGTAAGAACGGCATTTCGAGTGGTGACCTGACTTGGGATCTCGCAACGGGTAAGCGCGTCGATCTGTGGTCATGGTTCGGGGTGAAGCGAGACCGGCCTGCCGGCAATTCAGCGACCATGCCTGAACGTTTGCTGGCGCATTTCGTGAAACCCGGTGACGCATCATCGGCGGACGATAACTGCGCGGCGAACTATACGGGCGAGGTTCCGTTCCGAATCAGCCTCACTGCGACCGGCATGGAGTTCAACCAGTGGGCGAACGGCGATGGTTGTGACCTTGGTTTTTCGGCTGACTTCAAGACGCTGCTGCCTTACATGACGGCTGAAGGTCGCGCGGCGGTGCAGGCGATTCTGGATTCGAAGAAATAGCTCGTCGGTGTCATATCGGCGTCATGCGGTCGCCTTGCCAAAGCCATGAGACTTACCTCAGTATCTTCGGATACCTCGAATGGAGTCTCGTCGTGCTTAAACGGAAGTTGCTCGCCCTGGTGGTCCCCCTGTGCGCGACCCTTGCCACAGCCGCCTCTGCCGACGAAGTACACGCTGCCACCGGGCGTAACGCGCTCATCGCCTCGATCAACCACGCCATCGGCCTTGCCGATATCGATGGCCTGACGGCGCAGTACCAGAGCAAGGACCCTGTCGAGCACGCGCTGGCCGCCATGGCCATCGAGCGTGTCCACGGCAACTTCGAACAGTCGAGCACGATCGCCCACACCTGCGAGTCAAGCCTGAAGGCCAGCGAGCCTTTCATCGCCCACTACTGCGCCCGGTTCGCCGCGGCCAATTTCCGCCTGATGGGGGAGCGCCAGAAGGCCGCCGTCGAGGAAGAGAGCATCGCCGAGCGCTACAAGGGTCTCCTGCCGGCCGAGAAGCTCAACAACCCGGATCTGACCCAGGCCTCGCTCTATAAGGACCTGCCGCCGGTCAAGGTGAGCATTCCTACCGGCGTCACCAGCATTCCCCTGAAGCGGAATCCCAAGCGGACGAGCCTGGTCGATGTGACGGTCAACGGCCAATCGCTCCAGCTCACGATGGACACCGGTGGCTATAGCCTCCTTGGCGAGGGCACCGCGAGGAAGCTCGGCGTCAAGGTGCTTCTCGAGAAGGACGGCAACGTGCACGGCGCGCTCGGCGGCGCTTCCGTCAAGAAGCTGGGCCTCATCGAAAAGCTCACGCTCGGCAACATCACCTTCGAGAACCTTCCGGTCTCGATCATCGACGAAGAACGCAACATCATCGGCATCGACGCACTCCAGCGGCTGGGAGCGTTCCAGGTTCAGAAGGACGCCGTCCTGATCTATGGAGAGGGCGCCACGAAGCCTGCCTGCGACACCCCGCTGCTGCTGGGTACGACGTTCTGGGGATCGCCGCCGAAGGTGCTCGAAAAGATCCGCGTGGATGGTGTCGCGCAGAACATCCTGTTCGATACGGGCACGACGTTCTACCTCACGTCGAACCAGCCGAGCACGCAGGGACCTTTGCAGCGCGGCGGTGAGTTGAAGCTCCGCGACGCGACGCACGGTAGCCAGCCTGTGCGTTTCTCGCGTCTGACCTCGAACCTCGAGATGGCGGGCAAGAACTACCAGGTGACCTATGCCTCCATCGAAGACATGAAGCTGCCCTTCAAGTACATCCTGGGCGAAGGTTCGCTTATCGACGTTTATCTCTTCGTCGACTTCAAGCAGCGGGTGAGCTGCCTGCTGCCGAGGTTTCCGGAGAAGTAAGTCAGCGGTCGCAGCGATCGAGCACGAAGACCCCGTGCTGCACGCCGATGCGCGGGTTGCCCCGGTACCACATGGTTTCCGATAAGTCGGGTAGGAAGATCCGCTCCGGTGCCGTGGCGCCGGACTGCGGATAGTCCGTGTCGAAGTTGCACTTCCCCGACCAGGCAAAGTAGTGCATCTCGCCCATGGGGCGGGGACCTGAGTCGCCGGTCGGGGGCGTCCAGTGCGCTGCCTTGACGTCCGTCGTCGAGATCATGTTGACGTACCGCGCGCTGCCACCGTCAAACATGAACCAGTAAGACGGATTGCCCTTGGTGTCGATTCTCAAGGCCACGTCCGATCCCCAGCCTTCCTGTTTCCCCACGGTAACGAAGCTAATGGAAAACCGCTTGTCGGATGATAGCGTGTAGTGGGCCTTACTGGTCTGGCATCTCTCAGTGCCATGGACGGGCGACCCTATCCCAAGCGATGCCGCGGCCATGACGGCCGCGGCGTAAAGACCGAATCTCACGAAGCTCTCCCTGTTTAGCGTCGCAGACGAGGCGTAGAAGAAGCTATCGCCCACCAGAACGGTGGGCGATTTTGCCTTCAGGGGCCGTGCGCCTGCTGCGGCGCCTGCGGTTGCTGGGTCTGCACCGGCTGCGAAACGACCGGCTTCTCAGCCTGCTGCTGATCCAGCTTGGTGTACTCAGCACTGCTCTGCTCAAGCGGCTTCGCCACCGACTGCGCCACATCGACTTCAGCCACACGCTTGAACGGCGAGCTCGTCTCGCCTTGCATGGCGTACGCGCGCTTGCCGTCGTCGCTGATCTCGACGTGGTTCACCCGCGAGAGATCTTCTTTCCTCGCGGCGACGGCCAGCGATCCGGCGAGGTTCTCCGACATGTGGTCGGACGGGCGTCCCATCTTGGCGTCGATGATCTTTACGCCATCGAGCGCCTGCTTATAAATCCCATTGCCCGGGTGACCGGGATCGGCGAGGCTGCCGACATTCGGATGGCTGATCGGCGCCGCAGGACCTGCTTGCGTCGGATGAGCGACCTGCGGCGGATGCGCCGCCTTCTGCACAGCCTCCAGCGTCTTCGGCCCGGCCACGCCATCGGCGGTCAGCCCATGCTCGCGCTGGAACTTCTCCACGGCCGCCTTGGTGCCCGGACCAAAATCACCATCCGGCCGCAACGCGCGGCCATGAGCATCCGTGATGCCCAGCTTCGCGAGATCCGTCTGCAAGGCGGTGACCTTCTCGCCGTGCGAACCATCCTTCAACGAGCCGTGGCTGGCTGGCGCATGTGCACGACCACCCTGGCCGATCGCCTTGAGCGCAGCCTTGATGTCGGCATCGTCGCCGGCTTTGGACGGATCGAAGTTCGCGTTGCCGACCTTGGTGTGCGCACGATCGAGCGCGGCGGCTTTTTCTGGATCTTTGTAAGCGTTCTTGTACTGCTCGGCCAGCGCGGCGGCTTTCGGGCCGTCGTAGTACGAGTAGGTTTCCTTGATCTCGTTGGCCTTGGCGAGCACGGCGTTGTAGTCACCACCGTCCTGTAGCACTTTCTCGAACTTCTTCATCTGCGACGGAATCTGGTTCTCCGTCTTGGCGAGGATGGCGACGGTCTCCAGGCGATGTTCTTCCGGGATGTTCTTGCCGTACTTGTCGAGTGTGTCCATGGCCGACTGCGTCGCATTCTTGATCTGCGGGTAGTCGATATTCGTGTGGACCCACTTCTGGCCGTCCTGCGAGCCCGCCCATGCGTTGATGCTGTTGCGCGTGTCCGCATCGATGAAGTGCAGCGTGGTGCGGCCGTGTTCGCCGTTGCCGTGGGTTAGCAGGTCGCTGCGCAGCTTGGCCGTGTCACCGGTGTAGGTGAGGCCGTGATCCTTCGCGTACTTCGACGACTGGTCGATGATGCCGTCCACGTACGTGGTCTGGCCGGGCTTCAGCGCCGCGCCATCGGTGGCGCCGAGCGCCCAGGTGCCGCGCTTGCCGAGGTCCACCTGGATGGTGCCCAGGGAATAGCCGCTGTCCGCGATGATCTTGTTCGCGTGACCCCAGTTGGGATCGGACGTGCCGGACGTGACGCCGGTGATGGACAGGTGGTACGAAGACGGGCCGCCTTCGGTGCCGCGTCCGACCACGAAATACGTGGCGCCGGCGAGCGAGTTCACATCGTGCGTATCGATTCCAGCCATGACTTCTCTCCGTGAAGCGTCGCGTTATTGGTCGTTGGCGATGGTGAGGTACTTGTCCAGGGCATCGGCGCGTTCGGCGATGCGGAAGATTTCGTTCTGCGTGACCTGGAGGTCGGCGACCGGCTCATCGCCATACAGCGAGGCTTCGAAATCGCCGTTCCGGTTGTGGAACTCGAGCCAGGCGCGCTCGGAAGTGAGCAGGTTGGCCTTGGCGTTGCCGGTGAGCTTGGCGGTCAGCGCCTTGTAGGTGGTGTTGAGCCGCGTGTCCTGGGTCTTCTTTTCGGTGGCGAGGCAGGCGCCTTGCGCCGTGGCGTCGGAACCGGCCTTGTCGACACACGTATAGAACGTGGCCGTGATGCCCTTGGGCGCGAGGCGCTTGATGACCTGGCTGGTGCTGTCGGCGGCGAAGGCACTGCTGCCGGTGACGAGAAGGGCGAGGGTGATGGCGAGCGTGTTGACCGTTCTCATCATGGAGCTCCTGATCGTACGTATGTCGGGGTTTCTTGCGACATCGCAGCTTGCCGAAGGCGGGCTGAAAAGCCAAGAGACGCGGGTCTCAGTTAAGCCGTCTTCACAAAACCATCATGTAATTCCGAAATTGCACAACGCGTGGAACGGATGCCTCATTGGTGCTGTCCGATCAACACCATGCGCACACCATTCCGCCTAGCCACCGTCATATTTGACCCCTACATTCGAAGGCTAGCCAACGCCAGCACGGGAACCTGCCATGTCTAACGATTCTGACTCCGCACCCGTCGGCCCCGATTTCAGCCAGGGCGTGTATGCGTCCATGATTCCCGAGGACGGTGTTTACGCTGGCCATGTGAGCGGTGAGGCGATCATCGTGGCGCGCACCAGTGACGGCATCGTGGCGCTGGGTGGCGCGTGCAGCCATTACAGCGGTCCCTTGCATGAGGGGCTGCGTGTCGGCGACACCATTAACTGTCCACTGCATCACGCTTGTTTCGACCTGAGGACGGGGCGTGCGCTGAAGGCGCCGGCACTGGCCCCCGTCGCGCGTTGGAAGGTGGAAGAGGAGGGCGGCAAGCTGTTCATTCGTGAAGCGTTGCCTGATGAGGCGCCGCCGGCGGCGGCCCTGCTGGCGGACAAGCATTTCGTGATCGTGGGTGGTGGGGCATCGGGCTTCGCCGCGGCGCAGCGCCTTCGCCAGCATGGGTTTGCCGGCGGCATCACCATGATCAGTGCCGACGCGGATGCGCCGTACGACCGGCCCAACGTGTCGAAGGACTATCTGGCCGGCACGGCCGAGCCGGCGTGGATGCCGCTGAAGGACGAGGCGTTTTATGCCGATCTTAAGATCGACGTGAAGCTGGGCACCGTAGTCCATTCGATCAACGCGGCTGCGCGTTCGGTTGCGCTCGCCTCGGGCGAGTCCCTGGTCTACGACAAGCTTCTCCTGGCGACGGGCGCGGAGCCGATTCGCCCCTCCGCACCGGGGTTCGATCAGCCGCACGTGCATACCTTGCGTAGCATGAAGGACGCCGAGCGTGTGATCGCCGACGTGAGCGACAACGATATCGTCGCCGTGATCGGCAGCAGCTTCATCGGTCTCGAGGCGGCGGCATCGCTCCGCCATCGTGGTATCGCGGTGCACGTGATCGGGCCGGAGCTGATTCCGCTGCGTAGCAAGTTCGGGCCTTCGGTCGGGACGATGATCAAGGCCCTGCACGAAGAGAACGGCGTGGTGTTCCACCTGGGTCGCCGCGCAGAAGGCTATGCCGAGGGTGCCGTACAGCTTGACGACGGCACCTCGGTGCGCGCGACACGCGTGGTCCTCGGCATCGGTGTGAAGCCGCGCCTGCATCTTGCCGAGGCGGCCGGTGTGCGTATCGAGGGCGGCGTGGTGGTCGACGCGTCGATGCGCTCCTCCGACCCGAACATCTTCGCCACCGGCGATATCGCCCGCTATCCGGGCAAACACGGCGAGCCCGCGCGCGTCGAACACTGGGTGCTCGCCGAGCGCCACGGTCAGGTCGCGGCGGCGGGCATGCTCGATATCGACGATCCGTTCGAAGAGCCGCCGTTCTTCTGGAGCGTCCATTACGACACGACCATCCGTTACGTCGGCCACGCCGAGGATTGGGATGCGATCCGCGAGGAAGGCTCGGTGGCGGATAAAGACGCCGAAGTGCGCTACGAGAAAGACGGGCGCGTGATCGCGGTGGCGACGATCAATCGGGACCTGGATTCGCTGAAGGCCGCTGAGATGTTGAAGGGAGTGGCGTGAGCGTCGCTCCCAGGACTGACGCTCCAGCCGCTCAGTGACCCCAGCTAGGGAATGGGCTTGGTCGTCGCGACCTTCATGTTCGGTTGCGCGAGGTAAGCCTTGGCATTGGGTGGTGTGTAGGCCGGATCGTTGCCCGAAAGACGCGTGATCACCGAGGAATGGATGGCTTCGTCCCCATTGGCTTGCGCGCCGATCGGCCGAAGGTAGGAGCCCATGAGTCGATACTTGAGGTCCATCGAGTCGTAGAGCTGACCGTCTGCGTGCGGTGCGAAGGGCTTGAGATAGCGCGTGTCGATGGCGAGGCCCAGCGCGGCGGCTTCCCCGGCAAGCCACCACAGGGCTTCGTTCGCCAGTCCATCGCGTGGATAGCCACCACCGACATTGCAGTGGACCCCGGCGAACCAGACCTGCTCCAGGTGTCCCCTCCAGCCGGGCGGTTTCTCCCACAGCGTCGGCACGAAGGGTTTGCGCCGTTCGTCGATGGCCAGGGCGTGGAACGCATTCTCGATCTCGTCGAACAAGCCCACCTGGTGATAGAGGTACTTCTTGTTGTTGAGCACCTGGCCGAGCAGTCCGGGCGCGCCCAGTGAACCGACGGTATCCCACACGCCGATCATCTTGATCGTCGGAAGGATTCGTTCGCCCTCGAGACGGTGCGCGGCCTTGGCCCACCCATCGGTCCCCAATCCCTGGCCCTTTTCGTAGCAGGCGTAGAAGTCGGGCGTGTAGTAATCGTCGGTCTTCCGCAGCAGGCCAGCGAACTTCAGGAAGCCGGCCAGGCTGCGTGCGGTGAATGCGCCGCGACTGAAACCGAAGAAGAACAGTTCGTCACCGGGTTCGTAGTTGTAGAGGATGCTTCGATACAGGGCGACGATGTTGTCTTCGATGCCATCGCCGAACGCACCGCCGGTCCACTTGTCCATGCCCGGTCCGGTGCCGACGCCTTCGCGATAGATCACCAGCTGGGTAATGCCGTTGGCGTCGGTGGGCAGGATGGCGCGTGCCAGCTTGGTGACATTGGTCGGGCGCCGTGTCTTGCTGCCGTCACCGATCTGGTCCTGGACGTTCCAGGTGCCATCGGCGCACACAATGATGCGTTTCATCGTTGATCCCTCATAGCTTCATCCGTGTCACCTGGACATCGCCCGCAGTGCGCGTGTCGAGCAGATTCGATTCCTTGGTCAGTGCCGTGACGAGGGGATCCCGCGGGACTTCCGTGCCGGCCGTCTCGCTGCCGTGCACGCCGGCCAGGGTCGACAGCACCGAGACGAGGCGGCCCTTCTTCGTCTTGGTGCCCCGGGCGGTGAATCCGTTCCAGAGGTCCTTGGGCGTGGCGTTGAGGCTGCCATGGTGACCGACCTTGTAGAGGTCGACCTTGGCGAGCCGGGCCACGATGTCCGGGTGCGATAGCGCGTACATCCAGTTTTCGTACTGCGCGTCGCCGGGGAAGAGGAAGCTCTTGCCCGCCACTTCGAACAGCAGGATCACGCTGGTGTTGTTCATGGCGCTGTCGAGCGTACGGACGATGGACAGCAGGTTGTCGGCTTGCTCGCGTTGCGCCTGGTATCGGTACCAGCGCATGTCCCAGGGATGCCGCGTCTCGACATGGCGAGGAAACAGAACGCCGTCAGTCGCCTTTGCGTACCTGGCTATCTGCCCGTGTTGTGCCCAGAACTCGGCCCGCGCTGCGAGCTGCATCCAGAACTGGTCGGGGTCCTTCGCTCGCTGGGCTGCAATGCCCGGGGACTGCTTCAGCGTAGGTGGGCCCAGTACCGTGGTGGTGACGCCGGGCAGCACGGATTCCAGCCCTGACTTGGCGCCGAAGTACACGTAGCGTTTCTTCCGCCCCATGGTCATCAGGTTGGCGATCGCATCGCGATTGGTCAGGTCGTTGTCATCGCCGAGGAAGGCCAGTTGCTCACGGGTGGCTTTGAGGTGATTGCCGCGCAAGCGCTTGCTGGCGGAGACGACGTAGCCGGCGAACTCGTTCATGTCATGCAGGGCGTCGATGTGCTGGATTGCCGCCTTGGTATCGCCGTTGCGCATGGCGCTGGTAGGGCCCTTGGCGTTGCGTCGCGCCTTGGGGTCTTCGGTCCAGGGCTGGATGACCAGGTCCGGATCGAGTCGACGAATCACCGCGCCTGGGCCCTTGCCTCCGCTGTAAGTGAAGCCGCTGATGTGGTCCTTGTGGCGGTGCGTGACGACGAGCGCGTGAAGCTTGCCTTCGCAATCGGTCTCGATCTGTTTGGCGATGGCCATCATGTGGGCCGCCATCACCTTGCCCTTCGGTGCGCGCGTGGAGCCGAAGTCGATCAGGATGTGGCGGTCGAATCCGGTGTACCGAAAGGTCAGCAGAAAGCAGTCGCCGAAGCCGACGTTGTAGCTGCGCAGGACCATCTCGTGGGGCGCGGTGGCTTTGGGTTTTCGTGTCGTTGCCATCTCACCATTGCTCCCTTGTCGAAAGCAGCGGGCGAAGGACCCGATCCCGGTGCAGATTGGCGATCCGCGCGGACGCGCTGATCTGCTGGGTGAAGTAGCCCCGGTCCCAGAGGCTTTGCAGGCGCGCGGACTGCCGTGGGCTCTTGACGCCCGTGCCGATAT
>Ga0247742_10001594_pt1 | contig 15582 bp, 14 predicted proteins | sample UWRJL208509C2_FD_180944 | JGI IMG/M metagenome (GOLD analysis project Ga0247742, IMG submission 180944) | Plant litter microbial communities from Arlington Agricultural Research Station in Wisconsin, United States - UWRJ-L208-509C-2 | ecosystem: Environmental > Terrestrial > Plant litter >...
AAAAAACAATCACTTACCGCCTAGGGCTTGTCTTGCACCTATGTTACGGCCACCCCTTGCCCATTGGATACGGTCATGTTTCATTGGACTTTATTTTTCACTGTGGAAGTACCGTGGCGGGCCATGCGACTAAGTATGCGCATGGCGCTGTCGATCTGATTGTTTAAGTCATTTGTTTCGTTGACAGTCCACCGTGCTGAACCGTGAATGGCTAACGAGGGGCCACGTCCTTGAACTACCGACTAGTGAAATTTAGAGCTGTGTTTTCGTGCTCAGTATGTTGCTCATTAGCGAATTTGAAATGCTCAGGATAATAACGTTCATTAATGAGACCAAGTACGCCGTACACGTGAACACGCGAATTTCCTGGATTCCTGATCAGGCGATCATGTTGAAATTTTTTTTTACATCTGGTTTGCTTGTTCCAAAGTGAGTACGAGCAGTTGTTTCGACACGAAGAGCACTTAAAGTTGGTGATTTGGACAGAGATGGTTATGGGTGCGGAAGCGAGCAGCCAATGGAACCGTTTGGAAATTGGAGTGGCAGATCTGGCTATCTGTGAATCTCAGGTGGATCTGCAAATCAGAATTTCAATTGACGTCATGATGTACTTAGAATGTCATCAGCGCTTCAGCCTTGGGACCGGACCGAATCTGGTTGTTTGTCCAATCAAAGCGTGCCTGACATTTTGCTGACTTCGTTCCTTTCCTCAACCCACCATGATTCGTGCTGCTGAACGCCGTTCTTCGCTTTCTCTGTGCTCAAAGTTCTCAACGTCCTCGTAGATCTCTGATGAATCGCTAATGGCGTTTTCAAGATAGGTTCGCATCAGAGTCACCTCCGTTCGTTCAGCTTGCTGACTAGAGCCTGGTTCTGCTTACTCACAACCAGTTGACAAAGTGACAACCTCTGCGTCCGTTAGGTCCTCTCGGGCTCAGCTCATAGCAGATCTCCTTTTCACAGTTCAAGCTGGGATTACTGGCAGTGGCTCCAACAATGATATGTCCTGTGTTCCCTCGATCCTGACGACGAAACTAGACTCTCCTAGTCGGGAAGGTCAGGATTTCAAGGCGATATACTTGTTCACTTTGCGGTCGTTGCCCTCCTACGGCACCGTACAAGAATGATTTTCACCATCTTACGATGCTGTCACGAACCTCTGAACTTTCTACTTTCGGCTGCAGTTTCCGCCCTCCAAAATGAGGCTCTTCCTTAAAATTCACCATGACGCCCGCATTGAGCGTTCCATCAACGCATGCAACTTACACTCTTCGCTATTTATCGTTGGTTTGAGGAAACCTTCTTTCATTTCCATCCAGTAGGAGCGGCATATTTTTGTCTTATTTTGATTCACGTTCGTCTAATCTTCTGGTACATTGGATGACACCGTCTGTCACCTGTGGCGCAGCCTTCTTGGCAGCCTATTGACCAACCCTTCATTTCTCGGAGATTTCTGACAAAGACATGATATGACGGTTCACTTTTCGTCATGGTACCCAACGGACGAGTGGTTCTTTACGCCAGCTTGAATTTCTTTTCAGGTCGTCCAAGTTCCGGACAAGCTGTCAATCTCGTATCCTCGTATCCACTTCATTCTCTCCTCCATTTCACTGCTGCTCGACCTCTCTGTTCCCGCACTCCGTAAATAGCGGTTTCTACGATTCGCTCTTCCACTCATTGACTTACTGGAGCTTCTGTCTGCCTGTTAACTCGATCGCGCTGGCGGTATTTTTTTGGGCTATTATGTGGAGATTCCATATCTCTCCCCCATTTTTCACTGTCTTCCCTCGCATATATTGGCTCTGTTCGATTGCTGGCTTCTGATAAAAGCTATCCAGTGCGTTATTCGTTATCTCAAATGCCCTGTATGCGTTTGACAAGGCGAACGCGCTGTGTAGGCGCTCGTTAGCTCTCTTTCAGAGCCAACGCTACCTGGTGGATGTACATGACCCTCATCTCATCTTCTTTGTCCACATCTGCTACAAACCTAGTTATCAATTTCTAGATGATGATTTCGCACTATGAACCGCTCATTTCCATATTTCGGCGGGCGTTCGCCTCCCGTGTTTTATCTCTGTTCGCTAGTTGGCTGATACGACCCTTTGACCAGTTTATGTAGCCAAATCTTTCTTTCAAATGTATTTGATTTTTGACACCTTCAAACTCGAGACTGTTTAATAGGGCGTAAGGTTGGCTACAACCCCCACGCTGACAAGTTGACTGAAGATATCGCGAATACTTCTCGGAATATCTTTAATCAGCGCCCCTTGCTCGAGATCAGATGGAATGTCATCAACACCGAGGTACAGACAAACGTTAGATGTAAGCGTTCTGAGATGGTTGAACCCTGACTACGGAATGGAATCCGCGAAGCTGAATAACCCTAAAAAGAAAAGAGCTCTGCAATCTCTAACGAAATCCCTGAAAGAAACCCCGGAATGCACTAGGCAGCTACGAAACCGAGGGTCTCAAGTTTCAATAACGTTAGCGCTCCGTGGAGCATGTATTCACCGCCTGATTGCATTATAGGCGGCAATGAGTGGCCATCAGTGACAATAGATTGTATTCTCACATATCAGACATACAGCAAATATCATTGATTAGGACAAGTGGTTCGACCGATCGATTGAGAATAAGTAAATCAAATCAAATGTGAAAAGTACGAAATGAAAATTAGCGGAGAGAAGAAAGGAATGTGCGAGGATCAACGGGTATTCACCAAAAGACAATGTATGCGCATCACCACCGTCGGATCGCCGTTCCCTCTTGGTGAATGAATGAGCGACTGAAGGTTGGGAGCAGGGACACCAAGGAAAAGAGTCAAATCGGAAATGAATACGACTGGCGCCCAATACCAACCCCAGCTTCTCGGGATGAGATTGTCCCAGCTCAGAGAATGGGAAGAGCTGAGTGCAGAGTTGGTCTTGGTCTTTGGCGACGCCTTCACGCTGAACTTGAGCTAGATGATCGTTGTGAATGGCAACTCGGTTCATGACAAGGGAAACGAATCAAGATCCAAGAATATTGGTGGATCAAGGGTACATAAATGGACACAAACGCGATCGAAATCGTCCAGGTCCGAATTGAAACGCAAATGGTGCGTGAACTGGCTAGGGAAGAAATGAACAAAATGTGTAAGGATTGGAGTGAAAAACAAAAGAGAAATAAAGATAAACCAGGCCAACGCAGAGGGCCGAACAGAGGGCATGATTGCTCATTCCCTTTATCTTTTCAAAAGAACGCAGTGGGGCATCAAATGAGCATGCGAACTCGAACCCATCCGCGTTGTTCTACGGTGACCTTCGATCATAATACGGTGGCCGAATGATAAGTGGAGCGAAAAGGCCTTCGAGGGTACCGGAGAACAGACAAAAGGAGCCCTATAGAAAGTCCGAAGTCTGAAATTACAGTCAAGCGCAGAAGGAGCAAGAGAAATCAATTGATTAAAGGCGGTGATTCGAACGGAGACACAAAAAGTAAAATGGAAAGATAACGGAGCGTGATTTGAGAAAGCATAGACCTTTGCCAATGGCAATCGTCAATACCCATCCGCCACGTTTACAGCGCCACGGTAGATCCCACATCGAACAAAATACTGAAATGTGGTGAATGTATGCGCCCATCATGCGGGATCAATCGATGCCGCGGTGGGTGGGTACATTCGTAGTCATGGGCGCGGTGGTGAAACGAAAGAAAGAAAGACGAGAACACCGTTGATTTAGAGGCGCAGAAAAGGGAAAGATTCGAGAATCAGTGACGTACCTAATACGACAAATTAGTCATATAGGGCCCGTTCAAAGAGTCTGGCAGTTGGGCCGAAACTTGGTGCACTAGCTGGTTACAAGGAATGCATTGGCCAATCATCACAGATATCGTCAACCCCTAGGCGTCGTTACGAGGTGCGCTGTATAAAGAAAATTATTGAAATCTGGGGGATAGGACGTAATGAAATAGACATACGTGACTTACTTCAAACGCTCAGAAGAACTGTTTTTTGCAAACCGTGTTGCATGTCCTAGTTCCAACTAGATGCGTAGATTGAAAGGTAGACAGTGTGCTGGCACCTGTAAGCGGTGGCGACATGACTTTAGCTAGTCACTGGTGCAGGAAGCAGTGGAGAAAACATACAGAGGCGAGTCATGAGCGCTGAGCAGCTAGCAAGGTCACGTCGGGAGATATTAGCTCCCTGAGAGACAGGGTAACGCCATGAACTCGGGTGGCGGTTGCGAGCCGAGCGGTAGAGAAAAGACTGTTGTCGTTCACTGTCGCGGGGTGTGACGAAGGCCCAAAGGCTGGTAGAGGCTTAGACGATGGTGGTTTGGGAGGAAAACACAGGGCTCGCCAGTTTGGGATATCGGATCGAACCGGATTGTTTGGTTCGAACAAACTAAGCCTCGTGTGCGAGTTCTCAAAGTCAGACTGAAACGCTCCTCTGCTGCTTTCTGCTCTCCCTTCGCATCTCTAGTGGCCTGGCTCTTGCCTTTCTGGAAAATATGAGCTTTATATCTGGAATTTAACCTCAATCCCGCTGGTTCTATCTGGCGACCAACACAGTGGGATTTGGATCTCCTGATTTCTGCGGTGCTCATAACCAGACCTGACACAAGTGAATCTAGACTTATTATAAACTCTCTGCTCAGCATACGGTTGGCATAGCTGGGTTCACCTGTAAACTGGCTCAAGCTACTTCAACCCTCAGCCCTCCAAGCCGATCGCTTCTGTGCAATTGGCAAGTTGGAGACCCAACTTTGGGATTTTGAGGGAGCTTTGAGAGAGAGGTATCACCTTGGATTCAGCATCTAATCTCATCGGATGTACGCTATAATTTTATCCCCGTTACTATTATGTAATATTGAATTTCTCTAGTGCTATCTACCATCAGCTGAAGCTTCGCCCCATCCCTAGTTCGGCCGAGTCGCTGCGGGAATACGACGCATCAAGTATACCCAGAAGGTTGTACATATTCACAGGAACCACGTATGGAGACCACACTTGACTGGGCAGTCGATATCGTTGGTTCCGTCCTGCAACGAATGCAAGTTTTGGTCTATAAAATTTCCCTCCTTCCTGTTCTCATCCTTGAGGATGTTATCCTTTCTCTGTTTTATTTTCGGTTCCGCATCTAATGACCGCACAGACGCCTATGGTTACGCCTATTCGTCAGTCTCAGCCGGTCCCCGTCAGTAAATGAAATGCGCATATGATGTGCTCATCACTATAGCTTGATAGCGCCCACCCACTTTCTCCTCTATTTTCGTCCTCTTCCCTTTATTCTGTATGCCTCTCTCTATGGTGACCTTTTTTCGACTGCCGTATCCCCTCAACGTCCACCCACGGGATACTCTACCCTCATCCAATAGGGCATATGATAACGGTTTCAAGTGGTTTTTGTTGGTGTCGTGTTGGTTGTTTTGTTTGACGATGACCCGGAGTATATCTGATGCTAGCCTATTCGTCTGCATTAGTCATCTCTTCGTTTTACAAATTCTGTATTTTATTCTAATTATATTTGTACGTGAGACCATGCAGAACCTCCAGCTACCTAGACTTGAAAATAAATCTTACAGATAAAACCATCGGTCAAGAAATTTCCCCAAGAATCGAAGGTGAACGAGCACGAATTATCAGGATAACGATAACTGATTGTTGAAGCAAAGAGCACGATTCGACCATAGCGGTGCACACTCTGAATTGATGATATGTTACATACGTCTCACTGTTTGAGTCGTTCCTCTTGCTCCCATTGATGAGAGCTGGCCGCATTGGCATGGTCTTCCCTAGCTGCGGTTACAGGATCTCTCCCGAATTCTTGAATGCTGAATCTATCGGCGAAAGATAAATTAGGCCATTCGAAAGCCACAGGGCTTCGTACTCCGTCATTGGATAGATCAAATCCATTCACTGCGTGATGTTCCCACTCGCGAAGATAGATGAGAAACCGAGCAGTCATTGTCCCCGCTATCCTGAATGACCATTCAATATGCCGTTCGATGCTGAATGGGAGTTTCTCACGGAAGATGTAGTGCACTCAGAAGTCGTTGCACGAAAGAACCTGGCTGAGACAGAATCGTAAAAATCAGAGGAAACGTCAAATGGGGACATACAGGAGCCGCCTTTATTAAATCAAACTTCAGCTTTTGTACGTGGTTGCGAATAGCGTACGTACTAATTGGAGGACAAGGGTCGAGATTGCTAATGTTGCAACTGACCTATAGTTCATTTTCATGTCAGTAAAATATCTCCCAAATGGGAGCCTGTACGTCTTACACGAAGTATAGGAGACCTATGAGGATGAATGTAACGTACCATCAGCAGACAACTCGCCCTTTCCAATGGAAGAAAAATAACACACCTTGTTCGAAGACAAGGTCAATCAGTCCTTTTCTCTGCAATTGCAAGCCTCCGTTTGCCCTGATACTTGTAGCCTGATAACTCCGAGCAGTTGTGAAAACTGCCGAGAGCACCTCGTATACGACAGCAAATATTGACAGTAGATCTGAGACTAGTGGATATTGTAAGATGCCAATTGTAGGAAACAAATGAATTGAACGCGTACTCACACCTACACGAACAGTTTACTATGTCAGTAATCGTCGTCTCGAACATGGTTTTGAGGTCTCACATTCGATTGCCTTTGGTTCCTTGACAAAAATTCACTGGTACATGAAGCTGGCAGAATGAGCGATCAGAAACAAGCATCTCCGGGGATGCAGTTGTAATGCACCCACCACTCCAAGAATAAACACCGTCAGTCCCAAAGTCCCAAAGAGCCTTAAAATCCACTTGTTCTGGCCGAATACAGCGTACGTACGCGCACCCCATACAGCTGTCGCTCAATTAATAACCCGGATTTTGGTCAATCACTAACAGCGTACACACCCAATACAGCCGCTCTTCCAAAAACGGCTAATGAGGCGCACAGTTTGTACCCAGCGTCGCAGCTTGATAAAAACCTTGTTTATCTGCTAGAACGGATTACAGTATTTTAACGCGTACTTCCGTTGCACAAAGAGTCAGAAATTTCCAGTTGAGCGGCGTGAGTACACACCCTCAATGAAGGCAGTTTGTTGTTGATTGCCAAGACGAATAAAACGTTCGCCACCAGAGCGTACCTGCATGCGATGTATAGCGCTGTCGATATGGTGAATTTTCGACACCAGATGTACTTGACTTCTCGGGTCCAGGTTAGACTATAATCGTAGTATAGCAGAGCTGCGAGCAATTTGGGCAGTGAGATTTGGGTAGCTTCGAATGGTATAAGAAGCTTACCCAGACTGGCGTATTGAATAGAAAGCTTGATCATTCTCATAATGAAAGGACTGTGTCATTCCGTGGACGGATACTCTGAAATAAAACATGCGTACCGAGCAGAAGGATCGTTTGGAGTCCACGAGTCTGAGTGGTCGCCCATCGGAAAAGATGAAAGCTGGGGAATCAAATAATGAATTCCTAAAGTATATATACTTTGCGATGGCCACGGAGTTACTTCAGAATGTACGGCATATGACAGTTGACATCGGGAAATCAACCGTATGTTGTGGCCTACATGTTTTACAGTTAACTGTGTACCTATGTCAGAGGCCCAACAGGACATCAAGGTAACATCCAAATTCTGGAGTAGTACAAACCCTGGACCCTCGATGTTGATTTGAATACATATTTCGTTGACTATTGCAGAGTCCAACTCCAATCACATTACAGGTGTCATCGGTCTATGGTTTGATTCTGATGATGGGCCAGATCTAACAGCTATAACACCCTGCGATTCGGGTGGTCATCAACGGAAATTGTTTGTGGGTTCATCCATGCCCCAATCTAAATGAATGTCGCTCACGAAAAGTTAGATTTTAGGAACAGAGCCTCGGCAATTGAATAAGTGGGCGCAGATCTTCGCATCAGGCGTTTATCCGCGGAATGAGCTTCCTGCAATGTTGATGGTCCTATTCGATTATCCTCCGGCTGTTGATGTTGATGTTTTGTAGTTGAAAGACTCTACAACTAGATAGAAGTAACTCACTGGCACTTTTGCGTTGCCCACCGCTCGAATACGGATTGTGGCTGAATGACAAACATGGAAAGGTCAATCGGAAATCATTTGTGTCTGAGCAAGTGAGCCAGTGAAAAAAATTTGATAGTCGGTAGAAAATTAAGTTCATGGATTTCAAAAGATAGCAGGTCATTGTTGAAGATCGGGTGACGAACGGTCGTGTTGACCGTAAACTGGAGCTGGCGAGCATCATGAGAAGAGAGACATTGAAAATGCTAAAATTTACTTTTCCCCATGTCAAACAAGCATCCATCGGTCCAAAAGCTTTCAAAATATGTGTATTTGAATGGAAAATAGTGTTCTCAAGGTACGTATAACATTTTATCGATGCTCAGTCGATTCAATTGCGCATAAGCTGGCCCAAAGGGTTAAATTGATACGCGAGGATCGCAGATACGTCTACTGTCGACAGTGGAATGGTGCGGATCAAATTTCCACCAGCGGACCTCTTTTATTTTGTAGAACTCAGCACTACCGTCCCATTAGCATTCCGACTGGCGATAAACGATATTAGCACACCTGGTTTGCTATTTCCAAAGACTCGTTATTCATCATATAAGGGGAAATTCTGCTTAATTCAACGAAGAAAGTTGCACTTTTCTGAGAAACGTACAAGAAATTGGTGTTTGAATTTTCGACCGTGCCATGGTCGTAGGGGTGGGATTAGTCATTTCAGAAGGAGGAAATGGAAGTCCGGTGAATACGAAAGTTGCACAGTCGATGCTGGAATGGTGGTACCAGAGACTCTTATCAGTCTTCCATCGCAGTGTCTAGCAGCACCGTTTTTGGGAGAGGGACCCAGGCACGGCACAAATTGGGCAATGGCTGCAGTCAACAGCAGGATTTAATAATATATACCTGATTTCTCCGAGATAAGATAGGAAATACTTGACGAAAGAAGAGTGGGATGTTTCAAGTGAGAGGGCAAATGGAAGAAACGATATCAGCGAACGTTCGAACATCAGGCACTTTGCAGACTTTGATCTGCCCAAATAGCCGGATCAGTGGAAGCGCATGGCTTGGCACCGGTCCGGGCTTACTTGTGCCTGAAACTTTGACTCCTTGAAACTGCCCACCTTATCAGAGTTGGCCAACAGCTTGCCAGCTAACGCATAAATGGTCAATTTAGCCGGATGTTCGGTTCGGCCTCAGTATCTTGAAAACGGGACCTAGGAGACAACTCGGTGAGGTGTTTTATTCCTTCAAGTTACACTAATTGAACTAAAGATTGGCTGTTTTATGAACATGCTAGGCTTGACGTTGTACTCAGCGACGATTTCGGAGTTATATTCCATGTACGATACGCCGTCGACTGGCGAGAATGACGAATGTTGTTTCGGCCCTCCGAAATTCAAAATCACTAAAAAGATGTATATAAATAAGATGGCGCAAACTATCTAATGCGTTTATTATTAAAGAGTAACTTCTTGACAAAGTCGGTGGGACGGACACCCAGGACGTTTGACCGGTTTGGCACTGTAAGCATCGACATTTATAGAGATGCGCAGAGCGCTCTGTACGCGCTTTCTAACACAATAAAGATGACGAAATTCGACTAATAGAGTTGTGTGGTGTGGTGTACTGCCAGTGGGTCCTGCCAACCACTTAACACATTGGAAGCAACGCCCCTGCGGGTGCTACCTGAGTGCCACCGTATATTCATAGACCTCACCCTACACCTTCGCTCGCGAACTCTCTTCGTCATAGGCCACAATTAGTCTCACATAGGTTTTTCACAAGAACATGTGCCATCTTAGTGTGGGCACTCCGATCATGACTCAACGGCTTACATGGGGATAGAGCGCTTCTTGCATCGGGTTTTCACCCGTGCCAGTTCCCCCTGGTGCCTTCGGAGTGAGTTTAATTCACGTAACTCCTTTCGTCGGCTTAATTCTGACTGTCACTTCTTTGTACATACCTTTTTAATTATTGTTCCCCGTGCTCCAATATCTTGAACAAGATAAGGACTGACGTCTGTTCTGTTCGGGCTACATCATGATATTGTATTATTAGGCATTGATATGTGTTACACGGCGTCAGAATGGGTAAATTCGACCCTTTGATGCCGGCTGGATGGGTACGCCATATGTGACCGCGGTCAATAATTGAACGAAATAGAATATTGACTGTGGACTCGGATGTACTCGTTGAACCCGGCTCTAATTTATCTCATGTTAATGTCACTCCTCAGACCATTCTGGAGTTTGGATAGCCTCGCGGAAATGTGTGACGACAAGTTGAGACGGTGACTACAAACAAATAAAACTCTCATTGTTATAATGCGGATTTAGCACACTCAACAACCCCTCCTATTTAGTTCATCTGGGCCAAAATAAGTGTCTCGCAAAAACTCAAATGAACTCTGGACAAGGTCTTGCGCTCGTTTTTCCACGATGTTAACTTATAGCCTCAAGCTGACCACCTCTAGATCGGGCGATTGTTGACATTCGCCAGCAATTTATCCATATCCAGCTTACACACAAATCTCATACTCCTGACTCCGAATGCACACACTCATGCTTTCATGAACGTCTCTGTCTCCTCATGTACTGAAGTAGTAGCTCTAGACACCAGAGTCCTGCTGCCGGTATGACCGCTAACTCCCTACTCAGGTCCCTGTGCCTTTACTTGACAATCAGCCTCGGCAAAGTAGAGAAGACTATACCAATCACGACTTATGGTGCAGTACAGGCACCAAATAGTCGAGAACTATAGCAATAAAAACATGGCAACGAGTACGAATGGAAGGTAGATGACTAACACAGTGGCAGAATGAAAGTGAAGGAGCCTGAGGTGCAATTTGACAGCGATTGACTGCCAATAACTAGCAGTATAAATCTCCTGGAAACTCTGTTCACTCTTACCAATCCTTTCAGAAATTCTTTGGTTTCAGTTGAGTGCTCAGTGACAAAAGATTGAAATTTAAGAGATACATGGTCCGACGGATCCAAAGATAAAGCAGACCATTACTCAGAAGATGCAACCTACAGTAAATCACGTGCCAACGATACACCAAAACATAATTTGCGGCTCCTGCAATGAAAATCCCATGTTTGTCCTCAAAACAAAAAAAAGTAAACCCAAGCTCAGGCTACCCGCAACAAACCATAGCATACTTATTTCCTAAATTTGGCATTCATGACTACAATTTCCATCAATTAGTTGTCAGATTTTCGATATTTTTCTGGCTTCGAACATAGTTTGTTGGATTTGCAGTGTGATAAAATGAGTTGTAAAATCATAGAAAAGTCGAAATAAAATATGATAACTTGGAAACCAACGCAGATTGCGTCATAAATAAGTGGAAAAGATAGATATGAATGATGACGCAGTCGATCGAGGGGCTTAGCGCAGTGATATTGTCACAGGGGCTACTGGTTGTGGGGTTGTCGGTGAATGGTCGAGCATTTTTGTCGAAACATTACCGCTACCAAAGTCAATAAGCCAACTGAGCATCAAATGTCGAAACACCCGTACGCACTTGGACGCGCACTCGGACAAGCGCCCGCCTCAAATTCAGCATACGCATCAAAGACCCTAGATTGAGCATGAAGAGAACAATTTTCCTTCGAACGGATCTCTCCAATCACGCTCGTAACAAACCGCATTCCATGCCTATCTATCTTTTCCCTCGATTTATGACAGGATCTGCCCTGGTAACTTAGTTTCCATCTTTTATTATCGATTTTCAATCATTTCGTCATACATTGCTTTTGTTCTGTAGTAAAATCATATGCTAGTTATCGACTGCGGACTCCTGACTGCATATTCTAAATATTATATCTCCTATTTCCGTTGTCCAGTTAGATATAAAACTTCATTTAAAATAGTCTAGAGCAGTGAATTCAAGAGAGATATCCTCGCCAGTTTGGCTCTGCTCGGAGGCTGCGAAAGTCCTGTCATTGTCCGTCGCTTACAACTTAGGACGCACCAGGAGCTACATACCCCAGCTTTCGGTCGAACTCGAATTCACTTCCCCTGTTTCGGCAACTCCCACCAGATTTCTCACACCCACCACAAACACCCGCTGTGGTACTCACCGATTTTCGCACCTCATATAATCCAACTTTCGAATTCTACACCGGTGCATAACAATAAAACTCTACTCTGTACGGCGATCATCCAGTATCCATCATGGACCCGCCGCATGTACAGTCAACTCTACCATTCGACATCTTCTCTGAAGTTATTGGACATCTGGACGTCGAGAAAGACATACCAACACTGCGATCGCTCTCAACGACCTCCGCTACTCTGCTCGAACCATCACAGCGAATGATATTCAGCACAATCTCTATCAAGATGGTTTCCCCAGCGCCAGATGGCCTTCGACCGGAGTACCTCGCTCTCAAGGATCTCCTCATAACCTCTCCACACCTTGCCACATACGTCTCCCACCTCAAGCTCTCGTTCGCGATACCTCACTCAGATACACTCATAGTTACCTCAGTTGTCGAGAGATTGGTGGCTTTGAAGAGTCTGCATCTGCAAAACATGGCTAATGATGGCAGCTATCCTGAACAGAATTCGGAGTGGCGTGCATTCATCGGACAGGTTCTTCAGCAACCATCCCTCCTTCGACTGAAGGTTGATGGCTCTGGCCAGCTGCCATGCTCCATTTGGTATTTACCGGCCTTGATGTCTATCGAGCTAGGGAAATGGAGGATCAAGGAGGCGGATCCGCTGGCTACGCCCTACCCTACCTTATCGAGGCGTCTGGCAATCAATTGGGTGGATTTTTCACAGATAGAAACCCTCGAAAGGTTCTTGCGTGCTTCACCACGATTGAGAGAACTCGACCTTCACTTACCGGCTTCAAGTATGCCTATTTTCTTGTTTTATTGAAATTCGATACCCTGTCTTAACCATTACAGCACCACATCAATATGTCGGGCTGTCCGCCGCACTCATCAACGTTCCTACCGCAGTATTATCTCTCCAATCCCTCAGCTTTTTGGTGGTGTATGATGTCACTGATCTCGACAACCCTTTCGCTGGACTTGCGCGAGAACTAGAACAACTGTCAAATTGCGAGCAAAACGTAATCCAAACCATTCAATTCAGCATTCTATGCCTTCCCAGCGTCAATACTGCGCATCTCCCAACACTCTTCGAGACCTTCGACAGTGGCGTTCATTGGGCCGGGTTCCAGCATCTGCGACGACTTGGCATCAAACTGTATATGTGGTATTCTCGAAGCCCCGGTTCTCCGGGTCTTCCGGACAAGGATCAGGTTGTGGCTTCTGTGGAGGGAATCTCAACCGCTATACGCGACAAATTTTCCCAGGCTCGGAACCAAGTGGTCGTCGAATTTGGCCTCATCGATTACTAACGACGGATCACATTTCCAATGCTCATAGGGAGACTACAAAGTATGGTTCAAGGCTTGTGGTATTCTCGGGAGGCGCTTCGAGCTCTCATCCATGCAGCCTTGCATATGCATACAAATAATAAGTATATTTATTCTTTGCCTCTCAATTGTTCGCCGTATGAATTTAAACTCGCTTCGTCGACGCGCATCAATAAATGTTATGTTATGAATAAAGTTGACTGAGTCAAACAAATCACCAGCAAAGAAAGAAGGGCGCCAGACGGTGGAAAGGTGTACACGAAAGATCACTTCGAAGCAGCCGCTTGAAGTTTCATCGCTCCCCTCATATTCTCGATTATCAAACTCTTGGACTTGACCATACTCGAAAACCAATCACCGAGTGTGAGACCCCACAACAGTCCCATATATGTAGCACCGCCGTTCTATAAGGAGAAGAGTCAGAAGTTAAACCCGAGAATCAGAGTAATATAAGAGTAGAACCAATGTACCTTGCCGTTGGTGACGATGATCATCTCCGAAGACCCTTTATACTCCTTTATCGCGGAAACATCTCCCCTCAGGACTGCAGCGATGTTATTGGCAGCAATCGATGCATGCGAAATCGCCTTGACAGCTTGTTTCTCCTCCTTCCAATCAATTATATCGCCGGCAGCAAATATGTTTGTGCGTCCTACGAGCTGTAACGAGGGCTGAACTTTGACGAAACCAGAAGCGGTTAGAGTCTCAGATCCCAGAGACTCGCTGATGAACTTGGTATTTGGGCGAGGACCACGCATAGGGATCTATAATTTTCATACCGTGAGTGAGGATATTTAGAGCAGGCAGCAGGAGAAAAGATGTACGACGAGATCGGCTGTGATGCGCTTGCCAGCGGTGGTTCTAACTGCACCGTTCCTGGGCTCGATGTCCTCGATCCTATCGCCTAGTACTAGATGAACGCCTCGCTTGGCAATTTTCTGGGTGATAGACTTCCTCCAGCCGACGGGGTATACTGGATTCATGAGCAATTCATGTGAGTGGACGATCGTCACGTTCTTGTTCTAAAGCGATTGAGAGATGAGGCCACGTGCGTCGAGAATACAAGGAAACGCACCGGGTAAATATCTTTCAGTTCACCAGCGAGCTCTACAATCCCCATCAACAATATTTAAGTCAAAGGCGTTAGCATGACACGTACCAATCGAAACTGACCCCCCACCAACAAGTACGATTTCATTCGCTTTCTCAAAACGGTCGCGCCACGTTTTGACCCAATCCAAATCCCCGTCCTTCTCTTGTGGAAATGCAACAGGACCTTCCCATACACTTCCAGGTGTGAACAACAGCACCGTGTATGCAACCGTCTCGCCATTATCCAAAACAACATGCCGGTTGTTCCCCTCGTCAACTATCGACACCACCTTAGCAATAATAACCTCCTTGTTCCCTGCATTGAAATCGTCAGGGAAGTACATGAAGTTTCTTTCCTCGAGATGGCCTTCATTGGATACGAGCATGCGGAGCGTTCCAGGAAGGTGGTTGTGATACGGGCGAGGGGTGATGAGGACGATTTTGATCGATGAGGTTAGGCCTATCTTAGCGGCAAGGGTATTGCGTGTGAGGATTCCTGCACATCCGCCTCCGACAATGACAACGGTCTGAGGAGAGTTAGAGCTCGTCATGGTCGATGTCGTGGGTTAGTAAGTATCTGGAGATGGCGGTAGCGAGGCATATTTGAGACGACAGAGGCTCTTATAGAATCCAGTATGTCAGGTTCAATGGTGACCACGGTTAAAAAAACATCCGTCAGGTCAAAAATTAAACGATGGGTTTTTGCCTGTATTGGTAAGAACATATGTGGAAGTAAGCTCGGTGTCATCCAATATGACCTGGTTTCACGTCAGCGTGTTTATGTCATGCTTATGTGATGGGCGTCTAATTACCCGGGCCTTGAGCCTGGTATGTTTTCTCGCGTGTGTCCTAAAGGCCACCATTGCCGATTCAAGTCTCCATCACTGACTTCAAAAAATAAATAAGTAGGTACAATTACCTAACGCCTAGTTCGTCGTGTAAGTACTACGTGTAGAGCGATAATTCTGTAAGGTACCCTTCCTGGCTGAGCACGGAAAACACGCGCAAGTCGTCCATCACGCACGCGCTCGTCTCCAAGGTAGTATCATTTTCTTTTATTGCTCATCATTTCCGTAGTTTTATTATTCCGGAC
>Ga0247742_10001595_pt1 | contig 15581 bp, 19 predicted proteins | sample UWRJL208509C2_FD_180944 | JGI IMG/M metagenome (GOLD analysis project Ga0247742, IMG submission 180944) | Plant litter microbial communities from Arlington Agricultural Research Station in Wisconsin, United States - UWRJ-L208-509C-2 | ecosystem: Environmental > Terrestrial > Plant litter >...
ACACTTCAAAGCTATCGAAAGCGACGGTTTCAAAAGCCTGAAAGAAGGCCAAACCGTTTCCTTCGTGGCTGAGAAAGGCCAAAAGGGTATGCAAGCTGCACAAGTTCGTCCTGAGTAATTTCTCGGCGCACTAAAAAAACCCCGTCCATGTGACGGGGTTTTTTATGCGCTGAAGAAAGCCGGAGCGGTCAGCCGCAGTTGACGCGAGTGATCACCAACGCGTCGTTGGTGTTGAGGTTCAGGCGATCGGAGCGGTATTCCAGCGTCACCATGTCGCTGGGCTTGAGAATCCGGGCATTCTGCGCGCCCGCACGCTTGCGCGCTTCTTCGAGCAGCGCTGGCGAGGCCTGCTGGCCAATCGCAAATTCGGCGGCGTTTGCCACACAGCGGCTGTGCCCTGTCTCGGTGGCGACCGGGTCTTTTACCGACTCGGAGGTGGTGCCGCAACCAGCCAACAAGGCCATTGCCATCACACTACCCAATGATGCGAGTTTCCAAGGCATGAAGCCTCCTTACTTTGATTACTGAGTTCCTGCGACCATCCATCCTGGGTTTGGTTTCAAACGGAGTGCCGACACCTGTCCCCGGTCGGTTCAGACCGGCAGTTTGCCTGAGCCCCCTGCCCCGTTCTCGGCGCAATCGTGACTGAATATGAACGGCACTCAGTAAACGTCGATGTAGTCGAACGGCGGATTCGGCCAATTCTCCTTCAGTGCATTGAAGATCTGCATGACCCAGACCTCATCACTGGCGGCGACTCGTCCGACATAACCTGAGCCTTTGGCCCACGTCTCCAAGCGAAACAGCAGGCCTTCGATATCCTGCCCGCCAACGATCCCCGACGAAATGTAAGCGATGCCCTGCCGGGTCACCCGCACTTGCGTGTGCTCGTCATCGCTGGCCGAGGCCAGCAATTGGCGCACGGCCTCCAGGGTCAAGCCATCAGGGCTCTTCAAATCGATCTGCACGGCAGGCTCCTCGAGAAACATCAAAGTGCCAAGTGTCGCATAGCAACGATTTCATGCCTAAGTCGCAGTGCCAAACCGGGCGCAAAATGGTTAACTCGACCCACAGACTTTTTCCGCCTTCGTGAGCCCATCATGACCACCGTTTCGATCAAAGCCGCCATCAATGCCGAGTGGCCCCAGGGCCATAGCTCGTACAGCCCCGGCAATCCCGAGGAGTTGGCGATCATCAGCATTGATCTGTTGGTCAAGGAGCTTGGCACGCAGGGTGCGCAGACGTTTATCGAGCAGATATTCGGCAAGTACCCCGCCGATCACCCCGGCGCACCGGCGACAACGAAGGAATAACGAAGGAATGAAGCACCCGCAGGCTGGCACCTGCGGGGCTGATTGCTATTTCAAGCGCGCCAGGCGCTCGGTCAGCAGATCGAAGAAACCTTGTGCATCGCCGTTCTCGACCCAAAAGGCATTTTTCGGCGCCTTGAGGCCGTCATACCAATCGACAATGGTCTGGCCGAAGGTCGGGCCTTCGCGGCTATCGACCACCACGTTCACCGAGCGACCGGTAAACAGCTGCGGCTTGAGCAGGTAGGCGATGACGGTGGCGTCATGCACCGGGCCGCCCGGGATGCCGTAGTGCTCCATGTCGCCCTTGACGTACTCGTTCAGGATATCGCTGACCAGTTTGCTGGCATTGTTGTTCAGCGCCGCGATCTGCTTGAGTCGGGCCTCACTGGTGAGGACCTTGTGGGTCACGTCAAGCGGCAGGTAGGTCAGCTTGACGCCGCTCTTGAGCACCACTTCCGCCGCTTGCGGGTCGGCGAACAGATTGAATTCGGCCACCGGCGTGATGTTGCCACCGTTAAAATGCGCGCCGCCCATGATCACCACTTCCTTGATGCCCTGGGTAATCTCCGGGTCCTGAATCAACGCCAGGGCCAGGTTAGTCTGTGGGCCGAGCATGGCGATGGTGATGCTATGGGGCTTGGCCGCTTTCAAAGTCTCGATCAGGTAGGTGACCGCATTACCCTTGGCCAGGCCTTGCTTCGGCTCGTGCACCTCGACACCGGAAAGCCCTTCCTTGCCATGAATGTTTTCAGCGTAGATCGGCGTGCGCATCAGCGGCTTGGGCGCCCCGGCGTAGACCGGCACCTCTTCGCGCCCCGCCCACTCGCGGGCCAAGCGGGCATTGCGCGAGGTCTTGTCCAGGCGCACGTTGCCGGCGACCGTGGTCAGCGCGAGGACGTTCAGTTCTTCCGGCGAGGCCAGGGCAAACAGCAAGGCCACCACGTCGTCGGCCCCCGGATCGGTGTCGATGATCAGGTCGATCTTTTCCGCCGCCTGGGCGCTTGTTGCGGTCATCAGGGACACGAGCAGCAGACTCCAGAGCAGTTGAGGCAGTTTCTGAGCATAGCGGTGCATGGCGCACTCCTTGTGCGTGGGGAGAATCGGAATTAGAACGTCACCCCCGCCACGAGCACGATATTGCAGTACGGCTGGCATTCGCCGGTACGAATAATCGCGCGTGCCTGTCGGCTGAGGAGTTTGAATTGATCGTGACTGATCAGCGCCTGGTCACCCAAGGCGCCCGCCGCATTCAGTTCGTTGAGCGCGGCCAGGGCCGGCGGCTGCTTGTGCAGAATCTCGTCGGCCAGGACATGACTTTCCACCTGCATCTCGCTGAGCACTACCTTCAAGGTGCTGATGAAATCGGGTACGCCATGGGTCAAGGCCAAGTCGATCAACTCGACGCCCGGCGGCACCGGCAGGCCGGCGTCGCCGATGACCACCTTGTCACCGTGGCCCAGCGAGGCGATCAGCCGTGACAGGGCGATATTGAGCAGAGGGGTCTTTTTCATGGTGCGTTGAACGCCTGTACGTCGGACAAGGAAGGAATGGACGGCTGTGCGCCGGCACGGGTGACCGACAACGCCGCCGCGACCTGGCCGAAACGAATCGCTTCGACTTCACTGCGGCCCGAAGCCAACGCGGCGGCAAATCCACCGACGAAGGTATCTCCGGCCGCCGTGGTGTCGACCGCCTGGACCTTAGGCGCAGGGAAATGCTGGAAACCCTGGCCGTCGGCAAACAGCGAGCCTTGGGCGCCGAGGGTGATGATGACTTTGCCTGCCCCGGCCGCCAGCAGCTGCGTCGCGGCGGCTTCGGCGCTGGCCAGGGAGTCCACTGGCAGGCCGGTCAATGCCGTGGCTTCGCTTTCGTTGGGAATCAGGTAATCGATATGGGCAAACCAATCCGCCGGCAGCGGACGCGACGCCGGCGCCGGATTGAGGATCACGGTCTTGCCGAGGGCACGACCACGCTTGAGCGCATGGCCCACGGTCGCGTCTGGTACTTCGAGCTGGCAGATGATGACATCGGCGGCTTGCAGCACGGCGTCGAAACGATTAATCACTTCGGGGGTGAGTGCACCGTTGGCACCGGCGACAATCACAATCGCGTTCTGACTGTGGTCGTCCACCACGATCAAGGCCACACCGCTGGAATCCTCGACGGTGGTCACGGCCTGGCAGTCGATCTGCTCGGCCAGCAACGCCTCGCGCAACTCGTTGCCGTAGGCATCAGTGCCGACGCAACCCACCATCGACACCTCGGCGCCCAAACGGGCGGCCGCCACGGCCTGGTTCGCACCCTTGCCGCCAGACACGGTGGTGAACGAATGACCGATCAAGGTTTCACCGCCTCGCGGCAGCCGTGGCGCCCGAGTGACCAGGTCCATGTTCAGGCTACCGATTACTACTACTTTTGCAGACATTCGACACTACTCATTCATTCGTTTCAGCGGTATTGGGCGAACACGCCGGACAACGGCGCGGTCGACTCTCGCAGGACAATACTGGGGGTCACGATCCGCTGGTCGGTCGCCAAGGCGGGCGTCGCGATCCGGCGTAACAAGACTTCGGCGGCCATCTCGCCGAGTTGCAGGATCGACTGCCCCACGGTGGTCAGCGCCGGGTAGACGTAACGGCTCATCTGGATATCGTCGAAGCCGATGACGGACAGTTCGCTGGGCACGCGGATATTGCGCTCAGCCGCCGCGCGCAGCACACCGATGCCGATCATGTCGTTACCGGCGAAGATCGCGCTGGGCGGCTGGCCTTCCAGCAAAATCGACGCGGCGTTGTAACCACCGGTACTGGTGAAATCGCTTTGCAGCAGACGGCCGGGTGCGACCTGGACCCCTGCCTCTTCAAGCGCACGGGTGAATCCGGCCAGACGCATTTGCGCGACGCTGGTGCCATCCGGGCCACCGATGGTGGCGATGTCGGTGTGCCCCAGTTCGAGCAGATGTCGGGTCGCGAGGTACGCGCCGTATTCGTGATCGATGCGCACCAGGTCGGCGTCAACGCCGTCGAGCCCCCGGTCGACGATGACCATCGGTGTGCGGACCGCGGCAAGGCCTTCGGCAAAATCGCCGTCGCCGCCGGTAGAGGCGACGATCAGGCCGTCGACGCGCTTTTCCAGCAGGACGCGCAGGTAGCTGCGCTGTTTGTCCGGGTTATCGTCGGAGTTGCAGAGGATCACGCAATAGCCGTTGCGCTCGCAGTAATCCTCGATGCCCCGGGCCAATTCGGCGAAATACGGGTTGAGGCTGTTGGGCACCAGCAAGCCGATGGTGGCGGTGGTTTTCGCTTTCAGCGAACGAGCCACGGCGCTGGGCACGTAGTCGAGCTTCTTGATCGCGGCCTCGACCTTGATCCGCACTTCCTCGCTCACCGGGCGCGTCTTGTTCACCACATGCGACACGGTGGTGTAGGAAATACCCGCGAGGGCCGCTACATCCTTAATCGTTGCCATGACTCAAACCCGCCGGCTTGCGCGCTGACTGCGATAGGTATCGAGGACCACGGCGACCACGATCACCGCACCAGTGATGATGCGCTTGGTCGGTTCAGTGGCGCCAATCTGCGCCAGGCCAGCGGCCAGCACGGAGATAATCAGCACACCAAAGAAGGTGCTGATCACCGAACCACGGCCGCCCATCAGACTGGTACCGCCGATGACCACGGCCGCGATCACTTGCAATTCCAGGCCCGAGCCAGCGTTCGGGTCCGCCGCTTCCAGGCGCGAAATCTGGAACAGCGCCGCGATGCCCGCGAGCAAGCCCATCAGGCTGAACACCAGGATCTTGTAGGGCTTTGGATTGATCCCCGCCAGGCGTACTGCTTCTTCGTTGGTACCGATGCCGATCAGGTAACGACCAAACACTGTGCGAGTCAGCACGGCCTGGGCGATAAAAATAATCAGCAGCGCAATGATGAATGAAGGCGAGATGCCAAAGGCAATCGGGTTCGACAACCAGGCAAAGGCATCGCCAATGTAGGCCGTGCGCGAACCGGTCATCTGATACGCCAGGCCACGGGCCATTTCCAGCACGCCCAACGAAACGATGAACGAAGGAATCCGCCAGGCCACGGTGATCGAACCGGTTACCGTGCCGGCCAACGCGGCAACCGCCATGCCCAGAAGGGCCGCCGGAATCACGCTCCAGCCCCAGCCAAGAATCGCCACGCTCACAGTCGACGCCGCCAGCGCCAGCACCGAGCCGACCGACAGGTCGATGCCGCCGATGATCAGCACGAACGTCATGCCCACCGCGAGGACCATCAGGTCGGGAATCTGGTTGGCCAGGGTGCTGAAGGTGTCGTACGACAGGAAGTGGCTGCTCATCAGCGAGAACAGCGCGACCATGGCCAGCAAGGCACCGGCCAGGCCCAGGTAAGTGCCGAGGCCATAGAAGTTGCCACTACGTTTACTGGCAGGCGTTGCAGTTTTCATGGGAGATCCCTAGGCGCTGCTTCGTTGAGCAACGCATCACGTTTTTGGTAGCCGGCAAACGCGGCAGCAAGCAAATCATCCTGGGTCCAGCTGTCGCGCTCGAAGGTGTCGATCAGCTTCCCGGCTGACAGCACGCCAATGCGATCACAGATCAGCATCAGCTCGCGCAAGTCGCTGGACACCACTACCAAGGCTTTGCCTTGGCGAGTCAATTCGCCGAGCAAGGCGTAGATGTCGAACTTGGCCCCGACGTCGATGCCGCGCGTCGGCTCATCGAACAGCATTACCGAGCAATCACGCTCCAGCCAGCGACCAATCACCACTTTCTGCTGATTGCCGCCGGACAGCTCGGAGACCAGCTGGGTCGGACTGGAGCTGCGGATGCGCATGGCCTTGATCTGCCGTTGCGCCAAGGCGGTTTCGTCGTCGTGATTGACCACGCCGCTGCGGGAAATCACCGGCATGTTGCCCAGGGCAATGTTCGCGCTGATCGACTGGCTAAGCAGCAAACCCTCGCCCTTTCGGTCCTCGGTAATCAGCGCAATGCCATGGCCGACCGCGTCGGCTGGCGAACGAATGCTCACCACCTGCGCGGGCGAACCGAGGGCGACGGTGCCACTGTCGGCCACATCGGCGCCGAAGATCAGCCGCAGAAGCTCGGTGCGCCCTGCCCCGATCAAACCGGAAATCCCGTAGATCTCGCCGGCACGCACTTCAAAGGACACGTCGCGAACCTTGTCCGAGCGGGTCAGGCCCTTGACGGTCAAGGCCGGCGCACCGATGGTGCGGGGTCCCAAATCCATGTGCTCGCCCAGCTCGCGACCAACCATCAAGGTCACCAGTTGCTCGCTGTTGTAGTTGGCCATCGGCTCGACACAGACCAGGTTGCCATCGCGCAGCACGGCAATACGCTGGGCGACACGGGCCAGTTCTTCGAGGCGGTGGGAAATGTAGATGATCGCCACGCCCCGGGCTTGCAAGCGAGTGATCTGCTCGAACAGCATCTCGACTTCCCGGGCGGTCAGCATCGCCGTCGGCTCATCGAGGATCAGCACATGGCAATCGCCGATCAGGTTGCGGGCGATTTCCACCATCTGCTGGTGACCGATGCCCAACTCGCCGACCAGGGTGTCGGGGTCGATGGCATCCAGGCCGACCTGGGCCATGGCTTCGATCGCCGCGTTGCGCAGCTGTTTGCGGCTGATCCAGCCACCGTTGCTGGGCAAGTTGTCGAGAAACAGGTTTTCCGCCACCGACAGGGTCGGCAGCAGATTGAGTTCTTGCATGACCATGCGGATGCCCAGGTCTTCGGCCTGGGTCCGGCTGCCAGGCCGGTAGTCTTGCCCCTGGAATTGCATCTGGCCGGTGGTCGGCGTGACCAGGCCACCAATGATCTTGGACAGGGTGCTTTTGCCTGCGCCGTTCTCACCGGTGAGCGCCAGCACTTCACCGCGCATCAGCGTCAGGTCAATGCCGGTCAGAACCGGTTGGGCATAGGTCTTGCCGATGCCGCTGACCGAGAGGACAGCGTTCGGGGCGGAAACTGACATAAAACTCTCCATGCGCTCGCCCGGACGGGCGAGCACCGTTGTGTCGCCGGAAGGACTACTTGGTCACCAACTCGACCGGTGTTTCGATCACGCCGTTGGTACCGCTGTCGACCTTCTCGCCCTTGACGATCTTCAGCGCCGTTTCGATGCCGAACACCGCTTGCTTGGCTGCGTACTGGTCGGCGGTGGCAAGGACGCGACCGTCCTTGAGCATTGGCTTGATCGCATTGATGTTGTCGTAGCCGACGACCTGTACTTTGCCGGCCTTGCCAGCGGCACGAACGGCCGAGACGACACCAACCGCCATGCTGTCGTTGCCGGCCAGCAAGGCTTTGACTTGAGGGTACTCACTAAGGATCGACGCGGCGACCTTGTTGCCCTTGTCGATTTCCCAGTCACCGGACTGCACCGAAACCACCTTGATCTGGGCCGCTTCCATGGCATCTTTGAAACCAGCGGTCCGCGCTTGGGCGTTGGTGGTCGTGGACACGCCTTCGATGATGCCAACCTCGTCGCCAGCCTTCAGTTGCTTGGCCAGGTACTCACCCACCAGACGCGCGCCTTTGCGGTTATCCGGGCCTACGAATGGGACTGTGATGTTTTTGCTTTTGACGACATCAGGGTCCAGTTGGTTATCGATGTTGATCACGGTGATCCCCGCATCGATGGCTTTCTTGATCACCGGCACCATGGCTTTGGAGTCAGCCGGTGCGATCACCAGGGCATTGACCTTGGCCAGGATCATTTGCTCGACAATGCGCGTCTGGCCCGCGGTATCGGTTTCATCCTTGATGCCGTTGGAGATCAAATCGAAATCGGCGGAATGGTCTTTCTGATAAGCCTTGGCACCGTCTTCCATGGTCAGGAAGAACTCGTTGGCCAGGGATTTCATGACCAGTGCGACCTTGGGTTTTTCAGGGGTGTCGGCGAACGCCGAGGAGAGAGGCAACGTGGCAGTGGCAGCCAGCATGGCAACAGCGAGAAGACGTCCAGCGAATGGCAGCTTCATGGGTTCACTCCGATCTTATGATTATTTGTGAGCAACGCTTGCGCTGGGTTAGGCTGTCCAACGGCTTTCGGGGCCATAGGCCGCCAGAAAGGCTGCGCAAACGTTTGCGTAGATCGAACTATGAGAACCCGGCGGACTTTTGTCAACGACCAGAAATCGCTGTTTTATGTCCGCCTGAGAAAATCTTGCAGTGCCGTTCAAGCGGTGGTGTTGATCACACTGCCGCTGGACGATTCCTTGGCCAACTGCTTTACCAGGTTGCCGGTGACTTGCGCCAGCGAGCCGTTGGTGTCGCCAATCTGGTTTTGAATCTCCAGCACCGTCGCTGTCCGCGCCTCCTCGGTGGGATAAGACGCCGCCTCCGCCGCGGCCAATTGCTGCTGTTGCTTTTGCAGTTGTTCCTGCAATTCCTGCATACGCTTGAGCAACACCTTCACGGCGATGCTCTGGTTGCTGTTGTCAGGCTTCTTCTCATCCTTCTGCACGCCGACCGGCCCGGTACGCACAGTGCCGTCGTTCTTCTCGTCCAGCCCCAGCGCTTGCTTGGCCGCGTCGTCCGCCGCCTCATTGAGCGCCTTGATCGTTGCACTGGATTGACCGCCAATGGTCACCCCACTGGCATTGGGAAAACCGACAGAAAAAGACATGGATGCTCCAGAAGAAAATATGACCTATCAGTTCATCGACTCCGGGCCAGCATTCTTGAACGACCGATGATGCAGTGGCCATCAGCCAATTCGGTAATCCGTTTCGGCAGACCGAACGCATTCGCCAAACCTGTTCGGAATCCCGGACTTCCTTCTCTGCACTGAAGCCGTTAAACATCCTACAAATTCTTACTAATCATCAGGTTATGTTTATTTTTTGTTTAATCGGCGACTGGTACAAATCCTGCTCTCGTAGCTGCACCTCCGGCATTCAGATTGGCTCGGGGGCGTTTCTAGATCGACCTGCATTCGCACCGTCATCACAACTAGAGAGAAAATAATGACATCTGCTTTGAAGACTTTTGTACCGGGCGCCTTAGCCCTCCTGCTGCTCCTGCCAACGGCCCTCCAGGCCAAAGAAACCCAGACTCAACAGAAACTGGCCAACGTGGTGATTCTTGCCACCGGCGGCACCATCGCCGGAGCCGGTGCCAGTGCCGCCAACAGCGCCACTTATCAAGCGGCGAAAGTCGGCATCGAGCAACTGATCGCCGGTGTCCCGGAGTTGAGCCAACTGGCCAATGTCCGCGGCGAACAGGTGATGCAGATCGCCTCCGAGAGCATCACCAACGACAACCTTCTGCAATTGGGCCGGCGCGTGGCCGAACTGGCCGACAGCAACGACGTCGACGGCATCGTCATCACCCACGGCACCGACACCCTCGAAGAAACCGCTTACTTTCTCAACCTGGTGGAGAAAACCGACAAGCCCATCATCGTCGTCGGCTCCATGCGTCCGGGGACCGCGATGTCCGCCGACGGCATGCTCAACCTGTATAACGCCGTGGCCGTCGCCAGCAGTAAAGAGGCACGCGGCAAAGGCGTGCTGGTGACCATGAATGATGAAATCCAGTCAGGCCGTGACGTAAGCAAGATGATCAACATCAAGACTGAGGCCTTCAAAAGCGCCTGGGGTCCGCTGGGTATGGTGGTCGAAGGCAAGTCCTACTGGTTCCGCCTGCCAGCCAAGCGCCACACCATGGACTCGGAGTTCGACATCAAGACCATCAAGAGTCTGCCGGATGTTGAAATCGCCTATTCCTACGGCAACGTGAGCGATACCGCCTACAAAGCGTTGGCGCAGTCGGGTGCCAAGGCGATCATCCACGCCGGTACGGGCAATGGTTCGGTATCGTCCCGCGTCGTGCCGACCCTGCAGGCCTTGCGCAAGGATGGCGTGCAAATCATTCGCTCGTCCCACGTCAATGCCGGTGGCTTCGTGCTGCGCAACGCCGAGCAGCCGGACGACAAATATGACTGGGTCGTGGCCCACGACCTGAACCCGCAAAAGGCGCGCATCCTGGCGATGGTCGCACTGACCAAGACCAACGACAGCAAAGAGCTGCAGCGGATGTTCTGGGAATATTGATTCTTCTCCCCGCCCGGCCTGTTCTGGCCGGGCACTGCCATCCCGCCGAATCGGCGGATCGCCGTCTGCGCAATAAAAAATCGACACGTCCTACATCAAAACGGAAAAACCGCTGTCAGAGGATTTTCTTGAAATTTAAGCAGTTGCGAAAATGCCTACAGTTAAATACTGTATGCACGTACAGCTTAATAAGGATAATTCCGTGGCCACCACCTCCGCTCCTCCAGACGCCTATGCACGCATGGGCCTGCGTATCTCGAAAATCATCAACTCCCCTACCGCACAGAAATCCCGAGCGGCGCTGATCTTCCGTCTGCCGGACGAGCCCGTCGGGGATTGGGAACGCTTGCTGGAGGAAATCGACGAGAACGACAACGTCACCCTCGCCTATCGCGACGATGGCGGCGTGCAGATTTTCTGGGTTGTGCCGAAGGAAGACTGAGTCAATGAAAGTCCGCTGTTTCGCCTTGCTATTGCTGTTCATTACCTTGGGCGCGCAAGCCGCTGCGCCCCGTACGTTCAACGAAGCCAAGAAAGTCGCCTGGAAGTTGTACGCGCCACAATCCACCGAGTTTTACTGCGGCTGCAAATACACCGGCAACCGAGTCAACCTCGCCGCGTGCGGCTACGTGCCACGCAAGAATGCCAAACGTGCCGAACGCATTGAGTGGGAGCACATCGTTCCCGCCTGGCAGATTGGTCACCAGCGCCAGTGCTGGCAACAAGGCGGCCGCAAGAACTGCACCCGTTATGACCCCACCTATCAACGGGCCGAAGCGGATTTGCACAACCTGGTGCCGAGTATTGGCGAGGTCAATGGTGACCGCAGCAACTTCAGCTACGGATGGCTGCCGGTGCAGACCGGGCAATATGGTTCATGCCTGACACAGGTCGATTTCAAGGCGAAGAAGGTGATGCCGCGCCCTTCCATTCGCGGGATGATCGCCCGCACCTACTTCTACATGAGCAAACAGTACGGCTTGCAACTGTCCCGTCAGGATCGCCAGCTCTATGAAGCGTGGGACAAGACCTACCCGGTCGAAGCTTGGGAGCGCCAGCGTAACCAAAGCGTGGCCTGCGTGATGGGCCGCGGCAATGATTTTGTCGGGCCAGTGAATTTGAAGGCCTGCGGCTGAGGTGGGAGCAGGTACAAAAAAGGCCCTGATTCAGAAACTGAACCAGGGCCTTTTTATGTCGAAAATATAAGTGTCGTCAGTACTAACCGCCAGCCTTGTTGTAGCGCCAATACCCCATCAGGTTAAGGCTTTCCCGAGGAACTCCACGTTCCAGGATCAGGTATTTTCGCAGGTTCATGACCGCGACGGTTTCACCGGCAATCCAACCGTAGAAGCCGCCACGCGCCCGGTCCGAGACTTCCCACAGGATGTCTTCGTCGACATTGACCTCGTCCAGTTTCGAGGCCTTAGCGTGGCCCGAAGCGAACGACGGCAACGCAGCCTGGCGAACTGCATCGACCATCAACGTACCGGCATTCGCTGCGGCCGACGCGTCGCGGATCAGCCATTGCACCGCCAACCCCGGCCACCGCGCGGTGGCGAGCGCGTCGTCCGCACTGTCCACTTCGAAGAAGGCTTGCGTGACGGGCGGATGCTCAAGCGCGGCCAGCTCTTCCAGGATGCCGAGTGCCGCCGGCAATGCCGTGGCGTCGGCCACCAGCAGCAAATGATCAAGCACTTGCGGCGGCCGCCACTCGAACCCGCCGGCGTCCTGCGCCGTGAAGTGACAATCAGGTGCGACGATCTGAATGGCTTCGCCAGGTTGCGCATTCAGCGCCCAACGTGAGGCTGGTCCGGTCTCGCCATGCAAGACGAAGTCGATATCGACTTCACCCTGCTCGGCACGCAGATGGCGAATGGTGTAGGTGCGCATCGCCGGACGCAATGCCACCGGCAGCGAACGATAGCGGGCGTACCAACCTTCATCATGGGCCAGCTTGGCGGGTGTGCCGTCTTCGGCGGGGAAAAACAACTTCACTCGCTGGTCCGGCGCCCAAGTGGCCATCTGGGTCACCATCGGGCCAGCGAGCGTGACGCGCATCAGGTGGCTGCTTAAGGTGCGTTTCCGCTGCAGGACAGCATCGAATACTTTGTACGGCGTGGCGCGGGCCATGGGGGTCGCTCCTTTGGGGCTTCGGCAGTGACTACGTATTGAATACGAGTGACGGTCGATGACCTTTAAGCGACGCTCCTTTTACGGCCCTGCAAATCCCCCCTCACTGCGCGGCTGGACGTTCCACCACAAAGGATTCGATGTTCATTTTTTTCGCCCGCGCCAGGGCGGCAACCAGCTCGGCTTGCCGGGCTTCGGCGTCAGCCTTGGAGTTGAACGGCCCCACCAGAATGCGCACTTTGCCGTTTTCCGTGACCACGTTAGAGACAAAACTGTGCTCGATCAGCCAGCCACTCAGGTCACTGACCGCCTGGGTGGTTTCGCCGCGCACTTCCAGGTCCCATTGTGGCCCTGTGGCGGTGACCGGCGCTGAAACAACCGGTGTAGAGGCCTTGCGAGGTTCAACTGGCTTGCCTTCACCGCATCCCGCGAGTGCCAATACCGCGATTACCAAGAGCATTTTGCGCACAGCGTTTACCTCTGAATGCCAAAAGCCGAGATTTTATCACTGGCGCGCCCGACAAAACGGGCACAAAACAACGAGAATGATGCTGAACGTCTCTGTATAGTTGCGGCTTGGGAATTAATGCAGCGTCTGCACGTCAGAAAGAGGCACCCACAACGTGACACTTGGCACTAATCTATACCTAACACCGACCTCTGCACTGTCTGAATCAGGTGCCCTACTAAGCAAGCAAGGAGAAGACCATGCTGATACTCACCCGCAAAGTCGGTGAAAGCATAAACATCGGTGATGACATTACGATCACCATCCTCGGGGTGAGCGGCCAGCAAGTCAGGATTGGCATCAACGCCCCTAAAGACGTTGCGGTGCATCGCGAAGAAATTTACCAACGCATTCAGGCCGGCCTCACTGCCCCAGACAAGCCGAACACCCCCTGAATCCTGTTGCAGTCAGTAGCCAGCCCTTGCGCCCCTGAGCATGGCTGGCTAAAGATTCAAGCACGTCCCCTCCTCGCTTCGCCCTCGCTTTATCGCTGGATCCAACTTCATCCCTGCCTGCTATCCACCGCATCGAAAACCTGAAGCCGATACTAACGAGCGATACAGGGCCTGGCTGTAAGACGATTCCCTTTAATCCCTAAGAAATCGCTTAACCGAAGGTGTAACCCCGAGCCATGCCCGTGGCTGCGATCACCATCAGCATCATCAGTAACGCCTGGCTGTGGCTGATCCGCGCAAACACCTTGGAACGCCCAATGTCGATCGACCTCCCTTGACCCTGCGCTATCCGCCATTTGATCAGGGTGATCATCGGCATCAGCTCTAATAGAAGAATCAGCACGAACAGGGTCATCTTCAGATGAAACAGTGGCTGATGCAGATAATAATCCGTGCCTTTTTCGTACCCGGAAAAGGCACGCATCCCACCCGTCACCAGCAGAATGACCGCAGAAATACCCCATAGATTGTCCGCGACCAACACGCTGCGCACCGGCGCCGTACCCGCCGCCAGACGACTGAGCGCCGTGCCGCGGGTGAGTACGGCCCAGAAGCCGAGGGCGAAAGCCAAGAGGTGGATAGCCGCCAGGGACCAGTGGGCAAGCATTGAGCGTTCTCCTTCAGGCCAACATGATTGTTTTCCTGTCAGTAGTAGCCCAAAAACCCAGTGCGTGCCGACACTTCTACAGGAACCTCAACCGTGATCAATCGCTTGAAGACTCAATGGCCGGCAGTTGCTGTTCAATCACGCCGAGCCAGCCCATGCCGGGATAGGTTTCAAAGCCTGGGGTCAGCGAGTACCCCTGAATCAGGTTATTGCTCAGCGTGCTGTAACCGCTGGGCTGCCCGGACTTGGTGGTTAATTCGATACGCTCACCCAGATGACTCTGGGCATCGGAGCTGGCAATGATCCGGTGGTTGGCGTCGACCATCATCACCCGACTCCGTGAGCGTTCCTCGCTGCTGAAGCGCACCCCGCCGATGACCGAATCGGCCTGGTTTTTCCAGTCGAAGAAAATCCCGATCACCCCCATCACCGGCGTCTGCTTGCCGGCCTTGCTGCGAACGGCTGCGCTGAACGCGCAGGTCTGCGAACCATTGAGCAGCGGTTCGACAGCCACTTCGCCGGCAAAATACTGGTCGCCCGACGAATGCCGCGCCGCCTGCTTGAACCACGGCGCATCGGCAACGTTGGCGCCGATGACATTGCCGAAGGTGTCTGCCCGGCCGGACGCGATGATGCGTCCACTGTTGTCGGCCACCCAGATGTCGAGGTACACGGTGTAACTGTCGAGAATGATCCCCAAACGCTCACTGGCGTGGGCACAATTTTCCGGGGTTGGGGTCGTCAGCGCATCCACCAGCGAGGCATCGGTCGCCCACCAACGCACGTCGCAAGTGCGCTCATACAGGTTGCGGTCAATGATCTCGATCATGTTCAGCGACAGATCAGCCAGCCGCTGCCCGCGCACGTCAAAGCACATGCCGCGCCCGAGCTCGGTCAGTTCGTTGACCGACGCCTGCAAGTCCTGGGTCAGGCCGCTGGCGATCTTGGAGATCCGCTCGGAAATATTCTTGACCTCCTCGGCCACCACCGAGAAACCCAAACCGGCCTTGCCGGCATGCGCTGCTTCGATCAACGCATTGATGGCCAGCAATCGGGTCTGGCGCGTGATCATTTGTATGTCACTGACGCCTCGATTCGCTAACGATTCCACTTCCCGTGAGAGGGTGACGATCCGTTCAGGCTCGATCATTTTTCTTTCTGCTTCAAAGAGTGATGAGTGGCGGCAGCGTTTGGGGATCAAGAAGTCAACAGAGCATGAGGGGCTATTGGTTGCCCCTGAAATATGGAAGTTTGCACTTCCTTGCTAATGGATCGGCTGATGTCATCGTGCCTTTAGGGGATTGCCTGAAAAGACTTTCGAGTTGGGCGAGATGCGTAGGCGTTGGCAAATCGTGGACAACAAAAAAGGGCCCACCTTTCGGTGAGCCCTTCTAGACCGCCCAGCAGAGCGGATTTTGTTTGGTAGGCGCGATTGGACTCGAACCAACGACCCCCACCATGTCAAGGTGGTGCTCTAACCAACT
>Ga0247742_10001598_pt1 | contig 15545 bp, 18 predicted proteins | sample UWRJL208509C2_FD_180944 | JGI IMG/M metagenome (GOLD analysis project Ga0247742, IMG submission 180944) | Plant litter microbial communities from Arlington Agricultural Research Station in Wisconsin, United States - UWRJ-L208-509C-2 | ecosystem: Environmental > Terrestrial > Plant litter >...
TCAATCGCCTCTCGGTGGCGGTAGTGGTCGACGATCAGGTCAAGCTCAACCCGGCCAACGGCGAAACCACTACCGTGCCGTGGACCACCGATCAACTGGCCCGCTTCACCCGTCTGGTGCAGGACGCCGTGGGCTTTGATGCCAGCCGTGGCGACAGCGTCAGCGTGATCAACGTGCCGTTCTCTACCGAGCGTGGCGAAGTGATCCCGGACATCGCGTTCTATTCGCAGCCCTGGTTCTGGGACATCGTCAAGCAAGCCATGGGCGTGCTTTTCATCCTGGTGCTGGTGTTCGGTGTGCTGCGTCCGGTGCTCAACAACATCACCAACCCGAAAAGCAAACTGGCCGATGGCAGCGATGTGGAATTGGGCGGCATGGTGGGCCTGGATGGCGAGCTGGCCAACGATCGCGTGAGTCTGGGTGGTCCGCAGAGCATTCTGCTGCCTAGCCCGAGCGAGGGTTATGACGCGCAGCTGAACGCAATCAAGAGTCTGGTGGCAGAAGATCCGGGCCGTGTGGCCCAGGTCGTAAAAGAGTGGATCAACGCTGATGAGTGAGAATCGTATGGCTGCGGTCAAGCTGTCCCGGGTCGACAAGGCTGCGATCTTGCTGCTCACCCTTGGTGAAACGGACGCCGCCCAGGTGCTGCGGCACATGGGACCCAAAGAGGTTCAGCGTGTGGGTGTGGCGATGGCGCAGATGCGCAACGTGCACCGCGAGCAGGTCGAGCAGGTGATGAGCGAGTTCGTCGAGGTCGTGGGCGACCAGACCAACGTCGGCGTCGGCTCGGACACCTACATCCGCAAAATGCTCACCCAGGCCCTTGGCGAAGACAAGGCCAACGGCTTGATCGACCGCATTCTGCTGGGCGGTAATACCAGCGGTCTGGACAGCCTGAAGTGGATGGAGCCGCGCGCCGTGGCTGACGTCATCCGTTTCGAGCACCCGCAGATCCAGGCGATCGTGGTGGCCTACCTGGATGCCGATCAGGCCGGTGAAGTGCTCGGGCATTTCGATCACAAAGTGCGCCTGGACATCATCCTGCGCGTATCGTCGTTGAACACCGTGCAACCGGCAGCGCTGAAAGAGCTCAACCAGATTCTCGAGAAACAGTTCTCGGGCAACGCCAATACCTCGCGTACCAGCCTTGGCGGTATCAAGCGTGCGGCCGACATCATGAACTTCCTGGACAGCTCCATGGAAGGCCAGCTCATGGACTCGATCCGCGAAGTGGACGAAGATCTGTCGACGCAGATCGAAGACCTCATGTTCGTCTTCAACAACCTGTCCGATGTCGATGATCGGGGCATTCAGGCCTTGCTGCGCGAAGTGTCCTCGGACGTGCTGGTGCTGGCCCTCAAAGGCTCGGACGAGGCGATCAAGGAAAAGATTTTCAAGAACATGTCCAAGCGTGCCGCCGAGTTGCTGCGCGACGACCTGGAGGCCAAGGGCCCGGTCCGCGTCAGCGATGTGGAAACCGCCCAGAAAGAAATCCTCACCATCGCGCGCCGTATGGCCGAAGCCGGGGAAATCGTTCTCGGCGGCAAGGGTGGCGAGGAAATGATCTAAAAGATTGAAGGTGCCGTAGATGTTCAGCTCCGATAAAGATTCACCCAGCGAGCTCATCCGCGCCAAGGATGTGAGCCGTCTCGATGTCTGGTCCTTGCCCAGCTTCGACCCTCACGTAGACATTCCCGAGCCTGAGCCGGTCGCTGAGCCAGAGCCGGTAGAAAGCGAGGAAGTGCCGCTGGAAGAAGTCCAGCCCATGACCCTCGAAGAGCTGGAAAGCATTCGCCAGGACGCCTACAACGAAGGCTTTGCCATCGGCGAGAAAGACGGGTTTCACAGCGCTCAGCTCAAGGTGCGCCAGGAAGCCGACGTCGCGCTCGCCGCCAAGCTGAGCAGTCTGGAACAGCTCATGACTCACCTGTTCGAGCCCATTGCCGACCAGGACGCCAGTATCGAGAAAGCGATGATCCAACTGGTGGAGCATGTGGCCCGCCAGGTCATACAGCGCGAGCTGAACACCGATTCGAGCCAGATCGGCAGCGTGCTGCGCGACGCCTTGAAGCTGTTGCCGATGGGTGCCAATAACGTACGCATCCTGCTCAACCCCAAGGACTTCGCGCAGATCAAAGCCCTGCGTGAGCGCCATGAGGAAACCTGGCGCATTCTCGAAGACGATACGCTCCTGCCCGGTGGTTGCCGCGTTGAAAGCGAGCACAGCCGGATCGATGCAACGGTGGAAAGCCGTATCAGCCTGGCCCTGGGAAAAATGTTCGATCAGTTGCACGAACAGGCGCTGCACCCCGCACTGCCCGACGTGACTGTGGAGCTGGAAGCGGCGATTCAGAGCGCTGAAAAAACCATGTACCCGCTGGGTGCATCCGATGCGTCTTGAACGCACCAGCTTCGGCACGCGCCTGAGCACTTACGCCGAAGCCATCACCCTGCCGTTGCAGGCGACCGTGGAAGGTCGGCTGTTGCGCATGGTCGGTCTGACGCTGGAAGCCGAAGGGCTGCGCGCCGCCATGGGCAGTCGCTGCGTGGTGATCAACGATGACAGCCACCAGCCGGTGGAAGTCGAAGCCGAAGTCATGGGGTTCTCCGGCAGCAAGGTGTTCCTGATGCCGGTGGGCAGCGTGGCTGGTATCGCTCCGGGCGCGCGGGTGGTGCCGTTGCCCGATACGGGCCGTCTGCCCATGGGCATGAGCATGCTTGGGCGCGTGCTCGATGGCGCCGGTCGTCCATTGGACGGCAAAGGCGGCATGAAAGCCGAAGACTGGGTGCCGCTCGACGGTCCGACGATCAACCCGCTCAAACGCAACCCGATCAGCCAGCCGCTGGACGTCGGCATTCGTTCCATCAACGGCCTGCTGACGGTCGGACGCGGTCAGCGTCTGGGGCTGTTCGCCGGTACGGGGGTGGGCAAGAGCGTGCTGTTGGGGATGATGACGCGCTTCACCGAGGCCGACATCATCGTCGTCGGGCTGATTGGCGAGCGGGGGCGCGAGGTCAAGGAATTCATCGAGCACAGCCTGGGCGAAGAAGGCCTCAAGCGCTCGGTGGTGGTGGCGTCGCCTGCCGATGATGCGCCGCTGATGCGTCTGCGCGCGGCCATGTACTGCACGCGGATCGCCGAATATTTTCGCGACAAGGGCAAGAATGTCCTGTTGCTGATGGACTCACTCACGCGTTTCGCCCAGGCCCAGCGGGAAATCGCCCTGGCCATTGGCGAGCCACCGGCGACCAAGGGCTATCCGCCGTCGGTGTTCGCCAAGCTGCCCAAGCTGGTGGAGCGCGCCGGTAATGCCGAGGCGGGCGGGGGATCGATCACAGCTTTTTATACCGTGCTCTCCGAAGGCGACGATCAGCAGGATCCGATTGCCGACTCGGCGCGGGGCGTGCTGGACGGCCATATCGTGCTGTCCCGGCGACTGGCCGAAGAAGGCCATTACCCGGCCATTGATATTGAAGCGTCCATCAGCCGGGTCATGCCGTCGGTGGTCGATCCGACGCACATGGGCCAGGCGCAGCAATTCAAACAACTGTGGTCGCGGTATCAACAGGCGCGGGATTTGATCAGCGTCGGCGCCTATGTGGCGGGCGGTGATCGCGAGACCGACATGGCGATTGCCCTGCAACCGCAGCTGGTTAAATACCTGCGTCAGGGCCTCAACGAGAACCAGAGCATGCAGGCCAGCGGCGAGCAATTGGCCGCCATTTTCAACCCTGCGGCGAGCGGCTGATAAGTCATGGCTCAGAGTCGCGCAGCGCGTCTGACACCGGTGGTCGATATGGCCGAGAGCGCCGAGCGTGCGGCGGCCCAGCGCCTGGGGCATTTTCAGGGGCAGGTGCGGCTGGCGGAGGCCAAGCTCGGCGAGCTGGAAAAATTTCGTCTGGATTATCAGCAGCAGTGGATCGATAAGGGTGCCCACGGCGTATCGGGTCAGTGGCTGATGAATTACCAGCGCTTTCTCAATCAGCTGGAAACGGCGGTCAGTCAACAGCGCCAAAGCCTGAACTGGCATCAGCAGAATCTGGAAAAAGCCCGCGGCGTCTGGCAGAAGGCCTACGCTCGGGTCGAGGGCTTGCGCAAACTGGTGCAGCGCTACATCGACGAAGCCCGCGCGCTGGAGGACAAGCGCGAACAGAAGCTGTTGGATGAACTGTCACAGCGTTTGCCACGCAATGAGCAGTATTGACGGCAGTGCCGATCTTTATTGCAGGAGTACGCTTGGTGGGAGGAAGCTTGCTCGCGATTTATTCCAGCCGCTGAAGATGCGATGGATTTACCAAGGCCTTCGCGAGCAAGCTCCCTCCCACAGATTTATGAAACCCGATCAAGCACAACGCTTCTATTGCCGCACATTCAAACCCCTGCTACACCTGTAAGCGTCTGACGTTGACTCATTAAAAAGGATTCGCTTTATGTCAGTAACCGCCGAACGCTCCGAAGACGGGCAGCAATTGACCATCAAGATTCGGGGGCGCTTCGATTTCGCTGCGCATCAGGGATTTCGCAGCGCCTATGAAGAATCCACAGGCATCAGCCGCTTCATCGTCGATCTTCAAGGCGCCAGTTACCTGGACAGCTCGGCGCTGGGCATGTTGTTGCTGTTGCGCGACCACGCCGGTGGCGAACGCGCCGATGTACGACTGATCAACTGTAACGATGACGTCCTCAAAATCCTCGCCATTTCCAACTTCAACAAACTGTTCAAAATAGGCTGATCGGTGAATTCTGCACCGGAGCGGCTGTGCATTCTCATTGCCGATGACAACGCCACTGACCGCTTGCTGCTCTCGGCCATCGTCGGTCGGCAGGGCCATCAGGTACTGAGCGCCAGCAACGGCGCCGAAGCGGTCGATCTGTTCGCGGCCCAGCGACCGCAACTGGTATTGATGGATGCCATGATGCCGGTGATGGACGGCTTCGAAGCCGCGCGCCAGATCAAACAGATGGCCGGCGAGTCACTGGTCCCGATTATTTTCCTGACCTCGCTCACCGAAGGCGAGGCCTTGGCCCGGTGTCTGGATGCTGGCGGCGACGACTTCATTGCCAAGCCCTATAACCAGGTGGTGCTCGCGGCCAAGATCAATGCGATGAACCGCTTGCGGCTATTGCAGGAAACGGTGCTGCGTCAGCGCGACCTGATCGCTCGCCACCACGACTACCTGCTCAACGAACAGCGTGTGGCCAAGGCCGTGTTTGATCAGGTGGCGCATTCGGGCTGTCTGGGCGCGCCCAATATTCGCTATCTGCAATCGCCGTACGCGTTGTTCAATGGTGATTTGCTGCTTGCAGCCTGGACGCCCACCGGCAACATGCATGTGCTGCTGGGGGATTTCACCGGCCACGGCCTGCCGGCTGCGGTGGGCGCCATGCCGCTGGCGGAAGTCTTTTACGGCATGACCGCCAAGGGCTACGGACTCCCGGAAACCCTGCGCGAGATGAACGCCAAGCTCAAACGCATCCTGCCGGTGGACATGTTCTGCTGCGCCGCATTGCTCAGCGTCAATTTCAATCAGCAGTTGGTGGAAGTGTGGAACGGCGGCCTGCCGGACGGCTATCTGCTGCACGCCGACGGCCGACCGCACACGGCACTGGTGTCCGATCATCTGCCGCTGGGCGTGTTGAGCGCCGCCAGTTTTGACGACAACACCCATGTGCATCCTTTCGCCCATGGCGATCGGATCTTCCTGTTGTCCGACGGCGTGGTCGACAGCAGCGATAACGATGGCCAACTGTTCGGTCAGGAGCGCTTACAGAACGTCTTCGTCGCCAATCGCCGACCCGAACGTCTCATCGAAGAGGTGCAGTGGGCCGTGACGCGTTTTCGTGGCAAGGCCCGCGACGATGTGAGCATGGTGGAAGTGGCGTTTATCGAACCTGAACTGCTGGGGCCTCAGGCGGTGATCTATTCGGACAGCGGTGCGTCGAGCCCGCTGGACTGGTCGGCGAGCTTTGAATTTCGCGCCTCCACGCTCAAGCGCTTCTACCCGCTGCCTTACGTGTTGCAGTTGCTGCAGGAAGTCCACGGCCTGCGCATGCAAAGCAGTGCGCTGTATATCGTGTTGTCCGAGCTGTACAGCAATGCCCTGGAGCATGGCGTGCTGGGGCTGGATTCAGCCCTCAAGCGTGACGCCGAAGGTTTTGCGCTGTATTACCAGCAACGTGGTGAGCGGCTTGATGGACTGAAGGACGGTTTCATTCGCGTGCATTTGCAGGTCGTCCCGGAAGGCAGCGGCGGGCGCCTGACCGTTCGAGTGGAAGACAGCGGCGTAGGGTTTGACCCCGAACACGTGCTGGCGCGGCCGCCTGCGGTAGATGAGTTGTCCGGTCGCGGCCTGTCGCTGGTGCAGCGCCTGAGCAACCAATGCAGGTGGTCGTCGGACGGGCGTACCGCGTGTGTGGAGTTTGCCTGGGAGGGTCTGGCATAATCCGGCGATTCTTGATCAAGGAGTGAACAAGTGGCAGTTATCCATCTGGACGACAGCGTCCTCAGCACACTGCGCGATGTCATGGAAGATGAATACCCCACGTTGCTGGAAGTCTTCCTCAAGGACTCCGACGAGCGCATTCTCGCGCTGCATCAATGGGTCGGCCCACACGCCGATCCGCCTTCATCCGGTCAATCCGACTCCCTTGATCTCAAAGCCCTGGGCATGACCGCCCACAGTTTCAAAGGCAGCAGCAGTAACATGGGTGCCGTGCAACTGGCCGACCTCTGTCGCCAGCTCGAAGAACTTGCCCGCAGTGGCGAGCCCGTTCGCCCCCTGTCCCTTCTCCAATTGACTCGGCAGATCGATCACGAATACCAGTTGGTGCGCGGTCTGTTCGACGCCGAGCTGCAGTTATTCCCTGTGCGTCATTGATCCACCGGGCAGCTCGCTCTACCTGCTGGCAAAGATGGCCCGGCAATTGCTATGTCTCCTGGCAATCGTGCTTTTGCGGAGATCATCATGGCTCTTGCCACCAACCCATTACTTCAAGCCCTGACGGCAGCCAAAGCCCAGAAAGCCAGCGCCAGTCAGTCGGCCAAGGCTCCGGACCCCGTCAAGAGCAATGCTTCCAGCTTTTCCGATGTCTATGCCCGGCAAGCCAGCGCCAAGGCAGCGAACGTCGATAACGGCCCGGCCAAGCCCTCTGCCGCCAAAACTTCGGCAGCCGAACACAAGCCAGCCGCCAGTGAAACGTCTGCCGCCCACGACAAGCCAGTGGCCGATAGCGGCAAGGCTTTGCCTGACAAGGCCGTCGCCGGCAGCGCGGAGAAAGGCACCGATCACGACAAGGCCGACAAAGACGACGACACCGACACCCAGACGGATCCGACTCTGGCCGAAGGCTCGGTAACCGATCCGACGCAAGTTGACGCGGTCGCCCAGCCGCCCGCAGAACCTGTCGCTGCCGTCACCGATGCGGCGCCTGCGCCGGTAGACCCTGCGTTGCTCGCGGGTACTTTTGCCCAGGCCGCTCCGGCCCCGGTGGATGCGACCGCCGAAGACCTGACATTCGACCCTCATGCGGACCCGCTGGCCGGCTTGACGGCAGTGCAGGTTGCATTGGACAACAAGGCCCAACTGAGCGCCCAGAACGGCAAGGCCGGCGCAGACGCCAGCAAGACTGGCAAAGGCGACGCAGCCAGTGCCGATCCTGCGCAACTGCTGGCCGGGAATCTGGCAGCGTTGGGCGATCCGCAGGTTGATAAGGACGCTACGCCAGGCGGTGATGACAAAGCCTTTGGCGGCCTCATCGCTGAAGGCCTCAAGGACGTGAAAGGCGCCGCAGGCGATACCCGCATCGATAATTTCGCTGACCGTCTGGCAGCGCTGTCTCAGGCCGCTCAGGTCAAGACCGGCGCAACGCCGACCGCGCCGTTACTCAATCAGCCGCTGGCAATGAACCAGAGCGGCTGGACCGAGGGCGTGGTCAACCGCGTGATGTACCTGTCGAGCATGAACCTCAAACAGGCTGATATTCAGCTGGAACCGGCCGAACTGGGTCGTCTGGACATCCGCGTCAATATGGCGGCGGACCAGCAGACCCAAGTCACCTTCATGAGCGCCCACGTCGGCGTACGTGATGCGCTGGAAAGCCAGATGGCTCGACTGCGCGATTCATTCGCTCAGCAGGGCATGGGGCAGGTGGACGTAAACGTGTCCGATCAGTCCCGCGGCTGGCAGCAGCAGGGGCAACAGCAGCAGCCTGATAGCAATGCCCGTGGCAGCAACGGCACCGGTCGCGCCGGTGGCGTGGACGGGATCGCCGATGGATCCCCCGCCGATTCCGCGGCTGTCGCTGCCAGCCAGCCGTTGACGGTTGTCGGTTCCAGCGCCGTGGATTATTACGCCTGACCGACACCGCTCAACGGTAGGAGCTGACGGGCCAGGGCGAGGCTGCGATGCGGTGTGTCAAGACGTCCCGCATCGCAGCCTCGCACGGGCTCGTCATCTCCTGCCGGTAGTGCAAACCGGCATATCGTGGTCTATCTGGCACAACCCTTGCTCTGCCTCTGTCACGCAACATCGAACCCCTCGAATAGTGACGGATTATTGGCATGGCGAAGACTGACGACGCAGCAGTGAAAGACCCCGCGAAAAAAGGCAAGCTCAAGCTTATTCTTATCGTGGTTGCGGGCTTGCTGCTGGCGATCGGTCTGTCGGTGGGTGCGACCTGGTTCATCATGCACAAGGCGCAAAACAAGCCCGACGAGGCCGCTGTGGCCGCCGCCGCTGCCAACACCAAGAAGGAAGCCATCTTCGAGCCGCTTACGCCGCCCTTCGTGGTGAACTACAACGTCAACGGCCGTCAGCGGTACATGCAAGTGAGCATTACCATGCTTGCGCGTGACCATGCCGACCTTGAAGCGCTGAAGGTTCACATGCCGGTCATCCGCAATAATCTGGTGATGATGTTCTCAGGCTTACCCTTCGATACCATTGCGACGCCGGTGGGCATGGAAATGCTGCGCCAGAAGGCCACCGCCAGTGTCCAGGAAGTGGCGCAGAAAGAACTCGGCAAGACTGTGATCGATCAGCTGCTGTTCACTAACTTCGTATTGCAGTAGGACCACGACATGGCCGTGCAAGACCTGCTGTCCCAGGATGAGATCGACGCGCTGCTGCATGGCGTGGACGATGGTCTGGTGCAGACCGAAAGTATCTCCGAGCCTGGCGGCGTCAAAAGTTACGACCTGACCAGCCAGGACCGGATCGTCCGCGGTCGCATGCCGACCCTGGAAATGATCAACGAACGTTTCGCCCGTTACACCCGCATCAGCATGTTCAACCTGCTGCGCCGCTCGGCGGACGTGGCGGTGGGTGGCGTGCAGGTAATGAAGTTCGGCGAGTACGTGCATTCGCTGTACGTGCCCACCAGCCTCAACCTGGTCAAGATCAAACCGCTGCGCGGCACTGCGTTGTTCATCCTCGACGCCAAACTGGTGTTCAAGCTGGTAGATAACTTTTTCGGCGGTGACGGCCGTCACGCCAAGATCGAAGGCCGTGAGTTCACCCCCACCGAGTTGCGCGTAGTGCGCATCGTGCTCGATCAGGCATTCATTGATTTGAAGGAAGCCTGGCAGGCAGTCATGGAAGTCAATTTCGAGTACATCAACTCGGAAGTGAACCCGGCCATGGCCAATATCGTGGGGCCGAGCGAAGCGATTGTGGTGTCCACGTTCCACATCGAACTCGATGGCGGTGGCGGCGATCTGCACGTGACCATGCCGTACTCGATGATCGAGCCGGTGCGCGAAATGCTCGATGCCGGCTTCCAGTCCGATCTCGATGATCAGGACGAACGCTGGGTCAACGCCCTCAAGCAGGATGTGCTGGATGTGTCGGTGCCGCTCAATGCCACTGTCGCGCGTCGTCAGCTCAAGTTGCGTGACATCCTGCACATGCAGCCCGGTGACGTGATCCCGGTGGAGTTGCCCGAGGACATGGTCATGCGCGCCAATGGCGTGCCGACCTTCAAGGTCAAGCTGGGCTCGCACAAGGGCAATCTGGCCCTGCAAGTGATCGAACCGATAGAACGACGCTGAGCTGCCGGGCTATCGGGTCAGCGCCAGCGTCAGAAAGTAGCGTGTAAATGAATCAATGTTCACCGAGGGTTCCATGGCTGATGATAAACATATGACTTCTGCAGAAGACCAGGCCCTGGCCGATGAATGGGCCGCAGCATTGGGCGAGTCCAGCGATGCCAGTCAGGATGACATCGACGCACTGCTGGCCGCCGACGCCGGGCGCCCGTCCTCAAATCGTCTGCCGATGGAAGAGTTCGGCGGGGTGCCCAAAAACAACGGCCCGGTGACCCTGGATGGCCCGAACCTGGACGTGATCCTGGACATTCCCGTGTCCATTTCCATGGAAGTGGGCAGCACCGACATCAACATCCGCAACCTGCTGCAGCTCAACCAGGGCTCGGTGATCGAGCTGGATCGACTGGCGGGCGAACCGCTGGACGTGCTGGTCAACGGCACGCTGATTGCGCACGGGGAAGTGGTGGTGGTCAACGAAAAGTTCGGCATCCGCCTGACTGACGTGATCAGCCCGAGCGAACGCATCAAGAAGCTGCGCTAAGTGAGCGGTTTCAAGAACGCGTTATGGGCGTTGCCGATGCTAGCGTTGTCATGGGGTGTGATGGCCGCCGAGCCAGTGACGCCGACAGCGACGGCCATAGCGCCTGCCACCCCGGCGCTGACCGCTGCGAACAGCGCCATGAGCAGCGGCATTGGCGGGCAGTTGTTGCAGCTGCTGCTGGGGTTGGGGCTGGTGGTCGGTCTGATTTTCGTGCTGGCCTGGCTGATGCGGCGGGTGCAGCGGGCAGGACCTGCGGGTAATCAGGTCATTGAATTGCTCGGCTCGCGGGCGCTCGGTCCGCGGGATCGACTGGTGCTGGTGCAGGTGGGCAATGAACAGATCCTGCTCGGCGTCACGCCCGGTCGAATCACTCCGTTGCACGTCATGAGCGAGCCGGTCCACGTCCCCGAACACCAATCCACAACGCCCGAATTTGCCCGGCGGCTGATGGAGGCACTGGGCAACAAGGGTGCTGGCAGCAAAGACGCGAGCAACAAGGGAACAGGCAACAAGCCGTGAATAACCGGGTTCATAAGGATAAGCACTGATGCGCATTGTTTTGACGCTGCTGCTGTTGCTGGCAGCGCCTTTGGCGTTGGGCGCCGACCCATTGTCGATTCCGGCGATTACCCTGGGCACCGGCGCCAACGGCCAGCAGGAATATTCGGTCAGCCTGCAGATCCTGCTGATCATGACCGCGCTGAGTTTTATCCCGGCGTTCGTCATGCTGATGACCAGCTTCACGCGGATCATCATCGTCTTCTCGATTCTGCGTCAGGCCCTGGGCCTGCAACAGACGCCGTCCAACCAGATACTCACCGGCATGGCGTTATTCCTGACGATGTTCATCATGGCGCCCGTCTTTGATCGGGTGAATCAGGACGCTTTGCAGCCCTATCTGGCCGAGAAGATGACCGCGCAGGATGCCGTGGCCAAGGCCGAAGTGCCGATCAAGGACTTCATGCTGGCGCAGACACGCTCCAGCGATCTTGACCTGTTCATGCGCCTGTCCAAACGAACCGACATCGCCACGCCGGATCAGGCGCCGTTGACGATTCTGGTGCCGGCTTTCGTCACTTCCGAACTCAAGACCGCTTTCCAGATCGGCTTCATGATTTTCATCCCGTTCCTGATCATCGACCTGGTGGTGGCCAGCGTATTGATGGCGATGGGGATGATGATGCTGTCGCCGCTGATTATTTCATTGCCGTTCAAGATCATGCTGTTTGTGCTGGTCGATGGCTGGGCGCTGATTATCGGTACGCTGGCCGGCAGTTTCGGCGGCGTATGAACCTGTTTAACGAGGAGGGCGCGGCATGACCCCGGAAGTTGCGGTCGATCTGTTTCGTGATGCGCTGTGGCTAACCACCACCATGGTGGCAATTCTGGTGGTGCCCAGTCTGATCGTTGGCCTTCTGGTGTCGATGTTTCAGGCGGCCACGCAAATCAACGAACAAACCTTGAGCTTTCTCCCGCGTCTGCTGGTGATGCTGATTACGTTGATCGTGGTCATGCCGTGGTTGATCCGTACGTTCATGGAGTACATCACCAACTTGTACACCAGCATCCCTCAAGTGATCGGCTGACCGGCGATGGAACCGGTGCTGGCGCTGACCGACACGCAGATCAGCACGTGGGTCGCGACGTTCATGCTGCCGATGTTCCGCATCGCTGCGTTATTGATGACCATGCCGGCCATCGGGACTACGCTGGTGCCCACGCGGGTGCGGCTTTATCTGGCGCTGGCAATTACTGTGGTGGTGGCACCTGCCTTGCCGCCCATGCCGGCGGTGAATGCGCTCGATCTCGGCGCGCTGCTGCTGATCGCCCAGCAAATCATCATCGGCGCCGCTATGGGGCTATCGCTGCAGCTATTTTTCCAGGCCTTCGTGATTGCCGGGCAAATCGTCGGGATCCAGATGGGCATGGGCTTTGCGTCGATGATTGATCCGGTCAACGGTGTGTCGGTGGCGGTCATCGGGCAGTTCTTCACCATGCTGGTGACGCTGCTGTTCTTTGCCATGAATGGTCATCTGGTGGTGATCGAGACCTTGATTGAAAGCTTCACCACGCTGCCGGTGGGTGAGGGGTTGCTGACGGCTAATCTCTGGCAATTGGTGTTGCGTCTGGGCTGGGTAATGGGGGCTGCACTGGTCCTGGTGCTGCCTGCGATCACCGCGCTGTTGGTGGTCAACATTGCGATGGGCGTAATGACCCGGGCAGCGCCCCAGCTGAATATTTTCTCGATTGGTTTCCCGCTGACGCTGGTGCTGGGGATGGGGATTTTGTGGATCTCCCTCGGCGATATTCTCAACCAGTACCAACCGCTGGCGGTCGACGCCTTGCAGTTGCTACGCGACATGGTCAGGGCGCGCTGATATGGCCGAAAACGAGAATGGTCAGGACAAGACAGAAGACCCCACGGACAAACGCAAGAAGGACTCCAGAGAAAAGGGTGAAATTGCGCGATCCAAGGAGCTCAATACCGTCGCGATCATGATCGTGGGCGCTGGCGGTCTGTTGGCATTCGGCGGCTCCATGGCCGAAATGATGATGCAGTTGATGCGCGACAACTTCACCATCAGCCGCGAAGCCATCATGGATGAGCGCTCCATGGGCATTATGCTGATGGCGTCAGGCAAGGCGGCGGTATTGTCGCTTCAGCCGCTGCTGATCGCGCTGATGCTGGCCTCGATCATCGGCCCGATTTCCCTGGGCGGCTGGCTGTTTGCTGCCGGCTCCATGGCGCCCAAGTTCAGCCGGATGAACCCTGCAGCGGGCCTCAAACGGATGTTCTCGGCCAAGGCGCTGATCGAGCTGCTCAAGTCCCTGGCCAAGTTTTTGATTGTCCTGGCCGTGGCCATCGTGGTGTTGATGAAAGATAAGGACGATCTGGTGTCGATCGCCCACGAACCCATCGAGATGGCGGTCATTCACAGCCTGCAGCTGGTGGGATGGAGCACCCTGTGGATGGCGTTCGGGCTGATCATCATCGCGGCGGTGGATGCGCCGGTGCAGCTGTGGGAGGCGCACAAGAAGCTGCTGATGACCAAGCAGGAAGTGCGCGACGAGCATAAAGACAATGAGGGGCGGCCGGAGGTCAAACAGCGGATTCGCCAGTTGCAGCGCGACATGTCACAGCGACGTATGATGTCGGCCATCCCGGAAGCGGACGTGATCATCACCAACCCGACGCACTATGCCGTCGCGCTCAAATACGACGCCGACAAGGGCGGGGCGCCGATGCTGCTGGCCAAGGGCAGTGACTTCATGGCGCTGAAAATCCGTGAAATCGGGGCGCAGCACGGCATTCTGCTGCTGGAGTCTCCGGCGCTGGCCAGGTCTATCTACTACAGCACCGAACTGGATCAGGAGATACCCGCCGGGCTCTACCTGGCCGTGGCGCAAGTACTGGCTTACGTCTACCAGATCCGCCAATACCACGCCGGCCGCGGCAAGCGTCCGAATCCACTGGGGGATAATTTGCCGATTCCGCCTGATTTGAGGCGCGATGATTGATTTGTATGCCGCTCCGGCCGGCGAGCGGTAGCGGTGTGTTGGAGCGAGGCTCGCCCGCGTCGTCAGACGCCGCGCCGTGGCGCAATAAATAACAGTCGTGGGAGGGAGCTTGCTCGCGATGGTTCTTCCAGGCGCGGGGATGCATCGGATTTGCAACCGTCATCTTGAGGAAGCTCACTCCTGCAGGGTTTGCATCGAGTCATGAGGGCCAAGGCAGCCAGACCCTGGGTGTCTATCCTCATTTCAGGCTTGCGTATGATTTCAATCTAATTTCATTTGATCGAGGGTGACCGTCTACCCTCCGTTCGCAAAAACTGTACAGCCGAGCAATACCAAAAAACTACAGATCCGGATCGTTCCTACGCTCTGCGTTGAGGGACGCGGAGCGTCCGGGGCTGCATTCCCACGCGGAGCGTGGGAACGATCAGAATTCCACGGTAGAAAAATACAGGCCGAGTAGAACCAAGAGGCTCGAAATTCCTGTAACTAGCACCCAACAAGCCAAGGAGTTCGGCAGCTCGTTAATCTCCTTTAAATCAACCAGTCCGCGTTTGCTCCAGTGCTTGGAAAAAGCCAAGGCTATGAGAACCATGCTTAAGCGGTACATTCGTGCGGGCATGCTATCGCTACCCCATTGTCGTTTTGCGTCCACAACGATTTTCGCTCGTGGTAGGCGTGCCTCTATTTCGTCGAGCTTGACTTTTGCGACATAGAAAAGCGCTATTCCATTCAGCACCGTCGTAGCGCCGAGTCTCAGGGAAGTCATACCTGGATATCTATCGTCATTTCAGGCTCTCGTATAATTTCATCCCATCCTTTTCACCATGTGTACTTCCGGCTGTGCCTGCAAACCATGCTCCTCCTGCGCCTCCTACCATTGCGCATACCAGAGCGCCCCAGCCAGTTGTCGGAATACCCATTGCGAAGCACAACGATCCAACTCCAGCACTTCCAATCACTCCGCCCGCTGCAGCTGCGCCAGCGTAGGACATCAGGTGTCGCTCTTCCCATGTCTGCGATCGCGTGGTGGCGTCGCCGACGATGACCAATTCCCCGGGCAGAACCAGTTGTCTGCGCAAATGCTGGTTGATCTGATCAAATTTCTGTCGGGCAGCGGCATCGGTCACAAGGCTGTCCCGGAGGGTTTCATAGCTTTGTAGCTTCGGATTGATGACCGCGTAGGGTTTGGACATGGACGCGACTTCCCTAGTCGTCTCGATGAGGGCCGAACCATAGGTTTACGTGAGAAGGGGTGTCATTAAACAAAGGGTTTAAATGGACGGGTACGTAAGATTTTCGGAAGCGGATTACAGGGCGGCGGCTGCTAGTCCTACAGATCCGGATCGTTCCTACGCTCTGCGTTGAGGGACGCGGAGCGTCCGGGGCTGCATTCCCACGCGGAGCGTGGGAACGATCAGTGTTGCGTCGCCATCCCTGCC
>Ga0247742_10001599_pt1 | contig 15545 bp, 18 predicted proteins | sample UWRJL208509C2_FD_180944 | JGI IMG/M metagenome (GOLD analysis project Ga0247742, IMG submission 180944) | Plant litter microbial communities from Arlington Agricultural Research Station in Wisconsin, United States - UWRJ-L208-509C-2 | ecosystem: Environmental > Terrestrial > Plant litter >...
GCCCGCCCTCAGCGCCCTGACCGACCAGCTCGCGACCCGCAAGGTGCGCATGGTCGAGACCGAGACCGAGGTGCCGTCGCCGTTCGCGCGCTCGCTGCTGTTCGGCTACGTGGCGGCGTTCATGTACGAGGGCGACTCCCCGCTCGCGGAGCGCCGGGCCGCCGCGCTGTCGCTCGACCCGACGCTGCTCGCCGAGCTCCTCGGCCGCGCGGAGCTGCGCGAGCTGCTCGACCCCGCAGTCATCGAGCAGACCGAGCTCGAACTGCAGCGCCTCACGCCAGAGCGGAAGGCCCGCGACGCGGAGGGCGTCGTCGACCTGCTCCGGATGCTCGGGCCGCTGTCGGTGGAGGAGATCGTCGAGCGCACGCTCCCTGAAGCTCTCGAAGGGGGTGCCGTATTCGACCAGCTGCAGCGCGCCAACCGCGTGCTCCGCGTCACCATCGCCGGCACCCAGCAGTGGGCGGTCGTGGAAGACGCCGCCCGCCTCCGCGATGCCCTCGGCGTGCCGCTGCCGATCGGAGTGCCCGCCGCCTTCATCGAGCCTGTTGACGACCCCGTCGGCGACCTCGTGAGCCGCTACGCCCGCACCCACGGACCTTTCACGGTGCAGGATGCCGCGTCCCGCTTCGGCCTCGGAACAGCCGTGGTCACCGACACCCTCCGCCGCCTCGCCGCCGATCGCCGCGTGGTCGACGGCGAGTTCCGCCCGGGAGCGACCGGCACCGAGTGGTGCTCCGTCGAGGTGCTCCGCCGCCTGCGCAGCCGCTCCCTCGCGGCCCTGCGCCAGGAGGTCGAGCCGGTGGACGCCGGCACGCTCGGCCGCTTCCTGCCCTCGTGGCAGTCGGTGGGCGGCACCCTCCGCGGCATCGACGGGCTCGCACAGGTCATCGACCAGCTCGCCGGCGTCTCGCTGCCGGCCAGCGCGTGGGAGACCCTCGTGTTCCCGGCCCGGCTGCAGAACTACTCGCAGGCCTGGCTCGACGAGCTCACCACCACGGGCGAGGTGATCTGGTCGGGCAACGGCGTGCTTCCCGGCAGCGACGGGTGGGTGAGCTTCCACCTCGCCGATACCGCCCGGCTCACACTTCCGGAGCCCAGCGGGGATGAGACGACAGAACTCCAGCGGAGCATCCTCGAGGCCATGGCCGGCGGCGGCGCGTACTTCTTCCGCCAGCTCGGGCAGGCGGTCGGCAGCCAGGACGACAAGGCGCTCAACGCCGCCCTCTGGGAGCTCGTGTGGGCCGGCCTCATCACCAACGACACGTTCTCGCCGCTGCGCAGCTATCTCGGCGGACCCGCCGCCGCGCCGCGCGCACGGAGCTACCGCGGCCGGTCGAGCGCGCTGCGGGTGGCCGTGAGCGGTCCGCCGACCGGTGGCGGCCGGTGGTCGCTGCTGCCGCTAGCCGAGGGCGACACCACGATCCGCGCTAAGGCCATGGCGGAGTCCCTGCTCGAGCGGCACGGCGTCGTCACTCGCGGCTCGGTCGTGAGCGAGGGCATCCGGGGCGGTTTCGCGCTTGCCTACAAGGTGCTCAGCGGCTTTGAGGAGACCGGCCGCGCGCGCCGCGGCTACTTCGTCGAGGGGCTCGGCGCCTCGCAGTTCGCGACGAGCGCGACGGTCGACCGGCTGCGCAGTTTCGCTCGGGATGCCGACGCCCTGCCCGCTCTCGGAGCCCTCACTCTTGCCGCCACCGACCCCGCCAACCCGTTCGGCGCCGCACTGCCGTGGCCCGCCGCGCCCGAGGCCGAAACCGCGGTCGCGAGCCCGCCCGAGAAGCGCGGCCACCGCCCCGGCCGCAAGGCGGGCGCGCTGGTCGTGATGGTCGACGGGATGCTCGTCCTCTACGTCGAGCGCGGCGGCAAGACCGTGCTCACCTTCAGCACCGAGGAGTCCGTGCTGCGCGCGGCGGCGGCGTCTCTCGCGGCCACCGTCCGAGCCCGGCTCGGAAAGCTGCGCGTGGAGCGGGTGGACGGCGAGTTCTCCGTGGGGTCGCCGCTGGGCATCCTGCTCGCCGAGGCGGGCTTCGCGGCGACGCCGCAGGGCCTGAGGCTCCGTGCCTGAGGGCGACACCGTCTACCGCGCCGCGAGGCAGCTCGCGGCCGCGTTCGACGGCACGGTGCTGACCCGCACCGACATCCGGGTGCCGGCGTTCGCGACGGTCGACCTCGCCCGCGAGACCGTTCGCGAGACGGTCAGCCGCGGCAAGCACCTCCTCATGCGCGTCGGGGAATATACGCTGCACAGCCACCTCAAGATGGAGGGCGTCTGGCAGCTCTACCGGCCCGGCGAGCCCTGGCGGAAGCCGGAGTTCAAGGCCCGCGCCGTCCTCGCCAACGAGTCGGTCACGGCTGTCGGGTTCGAGCTCGGCCTGTTCGAGGTCCTCCGCACGGCGGACGAAGACCAGGCTGTGGGATACCTCGGCCCCGACCTCCTCGGCCCCGACTGGGACCCCGCCCGAGCCGTCGCGAACCTCCGCAGCGCCCCGGAGCGGGAGATCGGCCTCGCCCTCCTCGACCAGCGCAACCTCGCGGGCCTCGGCAACGTCTACCGCGCCGAGCTGTGCTTCCTCCGCGGCGTGCTGCCCACCACCCCGGTGGCGGAGGTTGCCGACCTCGAGCGCATGGTCGCCCTCGGCCACAAACTGATCGACGCGAACAAGGACCGCGCGACCCGCACCACGACCGGCAACCTCCGCGGAGACACCGCCTGGGTCTACGGCAGGGAGGGCCGGCCGTGCCTGCGCTGCGGCACGCGCGTGCTGCGCGGCGAGCTCGGCGACAACCCGCTCCAACTCCGCGACACCTACTGGTGCCCGAACTGCCAGCGATGAGACGGGCGTTCGCGAGAGGGGCCGTCGCTTGCGTGGTCGTGGGCGCGGTACTCGCGTACGTGGTCGTCTCGCTCTGGCCCGTGACGGATGCCGAGGCATCCGCCACCGCAAAGCCCGCCGACGCGCAGCCGATGACGGTGCTGCAGGTGCTGAGCGGCGACAGCGTCCTGCTCGCGTCGGAGCTGCCCGGCTCGCAGGTGCGTGAGCACGGCACGATCAGCGTCAAGCTGCTGAGCGTGGACTCGCCGAACTACGGCATCGTGCCCGAGTGCTACGCGGTGGAGGCGAAGGGCCGGCTCGAGGAACTGCTGCCGGTCGGGTCGATCGCGTGGGTCGCCACCGACACCGTCGCGCAGGATGAGGCGGGGCGGTGGCTCATGAACGTGTGGGCGTCCGACGGCCGCTACGTGAACTACCTGCTGGCGGTCGACGGCTTCGTGCGGGCGGAGGAGATGCCGCCCAACGAGGCCCTGTGGCAGCCCGTGATGCGCGCCGGTTCGAGCGCCGCCGCCCGATTCGGCGGACTGTGGGGCGAGTGCCGCTGATCGGTGACTATGGTGTAAATCATGACCGACCAGACCATCGCCCCCGCCGCCCCGACCGAGAACGTGGGGCGCGGCGCGACCTTCGCCCTGCTCGCCATTCCGGCGGCCATCGTCATCTTCATCATCGTCGGCGGGGTGCTCCAGTTCACCTTCGCGGGCATCGCTTCGATCGTGGTGCCCTACATCGCGATCAGCCTCTACAACCGCGGCGCGGGCGCCCCCATCAGCCGCAAGGGCTGGGGGCCGTTCATCGCGGTCGCGGCGGTCGCCGTCATCATCGGCACGTTCACCGGCATCATCGCGCTGGCGTACGCGCGCTACCTCGGCCACGAGGGCATCCTCTCCGCGCCGTTCCTGCGCACCGTGGGCAACCAGATCGCGAGCGGCGACGGCATCCTCGCCCTGGTCGTGGGCCTCGGCATCGGAGCGGCAGCGATCGTCGGCGCGATCCGCGGTCCGCGCGGCCGCGTCGCCCCCGCGGCGGCGCCCGCAGCGCCTGCCGCCCCGGTCTCTACGACGCCCGCGCCCCCGGCTCCTCCGGTCGCTCCCCCGGCACCCCCCGCTCCGAACCAGCCGTCGCCCGGCGTCCTGCTCAACGGCAAGCCGATCGACCCGAAGCAGAAGTAGGCAGCAGTCGCGTGGACAGCGGCTACTCCGGCACAGCCCAGCTCACGAAGCTCGGCATCGCGCCCGGAGTGCGGCTCGACGTGGTCGGAGCGCCCGAGGGCTGGCGGTTCGAGAGGGATCCCGTCGGCGTAGAACAGGCGGTGGGGGATGCCCCGGCCGACGTGATCGTCGCGTTCTGCCGCACCGCCGCCGAAGTGCGGGCCTCCGTTGAGGCGTTGGAGCCGCGCATCCGGCCCGCTGGCGCCCTGTGGATCGCGTGGCCCCGCAAAGCCGCCGGCCATGTGAGCGACATCACCGAGAACCTGCTGCGGGATGTCGCGCTCCCCCGCGGGCTCGTCGACGTGAAGGTCGCGGCCATCGACCCCGACTGGTCGGGCCTCAAGCTCGTGTGGCGGCGGGAGAACCGCTAGCGGCGATCCCGGCGGACCGCGAGGAGAAACAGCAGCCCGACGCCCGTCGCAAGACCGAGCACCAGCACGAGCGGTGCCGCGAACATGAGCACCTGGAGCGTCGTGTAGTCGATCGCCGAGGTGGACTGGGTGTCGGCGAAAAGGTCCCGCAGCCTGGAGACGAGGTAGAGGCCGCCGCCGAGGAAGACGATGGCCGCCACCCCGATCGCGATCAGGAAGGGGTTCGTGCGGCGGGGCTCCGGCTCATCCTCGGGCTCCGGCTCGTGCGCGACGGGAGCCTGGACGACGGGAAGGGCCTCGGGCACGACCGCCGCTGGCCGCGCCCTAGCGGGTAGGGCCTCCGCGATCGGCCCGTCGTAGCCGGGCTGGAATGCGGGGTCGAAGCGGGGATCGAACCGGGCGTCGTCGCTCATAGTTCACGGTAGCACCGCGGCCCGGATCGGTTCTCAGCCCCGTCTGGGATACTGGTCTGGATGCGTGCCGTGCGATTCCTCACCAAGAACTCGCCCATCATCATGCCCGTTCTCGCGATCATCGTTCTCGCGGTCGCCTGGAACGTGAAAGACCTGCCGCTCATCGCGGTCATCCTCATCGCCCTCGTGCTCGGCGGCACCGTCCTCGCGGCGGTGCACCACGCGGAGGTCATCGCGCACAAGGTCGGCGAGCCGTTCGGCTCGCTCATCCTCGCGGTCGCGGTCACCGTGATCGAGGTTGCCCTCATCATCACGCTCGTGATCTCGGGCGGGCCGGAGGCTGCGACACTGGCCCGTGACACCGTGTTCGCCGCCGTGATGATCACGACGAACGGCATCGTCGGCGTCTCGCTGCTGGTCGGGGCACTCCGGCACCGGATCGTGAACTTCAACGCCGAGGGCGCCGGCGCACTGCTCGCGACTGTCACCGCCCTCGCCGTGCTCACCCTCGTGCTGCCCACCTTCACCTCGGCGCCGCAGCAGCAGTTCTCCACCAGCCAGCTCGCCTTCGTCGCGGTCGCGTCGCTCGCCCTGTACGGCCTGTTCGTGGCCACGCAGACCCGCGTGCACCGCGATTTCTTCCTCCCCGTGACGAAGACCGGCAAGCCCGTCGAGCCGGACGAGCACGCCGAAGCGCCCACGAAGCGCGCCGCGCTCATCAGCCTCGGGCTGCTCATCGTCGCGCTGGTGTCGGTCGTTGGGCTGGCCAAGATCGAGTCCCCGTCCATCGAGGCCGGGGTCGTCGCCGTGGGCTTCCCGCCGTCGTTCGTGGGTGTCGTGATCGCGCTGCTCGTGCTGCTGCCCGAGAGCATCGCGGCGATCCGCGCGGCTCGAGCCGACCGCATTCAGACCAGCCTCAATCTGGCGCTCGGCTCCGCAATGGCGAGCATCGGCCTGACCATCCCGGCGATCGCCCTCGCCTCGATCTTCCTCACCGGGCCGCTCGTACTCGGCCTCGGCTCCACGCAGATCGTGCTGCTCCTGCTCACGGTCGTGGTGAGCATCCTGACCCTCGCGCCCGGTCGTGCCACGCGGCTGCAGGGCGGCGTTCACCTCGTGCTGTTCGGCGCGTTCATCTTCCTGTCGATCGCGCCCTGACCGGCCGCGCCGGCGCGTGACGCGGGGTGCGCCCGGAGTTCGCGGCGTAGCGCTACAGGTTTTTCGCGGCGCGCCAGAAAATTCAGTAGCGCAACACGAAAGGTGTAGCGCAACGAAGCCGGAGTGGGCCTAGGACCGGCCCCTACGCCCGCGGCTCGTCGATGATGCCGATGAACCGGCTGCCGATGCCGTCGATCTCCGACCGGACGAAGCCCGCCGCCAGCGCCGGCAGCTCGGAGGCCGCGTGCTCCTCGCAGCTCAGCCACGTGAACGCCGGCCACCACTTCTTCGGCCGGGCGGCCTCGGTGAAACCGCACACGTCGCACGTGAGCTGAACCCACACGGGCTTCTTGCCGGTGCGGTTCGCCCACGACTGGGCGAGCCAGGCCGGAGGGTCGGCGCGCATCGCCTCGAGCTCCTGCTCGCTCATCCGCGCGGGCAGGCCGTGGCGGTTGGCCATCTCGAGCGGGATGTCGAGACGGAGCGCGGCTTCTCTGCGGGAGATCATGACGGGATGTGGGTGCGGTAGGCGTCGAGCACGCGCTCGAGGTACGCGGCAATGGTCGCCTGCTCCTCGGCGTCGAACCCGTCGAGGGTCGCGTCGATGTCGGAGATCATGGGCATGAGGATGGACATCGCCTTCTCTACGGATGCCGGCGCCGGCGTGACCACGACGGCCCGCCGGTCGGCGGGGTTGGGCTCCCGGGTGACGTGCCCGAGTTCTTCGAGCCTATCGACGGCGGCGGTCACGGCCGGCGGAGTGATGCCCAGCCGCCGGGCTAGTTCGCCGGGCCCGAGCGGCCCGCTCCTGATGAGGTGCTCCATCGCTCCGAGGTCGGTGAGGTTCACGCTCAGCTGCTGGCCCAGGTGCAGCTCAAAGGCCCGACTGAGCTGCACGACTTCCTGCAGCGCATAGGTGGGCGCGCGTGGGGGGCTTTGCATGGCAACCAGTTTACGGCTAACTTGTTCAAGGCATTAATAGTTCACTAAGTGAAATAAAGGGACATGCGCCGCTTCACAGCCTTCCTCACCGCTCGCCGCACCTCGTGGATAGTCCTCGTGCTCGCCGCCCTCGCCGCGGGAGCCGTCTTCGCCATCGGCTCCGGGGCCGACGGCGACAGCTCGCCGGGCGTCGGGCTCCCGGCGTCTGCCGAGTCCGCGCAGGTCGCCGCGCTGCAGGAGGAGCTGCCGAACTCCGACGGCACAAGCGCGCTGCTGGTCTTCAGCCGGGACGGCGGCACGTTGAACGAGAGCGATGTCGCGGCCGTTGCGGACACGGCATCCCGACTCGCCGACCTGTCGACCGACGGCTTCGTGCCGCCGCCGTCCGTCTCGGACAACAAGACCGCCGCGCTCGTCGTCGTGCCCCTGCCCGAGCTCTCGGATGTCGCCGCGCAGGCCGACCGCGCGGCAGAACTCCGCAGCACGGCCAACGACGGCCTCCCCGACGGGCTGACCGCCCTTCTCACCGGCCCCGAGGGCTTCGCGGTGGATGTCGCCGCGGTCTTCAAGGGCGCCGACTTCACGCTGCTGCTCACCACGGTGATCGTCGTCGCGATCCTGCTGCTCGTGACCTACCGCAGCCCGTGGCTGTGGCTCGTGCCGCTCACGGTAGTGGGGCTCGCCGACGGGCTCGCGAGCATCGTCGCCACCCGTGTCGCGGCGGTCGCCGGCATCACCCTGGATGCCTCGGTCACGGGCATCCTCTCGGTGCTCGTCTTCGGCGCCGGCACGAACTACGCGCTCCTGCTGATCGCCAGGTACCGGGACGAGCTGCGCACTCACGAAGACCGGCGGGAGGCGATGGCGACAGCACTCCGCGGCGCGGGACCGGCCATCATCGCCAGCGGGAGCACTGTCGTGCTCTCGCTGTTGACACTCCTCTTCGCCACCCTCGAGGGCAACCGCGCGCTCGGCCTCGCCTGCGCGACCGGAATCGTCCTCGCGATGCTCTTCGCCCTCCTGGTACTGCCCGCGGCCCTCGTGCTCTTCGGGCGCGGGCTGTTCTGGCCTTACATCCCGCGCTTCGGCACCGAGGGCAGCGCGGAGAAGGGCGTGTGGCACCGCCTCGGCCTGCTCGTCGCCAAGCGGCCGGTGGTGGTCGTCATCATCGGCGCGCTGCTGCTCGGCGGCCTCGCCGTCGCCGGGGTGCCGAGCATCCGTACCGGGCTGTCGCAGAGCGAGAAGTTCACGTCCGTCCCCGAGGCCGTGCGAGGGCAGGAGGTGCTCGCCGACGCCTTCTCGGCCGGGAGCGGCTCGCCCGCGGTCGTGATCGCGGACAACGGCGAGGTCGACAGCGTGACCGCGGCAGTCGAGGCAGTGGACGGCGTCGTGTCGGTCGTTCCGGGCGAGACGGACGGCACGGTCACGCAGCTCAACGTCACCCTCGACGCAGCCGCCGAGACCGCGCGCTCGTTCGCGATCGTGCAGGACATCCGTGACAGCACCGACGCCCTCGTCGGCGGGCTCGACGCCCAGTCGCTGGATGTCGCGGCCGCCCAGACCCACGACCAGGACCTCGTCATCCCGCTCATCCTCGGGCTCGTGTTCCTCGTCCTCGTGCTGCTTCTGCGGGCGCTCGTCGCCCCCGTGCTCCTGCTGCTCACCGTCGTCGCGAGCTTCTTCGCAAGCCTCGGAGCGAGCTGGCTGCTCTTCCAGTCGGTGTTCGGGTTCCCCGCGATCGACACGAACGTCGTGCTGTTCAGCTTCCTGTTCCTGGTCGCCCTCGGGGTGGATTACAACATCTTCCTCGTCACGCGAGCCCGGGAGGAGGCAGCGGTGCACGGCACTCGCACGGGCATGGTGCGGGCACTCTCGACCACGGGCGGCGTGATCACGAGTGCTGGCATCCTGCTGGCTGCGGTCTTCGCCGTTCTCGGCGTACTGCCGCTGATCACGCTCACCCAGATCGGGATCATCGTGTGCATCGGCGTTCTGCTCGACACGCTGCTGGTCCGCACCGTGATCGTGCCGTCGCTCGCCTTCATCACCGGCGAGAAGTTCTGGCTGCCGGGAAGGGCAACTAGCTCCGCTCGTGCCGCTTGACGCTGTTGTCCTCGGAGACCACGGGCTCGCCGGTGTCGGGCTCCTGAGTCAGGACCAGGCCCGCGCTGCTGCCCGCCGCGAGGATCATCGCCTCCACCCACGGCCGGTTCAGCCGGTGCTGGGTCGCGGTGGTGAAGCGGAACGCGAGCGGGATCTCCGGAGCGATCCACGCGGCGCTTCGGCCGTCGCCGACGGCACGGGTGTCGAACCAGCTCAGGAAGAAGCGCTCGTTGCGCCGCACCTTGACACCGACGACCGCCTGGATGTGCGCGAGCACCCGGTCGTCGAACTCGACCCGGAGGTTGCCGGAGCCGTACACGAGCGTGCCCATCAGCCCCTACCGTTCCCGTGCGGCTCGTCGCGGAGCACCAGGCCCGCGCTGCTGTTGACCGACCGAGTCATCTCCTCGAGCCAGGCCGAGTTGAGCGACGGCACGCGGCTGCCGGCGTAGCGGAAGTACAGCGGAATCGCCGGGTGCACCCACACCGTGCTGCGGCCCCCGCCCAGGAGGTCGCTGTCGGCCCAGCTGAAGTGGAACCCCTCGTTGCGGCGCAGCTTGTCGGAGAAAACGACCTGGAGGTGCGAGAGCACGCGGTCCTCGAGCTTGATATCGATCGAGGGATGCCCGTAGATCAGAGAGCCCACGTCACACCTCGTCCTCGTAGCCCTGAGGGTCGAAGCCGTCGAGCCCGTGCGCGAGCGGCGGCGTCTTGATCAGGCCGATCTGCTCCTTGAGATAGGCCTCGGCGCTGTCGTTGTCCGGCTCCGGAAACCCCGAGCGCGCCGTCTCCGCCACCATGATCGTCGCCGGCCCGATGAGGAAGGTCGCCGTGACCTTGTCGCCGTCGGTTTCGATCGCCTCGACATCCACGCTGTCCGCGGAGCTCTGCTTCGCCAGGAGGACGGCGTACTCCATCATGAGGTCGACGACCTCGTCGCCCAGTAGTAGCGACTTCTCCGCGTAGATGACCTGCTTCATGCTTCGACGCTACGGATGCCCGGGCGCGCCCGTAACGCCTTGACTGGCCGGGCGTTAGGCAGTACGGGAACTCAGCAGTCGGGCAGGTCGACGAGGTTGTTGCGCCCCTGGCCGTCCCAGTTCGTTCGCAGGTACTTTCCGAGCGGCCCGTTCGCGATCTCGATGATCGAGCCTGCGCCGCCCTCCAGGGGCACGTAGTACAGGTCGACGCCCCGCTCGATGCTGAGGATGGCGTCCGGGTGGCTGATCACTCCGAACTCGCCCCCGAGCGCGATGATGTTTCCCCACGAGTCTTTGCGGGTTCGGTACACGGGTAGCTCGGACAGGGCAGGTCCTCTTGCTCGATGTGTTATCGGTGCGGCAATTCTCGCACGATCACCAGGTGCCGTCGGGCGATTTCACGACGGGAACTTCGACGTACGACCAGTGGCCGCCGTTGTCGTAGTGACCCGTGGCCCAGGGCGAGGCCCAGATCGCGGCCTCGGTGACGCTGGTCTCGGCTGAGGAGGCGAACGCGGCGGCGATCTCCGAGTAGCCGGCGTTCTGGAGCAGTGCCTCTGCCGCATTCTGCGCCGCGATGTCGAGCGAGTCGTACGTGCCGGTTCCGCCACCGCCGCCCGAGCCCCAGCCGTTGTTGAGGGGGTTGTTGCGGTTCCACCAGTCGTCGACGCCGTTCTCCTGGCGCATCCAGCGAGTAAAGACGGTGATGTTGTTCTCGCTCTGCGGCCAGCCGGCGTAGAGCATCACGAGCTTCGCGAAGTCGTAGTTGGTGCCGCTGGCCTTCAGGCTGTCGATACCGGGCGTTGCAGAGTACGCGTCGCGCGGCGCCACGGTGATCTCCGCCTTCGGGGAGACCGTCAGGGTCTGCGCGTTCGCGTCGATGTAGGCGGTCAGCTGCTCGTTGACGCTCGGCCCTTTGGGTACCGAGACGATCGTGACGGCGAGCAGCGCGACCACGACGGCACCCACACCGGCCCCGACGACGAGGCGGCGGGGCGAGCGGCGAGCCGCGGCGACGAGCTGCTGCGGAGTGCGCTTGGCGGCTGCGAGGAGCTGGCGCGGCATGCTCGCGGCAGACGCGAGGAGGGTGCGGGCCGAGGGCTTCGCTGTTTCGAGGCGGCGGCGCGGGGAGTGTGTAGGTCTCATAGCAGTAGGGGCACTGATGGCCGCGGGCCAGCGTAGGCGACGACCTTGGGCGTTCCCTGAGTATGCGGCGGCTAGGCTCGCACCGTGACGGGAAATGCCACGCTCTACGACGTCGCCCGGGCCGCGGGCGTCTCGCTCGCGACCGCGTCCCGCTCCCTCAACGGCAGCACCCGCAAGGTGAATGAGGAGTACCGCCAGCGGGTCCTCGCCGCCGCCCACGAGCTCGGCTACACCGCCAACGCGTCGGCACAGGCCGTCGCGCGCGGCTCGTCGGCCACCGTCGCGCTGCTGGTCAGCGACATCGCCGACCCGTACTTCTCCGCGATTGCCGCGGGGGTCATCCGCGCTTCCGAGGAGCAGGGCCTCAACGTCACCATGGCGGTCACCGAGCGCGACGCCGCTCGCGAGCTCGAGCTGGTGCGCCTCCTGCGCGGCCAGCGGCCGCGCGCGATCGTTCTCGCGGGCTCGCGGTTCACCGACGGCAGCGGTGACGAAGCGCTCGTGGCCGAGCTCGACGCGTTCACGGCATCCGGTGGGCGCGTAGTCCTCATCAGCCGTCACGGGCTCTCCTTCGACACGGTGGCGATCGACAACACCGGCGGGGCCGCTGCGCTCGCGGCATCCCTCGTCTCGTTGGGCTACCGGGGGTTCGCGGTGCTGGCAGGCCCCGCCGACCTCGTCACAGCCCAGGACCGCGCCACCGCCTTCACCGCGGCCCTGCCCGCCGCGCCCGTGGCGGTGGTGCCTGGCGCCTTCTCCCGCGACGCCGGCTACGACGGGATGCTCGAGCTCATCGACCGCGGACTCGACGCCGTCGACCTGGTCTTCGCGGTGAACGACGTCATGGCCATCGGCGCGCTGGCCGCCCTCCGCGACCGGGGCATCGACGTGCCGGGACGCATCGCGGTCGCCGGCTACGACGACATCTCCACCGCGCGCGACGTAACCCCCGCCCTCACGACCGTGCGCGTCGACCTGGAGAGCGCAGGCGCCGCCGCCGTGGCCCTCGCGCTCGGCGACGGCGGGACCGTGCAGGTGGGGGCCGAGGTCGTACTGCGCGCGAGCACCCCGCCGCGCGCGTAGGGACTCCTGCGCGCGAGAGGCGCAGCCGTTGCGGGCGGGATGCGCTTTCCCTATGCTGTGGGTAAGCGCTTTCCAGCGCGAACCGCGAGCAAGGAGCATCCGTGACCAGCATTGGCATCATCATGAACGGCGTCTCGGGGCGCATGGGCTACCGGCAGCACCTGCTCCGAAGCATCCTCGCGATCCGCGAGCAGGGCGGCGTTCTACTCTCCGACGGCACGCGCGTGCAGTTGGAGCCGATGCTCGTCGGCCGGAGCATCCCGAAGCTCAAGGAGCTCGCCGACAAGCACGGCCTGACGCACTACACGAACGACCTCGACGAGGCGCTCGCCAACCCCGACTTCCCGATCTACTTCGACGCGCTTGTGACGCAGGCGCGCGTGCCCGCGATCAAGAAGGCGATCGCGGCGGGAAAGCACATCTACACCGAGAAGCCGACCGCCGAGTCCTTCGAGGACGCGCTCGAGCTCGCCCGCCTCGCCACCGCCGCGGGCGTCAAGAACGGCGTCGTGCACGACAAGCTCTACCTCCCGGGCTTCCTCAAGCTGCGCCGCCTTATCGACTCCGGATTCTTCGGCGAGATCCTCTCCGTGCGCGGCGAGTTCGGCTACTGGGTGTTCGAGGGCGACTGGCAGCCCGCCCAGCGCCCCAGCTGGAACTACCGCACCGAAGACGGCGGCGGAATCGTGAGCGACATGTTCGCGCACTGGAACTACGTGATCGAGAACCTGTTCGGCCGCATCGAGAGCGTCTACGCGCGGGCGGTCACGCACATTCCGACCCGGGTCGACGAGAACGACAAGCCCTACAAGGCGACGGCGGATGACGCGGCCTACGGCATCTTCGAGGTCGAGAACGGCATCGTGGTGCAGCTGAACTCGAGCTGGGCCGTCCGGGTGAACCGGAAGGAGCTCGTCGAGTTCCAGGTGGACGGGACGCTCGGCTCGGCCGTCGTGGGGCTGTTCGGCGCGCGCATCCAGCCCCGCAACGCCACCCCGAAGCCGGTGTGGAACCCCGACCTGCGCGAGACGCACGACTACTTCGCCGACTGGATCGAGGTGCCCGACAACGACGTCTTCGAGAACGGGTTCAAGGTGCAGTGGGAGCAGTTCCTGCGGTACGTGCTCGAGGACGCCCCCTACGAGTTCGACCTGCTGGCCGGCGCCCGCGGGGTGCGGCTCAGCGAGGAGGGGCTGCGCAGCTCCGCCGAGGGCCGGCGCATCGACCTGCCGCCGGTGACCCTGTGAGGATCGACCTCCGCGAGGCGCCGGCCTTCGCGAAGCCGGCCGCGCCGCTGACCAGCCGCGTCGCCTACGCCGCAGCCCACGTGGTGCCGCGCACCCTCGCCGAGAACGTGCCAGGCGCCCCGGCCGACATCGACTGGGATGCCACGCTCGCGTTCCGGCACCACGTCTGGTCGTGGGGCCTCGGGGTCGCCGACGCCATGGACACCGCGCAGCGCAACATGGGCCTCGACTGGGCGGCGTGCACGGAGCTGATCCGGCGCAGCGCCGCGGAGGCGGCATCCGTCGGGGGCGCTCTCGTCGTGGGAGTGAACACCGACCACGTCGCCGAACCCTCGATCTCCCTCGACGCTGTGATCACCGCCTACCTCGAGCAGTTGGAAGTGGCCGAGGATGCCGGAGCCGGCGTCGTGCTGATGGCCTCCCGTCACCTGGCTCGCGCCGCCACGACCGCCGCCGACTACGAGCGCGTCTACTCCGCGGTGCTGTCGCGCGCCGGATCCCCGGTCGTGCTGCACTGGCTCGGCGAGGCGTTCGACGCGAACCTGGCGGGGTACTTCGGCCCCGGTGCCGCCGACACCGTGATCCGCATCATCGAGAGCAATGTCGCGAAGGTCAGCGGCATCAAGATGTCGCTGCTCGACGCTGACGCCGAGATCGCCCTGCGGGAGAGGCTGCCCGAGGGCGTGCGCATGTTCACCGGCGACGACTTCAACTTCGTGGGGCTGATCGAGAGCGGGTCGGATGCCCTCCTCGGCGCCTTCGCGGCGGTGGCGCCGAACGCCTCGGCCGCGATCCAGCGGCTAGACGCCGGCGACGTGGACGGCTACCGCGCCATCCTCGCCCCGACCGAGGCGCTCTCCCGCCAGGTCTTCGCCGCGCCGACCCAGTTCTACAAGACCGGCGTCGCCTTCCTCTCCTGGCTCAACGGCCACCAGCCGTCGTTCACGATGGTGGGCGGGCTGCACTCCGCGCGAAGCCTGCCGCACCTCGCTGAGATCGTGCGGCTCGCCGATGCCGCCGGAGCCCTCGAGCTCCCGGACCTCGCGGCCCAGCGCTGGAACGACCTGCTGAAGGTGAACGGGCTGTGAGCAGGTTCTCGCTCAACCAGGCCTCCATCAAGTACGCCACGCTGCCGGAGGCGATAGCCGCGACGGTCGGTGCGGGCATCCCGGCGATCGGGCTGTGGCGCGAGCCGGTGGCGGAGTTCGGGCTCGCGGCGAGCGCCGCCGCGGTCCGTGACTCCGGGCTGCGGGTCTCCAGCCTGTGCCGCGCGGGGTTCTTCACCATGCCCGAGGGACCCGCACGGCGGGCATCCCTCGACGACAACCGCCGCGCGATCGAAGAGACAGCGACTCTTGGCGCGCCAACCCTGGTGCTGGTCGCGGGCGGGCTGCCGGAGGGCTCGCGCGACCTCGTGGGCGCGCGGGAGCGCGTGCGGGACGCGATCGGCGAGCTCGAGCCCGACGCCCTCGCGGCGGGCGTGAGCCTCGCGATCGAGGCGCTGCACCCGATGTACGTCACCGACCGTGCTGTCGTGTCGACGCTCGGGCAGGCCCTCGACATCGCCGAGCAGTTCGACGCGCGTGCGGTCGGCGTCGTGGTCGACACGTTCCACGTCTTCTGGGACCCGGCCGTGCTGCCCACGATCGCCCGCGCGGCCGGCCGCATCGCCAGCTACCAGGTGTGCGACTGGAACATGCCGATCGCGGCCGACCCGCTGCTCAGCCGCGGCTTCCCGGGCGACGGGTTCATCGACTTCGAGTCGCTCACCCTCGCCGTGGTCGAGGCCGGGTACGACGGCGATGTCGAGTGCGAGATCTTCAACCAGGAGATCTGGGACACGGACTATGCGACGGTCGCGTCGACCACCCTTGAACGCTACCGCGGGCGTATCGAGCCGCATCTCTAGGTAGTACGCGGGCGGCCTCGCGCGGTGCCAGCATCGGAGGCATGGACATCCTCACGATCGCGAGCGTCTTCCTCGCCGGCCTGCTCGCGGGCGAAGAGCTCATCGTGCGTTACGGCGTGCACCCCGCCCTTGTCGCGCTGGACGACACCACG
>Ga0247742_10001601_pt1 | contig 15526 bp, 14 predicted proteins | sample UWRJL208509C2_FD_180944 | JGI IMG/M metagenome (GOLD analysis project Ga0247742, IMG submission 180944) | Plant litter microbial communities from Arlington Agricultural Research Station in Wisconsin, United States - UWRJ-L208-509C-2 | ecosystem: Environmental > Terrestrial > Plant litter >...
ACAGCCTATGATGAGTCGTGTTGCGGATATTCAATCGATTTGTCCCTTTGAGGGATGGTTTAAGCTGATATCAACAGAAATATACACTACGCGGATCGGTACAAATTCCAGCCCCAAATATCTGCATGGAGAACCCAGCACAGAACGTCGTGGCAACATACATATCTCATTAACTCCAGCCATCAGAGGCGAGGCACCCCTCCCCCACTTTCTGATAGCTCGTGACGAAGAGTAGAATCATGCTAATCTGTCCAACTAAGCGCCACTACTTCTGAGTCTCCAAAACAGAATGATGGCGATAGTTAAGAGCCTCAGAAGTTAAACCCAATTACTAAGATATCCATATACTCAACGTGGATATGGCGAAGAAGTTTGAAATTTTAGTTGCCGGAGTCATGGGGCGAAATGAACTTGAACGTCTCAGTGAGGCGACGAGGCGATCGATCAGTAATTTTGGCATCTGTGACGAAATATGATAATTGTGGCACTGAAACTTGACGCTGCAGTCAGAAATTTTTCTTGAGTGAGTTTCCTCCTCCGAGAGTGAACGCGTGGTGCAAATTTGACAGCTTTCCCGGGTAGACACAAATTCGCAAAACATGTTACCCGTGTACGAGGAGGAATGCGTTTAGTTGCACCTCACGAGCCTTGAAACCTAATACAAGACGTTGGGCATCGGGTCGCCATTGTTTTGATGTTTTGGGTCGTAGTGGGTATGCGAGGGTTCCTCGCTTGCTATGACTCACAGGCGCTAAAATAGATACCCTAATAGGGCGAAAGTACTCGGCACATGAAAACCACGCGGCATGCCGGTCTTCGTCATTACAACGCGTAGGCCTCCAAGCTCTTAAAGATCGATGAGAAAGAAATCAAGAGCGATCACCTAAAAGGTCTTGAGCAATTAGATCCTTCCTGCTCCTCTCTTACTAGTAGCCTGAGTCCTGCCAGACGAATGATCGCATTACTTTGCGGTGAGAGCCAGGCCTTGTTCCGGCTTGAGTCGTCACTGTAAAGGATGAATGGGTATCTATTCATTGGAAATTTAATTAATGACCAGTTCTACAGAACGGTGCTCCTCACGACTTGACATACTCTATCTCGTTTACTCTGTTATTTCCGAGAATTTGATGTCCAAGTTAGGCTGTGGTATACATAGTGTCTTTCCGAATACTGGCCAACTCAAATCGCGTCTTGCTTGGCGAAGCCTGAAATATAAATTCGGTTTGGTTATTGAATATTATGAAACGCCTCTTACCTGAGCCAGAATTCATCTGACTGCCGTAGTATCGTATATTGTATTACTGACATCTCAGACGGAATAGGCCATGCGGTGGATTGCATGCGTAGCACCACCCTCGTTTATCCAGAAGGGCGCACAGTGGCATGTGCTGTTTCATTGAATCAAGGTCGCCCCTCCCCATAGCTATACTCTCTTGCCCGTCATACTTTTATCCCTCACGTAGTAACACTGTGCTAGTGAAAACCCAAGGTATCAACAGCCCTTGTATTTGTATCGCCTGGTGATTTGGAAGAGTGATACATGTGTGTCGTGCCAGTGACTGGTCAGGTTTCCAGCACTGGCCATGTCGCGGGTCTCAGTCTTGTTCAAAAGTGGGCTTAGAACTCAACCCGTCTCATGTGTAATCTCTAGCTCTTAAAAATTTGAAGGAAAATTAAGAGACATCTTTGAAGTTCGCACCTGTACTCAGGTAGGGATGATCGCTTCATAGTGGTGACGCCTAAATGGCATTGGGATACCAATCTCCTCAGAAACAGATACTTGAATGAAATTCATGTTCCTCAACCCCTTTTTTTGGTTAAAATTTCTTCTTGTGAGTCCGAGTATGTATAGCCTCAATTGCATGTCACTTGAGGTTTATGGCCTTTGGGAGATCACCGACAACTCGGGGGTCAATTCTACAGCTACTAGCACAACTTGAAGCGGCCGAACTTTTACATTGGCCGAAATCTGGGAGATGTTCCCTGGCTACCCTCAGGATGGCCGACGTCCAAATTTCGCCTGAACCCTGTCCCCCCTTGCTTAATTGAACGAAAAAGTACGGTATACTTAAATCCTTGTCGTTTATCTGTGCAATGGGATAAGCCGCACGGACCACTACCTAAAATAGAAGTCAGGTGATCGGAGCTAGCCGAATCTTCCTTGAGTGTCTCGTGCTTCAACAAACTCTTTCACCTCTGCGTTCACCTTCCGTTCGTGCCCACAGCTCAACCTCTATTCCTCAAAATGAGTAAGAAAGTCGCCAAAAACCCGAAGGAGTTTCGTCAATATGCTGTTGGCGAATCAGTACTGGGCAAGGTTCGCGGATATCCACCATGGCCTGGGGTCGTGAGTATGCCGTCGCGCTAGATTTGACCATTTCAGGTCGACTATGTATGATTCTGACCTACGCTCTTTTATATTTTACAGGTTGTAGACCCAGCTGAGGTTCCACCAGCTGTTCAGGGCGAACAGCCTCCAGGCAAGAAATCGGTTTTCCATTGCGTACTGTTCTTCCCCATGGGCGATTAGTACGTCCTTTTTGCACATTTTGAGCGTGCTACTCATTCTCAAACTTCATCACAGTGCCTGGTTACATCCAAAAGATATGTCTACTCTCCAAAGACATGAAATAGAGGGTTTCCTGGCCGATGAGGCCAAGAAACGAGGCGGTGAACTACGAGAAGGTTACCGTATTGCTCTCGACCCTCATAACTGGATGGCCGACTTATTGAAGAAGCGCGCTGATGCAGCTGCGCAACTCCAAGAAGAGGAAGTGGACCAACTTGAAAGTGAAAATGACCACGGCGATGATTCCAGTTCAACGAAGAAAACGAAGTCTACCAAGAAGCGAAAGCGGGACTCCGACGAAGAACCTGTGAAACCGAAGAAAGCCCCGAAAGCAAAGAAGGGTTCAGCTGAGCCTTCAAAGAAAAAGTCCTCATCTACAACCAGCAAGACGAAGAAAAACGGCATCAAGTCCAAGGCAGTGGTGGAATCCGAAGATGAAGGTGGTCATGCAGAGGCAGAAGGGGAGGACGACGAAGCTGAAGAAAGCAAGAAGAAATCGCCTCCACCTACGAAGAAGGCGAAACGTGATAAGGATGATGACGGTGATGAATGTGAGCCCTTCGTCGATACCATTTTTTTTCGCTTTGGGAAAGCTAATAATCTGATTGTACCATTTCACAGCGAAGAATCCAGGGGATCCTCAGTCTATCAAGGTCCGAGATTGGAGGCACCGACTACAGAAAACGTTCCTCAGCAACAAAACTTTGCCCAAACCTGAAGTTAGCTACCTCTCTCATTTGCGCTGCTGTTGCTGATCGTGTTCCCTAGACCATGATAGAAATCGACCAGCTTTTTACCACCGTCGAGAACTACGACGAAATGACCATCGAACAATTGCAGGTGTGTATCAACGAGTTTCAACTATCATATCCCACATTCTGCACGCCTGATCTTCGTACTCTCATCTTCGTTCTCATCGCCTCTATCAATTCTCTGATCGACGTACACAGTTCTCGAAGATTGGAAAGGTCATGCGACATATCGCTGCCTTACCTGAAGAGAAAATTCCTAGAGATTCCGAATTCAGATTCCGAACAAGAGCCAAGGACCTGGTCGACAAGTGGCATCAGATCCTCAACGCCAATAAACCAGCCAACGAGTCTCCAAATCCCAACGGAAAGTCGGAAGGGAAACTCGAGGATGAGGTGATGCAAGGAACAAAGAACTTGGATCTGAATGGCGAAAGTACGTTCCACGACAACAAGTAGTTTTCATCTTTTACGACTTACTTACTTCTATAGATGCTACAGAGGCATCACCCGCTGCTGAAGCGTTTGCAGATTCGCTCACTGCTGCAGACGCTTCGATACTTGCGGATGTGACAATGTCCGAAGCCTGAGTCATGGGTCTCATTACTCCCTTGTTTCAGATGCATTTTGCAGTGTGTTTGCCTTTTCATTGCTAACTCCAACAGTCTTTCTTGAGACTTCTTTCACGATTTCCTCGCCTTCGAGTATCCGTGTATTATCTCACCCCCATTTCTCGCTCTCGGCCATGTCGAAGTATGAATACACACACCTCTTTCTCTTACCGTTTTCCCCACTTTAGCTGATAGCTACAGCAACTTTATTTCCATATTTCCAGCATACATCAAATTTTTAGTGTTGTCTGTTGTTTCCGAGTCCTTCCATCCGGAAGCCTAGTGTCTTTTGCACATCTCTGTAGCCGCGAGTATGCCGGACGTTCCGATGCTCTTTACTCCTAATACCAAATATCTCTAACTCAGAACTCTTTGGATGTGATGGCAAGACTTATGCGTCCTGTATTCGATGTATTACTCCTTACTGTTGGAGAATGACATTTCAGGTGCTCATCAGAAATTTGCCTTATACGGCTAACACGCACTTTCCTCTTTACCCTCATGTTCATCGTGCATGGCCTCGAGCGCAGCGGCTACAACGTCAAGCCCAGATTCTAATGGCTCCAAGCAAATCTTTCATCGCCTTGTTCGCACATTGAGCGGGAAAATCATCCGTGACAACGAGCCAACTTTTGGAGAGTCGTCGTCTCCTATGGTCGTCGCAACCACACCCGAGTTGAATGCTCCTCTGGAAAGGACGCTCAGTTCCTCCTCTTCCGCCTCTCAGACACGAGTTGGTCTTGCGGAGAGACTCAAGCAACTCAGCAATGTACCGCTGACCAAGTTGAGGAGGAGCAGCAAGTCAACGGCTGCGTCGCCGAGAATCAGTACTAGCCCATTGCCAGACAGTGGTTATGGGTCGTCTGTAGCCACCCCATCTCCGGGCCTCCTCAGTCCAGTTGTTCAATCCCATCACGCGAAGATGTTGAGTATGGTTGCCGAATTAGTGGAGAATGAAGATTCCGTCAGCTCCTCTGTGCCCTCCTCTGTGCCCTCATCCACCAACCATCCTCCAGATACACCATCTCCAGGTACCCTCGCACGGCGCTTGCAAGACCTGATTGACGCTTTGCCATTTCCAAACATCTCCACAGACCGTACTACACACCGCCCTCCGCCAGTCAAGGCACCAAAACCACCAGCTCGTGATAAGGATGGCCGACCCATTCCCCCGCTGCCTTCGCCAATCAAGGACAAAAAGCTTATCAATCTACTATCAAGCGCAACTTTCATGAATGGCTCGAAGACCGGTGTCAAGTCGCGACCGAGTATGTGGAGCATCCTCGAGGCTATGGAGGCACCTCCTCATGGATTTCCGCCTGAAGACGAGATCCCTGTCGATGGCGGTGACCCAGGCACAGGTGATGACGATTCGGATATATTCTCAGATAACTCGAGTGTGATGGTTTACTCGCCTCTAATACCCGGCGGAGAGGACATCGTCGAGCTAGCGGAACTGGTGCCAGTTGTGGTTGAAGATGAGGTACAAGAAACACCCGTTCCTGGCACGTCTTGGACCGCAGTGTGGCCACTGTCGATTTTCTACACCGAGAAAAGTACCAGCCCGCCAGCAGAACCTACTCTCCAGCAACGACTTTCGGGTGACGTCGTGCTCTCTCCAGAAAAGATCAACGTAGATGCATCCGGGAGAAAAGTGAAGGTGCAGACTGTACGTGCATGGGTGCCTTCGACGACAAAGTTGTCCTTACAAGCGATGTGGTGGGGCTATCGACTGTGAGGGCGCGCTTCTGATTTATGACTATGTCTTTCAACTCATTACCCACTAGATATTTACCTCCACCTGTCATGGCTATCCTGAGTGATAAAACTTTGGAAGCCACAAAGAGAGCGGCAATGATCACGACTGCCCTTACATGGTTCTTCAACCATCTGCCTGTCGATGCTCTACCCATTGCTGTTAGACCAGCTGCCATCCTTCTACAAAGATTGGCACCATTTCTCGGTTATATAGGTACATTTATTGCTTGGAGCTGGAGTACGATCAAGAGCTACGATCTCGGTACGTTCACGCCATATTTACTTTGATTCTTCTATCATTCTTACCATCCTGGTATAGGGTATGGCGTAACGTTGACTGCGACCTGGCTACTTCCCATTGCACTCATTCCTGGCACATGGTACGAGAACGACTTTCCCAAATCGCCTTCCCAAAGCCCACCTACACAGTTACCGCCTGATACTCCGCCTACGATGCCGAGTACACCTCTACCTAGTTCTCCTGCACCAAATTCCCCAATAACCACAAGTCCGACACCGGCTACGCCGTCAATGCCACCTACGTCCCCTCCGACAAGCCCTCCGGTCTCGGAGACACCCATACCTGTGTTTCCAGGCCCAAATATCCCTCCTTCGCCTATGATTGATGACACGAAACACAATTGTCAAGGGCCGATGCCCAAATCGCCTCGTACATTGGCTAGAAAGCTACTCTCGCTGTCGTTAACACCACCCCTATTCTCTGATCTCACATCGGCATCACCTTCTAATGGTTTACCTACCCCCACGTCGATTCCAGTCCCTTCCACACCACCCGAGATACAGCCAATTCCTCCCAACCCATCTCCCCCACCAGTCCCAGTCGGCTCGCCATTAATGGATGAGTTGCTCCATGGACCTATGATGGGTACAATCCCATTACCAGATGAAGACGAACCTGTACGTGCTCCAACTTCCAAACCAGTGGAGAAGGCGAAAAAAGGTCGAGCTAAAGCACTCTGGACGAAGAGTGCGAAGTGAGCTGATGTATACTCTTGATATATATCGCAAGGACTTAGAGGCGAGGACTTTGCATCTCTTATATTTCACCCTGTGCTCTGTTTATACCTTCAGCTTTCTCTTGGGTTTCATTTTAGGCGTCTGCTCCCTCTCAATTTACGTATTCTACGACCCGAATCTTTATGATTTTACGACACTCATGAACACGAGCTTCTCCGTCCTCGCATACTGCATTAGCTATATGAACCTCTTTTGCCCTTGCATCGTGATAAATTCCGTACGAGACTTCTCGATGACATGATCCTGAACTCAGACAATGACAACATATCATGATCTCAACACCATCCAAGAAAAAATAGCCAGTCGTTATGTCCTTGCGTAACCCTTTTCCATTTCTGGTATTGTCCAACCAGGTCCCAACCGAACAACAAGTATCTGTGATCACCGTAGCCCTCGAGGGCGTTGAGCGTCAGCTTTCATCACGAACATTAGAGAGGTCAAAGAGAGGCACCGCGACTTCATTCGCCGGCACAAAGTCATACTATCACCCTTGCATTCCTCTAGAACAGCCATACGCGATATCCCAAGTTTTCCACACTGAAGAGTAGTTTTTCTTTCCACACCTCAGCCATGGATAAATATTCCACATATAAATCTTCGAGGATCCAAGACTTTACTCTTGGAGATGTCCACAAACTCTGCGGAGTGCTCTCAAGAAGCACATATTCATGTTACGCTCACTTTAAACTGCCAAGCGCTGGACCACGTATTGTTGGCATGCGAGCGCTGGGCGTCTCTTTCCCTTGAGAGCTCAAGAATTTTCCTGGGTGCCTCTTTTGCAAACGTGTTGGTGGCCCGAGTGACAACTCTCCTGTCCTTCAGAACAATGACCCAGACATTCTCCATGATGCCCTCGTCAGTTCTTCGGTTCTTTCCAATGTAATAATTCGTCCCGAAGACCCCTTGGGGTTGCAACTGGCGTATTCTCCTCACTTGCCTGACATTTTACCTTTTCTCGTTTCAACAACGCCTTTTGCGAGGTGCTTCACCGTGACGTATATGGCCTAGTTGATCACGCCTCGGGTACTTGGGTCACGATGCCAAAGGTGAAATACATACACCTGCAGCAATGAAATGCCGAGTGCCATGAATACCTACATCACCTCTCATTTCTGTCTTCCACGACCTCTGTTTTCCGAAACTCAGTCAATCTGCGCCTGACAGGATCTGCGGCCTTTGGACGATGCTCTCACTTGGGAGAAGCTGCTTCCAAAATGACAAACCTTTGTCGGTCCACAAACCTGACCTCTGCGAATTCGCCTTCGAGACTATCTTATCCCTGCCCTGGGCTCTCGAAGTCTGCCAGGTCAGGACCCGTCGCCTATAGGCATTGAGGCGAAAGCGTGAAATCTTTCGTATGTCCGATTACTCGCATCTCTCATCAGAGTCATCATCCGATACCCGTTAAGAAACCGCCAATACCCGTCTTAGAGCAATTCTCACTTCATCCAATGGTCGCATACCGATGCAAAGGGTGAAATTTAACTGGAATCCCATTGTTGTACTTTAGAAGAATGCTACGTTGTGTTCCAGCAGATCCGCATGTTCAGTTGGAGTTTAAGCGTATAAGTGAATGGTGTTCACGGCTTCGTCGAGTCTTCCAGGCTGCCCGCCAGCTTTGTCACTTTCACGAACTCCGAGATCAAGTACTCCTTCACCCAATTAACTGGGAAACTGACGATTCGAGACATACAAATGTGTTCAGAACTAACAGGACTTTCTGCGCCGTTGAAGAATGCAAGGTGATTTTAAACTTAGATGTAAATTCCTCTAGTCTCGCCTCTGGGCAAAGTGAATGACGAGGATATGTAATTAAGGCATCACGACTCCATATCCTCATGCGGGGTCTCAGCGCGACCGAGAACGGACTGGTGCCGCAAGACGAAGTTTTGAATTGCGTACCAGGGCTAAGTGAGTGGGATCTGATAATTGACCATCTGTCCCACAGGAGACTAACTGGTCATTTTGGAACGATTCTCGTATCGAGCCGTTTGGACTGATAATATAAATCTCAGTCAATATCTGACTGACCAAGCACTCCAGGTAACGGAGTGATCTCATATCTATCCATATATTTGAATGTCATCTACTAGGCAACCGACAAACCAGATAAACCCGATACGAGGTTCAGGGTGGTTCCGAACTTCGAATGATGATCAGACATCAACAGATTATGTCCAGATGTCAAACATCTCTCCCTTCCATCAGATTGGAATGTTCACTCTATTAGTAATACAATTGGACGCTACTTCTCTTGAACGCTGCTGACAGCAAATTGCATATCGACAGACTCGTCTTGATTTTGTAGCGTTCAGCGTCTTTGGGGCTGTACTAACCAGATTAGGTGAAAAATTACTCCAACCTACTCCAATGCGCCTCTGCCAGCCGCGCCATCGTCCTCAACTAAGGTCCTGTTTGTACCACCCCAAGGGTAAATGAAGACGCCAAGCGTGATATTTTCAGAATGAGTCTATCGATCTGCAATTTGCTGGAAGAGACCATGCCAGTCCATACATAGGAGCGCAAACATTTAAATCGGCGCCACCTGGAAACAGCAGCTGGTATCAAATACTGACCCTAGATTTCACACGAGTTTTTCAAGTTCCTGAATCGTGATCGGCTGCAAACTTCCTGGACGACTATGTCTTGCATGTCACATTGTCATATGAGACCACCAACTCGAACTACAACCACGACGTCGCTTCTGTTCGTCGCCCATTCCAAAGTCTTATCCCCCTTTTGAAGGACTTTCAGTCGAAGTTCAACGACATTCGATTGCATGAGTACGGCTGCTCTGGCGTTTGCAAGTTGAGGGCATGGACGCATCTATCGAGCGTGTTCTATCTCTCAAAATTGCGATCTCATATTCCTACCGTGAGCTTTGCTGCTAGACATATTGTCGTGGATTTCTTAATAGTCCGCAGTCGCTACTGCTGTCTGCGTTCTTTACGACCATTGTGAGTGTTACATTCACGTTCGAGTGGTTCTCACATCTCATTGACCCCTAAGTTCTGACACTTGACGATGAGGTACGTTCTTTCTCCTTCGCTTTTGCACCTTGTATACAACTCTGGCTGAATTGTCTGTAGATTGAACTCGTCTGGGTAAGTAGTTCAATTGGCCGAGACTGAAGGATCTGAGATATTGACCCTTCTCAGAAACGATCAAAATGGAGTGTGGTGCAATATATGTTCATTGTCGTGAGTCTTTGCTTCCATGTCCTCATTGTCGAAGCTTACCATACGTTATAAGAACCGATATCTGGGAGATATGTTTCAGATGTAAGTGTTTTTCTCTTTCGACAAGATGGCATATTCACCCTGGCCTCACGCTCAGCTACAATGCGTTTAGTACGTACATCGTCTAGATGTCCTGCCAAAATTCAACATTTCCTGATTACCTGACAGTTATCGTACGCCACAACGTTATGAAAACATCTGCTGTGAGTAGGTTCACCAATTTCTTCCATTCCACGGAGCTAAATAATTATAGGGGTGAGTGGTCATTAATCCATCTAACAATGTTGATCCTTAACCTACGTCCGCTGAAATAGATGTAAGTGTCAGTAATTACGTTCAATATTTTCCCACTAAACAGGTTACTCTAATTGCAGGCTATGCAAACCATATCGTTCTGGTCAACATAATAATGTTCATCGCAATTGCTATGCAAGGTATGTTAAAGTCATCTCAAATACTCTACTCCTAGAGATGCGTCCGGCTACTGAACGTCATTTCTTACTACCATGTTCTAGGAATCATTCTGTTCCGAATTTCGAGCATGTATGGTCATGACCGCTCCATCAAGATCTTGCTCTGGGTCGTTATCGTGGTCGAGGCTGTTGTCAACGTTATCTTAAACACTATCGCCGAGGTGCACTCAATCCGTATGTGGTTTCACTATCCAGTTTTTTCTGCATTGCACTGACTCCCTTCTTAGCACTCCCTCGAATTCCTGGTGTAGTCCCTTGCCGCACCAGCGCTCCTGCCCGATGGATTTGGGTGATGTGGTTTCTGCCGTGCTTTTTTGAGCTTTTGGTTCTCGTACTCGCAGTGCGCATAGCGCTGCAATATCGCCGCACCATTAGCGTCATTGACAATATGCACTTGCAAACTTCAAGGCGAGGAAACCTCTTAATTTATGTACTTCTCCGGGACAGCATAATATTTCCAACGATGTAAGTGTATGAGGCCCAGTCTAGATTCTGCCTGGACGCTGACCGTCGATTTGACAGTGCCCTGATTGTCTATATCTTGAATCCGATCGCTTGGACCCATCTAGACGTTAGTCCAAGTTCGCTTTTCTCCTTCACTTTACCTGTTGACGACACTTAATCAGCCTTGGGAAGCCCAATTTGTCAACGTTTTCAGCTCCTTCTTACCATGTATAATTGGTCCTCGACTCATTCTAAATTTGCGAGAAGCCTATTATCAACCTTATCAAGAGGAGGTCAGAGTGGGGAGTAGGAGGAGCCGGTTCTCCGAGCTTTGATGGTGCGCAGTATGTGACCTTAGAGAGAGTTGTACCAGTGCTCCATGAGGTTGAGGATTCTCACCTGAAAACTAGAATCAGTTAAGATATCAACCCTCCATATGTACGCGACCAGATCTTGACCTGAATGGACGCTCCAGAAATTATTTACAGTCAAGCTTTGTACACCCTTACGTGTCCATGACTTTAATTCCTTAAACTATACTTAAACATTTGGACCATCTGGTCGTAAATCTACTGAACACCGAGTTTACACTAGCCTGGCGTGGCCATTTGTCACTTGATCGACCAAGTAGTGGTGCCAGTCGAATTTGGTTTTAAATAGCCCTGGTGTATATAATGTGGCAAAACCAGCAGTTGAATAACTTATATGTAATGCCCGCTGGCTCGAATACTTACTTAATACGAGGTAGGTATGTGGGCGCTTGAGCACCTGGTTAAGCCGAAGCTGCCGGAAGAAGTCGACCGCTTCATCGGGCGTTTTCATCAAATCAAGTACCAGCAGGCGCCAATCCCAACCTAAGTGCAAGCGCCGCGTGTTTTCTTCGGCTTTCCCACACCTCGGGTGCGATGCTTTACATAAACGCCCAGGTTCTATTCTCTTGCCTCAATCTCCCAACTCATTCGTTGTGCCCCCGTACAGGTTATCTCCGTATTCTCACCGTTTAGAAGGTAAATGTCTGGATCACAGAAAAAAGCTTTATCACACTCGACTCAACCTGCGACCTCGGGACACAACCCGCGATTCTGGAGCTGGAAGGTTCTGTTGGCTGCTATCGCGCTGTCTTACATCGCCTTTGACTACTCGTCTGCCCCTTCAAATCTACCTGAAGCCTATGCGCTCTGCTCTAGAGGTCGTAAAATATACACTGTCGACAGTGAAAACACGCTCGTTGAATGCATTTTGGTGAATGGGACCCGGGTCGTTGATTCTGGTGACTTGGGTATGTCCCCTTTTACTCTGATATTCCTTCTCTCTCATACCCCTAGCTACTCTAAAACGGCGCGCGACGGGCCAGTTCGCCGTGAAGTACGCTCCCAAAGGTTCTATCGTCGTCCCGGGCATCACCGGTACATCCCGACCTCGTCATTCGGTCTTTGAGATGTTTACTCATCCGTACATGTGTTGGACAATCTGCAGACTCCCACTGTCATATCCTAGAATACGGCGCAAGCCGACAGATATCTTTATCAGAGGGTAAAAGCGTAAAGGGTGCGTTTGATCAAAGTGTCAAGCTCTCTACATGTGCTTATCCGTCATGTATTTTTCTCTCGAACACTTATTCCTGCATGATACCATCACGCCTCACGCAACCTCTATCTTATTCATACTAGAAACCGTATTATTCGTGCGAGAGTACATACTCGCCAACCCTGATATCGAGCGGAACACATCTCATGTCATTGAAGGATGGGGGTGGGACCACGCATCTTGGGATGTTGAGAAGATGCCGACCTGGGTGAGCCTCCAACGCCCCTTTGCACGCAGTAGTGCTAATCTGAGGTTTTCCAACCGACTTTTCATTCTTCATGAAATAGGAAGATCTCGAAGCAGACCCAATCGTCTCTGCGCGCCCACTTATCCTCCAAAGTCGCGACGGGCATGCAATTTGGGTATCGCAACGTACGTTAGAGGAGAATGGGCCTTATCCTGATATAATTGATGGTGGTGTTATCATGAGAGACGAGCAAGGGAAACCTACTGGTAAGTCTCACTATGTCCGATTATTTTTGTCTCCGACCTCGTACGTAGGAGTATTCCTGGACAGTGCGCAAGACCTTATTATGAGACCTCCTCCGAAAGACGAAGACCTTGCACGCCGGTTCAAGACTACTGTTAAAGCTGCTCTATCAGTTGGATTGACTTCATTGCATGATGCAGGTTTCAAACCAGACTCGTTAGCTTTTTTCCGCAGGTCAGTGTGCATTCAATTCACAACATTCTGAGTTAATAATGTGAGATAGACAAGTCAAGAATGGGCCCCTTCCGGTGTGTCTCATCCTTTTACTCACTCATAGGTCCTGATTGTATATCTACACTGAATGCAGATACGGATATATGGTATGACATACTTTGACGAGTATGGTCAGTACTGGGGAGACCAACAAGAACCTCTCATTGGCACTGATAACGAGAGGCTGACTGCGAGAAGTGTTAAAATCTTCGCTGATGGTCAGTGGAGTGGGAGTCATGCTTTTATTTCTTGCCTGAATGTATACTCAACTGCAATCAATATTCTAGGTGCATTGCGTACAGGAGGTGCTGCGGTAAGCATCAGTATACTCCGCTCATCAGCAATTCATGGACTAAATATGGTGAGAATAGCTCTACGAACCTTACTTGGATAACCCATCATCGAGAGGCGCGATGAGGATTTCATCCGAAGTTCTGAAGAAAGTCATTCCCCAATTTTTGAAAGACGGCTGGCAGGTGGTGCGTATCTCTCCCATAGATTAAAAATTAAGAGGAACACTCATCCACCTCATGCGTGTTGAACTCTTCTCATCTTTGTGATTTTCTTTTAGAATGTTCATGCTATTGGCGATCGCGCAAATGGCATCATCCTAGATGCGTTCGAGCATGCTCTCAACGGTATCAATGTGAACGTCACCGCTCTTCGACCGCGTCTTGAACACGCGCAGATTATGACAAGGGATGATATGGCACGCCTTGGTCGCCTTGGGGGTATGCTTTCGTAACTCCTTATTAATTATGTGCTTACGATTACATTCTTTCCAGTAATCGCCAGTATACAACCAACTCACGCGTAAGAGTTTAGTTGACTACCGGTCCTAACTAATATCATCCTCTGTCGTTTAGGATCAGCGATATGTGGTACGCCCAAGATCGTCTGGTAAAAATAAATCCAGTTTGATCTATTGTATCAATTGACTGATGAATTGATCAGGGGCCCGAGCGCGTCAAGAATCTTTATGCTTTCCGACGCATACTTGAGAATGGGGCACGCATCACACTAGGCTCCGATTTCCCAGTAGAAGACATCAATCCTTTGAAAGGGTTTTATGCGGCCATTTCACGTCTGTCCACTGACGGAACCTCCCCTCATGGGCCTGGAGGATGGTATGAGTAATTTTATCCCCTACTCTCTGATCTGTCTAACGGAGTATCCCGTCCTCGGGATGTATGGTTACAAGGTTCCCCGATCAGCGACTTTCTCGTCTGGAAGCACTGCGTGGGATGACCATCGATCCTGCGTATGCATCGTTCGCCGAAGACACTTTGGGTAGCCTAGAACCTGGGAAAAGGGCAGACTATGTCATTCTCTCGCGAGATATCATGGGTGATGCAATAAAGAAAATTATGGAGACAAAGGTGCTCACAACAGTCATTGATGGTCGAGTTGTATATGGAAAACTATAGCATTGTATTTATTAGGTCGGTACGGGCCGTACGGCATTTTAAGTAACAGCCTGAAGTCGAGTTCAATTTGACTATGACAGGGCCTTACGTAGTAGCTTAGTCAGCATCAGTGGCGATGCACCAGTAATCCATCACTGCCAAGTATAAATATTGCTGAATCTTCGACTAGAAGGCCGTCTACACGCTAGCGAGAGTCCGTACAGGATTACCATTCGTGCTTTCTGACTTCACGACGCGTCCGCGCTGCTAGCGCACTCGAGAGCGTCCATCTTAGGATTTGCTAGATTCCGCCAATACTTAGGTTCAGCCAAGACACTGAATGCCACAGTAGTGGCGAAGTATGTACAGCAGTGGTCATCAAAGTAGGTTCAATTGTTGTGATATACTATCAGTGTCTGGGAGTTTGACATGCCTCAGGAGTTTGAAATCCCGGATTTCCTCCCTCAATATTGGCACTGGCTTTCTGGGATTTTTTTCTGAGATATTTATGACTCTTAGAAATAGGATTATCAACTTTTTTTGTACACCAACTGAGTTTGGCGAGCTCTGGATTTTAAAAGGTGGGTTTCGGTCCACAAAACTCGTGGTGTAAACATATATCTTCCAAGATCTGATCTGATCCTTTGCATTATTCTCTCTCAAAATTTGCAGGCATATACTAATGAACAAGGCGGCCTTGAATACAAAAAACTGAGGAGGACTGTGGTGAACTTCGCTCTCCGGCCAATGTACTCTTTTTTCGTGCATTGATGAGTGACATGCGTGATTCTTGGCTGACAAAATTGATCTCGTCGTGGTGCATATTAAAAGTCCGCAAGAGCATGCCAGGTTTGCCGCATGACGGAATCTGAAAATCTGACGTGACCTTGACGTGACGACCATTTCAATCTCCCGAAACAATCGCCTTCGACGACCGGTAAGCCTCCGC
>Ga0247742_10001602_pt1 | contig 15526 bp, 14 predicted proteins | sample UWRJL208509C2_FD_180944 | JGI IMG/M metagenome (GOLD analysis project Ga0247742, IMG submission 180944) | Plant litter microbial communities from Arlington Agricultural Research Station in Wisconsin, United States - UWRJ-L208-509C-2 | ecosystem: Environmental > Terrestrial > Plant litter >...
GCTTCAGGGCCTGCCTTGCCGTCATTGATATTGGCCGAGGTGACCGAGATTTCCTCGACCAACGCCGTGTCGGCATCGGCACCGACATGGGCCTTGAAACCGTGAACGGCGCGCTTTCCCTTGTGCTCCACCCAGCGTGCGTCAACGTCGTCCTCGCTAGCTGACGCGATGATGGTCGCATGGACCAGCGTGCCGGTGTTAGGATCAGCGCCCTGCCCTCCACCTGAAAGGGGGCAACTCAAATCTCCTCGCCGCGACCGCCTGAAGAAGTGCAGGATCGATCGCGTCGATCGAGACACCGGCCAACGTGCCATCCAACAAAAGCCCGCTATCACAATGCCCACGACCACCCGCGCACAGGTCTCATCACAGTGAGGCGCAGATCGGCTCCTATGGCGACCTCCAGCCGAGTTCGTTTTCGGAACAGATTCAAACCCTTTGCCCGAATCCGCGGAGGTCCTGCTTTTAGCGTCGATTGAGATCCATGCTGCGCTATGCCAGACCGTCAACTTGTGATGACGTAAGCTTAAAAAGACGTAGGCGGCCAGAACGCTCGGCAGCTTCCAGTTCCCGCAATAAAGTCGGGCGTGACTGTCGATTTCGTGTCCGATCCGTCAGCCCGGCTTTCTGTCGTGTGGGTTTAAACCGCAGGTTGGGCTCTCGACCGCGTCGGAATCGGTTCCGGCGGCAAGCGCATCAGCCGCGATCATCCGCGCCCAGTTGTTCAAACGCTGCCACATCCGTGCCCGAGTCGGCGCGAAATTGTGCATATGGGCCATGCTAGGGACGATATAGAGCGACACGTCGGGACTTGCGGTGAATTCCGAAGGCTCACGATGTGGGTCGGCGCACACATCTCGCTCGCCCATCGCGAGCAGGACGGGAACGCGGATCATCGCCACTTCGGCGGCAAAAAAGTGCGGTGAGTTGCAACCAATTGCGCACGGCGGAAGCGACAGGCTCCCCCAAGGCGGCGACGTATCGCGCTTGGGATAGCCACCCTTCATGTCAGCGTCGAGGATATCGGCTGGCGTGTCGTCCCAATGGAACGCATAGCGCCAGTCTGGATTGGCATGCTTCGACCGCTTGGCCACAAGTTCTGTATTGGGCGTTGCGCGAGTGAATACATAAGTCGAACGCGTTCGGGCCTCCAGTTCGCGGCTCGGCTGAGGCAATCGTGTATGCGTGCCGCTGATGCCCAGAGGGGCGATCGCCTGATAGGTCTGGTGGCGGCCCTGCATGATCATCGTGATGCCGCCGCCAAGCGATTGGCCGGACCCGACGACGAACGGGTTCGCTACGGCCGGGAAACCTTCTACAAGAGTACCGTCGCGCAGGCGTGACACTATCGCGCGGACGACGGCGTCGTTGGCAGCCGCCATCGTTTCAATTCGCAGTTCAGCGTTGTAACGCGTGGTACTGTCTCCGACGCCCAGATGATCGATCGTAACAAATACGAAGCCGTGGGCCGTGTGGAAATCCGCCTCGCTATACCCCTCGTGGCCATCGATATGAATATCGAAATAGCCCCGTGAGTAGCCGCCGCCGGGGCCGGCGAACAGGATGACAGGAATGTCGCCGAGGTTGGCGGGATCGGGAAGAAACAAGCTGACGGCGATCTCTGCGTCCTCCAGCCCGATCGCCTCGGATACGTCAATTATCAGGTCGATCGCCTTGCTTTTGCCCACGGCCATTCTCTCCTAGTTTCGATTGCGATGGATGCTGACGAACGATCGGGCAACGGGGCGCACCCGATATCATGCTCGTGATGTCGGCGGGCGAACCGATAGATTGATCGCCGACGTTACTGTGGCACCAAGTGCTACGATGCGGTTCCTCTCCATTCATGGCCATCATCTGCTTCACGTGGTCTAGAAGGTGTCTCTACCGCTGCGGCGTACGTGCGGACGCCCTGCACCGCCGTGGCGACTTGTTTGCCCATCTGTCTCGCGCGCGGCGCTATACCGTGAAGGCCGGATCGATATTGACGACCGTGGATGCTTCGAAACCGTCACGAAGCGCGGCGAGGCCGGCGATTGCGCGTATCGCATGCGCCGGATCGCCGACCGCGATCACGCCCATATCGATATAGGGGCGGACGATCTCCTCCCGCGCCGCCATCGCCAGCGCGATCGGTATATCGGGAAATTCGTCGCGAAGCTGCCGCAAGGAGTCGCGCAGCAAGTCGCGAGAATTCTCCATGTCTACGGAAACGCCGAGATAGCCAACCAGAGCATCCACCCCCGGGTCGGACAGGATCGTCCGCACGAACGCGGGAAGTTTTTCGGGCTCGTTCAGGATTTGCGCCGTCGTGTCGATCGGATTGTCGGGTGAGCACGCGGGGATTAGGTGCGACAGTTCCGCGCGCGTCGAGTCGGTCAGCGTGGCGATGGTCAGGCTCGCTTCGGTAATCGCGTCGGCGAACTGGACGGCGACGCCGCCCGAAAGGGAGATCGCCGCGACGCGGCGACCGCGCGGTAGCGGCGCAATGCTGACCGCCAGAGCGATGTCGATGGCCTCCTCTATGGTTCGCGCGCGGTAGACGCCGTAAGCATCGAACACGGCCTGATAGGCCTCATCCACCCCGGCGACCGCAGCAGTGTGCGACACCGCGGCGCGCGCGCCGGCCTCGGTCGCGCCGACCTTGAGTATGATGACGGGTTTGCGCGCTGCCTTGGCTGCCGCGAGTGCACGCACGAACCGCGCCGGATCGCGTACACCTTCGACATAGGCGATGATCGGCCCGACCTCGGGTGCGGTCGCCATCCATTCGATGACTTCGCCCAGGTCGATGTCGCATTCGTTACCCGTGCTGACGAGTTGATCGATCGACAGCCCGCGCCGCGCGGCCGTCCACAGGATATGGCTGGCATAGCCGCCCGACTGGCTGACCAGCGCGATCGTGCGGTCGTTGTGTCGTTCGGGATACGTGCCGATGAATGTCGCCAGCGTTCCGTTCGCAAGATTGAACGCGCCGATCACATTGGGGCCTAGGATTCTCATCCCGTGAGCGCGGGCAATCGCCACCATATCGTCCTGCACCCGCTGTCCTGCCGCGCCGAGTTCCGCAAAGCCCCCTGCCAGTACCACGACGACGCGAACGCCCTTTTCGGCACCTTCCCGCACCGCTGCGAGCGTAGCAGCCGCCGGGATCGCGAGGACGACGAGATCGACTGGTTCGGGGATCGCGCCGAGAGATGGATAGGCGCGTATACCCTGCACGGTCTCGCGGTTCGGGTTGACCGGGTAGACCGGCCGGTCGAAGCCAGAACGTATCAGATAGGCAAGCGGCTTTCCGCCGATACGTTGCGCATCATTCGATGCGCCGACGATCGCGATCGAGCGGGGGGCCATCAGAGCTTCGATATCGTTATGCACCGGTTTCCTCCGCCGCTTCTGAAACGGCGGCAGGGTGACGATAGACAGCCGTGGGGGGCATGTCAGCGCATGCAACGCCTCATCGCGCATATGATGGGTTCGAACGCGGGTCGCTATCTGGGCGCTACGACATGGCAAACGCCGCCGCTGAAAGCATAGAAGCTACGACGGTTTCTCGAAGGAACGACTAGCATGACCTTCAGTGGTTTCACCTTGCCGGACGAACTCGCGATCGTCTCGGACGCCATCGAGCGTTTCGTGCGCGATGAGATTCGGCCGGTCGAAGCGGCGCTGCCGCCGGACGCGCGTCACATACCGCATGATCAGCTTGCGGCGCTTCAGCAAAAGGCAAAGGCGGCCGGGTATTGGTGCTTTGATGCGCCGGCGGAATTTGGCGGCGCTGGCCTTTCGTCCTTTGCCTTCGTCGTCGTGGTCGAGCAGGCGAGCAAGCACAAGTTCTGCTTCCCGCAACCCGGGGGCGGCGTGTTCGGCCATCCGCCGCCGATCGTGATGTACAAGGCGAACGCCGACCAGATCTCGCGCTTTGTCGGCCCCTCGATCGCAAACGGCTGGTACGGCTTCACCGGTATCGCCGAGGCGTCCGGCGGTAGCGACCCCGTGCGTGCGATCCGCACGACCGCCGTGCGCGATGGCGACGAATGGGTTCTGAACGGCACCAAGATGTGGATAACCCACGCCCAATATGCGCACTACGGCGTCGTGTATGCTCGAACAGCAGCCGGTATCAGCGCCTTTTTGGTTGAGGCGGGAACGCCCGGACTCGAGGTGGTTCGGGAGTTGCCGGTCTTGCGCGATCACTGGCCTACGGAACTCCGGCTTCAGGATGTGCGGATCCCGGCTGAAAATCTGATCGGGCCTGATGGCGGTGGATTGGCGCTGGCGGGCGCTTGGGTTTTGCGCGCCCGCCTGTTGTATGCAGCGCGCGCGGTTGGTGTGGCGGAGGAGGCGCTCCGAATCGGCACGGAATGGGCTCGTGATCGAGACCTGTTCGGCAAGCCGCTTGCCGCGCACCAGACAACCCAATTCGCGATCGCAGACAGTCGCGCTGCCATCAACGCTGCCCGCTGGCTGACGTGGGAAGCCGCTTGGAAGCACGATCAGGGCGAGGATGCCCGCACCGCCGCCAATATCGCCAAACTGAAAGCGGTTGAGACGGCCGCGATGACCGTCGATCGCATGATCCAGATCATGGGTGCCATGGGATTGTCGAAGGAATTGCCGCTCGAGGCGTGGCTGCGTGACCTGCGCGTGGCGCGTATCCTCGAAGGATCGGACGAAATCCTGCGCACCTTTATCGGCAAGGCGGAGATCGGGCCGATCCGAAAGATCTCGGCTTAGCCGCGCGGGGGATGCGATAGCCGTTCCGGCGCTGACGTGTCTCCCCGTCATGCCGGCATCCACATCCATGATGAAGAGCTTGAGGCGGCCGTGGCTTATGTCCTTCCAAATGGCGCCGGGGCATCGTTTGGCGGATGCAATGGACGCGAGGAGAGGTCGTCATGCCGGGTCGGTTCGCAGGTAAGGTCGCCGTCGTCACGGGTGCAGGACGCAATATCGGACGTGCGCAGGCGTTGTTGCTGGCGCGCGAAGGGGCGCGCGTCGTCGTCAACGATCTTGGCGGCGGCCCAAATGGCGATGAAGCGGGTAACGCCGGCATCGCGCAGCAGGTCGTAAACGAGATCGTGGCCGCCGGCGGCGAGGCGGTGGCCGAGGGGTCGAGCGTCGCCGGGAGCGGCGACGCGATCATCGCCAAAGCGATGGACTCCTGGGGTCGTATCGACATCCTCATCAACAACGCCGGTATCGTGCGGGCTGGGCGGATCGACCAGTTGACGGATCAGGACTGGGATCTCGTCGTCGATGTCAGCCTGAAGGGAAGTTTCGCGACGATCCGCGCCGCCGCGCCCGTCTTCATCGCACAGAGGGGCGGGGTGATCGTCAACACCGGCTCAACCTCCGGCTACGGACATTATGGCATGGCGAATTACTCGGCCGCAAAGGAGGGGGTCGCCGGCCTGACGCGCACTGTCGCCCGCGATCTGGGCGAGTTCGGCGTCCGCTGCAACATGATCCGTCCGATCTCGGCGCAGACGACGACCCGGACCGAGGGGGTGATGCGCACTATCGAGCGATCGCGCGAGCTTGGTCAAACCTTCAACTGGAACCGTCCAATTGCGCTGCGTCGGACGATGCCGATGCCCGGGAGCGTCGCCGCGCTCGCGGTGTGGCTGTGCAGCGATGCCGCCGCGCATGTGTCGGGGCGCGACTTCTTCGTCCAGGGCGACGAGATCGGCATCTTCCCCGAACCCGAATTGAATCGTGCGATTTTCGCAGCCGACGGCTTCACGGTCGAAGCGCTCGATGCGCCAGGGGTAGGAGAATATCTGGTGGGTGATATTCCCAACCGCTTCCTTCCGCGCGAGCATTGATTTCTTCGAACGAACGTTTGACAAACAAGGGTTGGCGAGCCACCGGGCGGGAACGCGGCGGAAAATATCAAGACAGGAGAAACGTGATGGCGCAGACGGCAAAGTGGCTCAAGACCAGCGAAACGCTGCGCTTCGAGGTGCGCGACCGGGTGGCGTGGATCACCCTCAACCGCCCGGACAAGCGCAACACACTGAACGCGCAGATGCTCGGTGAAATCCACCAAGCGCTGATCGAGGCGGACGATCTGGCCGACGTCAACGTCATCGTCCTGCAGGGCGAAGGCCGCGACTTTTGCGCCGGCTATGACCTGACCGGCAGCTACGGCGGCGGCAAGGATGCGCCGGCGGGGTTCGACGCCGAGCTATACCGCACACGCTCAAGCACGATCGACAATGATTGCTGGCATCTGGAACGTCAGCAGGCGCTGACTGCGGTCCTCCTTGACCTGCACAAGCCTGTGATCTGCAAGGTGCAGGGCTATTGCCTGGCGGGCGGAACCGATCTGGCGCTCAGTTGCGATATGGTGATCGCGGCCGACCAGGCCAAGATCGGCTTCCCTGCCGCACGCGCCAATGGCACGCCGCCGACCAACATGTGGCTGTATCACGTCGGCCCGCAGTGGACGAAGCGCATGCTGTTCACCGGCGACACGCTGATGGGTCGCGATGCGGCAAAGATCGGGCTGGTACTCGATTCCTGGCCTGCGGACGAACTCGACGCTGCGGTCGCCGAAATGGCGCGACGTATCTCGAACGTCGACGCCGAAATTTTGTCGGCGCACAAGCGTGCCGTAAATGTGCAGATGGAGTTGATGGGCGCGAAAACGGCGATGCGGCTAACGGCGGAACTCGACGCGCGCGCGCATCTCGCGCAGGGGCCGCGCCGCGTACAGTTCCGCAAGGACGTGGCGGAGGTCGGGTTGAAGCAGGCGCTGAAAAACCGCGACGAGCCGTTCGGCGACAGCATCGTCGCGCTCAACGCACGCAGCTAGGCGAGGCGGGTGGGCCGCCCGCCGGCGGTTCCACGCTGCCGCGCCTCACGCCCTCCCAAGATCGCCATCCCCTCCAGCATCAGACCGTAGCCGAGATCACGGCCGATCTCGGCACGCAGCCGCTCGGTCACCGCGATGCGGCTGTAGCGCATCGCCTGCGAGGGCAGGGCGGCTATTCGCCGGGCGTGTTCCCACGCGCGCAGCAGCAGTGCATCGGAGGGCAGCACCTCGCTGACGATGCCGAGCCGCAACGCCTCCTCAGCGCCGATCTCCTGACCGGTGAACAGGAAATAGCGACCGCGATTGGGGCCGAGCAGCATCGGCCAGATGCTGTGAACGCCGTCGCCCGGCACCACTCCGGCGATGGTATGCGCCTTGTCCGCGAACACCGCAGTGTCGGATGCCAGCACGATATCCGAAAGAACTGCCAATTCCGCGTGTATGAAAGCGGGGCCGTTGACGGCGGCGATCACTGGCACCTCGATCGACAGCAGGTTGCGCAGCATCCTGCGCCCTTCGCCGAATATGACGTCCCAGGTCGCCGGGCCCATCGCCGGCATCGCCTCGCCCTGCGCGTCATAGCGGTCGCAGAATGCCTCGCCGGTGCCCGTCAGAAGCAGGGTACGGACGTCCGGATCCTGCGCAATATCCTGAAAGGCAGGCCCAAGCTGTCGATGCAGCCCGCCCCACGTGGACCAACATGCCGGCCCGCCGCGCGTGTGCAGGCGCATCTCGAGAACTCCGCCTTCCTGACGAAAGGCGATATTGTCATAGCGGTCGAAATAGCTGGCGGTCATGACAAGACTGTCCTCGTGGAAGCGTCAGGATTGAGATGGTGGAATCCTGACGCGAAGTCCGTCGAATGCGGCGTTCAGACGGATCTGGCATGACAGGCGCGAAGTCGGGGTCACATGGCGGGCGAAAGCAAGCAACTCGCGCTCATCATCGCCGGGCGGCCCGACGTCGTCGAACCAGTCGGCGTCGACGATCACGTGGCAGGTCGCGCAACTGCACGCGCCGCCACATTCGGCATCGATCCCGGCAATGCCGTTGCGAACCGCGACTTCCATGACTGTCAGTCCTTCGCGACCAGCGACACCATTGACCACGCCATCTGGCGCGATGAATTCAATCCTTATCATGGCGCCTTGTGTCCTCAGCCGGGGCATCGTTGCAATCGAGAGCGCCCGGCGAAGCAAGTCTTGTCGCCTCCTCGCAACGGCTCATCAAATATGTGCTATCATAAGGCCGTGGGATCGTTGCGCGTTAACGGCGGCGGTCATCTCTGCCATCCTGCTTCACTGAAGCGAATTGGCAGATGGGGTGGTGGCCGGCATGGCATTGACGACGCGGATCACGCAGATGTTGGGGATCGAACATCCGATCGTGCAGGGTGGCATGCAGTCCGTGGGACTGGCGGAACTGGCAAGCGCCGTGTCCAACGCCGGCGCGCTCGGTATGTTGACCGCGCTGACCCAGCCTAGCCCAAAAGCGCTGCGTGACGAGATCGAGCGGTGCCGCAGCATGACCAAACGACCGTTCGGGGTAAACCTGACGGTTTTCCCGACGATGAACTCGCCCGATTATCGTGCTTATGCTCAGGCCATCATCGATGCCGGAATCCGGGTCGTCGAGACCGCCGGCACTTCTGCCGTCGCCGAACTCTGGGAGATGTTCAAGGCAGCCGACATCCGTGTTCTCCACAAATGCACTTCAGTACGGCACGCGCTGTCGGCGGAACGCAAAGGCGTCGATGTCATCTCGATCGACGGATTCGAATGCGCCGGCCATCCCGGTGAGGATGACGTAGGCGGGCTGGTTCTGATTCCGGCGGCGGCGGATCAGGTAAAAATCCCGATGATCGCCAGCGGCGGGATCGGCGACGGGCGCGGGCTGGCCGCAGCGCTGGCGCTGGGTGCCGATGGCGTCAACATGGGCACGCGCTTCTGCGCGACGGTCGAGGCGCCGATCCACGAAAATGTGAAACAGGCGATGGTCGCAAACGACGAACGCGATACCAACCTGATCCTGCGCAAATTTCACAACACCGCACGCGTCGCCAAAAGCGCGGTCTCGGACGAGGTCGTCCGACGCCTGAATGTTGCGGAATCGACATTTCAGGACGTCGCGCCGCTGGTTGCGGGCGCTGCCGGGCGCGTGGTCCTCAAGACCGGCGACCTTGATGCCGGCGTCTATTGGGCGAGCATGGTGCAGGGCCTGATCCACGACGTCCCGACCTGCGCTGACCTAGTGTCGCGGATCGTTGCGGAGGCGGAGGCGGTCATCGCCGAGCGACTCGGCGGCTTCGTGACGCGGCAGGTTGCAGCGTTGATACCGGCACCCGCCAAGTGATCGACGCGGGTTCGAAGGCGTTTCGCCGCGCTGCATCGGTACTGGTTCTGCGAGACGATCCGTTCCAAGTGCTGATGGTGCGACGGCATAGCGACCAATCCTTCGCTTCCGCTCTGGTCTTTCCCGGCGGTACGGTCGATCCTGCCGATGCGTCGGACGGTTGGCGCGCTTGGGTGGCGCCGGCGGATCTCGACATTGATGACCGGGCGATCCGCATCGCCGCGTTACGCGAGCTGTATGAGGAATGCGGCGTGTTCCTCGGATCGCGTGGCCCGCTTCCACCGACGTCGGCCGACTTTCGGACGCTCGCGACGCAGGCGAGCGAACCACTGGCGCTGGACCGGCTGGTGCATTTCGCGCACTGGATTACGCCGGCGCACCGCCCGAAGCGGTTCGACACGCATTTCTTCCTCGCTCGCATGCCCGCGGGTCAGCAGCCACGCGCTGACGGCCAGGAAACGGTAGGGTTCGAATGGGCGGAACCCGCTGCGCTGCTCGAAAGTATCGCGTGCGGAGAACGCAGCCTTTTGTTCCCGACGCTGATGAACCTCAAACGGCTGGCGGAAAGCGACAGCGTAGAAGATGCCATCGCGCGGGCGCGCCTGCGGGCGCCGTTTACCGTGCAGCCGGTATTGACCCCGGTCGCGGACGGGATCGAAATTTCGATCCCCGCCGAGGCCGGATACGGTGAGACGCGATTCCGCGTGCCCGCCAGTACCGCCTGATACTCCATTCGATCATCGTCAGCCACCGTACGGTGGCCAGCGCAGCGGCAGAGATTCGACACCGTTGACCGCGCCCGAGGCCATCCGCGCCGGGCCGGCCATTTCAAATTCGGGAATACGGCGCAGCCATTCCTGGATAAACACCTCGATCTCGCGCCGCGCGAGCACCGCGCCCGGGCAGGTGTGCGGGCCGTTGCCGAAGGCGGCGTGCGGGATCGGGAACTTGCGCGTGAAATCGACCCTCAGGGGATCGGGTACGACCCGATCGTCGAGGCCTGCGAAAAGGTTTGGCGCCTGAACGATATCGCCCTCCAGCAGCAGCACGTCCTTGTACTGATAATCCGTCGTCACCACACGGCACGTATTGGCGACGCCGTGGCGACGGATCAGTTCCTCGACGGCGTGGCGGATAAATGCGGAGTCGTTGATCCGTTCGCTGAGCTGGCGGCAATGATCGGGATGCATGGCGAGGAAGCGAGCGACGAAGCCCAGCATCGAGGCGACCGTGTCGAGACCGCCGAACAGCAAAAGCAGACACACGCTCATCATGTCCTCGCGTGTGATCGGCGCGCCGTTGACCTCGGACTTGATGATCTGACCAAACAGGTCGTCGCCCGGATTGTCGATCCGTTCGTCGAGCTTCTCGTTCAGATAGACCGCCATCGCGCGATGGGCCTCCGCCCGCTCCTCCTGCGTTCCGCGCGTCGCCCGATCGGCGTAGGGCTGGATGCAATCACGGTCCGATACCGGCAGGTTGATGAGGCCGAGGAACACTACCACCGGCAGAACCTTGGCGAAGTCGGGGATGAAATCGCACTCGCCCTTGCCGATGAAGCCATCGATCAGGTCGATCGCTGTCTGACGTGCGACCCCCTCGAGCCGATCGACCTGCTTGGGGAGAAAGTGTGGCATGATGAGCCGGCGATACGGTCCGTTTTCAGGCGGATCGAGGTTGATCGGTTTCATGTTTGTCGCCGAATACGGCGCGGTGATGCTGCGCATGGAAAAATGCGCAGAATCGATCTGGACGGTCTTGATGTCTTCAAATCGGGTGAAGATCCAGTGACCGCCATTGTGCGGCGTCCAGACGATGTCCGGGCCGTCTTGCAACCGCTTCCATGCGAGGTGAACATCATCGTCGTCACTGATGAGGTTGTAGAAATCGAAATCTACGACACGGTCGTCTGGGACATTCTGTGGCTTGGCGACCTTGATACGATCGGTGACGTGGACTCGAGCCATTGGGATTCTCCGTGATTCCAGCGCCGCCGAAGGTGAGTGCCTCGGCCGTTCGTGGTTGCTCAGCGTGGGGCGAAGCAGACGTGGATGTGATCGGGCACGCGCATCATCGCGCCGTGCAATTGCGGCAGCGGCATGTCGGGATCGAGCCGCAAACCCTCGAGACGATCGAGGACGGCGTACAGCGCGCGCGTCATTTCCACCCTCGCCAGATGCTGGCCGACGCACATGTGCGGGCCGCGCGCGAAGGAGAAATGCGGCTTCTTGGGGCGGAAGATGTCGAACCTGTCCGGGTCGGGCCACGCCTTTGGGTCGCGGTTGGCGGCGGCGGCAAGCACGAACACCATCGATCCGGCCGGTATGCGCGTACCGCCAAGTTCGACGTCCTTCGTGGCGAGGCGGGTCTGCATGCCGACCGGCCCGTCCCAGCGGAGCGCTTCTTCGATCGCAGCGGCCATCAATGTGCGGTCGCGGCGGATCGCGTCCATTTGATCCGGGTTCTGGAGCAGCGCGGTCAGCAGCACGCTCGTCCCGCGATAGGTCGTGTCGCCGGCCGCGTTCATCAACTGGCGCAGGAACGAGATCAGGACATCTTCGGGCAGATACTCCCCATCGACTTCGGTCAGCGCAAGCTGGGTGATGAGATCGTCACCGGGAGCGGTGCGGCGCTGGGCCACGATCGCGCTGAAATATTCGCCGAGCTTTTCGCCCGCCTCGACCGCCTTGTCCATGTTGACGTAGTCGGTCTGGGCGATCGCCAACTTCTGGAAAAGGTCGATGTCGTTCCGGGGTAGGGCGAGTTGTTCGTAGATGACGTGGAACGGGTAGAGATGGGTGAATTGCGCGACGAGGTCGGCCCGCCCGGTCGGCTCGAATGCCGACATCAGCTTGTCGATGACGGGATCGACGATGGTGTCGCCCCATTTGGCGACATATTGCGGCAGAAAGATTTTCTGAAAGATGCGCCGCCAGCGGGTGTGGTTCGGCGCGTCCATGATTGTGATCGACTGACCGAACGCACGGCCGAGATTCTCGGCATAGGCCCTGTTGGAATAGGTCGCCGGATCGACGAGGACCGCGCCCACCTCGTCATAGCCGACGACGCAGAAGGACTTGCGCCCGCCGAACACCTTGTCCTGAAGGCCGACCGCCTCGCGGAAGCTGACCTCATGCACCGGCCCCGCGGCGCGCATTCTGGCAAAGAGAGGATAGGGATCGTCGTGCCGTCCAAACGACAGCGCATCGAGCTCCATCGGGTCGTAGGTCGGATCGTCGAAGTCGCGAATCCGCGGGAGTGGTGCCATCACGTCCTCTCCTACAGGACTTTACATGGCCTCACTCTATTCGGTCGGCCGGGCAATAGAAGTGACGCCAGGCGATATTCCATCCATGATGAGTCCTGCTCGATCAGGCGATCTCGAACACCGCCGCCGCGCCCATGCCACCACCGACGCACATGGTCGTGACCACACGCTTCGCCCCACGTCGTCTGCCCTCGATCAAGGCATGGCCAGCCAGCCGTGAACCGGACATGCCATACGGGTGGCCGATCGAAATCGCGCCGCCGTCCACATTGAACCGATCATGCGGCAAACCGAGCTTCTCGCGGCAATACAGCACCTGGCTGGCGAAAGCCTCGTTCAGTTCCCACAGGTCGATATCGTCGATCGTAAGACCCAGCCGACCGAGCAGCTTCGGCACCGCCAGCACCGGGCCTATCCCCATCTCGTCGGGCGCGCAGCCGATCGCCTCGAAGCCGCGATAAAGGCCCAGTATGGGAAGGCCGCGCCGGCTTGCCTCGTCGGCATCCATGACGACGCAGACGCTCGCGCCATCGGACAACTGGCTTGCGTTACCGGCGGTGACGAAGCCGTTTTCACGAATGGGCTTAAGCCGTGCAAGGTCGGCGATCGTCGTGCCGGGCCGATTTCCTTCGTCTTTTGACAGCGTGACCTCTTCCTGGCCCACGATCTGCCCAGTCTTGTCGACGACGTTCTTCGTAGTGGTGATCGGCACGATCTCGGCATCGAAGCGACCGGCCTCCTGCGCGGCGACGGTGCGGCGCTGGCTCTCGACGGCATATTCATCCTGCGCCTCGCGCGTGATGCCGTAGCGGCGTGCGACCACATCAGCGGTGTCAATCATGGGAAGATAGACGTCGGGCCGTTCGGCGGCGAGCCATTCGTCTTCGAAGCGGAAGACGTTGCGATGTGGCTCGACCAACGACACGGAGTCGAGGCCGCCGGCGATCATGATGCCGCCTTCTCCCGCGCGAATGCGCTGCGCGGCCATGGCGATCGTTTGGAGGCCGGACGAGCATTTGCGGTCGAGCGAGACGCCGGGCACGCTGTCCGGCAAGCCAGCCCGGATCGCCGCCTGACGCGCGACATTGTTACCGACGGCACCTTCGATGCGTGCCGCCCCCAGCAGCACGTCGCTGACCTCACCGGGGTCGAGCTTCGCGCGGGCGACGACGGCTGAGATGACATGGGCAGCGAGCGTCGCGCCGTGAACGTTATTCAGTGCCCCTCGGAATGCCTTGCCGATAGGGGTGCGGGCGGTGGCGACAATCGCGGCGTCTTTCATGGTCCATAAGTCCCGGTGCGAGGATATTGCCCGCGACTATGGTCGGCATGGCCCGCTTGCCAAGCCCGCCGGCCTGCCGTTGCGCCAGCCGATGAGAGAGTATCGCATCCATGATGGGGCACGCGACGTATTTGACGATGGATGTCACAAGGTAAAGGAGCCCTAAATCACCCAATACGAAAGCGACGGAGAGGGCAGGGCATGAGCGTGACTTTGCGGCCGGCCGAGGAGTGGCAGGCCCATCTGATGGGCGGGAAGCTGATGCTGCAACGCAGTCGCTCGACCGCGCAGTTCGTCTTCTATCCCCGTGTCCTTGCTCCCGGCACGGGCCTGCGCGACCTCGAGTGGGTCGAGGCATCCGGGCGCGGCACCATCCACGCGACCACGATCGTCCGCCGCAAACCGCCAGAGCCGAGCTATAGCGTCGTGCTCGTCGATCTCGACGAGGGCGTGCGGCTGATGAGCGAAGTGGTAGACCTTCCGCCCTGCGACATCGCGATCGGCATGACGGTGCGTGCGCGTATCGATCAGTCCGGGGCCGCCGCACGGCTCGTTTTCGTGGCGGAGGCCGACGATGGCCGATAGTTTCCCGCGCGGGCGCGCCGCGATCACCGGTGCTGCGACTTACGGCATCGGACGCTGCCCGGGGATATCCGCCGTGGACATGGCGGCGCGCGCCTCCATGATGGCGCTCGACGACGCCGGGCTGTCACTTGCCGATGTAGACGCGGTCTACACATCGGCGCCCTATGAATCGCTCGGCGGGATGGAATTGGCCGAATATCTCGGCATCCAGCCCCGCGTCACGGATTCGAACCGTACCGGCGGTTCGGCCTTCGAAGTCTATGCGCAGCAGGCGGCGCTCGCGCTCGACGCAGGTCTGATCGACTGCGCGCTGATCGCCTATGGCTCCAACCCGGCGAGCAATCCGCCCGGCGCCATCGGGATGTCGCGGCAAAGCATGTGGGAGGCGCCCTATCGTCCGATTGCGCCGGCATCGTCCTACGCGCTTGCCGCGAGCCGCCACATGCACCTCTATGGCACGACGCGGCGAGATCTGGCCGAGGTCGCAGTGGCCGCGCGCCGCTGGGCGCAACTCAATCCGGAGGCGGCGGTGCGCGATCCGCTGACGATCGACGACGTGCTCGGGGCGCGGATGCTGTCTGACCCGTTGAGCGTGCGCGATGCGTGCCTGTTCAACGATGGCGCCGCCGCTGTCGTGATGACGCGGGCTGATCGTGCGCGTGATTGCGCGAAGCCGCCGGTGTTCGTGCTGGGTGCGGCGAGTGTAGTGACGCATCGCGAGATCAGTTCGATGCCGGATCTGACCGTGACCGGTGCCGCGATCACCGGTCCACAGGCGTTCAAGCAAGCCGGCGTCAGCGTCGGCGATATCGACGTCGCGATGCTCTACGACGCTTTCACCATCACGCCGATCCTGTTTCTGGAAGATCTCGGCTTTTGCCCCAAGGGGGAAGGAGGGCACTTCGTCGCCGATGGCGCGATCGCACCCGGTGGTCGGTTGCCGGTCAATACCAATGGGGGGGGGCTCTCCTGCGTCCATCCCGGAATGTACGGTCTGTTCCTGTTGGTCGAGGCGACGCGTCAGCTTCGAGGCGAAGCGGGGGAGCGTCAGATCCCGGGCACCGAACTCGCGCTGGCGCACGGCAATGGCGGCGTTCTATCAAGCCAGGCGACGGTCGTCCTTGGAACTGCGGCGACGCTTTAGGATGCTTTGCGCGATCGCCACGGATCGCGGTTAAAGGCTGGAAAAGAGCGAGGCCCTGGCCCCTGATTGTCGCTG
>Ga0247742_10001603_pt1 | contig 15519 bp, 15 predicted proteins | sample UWRJL208509C2_FD_180944 | JGI IMG/M metagenome (GOLD analysis project Ga0247742, IMG submission 180944) | Plant litter microbial communities from Arlington Agricultural Research Station in Wisconsin, United States - UWRJ-L208-509C-2 | ecosystem: Environmental > Terrestrial > Plant litter >...
TAGTGACGATGCGCTCAAGGCTGCGTTCGAAGTTTTGATGTACGTGAATGTGGACGACATAGCTAGTGACCAGGACATGGAGACGATCACCCGCGACGTGGACAGTGCGATGGAAGTCCTGGTCTGGAACGCAGTCGCAAATTACGGGTTTGCCCCTCGGGTGGTATACGGCGCTATCTTTCAACCATCTCTGACGAATGAGGAACACGAGAAGGCGATAGCAGGCCTTTCGTATGAAGCACTTGAAAAGCTTATCCGGGATTTCCGTAGCGCTGGTGTACTATCTACCGATATCGGGCACCACCTTGTCTCTGTGTCACCCATCATGCGCTCCGAGGGGTACCCGCTTGATAGTTGGACAATCAACTTCAAATCAATTCGAATCGCAAAGAAGGTAGTGGTTGCGATGAAGCAGGAAGAAGACCAGTGCCTATGGCAGATGTATAGCCTCTTCCACAGCTCCCCAATGACCTCTAGTTTGGCTGGGTGTGTCTTCGAGGCGATCGCACATCGCATCCTTTGTAAAGATTTGCCCTCAGACGCAGAGGCCGCGAGTTCAGTCGGGGTGGCACTAGCCATGCACTTTGATGGGGGGCCTGGGGAAACCCCAACCTTCTCCACAGCCGTTCCTTCGTCTGCCTTTGGCACCTCCTTGGCACCTGCTCTACCACTTTTGGACAATGGTAGGAAAGACACGATAACTGACTTGGCTTGTAGCTTCGACAACTTCCAGGCTGACGGTGACACGTACTATATATTCAAAGCCACACACAATCTTCTCTTTGACTCGTTTACCATCACCTTCGACCCTTCTCGATCTACTGCACTCATCTCTGTGTTTCTGATGACTATTTCAAGGACACCTCGTGGCTCAACCAAGAGCTATGGTTTGATTCGTGCTATCATGGAGCGTGTCTCCAGACTCAATCCAAATTTCAAAATCAGTGTTGCGTACTGGCTCGTCTGCCCTGCGTCTACCCCATCTGAGGAATGGTCATGGACAATGCCCGACGGCTGGGATACAAACACCATAGTTAATGATCATCGTGGGGATGTATTCTGTTTACGCATTCCAGTTAGGTTCTAACCGCTCAGTGTCCTTTGACTTGTGCTCGTAGCAGCAGCGCAGATCATCCTTTGAAACAAATAAGATAAATATACGTCTATCCAAACTTCATCCGAACATATTTAGAAACACTCATAGAACGCACACCCACACTCGGTAAAAGTTCTGTGCGTCAATGATCACACATTCCTTTTAAATCTTTGTGGTTCCAAATGGCTGTAGTTCCACAGCTGAGCAGCCGTTGAGTCGTGTCGAGACACATGAAATTATTTATACTAACCAAGGAAGTCAAACCTTGTCTAATTCATACTGAAGAGACGATTGATCAAGGCCGTTCGCTCAAAAACGTGAGCAGGAAAGGGGCTCCAGAAGATTCACCTTTAGCAGAAAGAACGGTTCATGCTCTTCAAAAATCCGCTAAAGATAGGGAAATTCCGAGGACGAAGCAGGGGAGCTGAAGCACATCCAAGTTGTTCGAAATAACACTCACTGGCAAACATGGGAAATGGTTCATCTCAAAGAATGCTGACACGAGAAGAACACCACTATCGCGGCCCGCCTCCCGGCTTTTATGCTCTCAGCGGCCAGTGTCCACTGTCACGGGTCTTCGTCTATTACCATCACCTTGAACTGGACTGCCAAACATCACTCACTGCGGCTCGCACCCTTAAGCGCCCTCCAATCGCGATGAATTTAGCTGGTAGTAATCTGACTGCGGAAGAACTTGTGACTGCTCTTGTCTGGCGAATACAGCACGAGAGTTTTGGTTCATCACGAGTAGCAGGACCAGAAGCGAAGGAATGCATGTAAGTCTCTATATCCAGACCTTTTCATATCAATTGATTGATTTTGTGCCAATTCAGTGTTGAGAGAAGCATCGAGGTACGCGTATAGGATTTGGCGCCAAGCCTCACGCTGACGCGTCCCATAGGGTTGGCAAAAACATACAGTAGCCGTTGCAACTTTACTGCAACCTCTTTTCAGCCTCCTCAACGCATCTACACCTGTAAACCGTCTACCCGTCGAAATTTTGACGAAAATCTTTGGACACTGTCAACAATCTATCGTCTCGGCTGTCTGTTCCCCCATTGATGACTCACCGAACAGTGAAGTTGAAAATTGCTGTTCTTGGATGGTTGTTGTCCGAGTTTGCCAGAGCTGGCGTCAGATAGCTCTGGCAACACCTTCTCTATGGAGGTCTATCCATATTCCGCCGGACTTTCAGCATCCAGGCACAATGGCCCTCGCGTTTTTTGAACGATCACACCCACTTCCCATTGACCTTGACGATCGGTCTAAAGTGCAAGTGGAGGAGGAGGAAGAAAGCCCCAAACCGGTGCACGAGCACAAACGGATGGAGCAGTTCTACCAGACCTTGATGGAAAATGTGCAACGCGTTCGGTCTCTGCGTATGGAAGGGACAATCCAGGGAAATGCCGAGGTTTTTCTGGAAAAGGGACTTCCTAGCGTGACGAGTCTCGCTGTAGACTTGCATTGTAAACCATCCTTGTCCCTGCAGTTCCTCGCCTCCAACCTGCGTCGACTATCCTTGAAGAACCTGGTTGAATTGCCTTCGAACCAATTGACGGGACTCACACACCTATATCTTTCGAAGGGATGCAGGACCTTTACGCTCGACCTCAATGTGTTTCTCCAGCTTCTCGACGATTTATCGCGCACTCTGCAAGTTCTCTTCGTATCTCATATCCAACTTCCGATTTCTGAGCTATCGGAGTTTGCTGGCCGTGTTCTCGTCGCTCCGATCGTTATGGAAGTCCTTCGAGAAGTCGAAGTACTCCAAACTGATCGCTCATTGATAACGAGCACTTCATATAATCTGGGATTTCTCCACTGCCTTGCTCTCCCTAACATAACGAAAATCGTATGGAGCGCTGTGATCTCACAAAACTCAAAATGTATCTACCAGTACCCCTCCGCCCAATCTCTCCTTAACATCACAATGGCGCGAATACGGCGCAGCGGAGAAGTGGACGCGAAGATCATAATGGATCACGAAACCTTGATCGTACCAGATGACGCGTATTGGGACTTATACCGTCAGGCCTCCATTCCGGAGGGGGAACACGAACTTCCAGTTTTTGGCGCGCATCTACCAAACTTGCAAGTCTGCGAATATTCTACTCCTGTTCGGCCTCAACATCTTGACTTTCCATCAGTTTTATCCATACACACGGACATGGCGAGCGCTCCTTGGCTCATAATCGCTCTCGAGAATCCATCCTCGCTACGTCATGGCTATTCATTAAATCCCGAAGAGCAGATGATCTTGAAACCGTCATTTCTTGCAAATCTCTCTGAAGTTATCATTCACACTGATCATGTTGATATGCACGACGAGGAGCAGCAAAAGGAACTTTCTGCACCTCTTGTGGTACGGGAGATACCTCACTTACAACTCTCCGATGAATTGACAACGAAGAGGAATCGACCACAAAGGAATACAACATATATGTTGAAATTCACATCAGGCACCTTCAAGTTGCCAACTTCGTCATCGGCTAGACGAGCCCACAAACGATTTGTGGCTGCTCAACTGGCTGATTATGATTTCTATTCTGACTATGATTCTGATTCTGATTAAATGCGCAAATCAAGGACCTATTAGCTCTTGGGAGGAACAGGCATGCTGGGTGGGCTCCACTGCCAAGATCGTAGCATACGTATCGCCCATATGTATTTCTGGACATTCGCTTCTGCAAAATTCAAATTTCTTGATCACGAATCTGGCCATGATTCAACTAAGACGAACTGTAGGTTGAGATGAAACCGATGTTTCTTGCGAACATCTCGCGGAGACCTCAGTGTACAACGAAAAAGAGCGGATAGCTTCAAGTCGGGCGGATCGTCGAATTTGCGAGGATGCTTCATTCGGATTTTCTGTCGCGTGTGAGTGGGGGCCTGTGCTCGGCAAAAATTCTCCGAGTCTAATAAATTGAGTAAGAAATTTGTTAATACGGTAGAATCCATCCATATTTAAAGAGAAAGGTAGCTCAAAATGCAGTGTGAAAGACCGTGTGTGTAGTGGGAGAGTAGGGATGCAAACATGCCCCGACCAAATTTGGAGCGAACTCGTAGTAGCCACCTGTTCGCGATTTGCATAAGCCGCAGGGCGTCGGTTGCGCAACTCATTGGAAGATGACCTGATGTTAAAATTCACATCAGGCCCTTTGTTGACTCCGCGAACTCACAAACGACTCGATCAACCATGTAATCAACGGTTTTCTAATGATTATACAAATCTTTCAAATTAGATTGCATATACGGTCGTAGATATTCTCTACCATATGGTTCGCCATAATGGAGAATAAATGGGGGTTTGGTTTCGAGAGAGAAAAAACACGAGCATTAAGTACTCATTAGTATTGGCGCTTGGGGCAAAGGGGAAACATCGATTTCGTGCAAGCAGGCATGCTGGGCAGGGAACGTTCACCAGTGGCCCAAAGTGACAAATCGTGTGTCGAATCCGAGTTCGACCCAAGTATCGACGCCTTCCGTAGGAACGGCTTTCTTGCCAATTCCAACAAATCCGATGCGGCCCAAGACACTTGCAGCGCGGTTCTCCAAGCCAACGAAGATGACAATTTTTTCCTTCTTCTCATACGTGAGTAAACTGCAAGATGAGTTGATTAGCGCGAATAGCTAAAACTAAAATGTTAAAAACCTACTATCTACAGACACAGCGAAGAAGTCGTTCAGCACATCCACGACCACGAGCATTACGATCAGAGTACACCTAGAAAGGTATTCCATGAGCCAAATGTCTATGCAGGTGGAATTGCAAATTAAACTACCTTCGTGATCGTAGTCACCTTCTCACTAGCTCTGGTAAAGCAACGATAGTTACGATGCGCTCTGACCCTGGGACTCCACGTGTGGCAAGGGTATGCACCCAGACAGTGAGACAAGGCCGAGCTCGATCAGTTTATCGGCCTCATAGTAAGCTCCATCTCTATTCAACAAAAAGGTGGCTATAAAATTAGAGTTAAAGACGTGTAGTGGGAGAGTAGAAGCAAACACACTGAATCTGCAGCGAACTCGTAGCAAAGCCTAGCTACCTGTTCGCGGTCTGCACGAACCGCAGGGCGGAGGTTACACGTCTCATTGGGAGGTATGGGTGGGTCGTCCATCTTCAAGGTTTGGGCCGTAAGGAATCTGATCTTTTCCTCCTTGTATGGATCTCTCATCTCTGGGATCCTCGTGGCTTCCGTCCAGAGCGAGGCGAAAGTTCGTGACAACTTTTCCAAGGCAAAAACGGAATAGACGCCTTTTCTGTCCACCCTGTCGAGAAGTTCGCGGACAATGCAGTTCAGTCCCAGGAATAGTATGGCCCTCTCGCGTTCGATGTGCTGAGTAGGGATGGGAGTGAAGATGAAGATCGGATAACTCCCGGCCAGTCCGTCAGTGCAAGAGGCGATCAGTTGTACTTCAGGCTGTTGGCTGGAGGTGTAAATGATAATCCAGAGTTGGTTTGGAGTAACCGAACCCCCTTGTTCCATCGCCCAGCATTTTAATAGATGAGGGAGAATAGTGTTTGCGTCGACCTCTTTGGAGCGCAGAGCCGTCCACGCGAATTGAGGAAAATCACTAGCCCTCGAAACGACACAGGTGTGGAGTATGTCTGGTGTAGCCATTCAGAAATGGGGAGGAGATATGAAGTGCTCGCTGTTGCAGGGCTCTCTGAGTCATCAGTGAATCGTGGAAAGTTCGTTACATTACATGTAAATAGTGTTGCGTGACACTCATCCTCCTGCATGCAACCGGAAATTTGCTAAATGGCAAACGGCATAGGCGAGCTGCTTGATGAATTGGAACTAACACTATCGAGTGGGAGTTGTGAAGAGATGGTGGTGCAGCAATCCGTTGGGTGCGTCCTTGTATTCCAAGCCGTTCAAGCTTGAGCTCATTGCCGCACAACCAACAGGGAGTGGAGAGAGAATGACAAGGTAGGACTAATAGTCTCAAGAGATTCTAGCAGCTGACATATGCTGATATATATATATAGTGGCCAGAGAGGGTTACCCAGTCACTCAGGATCACTCAACTTCTCCGACAGCACCAAAATGCTACCTCTCTCGCCAATCGTCTGCCTCTTGAGGTACTACAAGATGTCTTCATACTTCTTAGAGGAGGAGAGGCAACCTTCAAGCTGCCACCCTCACAGGACGCACCGGTCTCACTTTTATGGATAGGTGTTAGCCATGTGTGCCAGTACTGGCGACGTGCAGCACTGAGCCACAAGCGACTGTGGTGTATCATCAGGCTGGGTGCGCGAACATGGCAAGCAGGAACCGTCTCTACGACATTTTTGAGACGCTCTTGCCCACTCCCGATTATTCTCTATCACAAAGTAGGCCCGCTTGTCGATACCGAAGCGATTCTCCTCCATGAATTCTACGCGGCGCTGGAGCGCAATCCAGAGCGCATCCACGGACTCTTTCTCTCTGGTACTTTTGATAAAAGAGCTCCCACAACGCTTCGACAACTCCTTTCAAGTGCCGTCGAGTTATCCCTATCTTTCGACCCGGAGGAACAACGGCATGTGAGACGCCTTCGTGTCAACTTTATTGACGAACTACTCGGGGAACCCCTCTTTATGCTTCGCAAGCTCTATCTGTCCAATTGCACATGGCCAATAAACCCATTCCCTTCTTTGACCCATCTTTACCTCACTCATGAGGATATGCTATTCAATATTGACGTCGATGCTTTCTACACCTTTCTTAATGGAGTCTCTCAGCATCTTCAAGTCCTGTATCTAAATGATGCGGCGGTATACGAGGATCATGACAGCCTTTACCTGCCGGCTCCTGCAGACAGAATTCAGATGCGTGCTCTGGAACACATCGAGATCATCCCACCCAGGGATAACGATGACCTCACCCCAGTGCTTTCGTTTCTTCACCGGTTGTCAATGTCACTTCGCGCCACAATTGTATGGCACGCCTCCGACATCATGCTATATCTTCCAAATGATATACCATGGTATACGGTTCCTCCACCCGAGCACTGCGATCGCGTCACCGAAGTCATCTGTACTTCCCTTCGAGAGGGATGCTTTGTGATTCAGGGTTGTACGCTCTATCTCTCCCCTGATATTCTTGGACGTATGTATGGCCTTCAGAAGATTGGGAGATTCTTCCCAAATGTCCGGTCCGTTACACTGCTCTTTCAACTGCAACCGTCCAGTATCACAAATCTCGCAGCCGTACTACCTGGATTCCCAGCTATTACATCTTTGCATATACAATGCCCTTCGAACTACGCTCGAGTCCGCATCATTCACTGGTTAGAATCGCGGCACATGTCGATAACAATATGTCCCAACCTCGTCGATCTCACTTTCCATGCCGAAAACGACTCAGGTGTCGGGACGCGAGGGGGGACATCATACGTTTTAGGGGACATGGGACTTCAATTTCCAGAGTTTCCGTCGGATAAGGCGCAGGTTTATGACAGTGTCGTGCGCTCACGACAGCAATTCGGGACGACCTACACTCTTCGCTATCCTACAGGTACCGATTTGGATGTCTCACTCGTTGAAGCATCGTTCTAGATTTGTATATTCTAACCTAAAATTTCCAGCCGTCGTACCTAGCTGAAATATCTCTTGGAGTCGTTGACCAGTGATTTCCGAACCAGCATAAGGCTAGATGAAGACCAATTGGGACTTTATATTACCACTCGCCACGCGTAATACTGTATAAACCGCGTGCGTGGAGGGTGAAGCGGTGACGCTTGAAGGCAGTTTCTATCCCTCGTGCCTGGCACATGTCCAGTTTACTGCCCATTCGTCGTCTAGTATAGGAGTACGATAGCCTCTCCATAATTATCTCAAGCGCAAGTACAACAGGTTAAACTGCCTGTTGGCTTATCAAACATAGCGCTCTCCGCTGATTTGACTATGAAGAAAGTCAGAAGCCGACCTGCACCTTGAAGCTTGAAGTTCCAGTCAGGTAGCGCGTGCCTGACCACCATCAACGCAAGCCAAGTTGAGCGCTCGTGAATCAAGAACGGTCAGAAGTGTATATCATAGATGAAAGCCACATGGACGACTACGCGAAATATTTTCGGTCAGCCATTGTCTCTGAACGCAGCCTGAACACGTTTCCCATTGTTCTCAAGAACCGCGCATTCACTATCGTTCAAGGCTTCCATTGTCAATCATTACATTGTCGGTACTACAATGGGTAGCTTTTATATTATAAACTTATTCTAACGTATATGTCTTCCCTCTAGTCGTTACTTCCCCGGTCATCTTTGCGCTTCGTTCTCGCCGCACCGTTAGTAACACTACTCCCGTTGCGCCGGCACCACTACACCACATCTACTACCCACATCACGACGAACACCACATTCTTTTGCAATGGATACATTCACTACTTTTGAGTCCCTACTACTCTCTATGGGTCAGACCAGCTCGGACGAGCAGGCCTCGAACACAATCATCCCATCAATATCCGCCGCATCCTTTGAATCCGAGCTGGAGTCCCTGATAAACGAAGAGGGTGGTAGAAACGGCGGACCGACGTGGTACTGCGTTATATCTTGAGGGTGCTCAATACTTGTTTTTTTTGGGTCATTTACCGCTATCGTGAGTCACATTTTCTGGTATAAGGCGCCGTAGTATTTGGATCTAACGTGTGCATATTAGATTACCAACCTTGACGGCTAGCCCGTCGAGAACCTCTTTCTTTCACTTACATCTATTACCTTTTTATACCATTTACGCCTTAGAGCGCACACACTTCTTTCCCGTCGTTCCCTCCCCTCTTTCAATTTACCCCCTTGACATGGGCTATCACGATCGTTATGTCTGTTTTGTAGCATCTACGTACCTGGATACCACATACTGTATTGCTAGCCAAAAATCTGACTTGAGATTATTTTCTGAATTTGACTATTCTTTTCAAACCCAATGTTGTTGCTGGACGCATTGTCCAAGGCGCGTTCATCACCATTGTTCATTGTGGCGCAGCCGATAGTTTGCCGAATGATGGCATCAAACCAGTTACTTCACCCTTGGAATGACTATAGAGAAAGGTCACCGAACGTGTCGTCCTCTTTACAATACGTTCTAGCTTAGAGAAATTATAAACGATTCTTTAACCCCAAGCCAGTAAATTATGAAAACTTGCACTCTGATGATTGATGGGTTCGCAGCACAATGAGCGGAGTTTGAATAGATATTGATGCCGGGCATTGTTCTATTTTTAGCGCGGCGTTCGGAATTCCAATCGTTCAGCCATGTTGAATGTTGCACGGCGTGTTTCACCATACAGACCATCAAAGCTGCTGTATGTCTAGTGGCGATCAACCCTATTCACCTAGCAGATAGTGCAGGCATTCAACGAGTTCAACCTTGATAGTTTAAGATCATCGAGAGGAGAATATGTCCAAGAGGGTGAGACAAAAAGAAAGAGAATGCAAGCATCCAAATGGGTCTAGGAATTGGGGGACACTTCCTGTAGTGCATCGTGTGGGCCAGGAAAAATGACTAGGACGATCCAATGATCCAGTTTAGTGGCATTTGTGGCACCCTTGATATAGGCGTATTTATAATCAGAGATATTCCTCACCATATTGAACACCCCAGCGCTACCCACTAGTTGCGACACTAAGTCTACTCCAACTTCACCATTAAATCCCTCGTCATGGACTCATTCTCGATCCTTGGCACGAGCTGCCTAGAAGAATCTCGACAACTCTCCGTCCTAAACACCACCGCTATTGCTTTTGATCTCTTCCAAAGCTCGACGCAATCTTTTCCGGCGAATGATTCGAGCTTCGCGGACGATGCCGAGCTCGACCCGCTTGCTGATTATGAGTCGCGAAATGGCGGTGGTACACCCACATGGTTCTGCGTAATCTCGTAAGAGAAAACGCCAAGGCTTAATTCTGGTACGCACAGATAAAATGCGAAAATTTTCGTGCGTGTTGCTCACGAGCTATGTGCAGACCCCTCTTATCATTACGTGCCTTCATGCCCATACTACGCATACGAAAATCGTTCACACGCTCCTTCACCAAACTCAAACGCGATCATGCACAATTTCTGTATCATGTCGATATGACCTCTGATGTAGTACGCTTCTACCTTCATCAAAGTTATCTTTATTCTTTTTCGTTCTTTTCTCTTGACTTTCTAGACGGTACTTATTCTACCTCCTTACAAAATGATTAAAATATAATTTACTAGAAAGAACCGCGCATAGCCTGGACCTAAGATGCAGACCGTCAATGATACCCGGCGCTTTGAAACCGTTGGTTGGGCGCTTCGACGTGTGAGCCGGCTTGTGTGACAGATGTGACATGTGAACAATGGTATGTCACAGCCACGTTTCTGGTCCTGGAAAGGCAATCCCTGAACTTCTTTCCATTGTGCCCTTTGTCCTCTGTCAGTGAAAGCGCACAATGAGGCCAATGAAGATGGCTCAAATATCGTCGGGACTTCTCCCAGTACCCTTTGAACCACTACTCTCTCCTCATCTTTCACCATGCACCCCGAGTTCGCTCCTGTTGCTTTCCTCTCAGCACTCTCTCTCATTTTGCCACTACCATGGCACTGGCGCGCTGGAAATGTTGCGACACTTTCGATAATCGCGTGGCTGTTTACAATGAACATGATCTTCGCAATTGACGCTGTCATTTGGGCTGGCAATGCCGACCTTGTTGCAACAATTTGGTGTGATATCAGTACGCGAACCTCATTCATAGTATTGAGGTCGGATATTTACTCTTCTAACAGCCACAAAGCTCATCATTGGAGCCAACATCGCCCTCCCAGCCGCTTGCCTTTGTATATGCATACATCTCGAACAAGTCTCTTCAGTCCGACTTGCTCGAACAGCCCTCGCGGACAAGCGAAAGAGACAGATCTTTGAGGCGTGCATGTGTTTCGGACTTCCTTTGATCTTCATGGGTCTTCGTGCGTCGCATTTTTTATATTCATTATGAACGATATCTGACATTCCCGTGTAGACTATGTCGTTCAGGGACACCGATATGATATTGTTGAGGACTTCGGTTGTCGCCCCACGACCTACTTCTCAATCCCTGGGATCTTCATCGTCTGGCTACCACCCATGGTCATGGCTGCGGGCGCCATCTTGTTTGCTGGTGCGTTTACAAACACTCTGAAACTTGGGTCTTCTCTCATTAAGATTCAGGTCTTGCCTTGAGGCACTTTATTGCTCGCCGCTTGACATTCGCTGCCCACCTCAGCTCGGGAAACTCAGCTCTAACGACCTCCCGCTACCTTCGCCTCATGTCCATGTCTGCTCTCCAGATGTTCTGGTCTATTGCCATCACGTCATACACTCTTTGGTACACCCGGAGTACCAGCCCCGTCCGTCCATGGACCACCTGGGCTGATGTCCACTCTGACTTCCTCCGCGTCGACCAATATTTTAGCGCGTTTATGCCTCCCTTTATCCTCAGCACATTGAATGTCATGTGGTGGTTCATTCCCGCCTCGACTTGGATCTTCGTCGCATTCTTCTCCTTTGGAAAGGAAGCCACGGACGAGTACAAGAAGTGCTTCTCCTGGTTGAAGACCAACGTCCTTCGTCGCCCCGACCTGTCGAAAGCCAAGAGTTCGTTCAAGTCACTCACCCTCACATCTAATAAGTGCGTTTTATACCTTTATATGCATGGTCTACTTTACCAAACCTTTGTCCAGGAAAGGACATGTCCTCCCAATCTCTGCTCCAACCCTCATCTCCTCATCACACGGAGGCACTTCCATCACGATGTTCACCCTCGCATCCAACGCGCCCCCAAGTCCTACCTCGACGTCTATCAGCAAATTCGATTCCTCAGAATATGGCACACCCACTGAAGGAGCTTACTACCTCTCCGGCTCGTCATTCATGAACGCATACAAAGCCAAAGCTATTGGCTCATACAGCGACCTTACCTCACCAACAACACCTTCAACTGCCGTACCCCCTTACTCAGCAGTCATCCACATCAAAGCTGAAGTACCATCGACACCTGAGCCACTTACACCCCCCATCTCGCATCCGAGAGTACGGGGACATCTACCAGGGAGCAGAGTGATGCCCCCAGTACCTGTCTCGCCTCGACCCTTTACTTATCCGTCCAACGATTCATCCCATGAAAATTTTACCTTGGAAGCGGCCAGGAAATCATGAACAACGCCCCCTCGCCCATTTTGGCCGCCTCCATTTCCCTCCCGTCCAAGAACTTTAACCACTGCTCCACCTTATATCACGAAGCTTGACGCTCACGACCCACTCATTTTCGTTTCACTCTTGTGTTTTCTTCTGCTTTATCACCTCACACTCTTTGCTTTATCATTCAATCTCACCCATGGCCCCGATGCACTGTATTCTGAAACCAACCATATATCTTAGAACTGTACCGATACTCCCATACCCATACCCATACTAAGCTTCTATAACAATGCCATGTATTTGTGCTTACTCTCCTTCAGGCATCACCTCCTAGAGGGATCGGGCACTGGTTTATTTACTCCTTAGCCAAATACACCCTTGTTGAGCATGCTCTGGGAGTCTTAGATTTCCATCATAATCATAATACGTTATATTATGGTATCCGAACTGACTCTTAAGTCAGAGGTGCAGGAATGGCAGGAAATCTCGCTGCTTCTCACGCCATGGCCTCGGCGAAGATACTTGAAGCGCCCATGTTGAATGATGTTCACCGCGACCGTCATTGTCTTCCTTGAATAGAAGACTAAAGATTTTAGTATTAAAAGTTGCAAACACATTGCCCTTGTTGACAGAGGTGAGAAGCCAGTTACGAGTGAGGCTAATCAAGCGGAGGATAATGGCTGAGATGTCGGCCAGTGTTACGGCCATTTTCTATGAGCGGGAGTCAACCTTAAACATGTATTCCATAGTCTGTCATCAGTTGAGGTGTTGGAGACCACGTAAATTGGCCGTTCAGAAATAATCGATTTTCTTACTATTTAATAGCATTTTAAACAGTAGTTTACTATTTAGACCCTTGGGTAAACTAAATGTAAACAGTAACCAGTATTACTGTTTTAAAACAGTAGTTTAAACTAAATAGTTGGAGCCCTACTGGGAGAGCTAGGTAGCCTCATAGAACGCGTTTTCTCTCTGACTGAAGAGATATTTGGCCCTACAGAGGACATGCACTGTGAATCTAGGCCGGCTACTAAACGAAGAGGACCTCGATGAACGTGCTCAGCAATCCCTTTCAAAAATCCGGGGGTTCATGTGATCTGAAGACTGAGACCGGAAAAGGGACTCTTGGAGCACTCCAGTCCTCAGATACGTAACAAATGCGGATTTGATGAATGCTAGAGTTGTACCCGTGCTCTGCACGGTGCTGGGGTCAGCGCCAACCATTCGAAGATTCGGCCGGGCAAAGGGGGAAATGGATGCTGAATATAGAAGACGAAAGGCAGTCTGGTTCACAAGACTGGGCCTGGTCGTAAAAGACTCGGGTCAAGGACAGAAAAACATTTATTTCTCAACGTCTGCGGCCTTGAAATATTCATTCACACTACAAACTCATTACAAATAAATAAATGTTCGCGATCAAGGCAAGTCAACTTGAAGTAGCTTCTCTTCAAAGCGATACAACCTTTCCCAGTTCTCCACTCTTTTCTATAGCATCCAAGATGGCTTGGTTCTTCACAGCATCCTCGATTGAAGCATACTCACCAGTCCTACCCTCCGCAAATGCCTTCCAGGCAGATGAAACAGAGTAGAAAGCACCATTGTTCGGTCCTAATCCTGGACCAAGATCGACCTTGTCACCGTTCAAATATACGTCCGGCTCCTCGAGACTGATGAAGCTTCCATGGTCTCGGGATCCCTCGATCCTGATTGTTCCATCCTCACCGTCAATCTCCCATATAAACTGGCTGCGACCAGGGGTAAGCGCGTAACCGCCGCGGTAAAAAATATTATAAACCACGCCTGACTTCAGCAGTCCGGCCACGCTGAAGTGATCGGGGACCTCTGAAGGATAGGTCTTCCCATTTGGTTGCTTGTCCTTGTCAAGGAGATTGATGACGGGGTAAACGGTCGCATTGGACGATTGGATAGTGGCGAATTCTCCTAATAAGGACGTGAAAGTATCGGCGACATGACCGAAGCCAATGGAGAGCATGGTAACCCCTTCATAGAGGTTATAGGTATGCTTCAAAGTGTTGAATAGCATTGGCACTTACCAACAGATTTCTTGTAATATTCGAGATGCTCCTGGGCGTCAGGAACCCATACCTTGATGCCACCATCGGCGAGAGCGTTCTAAAATGAGAGACCAAATTTCTTCATTTAGGGAGAACAGAAGAAAAGTATGGTTCTTGAACGCACAATACTTGTAGACCTAACAGTGCCGATCTTCCCGGAAGCCAAAATTTCTTTAACCTGGGAAGAACAATTAGTGAATACAATTTAATATACCATGAATTGTGAACACACCTTGGTGGCGAATCTAGAATGACGCCCTTGCAGTCCGACAATGGACTTCACCCCCTTCTCTCGAGCCGCTTGAGCAATTTCGAGCGTAGTCTCGATGCGGCCACCAGCAGGCCATTCGATAAAGAAGTCCTTGCCTGCATTTATAGCAGCCAGTACAGCAGCCTTGTGGTCTTTCGCTGTAATTGACACGACAATCAAGTCAATGTCGGGATCAGCGACGATGCTGGAGATCTCGTGGTACGCCTTGACAGGATGTCCAACTTCCTTGGCTTGCTTCTCTGCGGAGGCCGACGCAGATGCCTCAGAGCGCGTGCACACCGCGACAAGATCGTATAGATGACGCATCGAAGGTTGCGTGAGGGATGGACCAAGCATGTTGACGGCCCATCCAGACGACGAAAGGCCAATGAAGCCGACTCTAATAGGTTTGGTGGACATTGTATGTTGGTGAAGTATTGCAGTAATTCATATCCCACATCTTTTCATTCGCCTTTTATACAGAGTGGGACCGATAAAAAATATTCAAAAGTGCTGAGTATTCAAGGTGGTCAACCGACGCATGTGTAATCCGCAATTGACCGACTCGGAGAATGGGCCTTTCTGCTCAGCTTCATCTTAATAAGGCAAAGCGAGACTTGCTCAGATCTTTCTTGGCGTAAGTATAGATAAGGACAGATGAACACCAACCAACAGTCGCTGTTACTACCACTTAGGTCGGAGCGAGAACCCACTGGGCAGACAAACTTATCAACTGGAATGCTACCACCCATCTTGTGAGCCTCTAAGAAATGCGGACATGGACTCCAGGGTAATGGTTCGACAGACAACTCGGTCTCACATTTGCAATCCACTTTGAAAACGCAATATTCGTAACAGACATTGGTGTGCATGGTGCATACTAATAGACGCTTGGTAATGCAAGACCTTACAAAGTTGCTCTACAATAAACAGCATAGTGGGTGACATCACATGATACATCCGACTCGGAGT
>Ga0247742_10001604_pt1 | contig 15517 bp, 19 predicted proteins | sample UWRJL208509C2_FD_180944 | JGI IMG/M metagenome (GOLD analysis project Ga0247742, IMG submission 180944) | Plant litter microbial communities from Arlington Agricultural Research Station in Wisconsin, United States - UWRJ-L208-509C-2 | ecosystem: Environmental > Terrestrial > Plant litter >...
CACGTGCTCATCCAATTTCAATCAACAAACAACTTTCGCAGGCTGTGCAGCTCGCACTGCGGCACCGGTCCGCGCGCTTTTTGGGCAGATGGTAGTATAGACGTCTGGTAAACCGCTGAAAAATATCTTCTGAGATGCACGGGACGGAGAAGGTGTAGAGCGTCGCTCAACAATCTTTGTTGATTTTTGAGACGCGTGAAACGCGTAAACAGAGATGAGGGTCACATGACACAAAATTTCGGTCAGCTACCTGCAGCCAATCAGGTTCCTCGGGATTTTGGGCTGTCCCGTTCTTGCTACCTACCATGTCCATCTCACCCACTCTCAAGGCTGCCAGTCGGTCTGCGTACAGGGATGTGCTGCGAGCTGCCTCTACCACATTTGCTGGTATGTTTTCTGCCGTTTGGAGTTGATTTGAGCTCAGTATTTCGTCCAGGTGACAGGCCGGTTCTGCAGGGTATTTTCGGGCACACTCTGAACCCTTGATAGCTCAATTTACACTTCATTACAGCCTTTCGTACCAAGATTCGGTCAGACATCTCACAGCAGAGTGCTGTCGATACCGAATCATACGAAAAACAGACCCAGTTCATTCGGGACATTGCGGGTATACTGAGAAGGAACGTGGTCCAAGGCACCAAACTTCGTGAGCAGGAGGACGGAGAGGCAATCTACCGTGAGTATTAACCTCGTGTTTTTCTCAAAGCATGCTCACCTCGTTTTAGGGATACGACTGACGAAGGATACCGAGCTTGGCGACAATGATTCGATAAAGAGTCCTCCCATGGAGTCAAGCCGGAGTTCGCGCCGGCGGGAGAAGGGCCAGCCTCACAAGTGAGTAGAACCTAGGTCTTGCCCTAATTATGTGAGGAACGTTGACAAGTTCACTTTCAGATGCTGCTCTAGCTGAAGAGGATTGGTCTTCGTCGTTCTCGTCAACCCCCGCTCCTCCTCGATATTTTTCTGCTCTCAAGAAAGCCCACAAGGACCGTGTAGTACCCGAACTCCGTGAAGACGATTTAGAGGAAAGCTTCGTTCGCGGTACGATCCACTTCATTAAATAAAATTGTTACCCTTCTGACTCAATTCCGAATTCTCCAGGTAGTGGGCCGGTATGTTCCTGCGTAGACCTTAGACGCACTCCGAGTAACCTTTGTACTAGGGTGGTCAATCTGTCAATAAAACTGAAAATAATGTTCAACTTTTGCACAAGCCAACCGGTCTCCGTGTATCTTGCCAAGATACGCGATCCCTTTCGCAGAATAGAAAGATAGCAAGAAAATGGCTACTTGAGAAGGCTCGTCTCCTCTTACCTTTCGATATCTACAGGCAAGTTGATTTCGTCCAGTTGGACAAGGTCGTGAATCCAGGTTTGTCGAAAGAACAGATGAAGGCGGCAAAACAACGAGAGCGTGAAAGACAACGGAGGAAGAAAGCCAAAAAGAAGGCAAAGAGGCAGGAGGACGATTCTTAGTAGCTAGTCTAGAGTCTCGGTCACGGCATATCCCGAATACAGGAATAAAGCCATCTCTATGTCTGTAACTACTTCACCTTTCTCTCTCACATCCTAGCCAGTGCCTGCTTCCCTCCTCACCAAGGACCTAACATAATGGCCAGTATCAATTCGAACGGCTTGCACTCTCTAGCCACTTTAATCAAACGGTATGCTCCAGTCCACCAGCACCCTGCGTATCTGATCCATCGTGTATCGCAACACCAGCCTCGAGGCAGCCGCTTCCCGTTTTGAGGACATTGCTGTCGTTCTCGAACCTGGGCAGGGGTCGTCGAGCGGTCGCAATCGTGGTGAATCCACCTCCCGCCAACCCCAGGTTGCTTCGATACCGACAACAGTAGCACCTCCTGCACCGAAAGCGGCTGCGGGTCCGCCAGCTGCACCTACTGAAACACCAAGGAGTGCCATCGTATTTAAAGAACAGGTCATAGATGCGAAATTGGCACCGTTCGTTGAGTTCACGAAGGGCTTTGCAGGTCCGAATGTTGTTGAGATCGTGTGTACCCTTTGAACCGCAGCCTGCGCAGTGGAATTGACATATCCCCTCCAGGTTGGCTTGGTGCAGAAGCAATACGATATTCTTTACGACTTCCTGAAGCTTTCAGGTGCATGCCAAAAGCCAGATCAGAAAAGCTTGGAGTCGGTGCTTGCTCCCTTCCCCCAGTCCATCGAAGCCGTTTCTCGCGCCAAGGAGGCAAACAGACGCGACCGCGATTGGTTCTCTCATCTCACATTTGTGGGTGAAGGCGCGCCTGTTATCGGATGGGTTGTCAGCGTACGTTTCTACGATGTTCTGTGACGCGGGATAAGGAAATAACACCGTTTTCATAGCCTAAACCTGTTCAAACCATTACGGAGATCAAGGATTCAGCAGTCTATTATGGCAACAAGCTGAAGAAGGAGTACAAGGAGAAGTAGGTTGTCGCGATCTCCAAACTTCTTGACACTGAGGCCACCTGTAGGGACGCAAAACATGTCGAATGGGTTAACATGTATGTCGCAGCTCTCGATGCAATGCAGGCCTACGTGAAGGAGTATCATACTGCTGGGTTAGTTTGGAATCCCAAGGTGCGTCCTAATCCATGTCACCCACCAACCCCACTCATTCAAATCATCTAGGGTATCACAGTAGATCAGTTCAAGTCAACACTGGCAGCGGGAGGTGGTGCTCCTCCGCCTCCTCCGCCTCCTCCTCCGCCACCGCCTGCTGCAGCCCCAGCGGCTAGCTCGCCTACCCCCGCAGGTGGCGCCGCCGCCGTGTTTGCAGAACTGAATCGTGGCGAGGAAGTCACGAAGGGGCTGCGTAAAGTCGACAAGAGCGAGATGACACACAAGAATCCTGCACTGAGAGCTAGCAGCGTTGTACCTGCTGCCACGCCAAGTCCTCCTGGTGAGTACCTCCTCTTTCTTTTGAATATCGTCTTCGATGTCGTTAACGTACAGCACGAACAGTGGGCAAGAAACCTATTAAACCTTCGAAACCTCAGGCTCTTGCTGGCAAGAAGCCATCCAAATTTGTATTGGATGGTAACAAATGGATTATTGTAAGATTACTGTGCCCCTCTACTAGACGAAGTTCCTAACGGTTGTCCTAGGAATACTACGAGAATGAGACTTTGAACGTGGATAACGTCGAGATCAGCCAGTCTGTCAACATCTTTGGCTGCAAGGGTACAACAGTGTTGATCAACGGGAAAGTCAATGCTGTAAATCTACGTGGGTCATTCGATCTATTTATTTGTCGTTATACTAACATTTTTCATTCAGTCAATAGCACCAAGACGTCAGTCCTCGTTCAGTCCGTCGTTTCGTCTGTCTCCGTGACAGCCTCACCCTCGTTCCAACTCCAAATTACCGGTTTAGCACCTATGATCCAACTGGATTCCACTGACTCCGGTCAGATCTATCTGTCCAAGGACAGCCTGTCGACCGAGATCACTACAGCGAAATGTAGCGCTATCAATATCAGTCTCCCAGTGGTCGGAGAGGAGGACGGTGTGTTTGAAGAGCAGGCGGTTCCTGAGATGTTCAAGACTGTGGTCCAGGGTGGGAAACTAGTAACAACTGTGGTCGAGCATACTGGTTGAACGACGGAACTCTCGAGCTTGCGGCTGTAAAGTGTTAAGAGATGAAACCGCCCTTGAGGGTCACAGATTTGATTTTTTGGATTTCTAAACCTACTACAACCGTCTATAATTAAATCCACTGCTATTCACCCGTTCTCACGCTTCCTTTTGCAAACACCACGATGGCCAACCCTCCTCTGAACGATTTCAAGATCTGCCTACATACCTGCAACCACAAGAAATCCTCAAAAAAACCATCATCCATGATCGGTGTCGAAATTTACACTGTGTATGTGATATGGGTTACCGACTAAATCCTGTCTGACAATATTGCACTTCAGTGATTCCAACGGCAAACCAACTCACTTGAAGAACCATACATGTTCACCAGAGTCACCATGTGTAGAGGTGGACGAGCGCACATTAGATAATTCCGACTGGGTGAAGTTTGGAAGGTCCATCTATCTAGGTCGGAATGGTCAACGTAAAAAAGACGTCCTTCAAAGGTACAAGGATGCATGGGGAGCTGAGTACCAAGACCAGGAAGCGTTGGATGAAACTGGCAATCCCAGGGACGTCCTTCACAACCCGGACTACAAGTGTCGCCAACCTGTACCGTGGTGGACAAAATCCCACCAAGCAAACCCAACTCCCTCACAACATCTGTTTACTCCCAGCGGTATGCAAGATCCCGAACTAGAGATCGTCTTCGGCAAGTTTCCAACTATCAAAGGAGGTTTAAATCCGGGATTTATGGAGGACCTTAACAGTCACGAGAAACTCTGCGCCTTTTTCATACTGATTCCTCAGTACATTATCACTAATCCCGACGACCCCATTGATTGCAATGTCTCTAGGGTTGAAGTAGACCCAGCAGATGTTGCTGCAATCAACAGCGCAATGGCTGGTTGCATGATCCCTGTTGATCCCAGTGCAGATGCTTCCACAAAACAGGAATACTACCACACGAGCTGGGTAGTCTAGCTTCCTCACTCCTTTGGGTCATCTTGCTGACGAACGTTCCATAGCTTTCGCTTGCGACAGAGATGGAGGAGAAGGAAGATTGATGGGAGGTGAAGTACTTGTCCTGGGATGATTTCAGAGACGCCACGGTGCTCCGAAAAGGATCCTATTGGGATCGTCTTAAGCAGGCGGACCTCATCATTGGAGGCATCAACTTCACAAGCAATTATATGTGGGTGCCTTTTCCTCGCAATGGCTACACTCCCTCAGATTTGATAAACAGGGAATCTGCGCAGTCGATATACGGGCTAACCTTGGAAACCTTGAAGATACATTGGGATGCACTAGGAATCCTAGCTGAGCACACATTCATGTGGCCAGATCCTCGCGATCTTATGTATGGTGGTTCCAAGTTGCACCTTTCCCAGAACATCAACAAGTGTTCCGAGGCTTTGGGTGTCCCATTCCCAGTTATTGCCACTGTTTCCGACCCACTCAAAGTTCTTCAAGATATTCAGGGTGGGGCCGTTGATGCCATATTGAAGAGGGAGTACAGCAACGCCAGTCTCCATGTGTTCACCAAGTACACCCCAGATGCAACTGAAAGGCTTATGAAAGCCCTGGCGGACGAGAAACAGGCTTACAGTCCGATTCATGAAGGTCCATTCCCGCGCCCAATGTGGATCGTTCAATCATTTTCCTCACCACTCCAACACCTTGGGGAGATACGCGCATTTGTCGTCAATGGGAGTATCATAAACATTTTGACAACCACTCAAGCTACATCCCTCCGCCCTCTCCCGATCAATTCGTCAGTATGGTCCATATTTCCAACCTTCCACAATTAATCACAGTTTTAGATTAGAAAACCAGAGTAAAAGCGACACGGCCTGGCTTGCGGACCCTGAAATGGGTCCTTTTGAGCAACATCGTCACAGGCCCGAGGACATATTCGAAATTTACCTCCTGAAGATGTTGTCTAAGTTGATCATAGAAGAAGAGCGCACCAACAAGTTTCGTTCGGGTTTGCGCATCTTCAACCGCTTCGATGTCTCGGTCTTCAAGGTTCGTGACACAGGCAAAGTTGTCTACATGATGAACGAAATAACTCGATCCCATTTCACTGGCCTCTTCCAAGCATGGGACAGTCAAGGATACATGGATGTCATGTTTCAGGAACTTGAACGGATTCTTCATCTCCGTGCTTCGCAGTTCAAGAAAGACCGAGGCTCCAGGATCCAGACCTAGTGATAATTGACTCTGCTCTAGTCTGCTCAGATCGGCGAATATCTGCCAAAGTCGGAAGCGCCGAAAAGTGTAAACTCTGTGGCATCGCTTTCTGGTAGGACCCGCCCAAAACGGACGTGATTTTGGCGTCAATTCCAGACTATGTGCTGTATTTTGACCCCTTCGGTGATTTACTGGTATTTTCGATTGTTGTCTGAATGTTCAAAACAGCTTGTACCATTATATGGAATACACGACTTCTACTGTTTTCCGACGCGATCCCGTGCCCTAACAGACTACTTACAGTACGTTCACCCATTGAGAGAGGGTGTCAGAAGGGTTAGAAAAAGAAATAAAATGCACATACCTGCTTACAAACAGGTCGTGTTCTGTGAGGCAGCTAGATGCGCATATTAGTCTGAGATTGTGAGCATACTGGGACATGGAGAATTTTCAGATCCTTGCAGAGACGGGAGGGCACGAAATCGGAAAAGTGTCGCTGTCGCGTGAAGTCACGACACGTGATCGTTGGCGTTTTGAAATCGCGCCCAAGTTGAAAGTCATCGCCAGCTTTGTACCTGCTCTTTCTCTACACATACAACACTTCTCCACCATGATTGATGTGCAGGATGCTACGTAAGTTAATTCTCGATAGGTAAGTTGCTTTCTCATTGAACTTTTTGGCAGGAAGGTTATTCGGGATATGTTGCCCATCATGGATCCTGACGAAGATTATATGACAATTGTTGCTGCTGAGGAGAGGATAGGCACATCAGAGGCTGCACGGAAGAAGGAACTTGAGGAGGCGCACGCCAATCTAAAAGGTGCGTATATGTAAACTTGTCTCTCAAAGCCTCACTATGAATTGACATCCTTGGTTCAGCTTTGTCACGCGTTCTGGAGGCGGCTCGAGTGTCATCCACACGACCAGCGTCCGTTCCGTCAGAACAGGCGCATGCCGGGACACTGAACGATTTGGATAGCGGTCGACTGTCGCTTGCGAAATCTATCAGCGATACTGAAACAATGGTGGTGAACAAAGAAGCAGAACTGGCAGCTTTGAAGGATGAAGCACGAAGACTGGAACTGTATGATCCAGCGAATGAGCATGAAAAGGAGCTAGATGGTAGCGCGTACGTTTCTGGACATTCTATCTTCAATTTCCCTGATCTTTATGCCCGATTTTCAGACTACGACTCGCGTTTTACAAAGGACTCGGTTTTGACCCCATCGTTGATAAAAATGGGAACATCAAGAAAATGCTCGTTCGTACGTCTGAAGATCTTGTTCCAATGTTTCACAGACAAGGTGCTAATGTCGAGTCGCAGGGTCACAATCGGGGGATATCCATACTGTGGACCTCACCACCAGCATGAGCGATCTTGAACAAACGCAGCTGCTCTGGAAGCTGGTGAATTCATGACTTTCGAACCCCTCAGCTACCTCCCTCTTGTCTCGCGGCCGAAGACTGTTGTATCATCCAGATTCAAATGTATCATATTCACATTGTACCGTCCGAAAACAACCACGACTTTTCTAACTTGCAGACCACTCCACGTATGTTTGATACTAACCTTATCATGGCTCACTTCTGGTAGATTTTGACCAGAACTTGCCGTCCTATCACGGTAAACTACAAGCCGGAAGAACTAGGTGGCGGTTCGGTAGAGGAGGCGACTTTATGAGGTAGATTACCTACTCATCTGAGCACCTCAGCTGCTCTAGTGCCAAGTCCGTGGTATGCCGTACCTCCTTGGCATGCTTCTCCAGAACACTCAACTGGTCAACGTTGGAGAACGATGGCGTTCGCGAAGACGCGTATCCATGCGCATAGCTATAACACGTTCCACTCGACTCTGTAATCCCCGAGCTCCATATGGGAACGCCTGCCATTGACGCAACAGCGATCCTACTGATCACTTCTTTTCGAGGACAAAAAGACTTGCCAACTCTACCGGGTGGCACGAGAACCACCCAGGGCCTTCTTCATATCGTCTTCATGTTGCACATGGGTCGTGAAGCAGAGATGCATTTGGTTTCCAGTGATCTTACGTAGTCCGGTGACAACCTGTGGCTATAATGGGTTTTGAGTATGTCTTAATCGATCGTCTGTCAGTGCGTACCAGCGCGTACCTGACTCTACATCCTTGTTCTAGGAAACCAGCAGGCTCGGTCATACGGAGGCAACGTGCTCTTCGACCGCACGACACTCTTCCTGTAATGGGGAGTATGGAGACCCTTCTTGAATTCTGGCGACGTTCGGTTTTTTCTTTCAGCCTCGTGCACTATCCGGAGAAGAAGCATTGGGTATAAAAAGCGGAGGCTTGAGAATGGTCTCCCTAAGGACTTCCCCTCAGTCCCGCCTCCTCACAGCCGTCGCTCCTTCTCCCACTGATCTCTGTTACGATGCGCTTCTCGTTTACTACAGCGATCATTATCTTCTCGATCGGTGCCTATGCCGCGCCTGTCAATGAGACTGTTGTCGAAAAGAGTATGGAGGCTCTGGACGAACGTGCCGAAATCGTTGACTTCTACAACCCCACACTCAGTGGTGGTTCTTTCCTTGACCTGTCTGCTGGCCTTGGCGAACCTTTGAACGTAATTATTTTTCTGATCTGCTGAAGAACATAGCTAAACCTCTTGATGCATATAGGTCATCATCTCTGGTAAAAGCTCACCAGAGGTCCTCACCAAGGATGGGTTTCTCAACTATGTTCGTGCTGTCGGGTTTTCGATGGAATGCTTTGGACAACATGCTGGCGGCAAACAGCAGGCAAATCTCGGAGACGGACATGGCTGGGTTGATCAGAGGGTTGGATGTTCCCACTCTTCCATCTCCTTCGCACAGCATTGACCCCCCCTACAGGAAGTCCTCAGGGAGCACTTCGGTCTTCCTGTGCTAGGAACTTGCTTGGAGAGTCTGATTGGCGGTAACCATCTGAGGACTTGGCGGCAAGATGGACCTGATAAAAATAGTGGTGCTCTCTTCCTTGCGTGAGTGGAAATATCTTTCAAAGTGGGCCACGACTGACCTTTAGGTCTTCAGCGTATCTCATGAGAAAGATCTATCGGAAAAACACGATATTATCCCCGATGGCTACAACATTGGCCGGTGAGCAGCTTTCGACTGTGGAGTGTTTGGAGCAGGAGCGCTGACGGAATACCAGGGACGAATTTGTTAAAGGAGCCAAGGGCAAGAAGAATTTTCTCCTGAAGACCTATACAACGACTGTCTCTGACCTCACTGGCTTGCTCAATCCTGGATCTGAAGGTGTTAACCACGGTATGAATATTAGTTTGGCTGTCTGCTGGTTCCACGGTCTAAAACTCAAGCAGGTATCTCTCAAGACGGTGTCATCAAGCTCCTGACAGTGAAAGTCGGCTCAATATTCGACTAGGGACCGGAGACTCTTGACTTGGGCAAGAAATGTAAATCTTGATGTAATTTATCTGATTTTTTATTTGTGTGTTAATATACCCGGGTCGCTCGAAATTTCTCGAGTGAAACTGAACAAAAATAGACCTGTGCTTTGCACTTAAGAAAGTAAATTTGCTTGCCTATAGAGTTACAAAAGGTATGTAGACATGTAGTCCTGGATTAAATGTAGTCCGTAACTATGCATCGCCTGTCAGTGTCGTAAAATCAAGATAATCCACCTGGCATCCAAAATCGGAATCCTCAAATATCCTACAGAGTCTCCACCAGAAAGGCTGATAATTGAAAGTCGATTCCGCGGCTGTTCATAAATTCCAAAGTCTTGAGCATTTGTGTTTGCTGGATCTCTTCGATCTGTTCCATTGTAAGCCTTCCCCGTTTGGATGCCTCCACACGCACATTCAGCGTGATTTTTCGGAGGGATGGAAACATCGGTTCTTCTGGAATGAAATTCAGGTCTGTGGGACCCGAGTCGAAGATTGGTATCGAAGCGTCCTTGGCAATGTGCAACTCGATGTCTAGGCGTTCCAGCACGTTCTCCTGAGGCCAGTCGCAAAGCTCGTTGAAGACCCAGGAGAGCGGGTCTTCTCTAAGTTCCGAGTTTATACGAAGAATTGCCTTGAAAGTTGTGGCTGCTCTTAGCCCCTCTTTTATCAAGAGGACTCCTTCAAACGGCGGAAAGTGAGGACGCAGAATTGCTGTAGAATATGTTTAACATAGGCATTATTATATATATCAAAGACCCGACTTGAACTCACCTTCAACAGTCAATGAACCCAAGTTTTGCATGCGTTGAAGAACGGGTATATGAGGTGCCATATCTCCGACATTTCGAATAGTAAGAGCAGAAAGATGGGCCAGGTCAAGAATTGGAACGCCCGTATGTTGGGCATCCGCTAGCTGATGCAAGCCGACTTCCATATCGGCATCTATGGTCAACGATGATAGGCACAAACTTGAGATTTTCAGACCCTTGGGGTTTTTCTGGGTATTAAGAGTGAATTCTATGTGGTGGAGGGTTAAGTTTTGTAGATTCTGAACGGATCCTATGAGTAATGCTGGAAAATTATAGACCGAGCTAAGATGAAGTTCGACAAGTGAAGGAGAGGTGATGATGTCTTCGAGGGCAGAGCGCACACTGCCATCAAGCCAGATCCAATTCATCCAAGCATCTTCGTCTGTGCCCATACGTGAAGTGAGTACCAACTTCTTCACTCCAGTAAGCTTCTGCAGTGCGTTGGTGATGTCAGGCCAGTAGTAATCAAAGCGTCTAGCGCAGTAATATAGAGTGCGGATGTAGAGGGCAAGGGCTGGATTGGATTCAAGGAGTTCGATGAAGCGGGAGGTGATGGGTAGCAGCTGCTCGTACCAGTCATGCCTAGATGGATCTGGGAGCAGTTTGACAGTCTTGAATATGGATGATTGTGACCTATGGACGAGAGAGCGCGATGTTAGCGCCCAGGACTTTAGTGATTCAATATCCTCGTCCTCTTCCAAAAAGCCGATTATTATCTCGAGCAATTCGAGAGGAAAGACAGGGCAACCTCCTCTTTCCATGATGAAGGCGCAGCGAAGGTCGTGATAATCAGGGTATTATGGGAGGATTTGTCCAAGGCTCGGGTTATGATCTGATATTTTCGTCTGACTTGGGAATTTTGGGGAATTTACGTGAGATTCGAGGCGTTTGTCGTGGTAGAGGCTTGGGTCAAATGGGATGCGGGACTCCGCCAAGTACGTGTGGCGCCCGGTCCGCGACTTCCGCCCCGACAATCGATCTGCCCGATTCCGAGTCAAAAAATATTGCCCGCAATCGTCTCGTCTTGTGTCTTTCCCCCCAACCACCACCAAAAGTCTCCGTTTTCAACATCTCCGCGATGACCACGCCTGCTATTCAGACCCCATCTGTACAAACACCTCCAATCCCCCAAGGGGCTGGAAGTGCGACTGTTCCGAGCATCTTACCCCTGCGTTCGGCTGGTCAGAAGGACGGGAATAGTCTTGGGACGTTCAACGTGAGCTGCACGCCAGCTTATATGAAGATAGCTTATCTGATAACGTTTGTAGGTGAAATCGGGTTTGGCACAGATGTTGAAGGTGTGTTGGATAGGCTTCGCCTTTGCATGTCCCGCTCAGTCTTGAAATAGGGAGGCGTCATCATGGATGTCATCAATGCCGAGCAGGTATGCATCGTCTTTTAGCACCCTTATCACTTATTCATTGAGCTACAATCACCAGGCGCGCATTGCGGAAGAGGCAGGTGCATGTGCCGTAATGGCTCTCGAAAGAGTACCAGCTGATATCAGGCGAGAGGGTAAGCACCTGTCATTTTCGACAGTCTATTTTCTCTGAGTATTTCTCGACAGGTGGCGTTGCTCGCATGGTATGGTTGCAGACGCCAGTTCACTGGAGACAATATTTTATCTAATCTCTCAATCAGAGTGATCCGGAAATGATCAAGCAGATCGTCAATGCAGTCACTATCCCTGTAATGGCAAAAGTGCGCATCGGCCACTTTGTCGAGGCACAGGTATGTATTATCTTTCCTGGATTTTGAGCCTCTGTTTGATTTCTTTTCTTTTCGCGACGTAGATCTTGCAGGCCGTCGGAGTCGACTACATTGATGAATCTGAGGTTCTCACTCCCGCCGACGATGAATACCACATCAACAAGCACGGCTTCAAGGTACCCTTCGTCTGCGGTGCACGAGACCTTGGTGAGGCACTTCGGCGCATTTCAGAAGGAGCCGCGATGATCCGCACCAAGGGTGAGGCTGGCACGGGAAACGTCGTCGAGGCCGTTCGCCATCAGCGCGCCGTCATGGCTCAGATCAGAAAAGCCAGTGTGATGAGCGAGGAGGAACTTTATGTGTTTGCAAAGGAGATCCAGGCGCCTTTCCATTTGCTCAAGGAGACTGCGAGGCTAAAGCGCCTACCCGTCGTCGATTTCGCTGCTGGAGGCATCGCTACTCCAGGTAAGTACTCCCATTTACTCCAAATAAACGTATGGATGAGAATTTTTTGGTTTGTTCAGCCGATGCTGCATTGATGATGCAGCTTGGATGTGATGGAAGTAAGTTTTCCTCGATTTCATGTCGTATTCATCAAAAGACTAACAACCTCCCAGTTTTTGTAGGCTCTGGGATCTTCCATGTACGAGGGTGATGGTTTTTATCGGCGACCGCCGCTGACGTAGATTTAGTCCGGAGACCCTGCTAAGCGTGCTCGTGCGATCGTTCAGGCGGTGCGTCTGCTTCAAGCCGTTGAAAACTGTATTCTGACAAGTCTATCCAGGTGACGCACTTCAACAACCCGAAACTTCTCGCAGAGGTAATCAACTATTCGATCCATCAGAAGTCGATCACTGACTCTATAATTTATTCAAGGTTTCTGAAAACCTTGGACCCGCCATGGTTGGCCTAACCATGTAAGTTGGAGATGCAATAACTAAGCTCACATTCTAACACATCTCTCGGTTCTTTAGCGATGACAATCTACAAGGTGGTCAGTACGCGGCCCGTGGCAAGTAAAAGGCTGGAGGCATTCAAGTGGGACCTACCTCTCTTTGATGCATCACAAGTAAAAATATGGGTAACTAAATCACCTGTTATATCTCACTTATTCTACATGTTCGGTCGCCGTCTTTATCCATTCCTTTATTATTTCTTCACGGAAGTACCCACACGTGCGAGGACCAGGAACCAGCTTCCAAGATCAGCTAGGGATCTACAGGGTTCTTATTATTATTAAAATCGAGGGATGGCCGTCAACGTTGAATCGAAGAACACAAAGACCAACTTGAGTCCGCTGTGTAGTGTTAGCGAGATCCGGTCGGGTCGCATGGATGAAGTACGACATGACGTCATCAGTGCTATATATGTATCAGTCGTGGTGCACCTTGAACATTTTGCTCTTCGACCACGTCGTTCATCACACACAATCCTCACTACCACACCGAGACTGCCATCATCCAGTACCATTATGCAGCTTCTACAGCAAAGACAACAACGACAACCCAAGGACGCCGAGGTGAAGGAAGCACTCAGGGAGTTCATCAAAGTGCGTCGGTTGGCCGTAATCCCAATCACAGTTCTAACGCATCCTCATTAAGTATGAACCAAATACCCAATATACGTTTGACAGCGAGAGAGGAAGCTCGGAATCAGAACTATGTCGAGAGGATACACCAGCTGGTCGGGAATGCATAAAGGTTCGTATTGTGGCGATCCTCGTCAGCCTCTCTAAACAACTTGAACTACTTCTTCAGCTACGAATGAACTCGAAGAAGCTATTTGAAGCTATGCAGGTACATTTCTATGGTTGTCAGCCCCGAGTAACCATATCTGACTACTCAGCATGACAGGAACAAGGTTTCTTCTGTGCACTACCAATGGATCCTGAGCAAACGCACATGCAGTGCCGACCTTTACCCTTACCGAAGAACTAGCACATAATCTGCGTTTTCATGTCCTACTACGAATCTAATTATCGCACAACATCCATTGGTCAAGTTTTTTTTCAAATCGGTTACCTTCAGTACCCGGATTGCCGTTCAATGTGATCAGCGACAGAAAAGAAGGCAAGAAATTATAGGGTTGGTTTTCCTCCCCGTATATTGATTCAGTCTGTGAACTACACGAGAAAAACCCAGTCTACAATCAAAGAGAAAGTCATACAAAGGAAGGAGGATCGAATATGGAAAAGAAATATAATCTGAAGCCCTTCAAGGAACACGATCCTGTAAGTGTCAAGCACCATTAGCATAGGATGAAGTAGGCACATGAAATGGTTAGAACGGACACAAACAGGGTTGAATCCCTAGATTTTCTACCGATTCAGTGACGAATACTGAACATCGAAGAGGCCATGGAAGGCGAGGTGGTAGTCTAGGCGTAGATCGAAGTCTCGGAAACTTGTTTTGCAGAGAACAGAATATGTGCCTAGACGAGGTTGAGGGGCAACGCGCTCCGGTCTGCTGTTAAACTTGAAAGCAATGGTGAATTTAGCACCGCTGATTATGGATCTATAGGTGAGACATACTTGATCATCCTGCCGTGTCTGATCCGTGTGTTCGGACTTGGGTTCGAGATGAAGGGTATGTGCAAATAGAGGGTTATATCGTGCGACGAAGGGAGAGACGGAAGAAAGAAAGAAAGATCTAATAGACGGAAGTTAACAACGGCTTGGAAAAGAAGATCGGACTGCACGTACCAAGACAAACAGACAAAGGCTGGGGAAAGAGGTATGATTTAAGAGAGGGACTGATGATGGTCGGCGAGGCGGTGATGAAGCCATCGGTTCAAGTCTTGGAAACATGCTTTGCGAGAAGCCAGGGAACGGAATATATTATATGCGCAGAGAAAAAATTGAGGGATAAGATGTACCGCGCTCCGTTCCGTTGATGATCTGGAAAGCAATGGTGAGTATGACACCGCCAAATATAAAATTACAGAAAGGACATACCTGATCAACCTTCCGTATATCTGGTTCGTGTGTTTTTAGTTTCAGGTTCGGGTCCAAGACGAAAGATGCATGCAAATAGAGGATGATCCAATAAGACGAAGGGAGATAAGGAAAAGGAGAAAAAGCCAAAGAAATTTTTGAATTTTAAAAAAGAAAAGAGGGAAGAGAATGATCTACACAGACCGGAGTTAGAACCGATTGGACAAAGCAGAGCGGATTGCACGTACCGAGGCAAACAAGCGAAAGGGTTGGACCAAGAGATATTGGGTAATATGATTTGGGAGAGGGTTGATAGGTCTCTTGAGTGAGAAGAGAGATTTAGAATAGTGCGTCGTGAAGCGTCGTGGCATTGAATACAGGTAAATTTAGTACGGAGAGAGGGTGATGGAAGAGAGGTGATAAGGGAGAGCGCGCGATGTGGAAGAGAGATAGAGAACGTGTGGGAGTGTGTTAATAACATGACGAAAAGTTAGTTAGATGTTGTTGGAGAGAAGGAGGCATGAAAGTGAAGGCTATGTGGAAGTGATGTCATGATGTGAGATGTGAAAGAGAGTAGTGTCGAGTATAATGGGTTGGAGACACAATAACGATGAATGTGATCGACGTTGGGTGATAAAGGGGTGATGGCTACGGCATCTTGAAGAAAGTTTGACGTTGAAGATAGGGAACGGCCTACGTCCGGTGTCTGAGATGTCGGCAGGGTGGGCGTCAATGATCCTTTAGCTTGTATCAGTACACATCAAGCAGTAAGATAGAAGGAAGGTTACGATGTTGCTTGCCGAATGAATGAACACTGTGAGATGGACAATCAATATCGTCATCTGGTAGTGAATAGCCTGAAGACTTACCTCGG
>Ga0247742_10001605_pt1 | contig 15516 bp, 16 predicted proteins | sample UWRJL208509C2_FD_180944 | JGI IMG/M metagenome (GOLD analysis project Ga0247742, IMG submission 180944) | Plant litter microbial communities from Arlington Agricultural Research Station in Wisconsin, United States - UWRJ-L208-509C-2 | ecosystem: Environmental > Terrestrial > Plant litter >...
AGGTGGTAAGTGGCGATTCCCTTGTGGTACGGACGCGTGATTGTGTATAAACATGTCTTGAGGCGAAATCGAGAAGGGTGCTGTGGGTAATTCAGGTGGTGATACGAGTTGAGTATGCCTGGGCGCTCGTACGAGCTGTTGTATCGAAAAGAGCTGGGTGAGCTAGTGACTGACTCGCAAACTAATCTGCAACGTACCTTATGGGCCTCTCATTCAATGGGTCCTCCCTTTCAATCCACCCTACCCACCATCAACGAATCCCAGCCCACATCGTCATACAACGGAAAGGGCACCCGCATTGCGAATCTTCGTGAACCGGCTCAACAGCCGAGCCGACTGAAAAAGCCGCCATTGTAGCTGTAAACTGTCGTTAGTATGGTCATAATACATGTATAACTCATTTACTTACCTGTTTTTGGTGTTTCCGGGTGTCGTACAGCCAGAGAGACGGAGGGAACAGGTGTGGCGGTGGTAGGAAGCAAAGATCAACGAGGAAAGTTGTTGTTGATAGTGATTTCGGCGCTTGCCTAAAGCGGTGCGGCTGTGCACACTTGAGCAAGTCCGGCCACATATCGACGATATCGTCGTCCCTTTGTAGAATCAAGAATCAAAGACTAAATGCGAATATATTTAGAGTAGATTAGCTTATAAAAAAAATGAGTTCAATACGTCAAGAACTCGAAGATATGGTATGTAGCGGTAGAAGATATAGGAAAACTAGTATTTCTGCAATATCTTCCTCAATTCCAACGCGTTTCGTGTGATCTAAACGGTTTCCTAATCGTTATTTTAGTGCCCTCAAATATATGTGTACTGATCACCGCAAAACGCAATATCGAAATCTTCGATTTTCGCACCAGTAGTCACTAGAGAGGCATTATTATTTCACCTACAGTATATCTCTATCAATTCGAATTCGATCTATATTCATGCGTTCAAGAATATGTATACTTAATCACCGAAAAAGGCAACTGTGAGCTACCCTAATAGGGTAGCTCACAGTTGCCTTTTCGTTCATTTTTGCTTCATTTTTCGTCTAAGGTTTGGCGGGCGTTTTGTGTATTTTGGCAGGGGAAAACGGAGTAAAAATGCCATCAAAAACCATGAAAAATGGCTACTGTGAGTCCTACCTCCTCTAGAAACACGAAAAATGAGCTAAAACAAGATTCAAAAATAAAAACAACCTTCCGGCATGAGCGGCGCCATTACAGCTCTGCTCGCAGCAGACAGTACCTTTATGGTGCTTGCAAGCCGCTTGCGGCGCCTTACTCGTTGAAATTTCACCAAGTTCAACTTCAAAGTCTTGACTCTCGAGCATCAGCCTTCAGGCCATGGGCAGCATTTGTATAGACCGCAAATTAGGATTCCCGAGTCCAACTTTCCCGAATATGTTGGCCTCTTTCTATGTACAGGCTGTATTCTTCCGGGCGTTTCGAGAATTAGAGACCGACTCTATGAGGACGTCTTGTAGCGAAAGAGTTTTTGTCATGTTCAAACATGCCCCATCATCGTTGCTCATCCCGGTGAGTATGTTATTTGCTAGATTGTCTACTCTTGCTTATTGTATGCTCAGACCCACCGAGCCAGCACAACTGCAACTCTACAGCAAGTCTTTACCGCCGGTCGATGCGTTGACTGTTTTTCATCTTCGCTCCATTTCTCGCCTCATTTCTCGACTTCATTTCTCATCGTTACTTCAAACTCCGATCCCACAAAGCACGTACCTACACTTCTTCCTACTACCACCATCACCGCTGCAACGCCGCCGTCGTCGCTGCTACCACTACCACCTTGTGCATGACCACCACCATCTCTTCCAGAGCTGACCGTTAGAACCTCCCTGACCACCACCCCCATGTCGATCATCACCCACACCAGCTTCGGGTCCCCTCAACTGCCCTATAGCTCATAAACACAACCACAAGATCCTTCCGCCTGTTAGAACCTCGTTAGGCACTCGTTGTCGCATTCAGACTGGCTGTTAGACTCAACCAGAGGGATGGAATGCGAGCCTGTGGTTCACGGGTAAAGAGGTACGAGGCGTAAATGACGACTACATCGTACATACGATAAGACCACGCTATGACGACGCACAACACCGAAATACTTATCTGCTTACAGCCATTACCCTCGCTGCCTCACCACTGTGTTATCTATTCAGTTACTAAACTTGGAATAAATTTGTCGACTATCTTAAAGTCCCTAGAGCAAATCCTCATCCGGGCTGCAGTCTTGACCCAACAGCCGATATTTCTAGGGTTGTTTCCTCAATTGCGGTAGGACAAAGACGACATCAGCAAACGCGACAAGAGTATACGTCGCAATACGTAGCAAAACTTAGTCCACAAAGCAGACATAGTAGAAAAAGTTTGTGAGCGGGAATACTGATCTACGTATGCTACAGATTTCGTTACGGCGTAAACGATATTTATTTATTCGTCGCATACTCGCCAAAAACTTTATCGCCTGTAAAAACTTTGTGAACTTGGTATTGTAAATAAAACTTAGTATTACTTTATATCATCGGATAAAGTATCATTGACTTTATCTTGTCTTTCGGGAAATAAAACAGACAGGAGAGCCCTGACATTTGGTCCTGGCTGAAAAATTGAACGAACTATAAGGATCCATCACCTTCGGCTTTCTTTTTTTGAAACGCACAAATGCGGAGTCAAACGCCTGACATCAAGCATAAACCACAAGCCAATCTAATGCTTGCGCTAAAGTGCTATTCAGTTAGAGGGAATTAATGTATATATATCCACACTGGACTTGGGTTGGCGGTATCGCTTTTCTCAACGCTGTCTGCGTGCCGCTGCGGCTTTTTGGGTACTGGCGGGGTATACGTACAAGATATTTGGTGGATTTCTCAGTAATATAATTAAATGAGGTCTTGAGTACGGAGAAGGCTCATAATGTTTTTCAAGTTAACCGCTCAATAACATTTCCTCGCTTTAATTTGCCCCCACAAACTCTGAGATCAAATGTAAGGTATTCTCTACTTTCAGTATATATACTGACTGCTGGAATCTATGGCCGTGCATTATATTGCACCTACAAAGTTGACACCAAGCATACATAGATGATACGAACTTTCTCACTTCTCACAAACTTCGGGAAAACGTCACTTTGTTGTGGCAAAGTCTGCACCATATATTTGAAGCCTGAAAAACTTGTAGACCGCATGCGTACCCTGGATAAAGTTATTAGTTGGAATCCATATTACATGGAAAGATCGTGTGAATTGGTATTGTCCACAATGAAATACGGCGTCTTTGCGCGTTTGCTGATGGATCACGTATGCAGTAGACTCTGCTCGCGTATGTCATATGTATTGAGGAAATAATTTAATAACCATCTTTGAAGTTGTCCTGAGAGACTAATATCTCTGTCTCTGCCAGCGAATACTCATGGATCATCGCACGAAGACGTGAATGATTTCCGTTGTCCTCCCAGGCGAGAACAATATTGTTGTTAGTCCCTGGGAACGTCTGACTGGCCATGACCGGCGCTAATCCGCCATACTTCTCCTCCGTCTTCTTCGCCCCTTGAAGCCTTGCGGCGGTGAAAAAAGACCAAAGCAAAATAAAGGTGGCAGAAAGGATAAGTGGAAGGAAGGCGATTCCGTAACGTAGATTATAGCACGTAGCAACCTGGCCGCCTGTACTTTGAACGATGAGGCTCTCCTTCCCCAGTGCCACTCCTCCATGATACCCTAGACTAGCTAGGAAGTACGACGCGCCTACACCACCGGCCCACTTGGTAACGATGGCCGTGCTGAAGTTATTCGCACTGAAGTAGTCAGCATCGACTAGGGTGAGTGTAGTATCATCTAGCGAGGATATACCAAGCATACTGGATGCTGCTCGAGAAAAGATACGTCCCCCACTTCCCGCCCCCGTGGTAAGCGAAGTCGGTGATGCTCCAAAATAGAGCTCTTCTTGGAAGATGAAGTGTTGGAGAGATCCGGATGGATTGTTAGAAAGGGTAAATCGAACTATGGGGTCAAATTGAGAAAAAGTTCTGTCACCCGGGTTTGGCTGGTCATGTAATATCTCGTAGTAGTTGGCGTAGACGGTGTTAAGGTCGCTTGGTATGTGTGTTAAGTTGGAGGTGGTTAGCCGTCCACCAGCGTCGACTTCGAGCTGAGCCGAGACCATATTGACGGACGTCGATGCCGCACAAACCATTTCCAAGTGGCCTTGTATGGCAGCTCCGGTTTCAAAAAACGATCCGCGCATCTGGAACAGGGAACATGCGTGTGGGGACCTGGCGATGGAAGACGGAGGAAGGGTTACGTTGAGTATGGTGTGAACCTGGTGGCTGCAGTTGCGGAGGATGTAGGTCTGTTCATCGTCAGTGTCGACGCCATGAATGTACGGGAGCTCCCATCTATTGACACTCGTCTGCCAATCGAATCCACCATTGGAGCTGTTGAAGCTGACCAAGTAACCGTCTTCAGTGGTGTCCGAGGAATTGAACCATGGGCGTACAACGTCGCGGATAGCGTCCGCTGCCTTCTCGAGGGGTGCCTTGAGGTAACTAGGACCAGTATATTTTGCATCTCGTTGGGCTTTGTATTTTTCGTCCGGGAGGAAGAAATCGAGACCAGAGGTCCACATAGAGGCTATGTTCTTAGTACCAATGGTTCCTAAGGGCAGACAGCCAACTTCTATCTCAACGGCCATGGTCTTGGGGATGGCCACGCTCTGCTGGGCAGTGAGCTGAGGAACTCCGACGACCATCTTGACCCCTGTATCATGGGGTAGTGTGGCGATTCCTCCTTTAATAGTCGGATCCATAACCGTAAGGCCTGTTGGGCCAACAAAGTAAACGTTGAGATCAAAAATCTTCGAACGAGAGTAGTTGTAACGAGCGAGGTTGCGGGGCATGAGTACGTCACTGTCGGTGTTATTGAGAGTCTTGAACTCGTTCATGTTATCATATGTTGAATTATGCCAATTGTTACAAACACATTCGCTGACGTTGACACTGAAGACGATTTCGTCCGAAGATTCGCATCTGTAGGAATTGACGGAGTTCGGGTATGTGCCATTCAGCATGGAAAGGTTAACAAGGGCACGAGCATCGGCTTCGGATTTTACGGAAGCAGGGAAGTCTTCGTAGCTGGAGCCGGCAACGGTGCATGCTTCAAGCCCAATGAATCCAATGTCGCTTAGGCTAGCAAAGAGGCCATAGCATAGGGAGAGGGCGAGGGCGACGAGAAGGAATGGTGACTGATTGGCTCCGTCTTGATTCTTCCTCAGAATCCGCCGCGAAATCCATTTGAGGGACGCCTTCGTGGCCGTAGACTTGCCCACTACGCGATTTATCATATCGTGAGTTTTGAACGGCGCTTCACGGGGTGTATAGACAAGGATGATAAGCCCGATGAGGAAGAGTCCACCATAGGAAAGTATTTGTATGCCAGCGCGAAGGATGAAGGTGATTTGACCCATCGTTAAATGGTGGGATATGACGAGCATCCTACAAGTATTTCGCAACCACGTTAGCACACTACTTGTAATAAGGAAGGAGACCGCTCACTTCGAAGATGGGGGTTCAAAGTTTAAAGCCTGATTCATATAACACAAGGGCATCGTATTCAGAGTGATTCTTATCACCAAGCGGAGTGCATGCTTCATCAGACTGAGGGCAGTGCAGATAAGTTGATTCGCAATCTTTGGTACAAATTCAGGCAGGCTGTTCCCCAATGCTACAAAGTATTCTGGAATGCTCTCTGTTTTGTCGCAATTCTCGCGGGTCATTATAACAGTTAGTAGCCATTCGGCGTTCGTTATATGGACCTTACACAACCAGCTTCTCATTATCCTGCGTTATCCATTGGCCATCCGTTCGGAATGTTCAGTGGTGTTATCCCCCTGGTTGGCCTTAGGATTACAATACAACATTGGTTAGGAAGTGTTCTCACCGTGTACTGGCAGTAGTGCGAGAAGGGAAATAAGGGGGTTCATGGCCATACTGATAGGCCTCTACATGGCTGCTATCGCGCCGATTTCCGTGCCACATTGTGATTCAATAGAAATGTGTACTTGGGTATTGATGAACAACTTTTCTCATGTGATATTTGCAATCAGTCTGCGTCAAAGTGTTATAAATAGCACCCAAGTGTCACAGCATGGTACTAGCGCCCGCTGTAACCGTGAGCTTTGGCACAAGCAAATAGGATTGGTATGGACATTTAAGTACATCGTAGATTCGATAGCTTGCACGTGTGTAGCCGTGGCGGTGCTGAGAGTAGCCAGCCCGCGAGTCAATGGCAGAAATAATATCCTTCACCACACCACGCGTATGCCAGCTGGCACGGCTCCACCGCGCAGTTCGCTTGCAATGGAACTGAATTGAAGTAGATGGAGGTGAGACGAATAGAAATGTTTCTATAGAATAGTCCATTCTGACGAATACCAGCAATCTCTGGGCAGTCAATACCGCCAATGTGGTACAATAATGACCAGGCGGTGTACTCGCAGGCTTGCGAAGGTTCCATACTGCAGTGTCTGAGAGTAGAAATATCCTAGTCACACCTAATCCTCTCCAACACTGGGACCCTGCAGCTCGATCCCGCTCCTTAGCTTCTAACCGTTCCCGTTGCTCCTCGAGTACTGTATCTATGCTTTGCTTCGAGTTTCAGTCTCCTCATCATTCCTCTCAGAATGGTGAGATATGGTTCAGCGACTTCAGTCGCTATCGATAGGCCATTAGAAAATGTGCATGCATCGCAGATTGTTGAGCTTCAGCCAGCGGTATAATTTACTTCAACGTCGCGCGAGTTGAATTCAACCGGCTCGAGTACGCGATGCTAGTTGCGAGCTTAAGGCCTCCTCAATTCTAACGAGTTCAATTTAGATCAGTTCAGTGAACCATCGGAGATCGAAAATTCTCCACACTCTAAGGTCAATCTCACCATCAGAGTTAGCTTGAGAACCCATTGAGACGACATTCATGTAGATGAGTCCATGTTTTTTTAGTGTAAATCCCAGTCAGGAGTTCAAGTTTTTGAAGCGTACCTCTGGCGCGGCCGGATTCCCCAATTTGTGGAAGAGAACGATACCGTCCATTTCCTTGAACGTCAACGAACAGTAATTATTGGTCTGCAGGCTGTTCATTCAAGAGACGACGCATGGCAACTTACCTCAAGCGCCATCCATCCTTCTCTTCCTCACATCATCCATTGTGGGCCCACTTTCTATGTTGATCGCTTGGGAAGCTACTGCGAGTCATGCTGCCCTTTGAATTATTGATGCAGTGGAGTTGCGGCGAAGTGTTCAGCATTGGCCTAGGATGTCCAGCAGTCAGTATGCTGGGCAGGAAATCACTGTTTGACTATCTGCTGGACCATCCGTTGGGCAAGAAAATGTTGATCATAGCTACTATGGAGGACCCTCAGGTGTTTTTAAAATTGTTGTATATATGCTGCTTCTCAAGGTTAATACAAGGACCACTCGCTTTTCAACAACACCAATCCCTGGTTTCCACAACAGTCAGATCAACGCGTATGTTATCCATGTCCAAGGCCGTACAGGTATTTGCACAATAAAGCTCGTGATGAAATATACCGTGTTATTGACAATTTTTATGTCAAGGCTTCCACCAATCCATCTTGGTGATTGCTCCACTGTGGGTACCCTCTACAACTCTCTCGAGCGACAACAACTGGAGGCCCCAAAATGACACTCACATGCCCATTTGACCTCATCAACAGGTTAATTGACTGGATTTCTGGGAAGATTGACTATGACATCTTGATTCTTTGGCTCTCTGGGTTCTGTTGGAGCTGGGAAGTCGGCGATCGCACATACCGTCGCGCAAATATGCGAAAAATACGGGTGGCTTCTGGTAACCTTCTTCTTTGGGAAGACAGCTGCAGAACGCAGCAGCATAGAGCGATTCTTTGCTCGTTATCGAACCTCCACTTATTGGGATTTAATTTCTCCGATTGTCCATTTCTCGTTATTTTTGATGGTCTGAAGAAATGTTCAGGGAACAATATGCAAGCTGGGATTGTGAAATCGTTGGCCGCCACATTTCATCACTCGCCTTTCCGTATTCGCCTTCTCATTCCAGTCGCCCGGAGATTTACCTCCAGACCGCATCCAACTCATGCTCCCTCCAGTCGAGTCTATCACGTCTTGCGCTGTCCGACAAATATTCCCAAGAAGAAGATATCTATCGAATTCTGGAACACTCTTTCGAGAGAATCCTCGGTTACGAGGAACACTTCGATATAACTGAAGGCTTGAATCCGACGAATTTATATTTTTGCAGAACACTCCTGAACATTGTGCCCAACCCTCGTAGAAAAAATCACCTTCTCTTGCCCATCCAACGCATCGTCACCTATCATTGTTCCATACATTTTTCTTTAAAGTCATATCTCAATCTTTCCCAGCCCTTACATCTTTAAACGATGAACCACATATCAATTCCCACTCCTAATCTGTTGCCCACTTTGGGTTGTGGAGGTTGCCTTAGAGCTGCTTCCCGTGGATGACGTTTATTTGGCGATTTGTAGCTGAGCTGGACATGGATAAAACGAGAAAACTCACATTAACTGTATGTCTCATAGGAAGGAACGAAGCAAGGCACCACATAGCCCTGCAAGGTGTAAAGGTTGCTTGTACTAACAATACTTTCGGTGAACGATGCATCAATGTGTTGTCACCACCGCCTTCCACCTACAAATGCGCGATCGGGTTGGTCTATACGTGATAGGATGAGTCACACAAAGGTGCTGAATCATCATACGGCCAGTGTACACAGTGGCCTTATGTCGTTCTCGGGGCTAGGCTGCGGTATTAGCCGCCTACATTCCCCAGCTTAAATTATGCCCCGATGATAATAGCGAACAGAACTCCATTTCTTCTGGAATACTACCGCTTATTTGGATTTTTGTGGTGATCTTCAGCAGCAGCACGAGCCAGGTTAATCGCCGTGCGATTTGAAGAATTAAGCAGTCAACCGACTCACACGAAACTGAGGGCCGAAGAATAATGTGTATACTTGAGTAGTATTGGCGAGCGAGATGGGAACCTCCCCGACGTGATCTCGGCGATGAATCATGGAAAGTCAGATCTATTTATGCTATGGCTTTCAGTTTACATGTGTAAGCTCAATTATCTGCTATGCCTGGAGCTTGCTCGAAGTCTCTGACATTATTCGGACTTACGGATCGAGATTGGACTCGAGATTACTGAATATGACGCGTGGGGTGCCTCAATTTAGCGCACTGCCACATGCAGGGGAACACGCATTCCGCTCGTGTGAGGTGTGTTTTCTCCCCTCGCCTTGTCCTTGCTCCCTGCGTTCATCCCCAGCGGAAGTATATCATCTCCTGCAAGGTCCAATCCGTTTCATATCACCCTTACTCCTCTAGACATTGTATCGCAGAGTGTCAGACATCATGTCGTACCAATTCCTGCAATACATCCCTCCTAGGTCGTCTTACACGCCAGCCCAAGGTGATCGTATACAGTTAAAGAGACAGGAAGAGACCTGGCCACAGCGAAAGCCTGCTGTGCTAACGCTAACTGCAGGTCCCACAGCTCCGTCAGACCCATCCAGCTCCACAACCACCTCCAGGTCGCTTCTGGTCTCGGCGCCTAAGGAGATAACGAAGATTCATGCTTCTTCACCTCCACTCCATATGAGGCAGCCCACATTAACGGGCACGGCTCTCCGCCCCCGTCCTATTCCCAACTCTTACTGGGCCACTCCTTTGCTTATCGCCTGCGAATACCCTTTTACGCCAGCCAACCCTCACAAACCCAAGCTCGATGCGTTGCTCCAAGCTGGAGTTCGTACTTTCATCGACCTAACCGAGGACGGGGAGCTGGTTCCATACGACACACTCCTCTCAACACGATGCCAACTCTTATCTATTGACGAAGAAGACGTCGAATATCATCGATTCCCAATCCGCGATCGGTCACTACCCTCTTCACCGTCCCAGATTCGTGCTATCCTCGCCACACTCCATTCAAACGCTTTACGCGGGCGTATCGCAGCGGTTCACTGTCGCGGTGGCATTGGTCGTACTGGACTTGTCATAGGGTGTTGGCTTGTCGAGTCTGGTGTCGCACGAGATGGGGAAGAGGCGTTACAGATCATTGCCAAAGAGTGGAAGGGCGTCGAAAAGTGCGTGAGGTATCCAAATAGTCCAGAGACGGGTGCGCAGTACGAATTTGTGTGGGGTTTTTGTGGCAGGAAAGGGAAGGGAGGGAGGAGTGCAAACGCCGCGTAAGGGTATGCCACGCTCATCCTACATTCGTTTTAAAGCTTCTTATCGACTGTTGGAGCAGGTTTGATGTCTTAACACTGACGTCCGCTGGATCGGGCTTCAGAACGCGACTTATGGCGCGCGCCACTTTCTTGCGACCTACGATGAGGCCCAACATTTCATACCAGTCGATGTTCGGACTGAGCTTGATCTCGACGCCAAAAGACTAAATGGTGCAAGAAATGCTCAGATTAGGGAGCTTCAATATTTTTTAGCAACCAATTCCCTTTCGACTCTTATAACCCTTCGTCATGTACCATAGAGCTGTAGAATAATGCAAATCCAGTCGTTTTTCACCCTCGGACGCGTCAGAATCAGGAATACTTACTTACCATTACTTACCCGGCTTTCCTTGGCCGGTCGGCTTTTACCGAAATCAGACTCCGCAGTTCGCAGCGTTCAGCTGTCATGGGTGTCACATCCACTCTTGCCGCCCACCACTTCCTCTAGGGGCCGTCTCTCTCTTTTTCCGGCTTCAGAGGCCACCAAACTTGTCAGATGGCGTCTGCAGGAGGTCTATCCCGACGACGCGTTGGAGCTGCGACTTCATCTTCATTTAACGACGACGATGACGATAGACATTTCAGCGCCAACGGAGGGTCCAGCCACGACAGCAGAAGTAATTCTCCATTGGGCACTCAACACGCAGGTTCTGCGTTTGAAGGAGGGAGTAGGATTGCATTCGATCCTAGAGATGTCTTGCAGGGCGCCAATGAGGAGGCAAGGATTGGTGGAAAGATGCCAAAGCTGACAATTATGGAGGAGGTGCTACTTCTTGGCATAAAGGACAAGCAGGTATGTGATATTCGACCTTAGAACTTCAGAGACCTCAACCGTGGCGCCATCTCTTGCAATCTATCCATCTATATCTCTAATTTGCGTGTGCTGTATATCTTGAATATTGACACGAATTTTTTTCCTCTTAGGGCTACCTGTCGTTTTGGAACGATAACATCTCATATGCTTTGAGAGGTTGTATTCTCATTGAGCTTGCTCTTCGACGGCGAATAGCATTAGTCAAAGATCCCAACCGGCGACGTATGGCCATTGCGGACCGTGTTATCGAGGTTATTGATGACAGACAAACTGGCGAGACAATTCTTGACGAAGCCCTGAAGATGATAAGAGCGCAGCAAGAGGTGGAGAAACTGAGTATCAACTCTTGGATAGACCTTCTGAGTGGTGCGTACATTCCTTCGGTTACAATGTTCCAACGCTAACCGGAATTTGTCTTTGCGCCCATCTCTTCGGCCTTCACTAATTTCAGGCGAAACTTGGAACGTGATGAAAATTGGCTTCCAGCTGAAACAAGTACGAGAACGACTGGCCAAAGGGCTCGTCGATAAAGGTGTCCTACGTACCGAGAAACGCAACTTCCTCCTGTTCGATATGGCCACCCATCCCGTAGCAGACGTCCGAACAAAGGAGTCCATCATCAACCGCATCGTCAGCCTCCTCACTTCCACCACTTCTGCCGTACCACCTTCCGCTCTTGACAAGGAAGGCGTTCAGTGCCGTACGCTCAGAGCAGTTTGCTTGGCCTGTGCAGCATACACCGCCAGCGTGTTAGATAACGCGTTCGGGAGACTTGGCTACGAAGAGCGGGAGGCAGCGTTCCAGCGGTGCGACGAGATTTTGGGTGAGTTCGTGTGTTGGCCGTACGGAACGGCTGCGATCAACGCCGGTGGTCCGTTAACGCCTGCGACTGCTGCTGGGAGGAGAAGGCAAGCATCGAGGATTGCAAGCGGCAGCGGAGGACTGGAAGTTAGTGGACGAGAGGTCGTGTTAGGTCTGGTGCAAGAAGTTCGGAAAGAGGCAGTCGGTGGGGACGAGGACGTTGGTTTCGAGCTCATCGCAGGCGTTCTGGACGTGCTCTCGAAGCTAGACTCCCTGCTGTAAGGGAATCCGACATGAATAGGTGATGCTCCGCTTACCTTTCGCTGGGAACGCCGGTGTTCTTGGAGGCGTACATTTATGTCGCCATTCCCAACTTCGGTATTTCCGGATTTCTTTTCAAAAATTTCTATTTTATTTAATCATTCGCGCTTTGTTGAGACCATAGGTGTTAGTCGTAATCTTGTCTTTCCTAGATAATCAACTTATTTGTTTCGACCTCTACGCACATACAAACCATTCTGCGCACACTCTGTCGGCGCATGGGTCTCCCAAACTCTTGATGCAGTGTGCAAAGGTTTAAGTATTTAACATTTCAGCTACTAAGGTCAACCCATTACGACACTCGCGAAATCAACATTGAGGACTAGGATCTGCGAAACATGGGAAGAGCGTGCACTGGTGCGTGGATTAAAAATTTGCAATTGACCGAGGCTAACCCAGAGGAGTAGAACAGTGGTCTCGTTTGTATAGCAGAAGAAATTTTATGATCTAAACGGGGTTGTAACTTGTGCGTATCGCCATCCTCCAAGACAAAGAGCAACAGACGACTCACGGGTCGTTTTAGTCAGCTCCAGAGATGACGTATTACCACTGCCAGAGTCTAGAGTGGGCTTCAGAGCCCGGACCGGGAGGCATCATGACAGAAAACTTCGAGTTTGCAGGGTTTGGTGGCGGCGACTACCTGTCAACGCATCAAGGTTCGCCCGAGGGCGTTGTGAGGATTATGAACATTGCTAACCTCAATGATGATAGTTTCGTCCACGCCAACCTCCCATAAATCTATCCATTATGGTTCATTAAAGGCCGCGTTGACAATTAGCTCCCAAGTCAGTTAAAGGCAAGAACCCACAAACAGGAGCGTACCTCGCCTTAGTCTATTTTCAAGCAAGGCTGGATATTGTAGTCGACGACAGTATCTGAATACAAAGATCGCTGACCAGGGTGACGTGGGGCGAAAGCAAGAGAGATCACAACGAAGTACGAGGTCAAGAAAGTTGTGCGAAGAAGGCAGTGGTGACCGGGTCTGATGGTGGTTGCTAATCAGGTCGCATGCACCCTAGATTCATTGCGCCAGAGAAGTTGTTGCGGAAAGAGGTTAGTTCATCTACATCTACGTAATATGACAACAGGGCAAAGAAGTGAGTTGATCCAAATGTTGTGGAAGAGGCTCCAGAAGAAAGGGCCGACAGTGCCGACATATGCATATCAAAGGCAAAAAAAAGGGTCGCCCGCTATTTAGCAGAAAGTCGAAAGCAGTGGTGACGATTCCTTCCTTCCTTCCTTCTGCTACTTTTTCTTGAAAAAGGTGTGATTCATTCCGTTTGAGGACATATTGTTTGGCGTTGTTTGCTGTCAAGTCATCCGTGAGCACCATTGCGCCTTGTTTCCCCAATGCTGTACTTGGGCTGTACCTCCATCTAACATGGGTCAAACCACTTTGATAGGATCGTACCAGATACAGCGCCGAAATCACATATCGTTCATATCACCTTGTCAACAACGCCTATTTGGCTGGCTCCTTGGATACCGACCATTACACAAGTTACAGGCCAAGAAACTTCCTCGTCATCCAAAATCCTACTCTCAAAGCCGCGATGGGCGCTACAGAACAAGATCCCTTCGCCATTTTTCATACACCACCCCCCAATGAAACTCCTGGAGAACGCGCTGAGAGAGAGGCACGGGAATCGGAGGCGAAACGAGTTAGCGATCTGATCGACGACCAGCTGAAGGCGGAGAAGGCTGCGATGAAGAAGCAGAAGCATGTCGTTCGTGTGCTGCTGCTCGGGCAATCTGAGAGTGGTATGTGCTCTTTCAGATTGATTGTTGATTCACTGACTGAGGATCGCCTCCAGGTAAATCGACTACATTGAAAAGTACGTTCTTTGCATCTCGGCAGCTTTCTGTAGCTGACACTTCTTTTTAGACTTTAGGATGCGTTACGCTCGTGCGGCTTGGGATGCTGAACGTGCTTCGTGGCGGGCGGTCATCCAGCTGAACGTTATCCGATCTATCATCAGCATAGTCGAAACGTTGCAGGCCGAGATGGACGGTGATGTCCTTGAGGAGAATATTCCAGATACACCAATGACCCCGAAGACTGGCGTTCCGACTTTCGTCAGCTCGAATACTCCAACAACCGAAACAGCTTTCCACTATGATTCTCTATCTAGTCCTGGTGCCTCTCCAAGCGTCGTCTCATCCTTTGCCATCAAACGACCGAGCGCAATCACCCAACCCGCATCCCCTGCCACTATTTCGCGCACAAACGCCATGGCCCCTCTTTCCTCTCTCCTCACTTCCAAGCACCAATTGCTAAAGCTTCGACTAGGACCTCTACGGCGAGTCGAAACCGACCTTCAAAAACGATTAGGAGCTGGTGCGCTGGATGAACCGGATGGTGCTGGCGCCCATCTTGGCGAACTCAACATTGATACGGAATCCAGTGGCATTGTCCGACGGCAGAGGAGCGAGTTCAGCGTGCACAGGTTGCACGACGCCCTAGAGAAGAGCAGCCAACCAACTTCGCGGCAGGGAAGTCAACGGGGACATGGCAATGACGAAACCTCAATGTTGGGAGAGACATCGCCAGGAATGGTCGACGAAGCTACGGAAATCATCGCGAGTTGTCAAGAGGACATGAAAGCATTATGGGCGGATGAGGCTATCCGGGTGATCCTCAAAAAGCGGAAAATTCGGATGGAAGAAACAGCAGGGTTGTGAGTTCTCTTTCTCCGTCGTTCGCCGCAATACTCGCTGACATTATCTCTAGTTTCTTGGACGATCTAAACCGTATAGCCCGACGTGATTACCAACCTTCAGACGACGATGTAGTGCGTGCCCGCCTGCGGACCCTCGGTGTGCAGGAATATCGTGTCAACTTTGAACCCAGTACTTCAATTTTCTCCGGTGGGGTCGGTGGCGATGCTGGGAGAGAATGGCTCTTATACGATGTGGGAGGTTCCAGGACGGCGGTTCGTTTTCGCTATTCTACTGCTGTCAGGTTCTAAACTAATCTCGTTCTATAGCGTCATGCATGGGTGCCCTTTTTTGACAATGTTCAGGCCATCATTTTCCGTGGGTATCTCACATCTCTTCTTATGCCGTACTACATATTCCTAACATGTTATTGCTTTCCTCTAGTGGCCCGTAAGTCTGCTTCCGCTTGCTGACGTTACCCCTTCGCCTGACGTTTCTCGTCGGTCAGCCGTATCTTGTTTTGACGAACGGCTATCGGAAGACTCGAATGTCAATCGACTTGAAGACTCATTTCTACTCTGGCGAGCAGTCTGCTCTTCGAAGCTCCTGGCTAAAGCAACGAT
>Ga0247742_10001607_pt1 | contig 15505 bp, 21 predicted proteins | sample UWRJL208509C2_FD_180944 | JGI IMG/M metagenome (GOLD analysis project Ga0247742, IMG submission 180944) | Plant litter microbial communities from Arlington Agricultural Research Station in Wisconsin, United States - UWRJ-L208-509C-2 | ecosystem: Environmental > Terrestrial > Plant litter >...
CCAACACTGTACACCGAAATCCAGTACCGTACACCGAAATTCAGCACCATACACCGAATTTCAATGCCGTTCAGCGAGTCCCAACGCCGTATGCCAAAACTCAATGCCATACACCGAAATCCAGCACTGTACACTGAATTTCAGCACCGTTCAGCGAGTCCCAACGCCGTATGCAGAAACTCAATGCCATACACCGAAATCCAGCACTGTACACCGAATTTCAGCACCGTTCAGCGAGTCCCAACGCCATATGCAGAAACTCAATGCCATTCACTGAAATCCAGCACCATACATATTTCTTTGACCACCGTACCCTCATCTCCATTGTCCAAAATTCAGTATGCATAAATAATATTTTGATCACTGTACATAGTATTGCAACCACCAAACCTTTACTTTCGATGCTCAATGCCGAATTCCATTCATATATTGTTGTGGCTGCCGAACCACTACTTCCATCGCCAAGCACTGAACTCCACTGCCGTACTCATCTCTGTTACCAAACCTATAATTTGCGCTATATCAGTACTATTTTGAGCACCATAAATGGTATTTTGACTACCATACATACTATTGTGACCACCGAATTGCTACTTCTACCACTGAACGCCGAATTTCACAGTCGTGCATATTTATTTGACTGCCGTATCCCCGCATACTATGTACAGCGGTCACAATACTATATATGGTGGTTAAACTATCACTTATGTAGGTCAAGTTAGTTCGGCGATGGAGATGAGAGTACAGTAGTCAAATATGTATGTATGGCAGTGTGATTCAGTGTTCGGCGAAGGAGATGAGGATGGGATTCAGTGTTTGCCATTGGATTGAGGGTTTGGCGGACACAATGCCATGAACAGCGGTCAAATGAGATAATTAAGGGTACAGCAGTCAAAGAAATATGTACGGCAGTGGAATTTGGTGTTCGGTGATGGAAGCGGTGGGTCGGTGGTTATGACACTATGTACAGTGAAGAGAATATCATTTGTGGATGTTCAATAATCGAGATGAGGCGTATGGTGGTCAAAGACATATGTACGGCGGTGTAATTCGGTGTTCGGCATTGGAATTAGATGGTTTGGTGGTCACAATACTATGTACAGTGGCCAAAATATTACTTATGTAGGCCAAATTAGGGGTTCTACACTGGAGATGTGGACTCGAACCCTCCATTTCATCGCCGTACTCGTTCCATTGTCATATATATTATTTCCACCCCAAACCACCATTCCCACCACTTAAAACCCAATGTCTCATTTTTACTGGAAATCATTGACTTCCACTGCCAAACCCCCACATCGGTCACCATACCCAAGGCTCACCACCGTATATATCATTTTCACCACCGAACTCCAGTTCCACCGCCGAGCCTCCAATTCCACTGCTGAACCCCCAATTCCACTGCTGAACCCCCACTTTCACCGTCAAACCTTTTCAAGTTCCATCGTGATACAGATGATTCCCAACGCCGAACTCTAGTTTGAATGCCGAACCTCTAATTCTATTGACATACAGAATATTCCTGCCAGAAACCCTCGAGTTCCATTGCCAAACAGACAATTTCCATCGCCAAACCCCCAGTTTCATCACCGCACTCCCAAATCCATCGCCAAACCTCTAAGTATTTCTAGAACCGAACCCCCAATTTCACTACCGAAATCCGAGTTCCATCATCTAACCCTAAGTCCACCAATAAACCATATCCATTACTTCCGTCACTGTACATATCATTTCCACCGCCGAACTCCCAACTCTACCATCGAACCTCACTCCCACCGCTGAACCTCCTCCAGTATCTGGAAATCGGCCTTGTTGTACTTATGTATATATGACACCACTCATATCAGCTGGATCCAACTGATACAGTATCTGATCTCAAGCTAGCTGGACTCATCATTAACGTTAGTTTGATATAAGTTCAGCTGGGCCAGCTGGCTTTGTTATTAACAGGGAATAATTTCGTCTATGTACCTATTTATATGGGGTGGGTGTAATTATCATGTGTGCGCAACCCGGATTTCAATACAAGCTGAGTTGGCGTACAAGTTGGCCTAACAGGTGAGCAGACGGCCAATAAGACAGTCAAAGATTTGGTCCTGAGTTACTATGCTTTAGTCGTGGTGATGGAATTGCAGTGATAAAATCTTACCTTGAAATGCAATCGCAGTAAGTATTTTGGCTTGTGGTTTGGATCGCGACGTTCGGTTCCACAGCGGGGCCGGGCCGTGTCCCTCTTGCGATGCCAAGTGACAGCCAGCGCCCCCTCTTCAAACTCTCATCACCATGTCTAGACAGGACGACGAACAACCAAAGAAACCATCTCTCACTGACAAGTTTTTCGGACGTAAAAAGCGGGCCAGTGATTCAGCTGCTGGCCTATCGGTTTCAGCAAAACCATCCTTCATCGACAGATTTCGCGGACGGGAACAGAGGGCCAGTGTTCCGACTGCTGGTTCATCGGGTTCCATCTCTGCAGAATCGATTACGACTGGAAACCAGGATGCAGCACAAGTAGGTGAAACAAGTGCTGCAGGCTCAGGTAAGCCTATCATTTCCTCCCATGCATTGACGACTACTTAGACTCTGAATCTTCATTGACGACGTAGATTGAACGCAACTCCAAGATCCTCCCACAATCTCTTACCTGATGACAGCTGCGCTGTCCGACTCTCCGCCGCCTTCGCCCATGCAAGGTCAGAAAGTCTTGTTTATCGCATTTCAGGTTCAAGGCCATTGAACTCATCTAAAGATGTTGACCGCGAAACCACTTCCTCGGCTGTGCCACCATCAAATGATCCTCAAGTAACCGTCCCGCATAGGAAACGGACGGCCCAAGACACCCTTAAGACAACTTGGCATGGTATAGAGCTGTTGCTTAAGAAGGCCGAAGCCTGCCTGGATGGAACGCCTGCAAAGGCACCTGTCGCCCTCGTCAATGCGCTCATCGCTATTAAAAACGTCTGAATGTCGTTTTTCATCAGAGGGCCTTTGCTGACTGTTACAACAGGCCGTCGGGGACAACAACGACGCCATCAACGACCTCATTTCTCAGACAAACGAAAGGCTTCGAGCTGTAGGCGCAGCCATGAACGACACCATTCCTAAGCAAGGAATGGCGGCTTTCGAGAGGTATATATCGATCGCTCAACCCAAGAGAGAATACGACTAATATATGTTCCTGTGTAGGGTACTCCTAGATGAAATCGGCAAACTGGAGGAAATGTCGAAGGAGGGGTTATTCACCAAAATCGCGGACAGTGAAGAATACAAGACACTCCTACAATGGATCGTCAAACAGATCGATGGGGCGACTCAGACTCTTCAGGTGTGCACTTATGTTCATTTCGGGTTGCTGAGTTGCTTATCAGTTCCATATAGCTTGATATTGCCTGGAACATCGAGAGAACGGCAGATGCGATATACTCTGGCGTGAAGGTAGGCTCTTAATCGTCCTTGCTGTGAATGACACTAATAATATGTTCAGAAAATGGAACTGGACAAGTTGCTTTGTTCTCGGAAGGCGATTTACAACGCCGACCTGGGAGGAGAGACCGCTGTGACACGTGAAACCTGCGTGAAAGGAACGCGTGACAAGATTCTCAAGGAAATTATTGGATGGGCAGAGGATGCCTCGACGGATAGCCCACCCGTCTACTGGTTGACGGGCCAAGCAGGCTCTGGCAAGACTAGTATTGCGTATACCATAACTCAACACTTCGACAAACTCGACAGGGCCAAGGGGCCCAAGCGACACACCGTATTAGGTGGCGATTTCCTTTGTTCACGCCAATTCGAAGAGACGAAGCGGTGTGTCTACATCATACCCACCCTCGTACATCAGCTCGCTCGCAAATCCCGATCATTTGCCGATGCCCTCCATAGCACAGGGAACTTTGATTCGATTGACAAGCTGTCATACCAGATGGAGGATCTCCTCGTTGGTCCCTGGCACCAGTCTGACAACGCTCGTCGTACAGAAATTCTGCCTTACCTTATCGTTGTCGATGCCTTGGATGAGATCGAGGATCGTGGAGGCTACAACTTTCTTCGAGAGCTACTCGATGAAGTCAACAGTCGGAAACTGTGAGGCCTCAAGTTTCTCGTGACCAGCCGAACAGACCCGGATTTGGTCAAGCTGTGCGATTCATTCGCATCCAAGGCTGTCTGCCGTCTCCAGGAGGTGCCAACTGAGGAAGTAGAGTCTGACATCCGCACCTACCTGCATGTCAAGCTTCCGGCTCTCATGAGCGAGGCGGAGCTAGTCGATGTGGCCAAGTGCGCAGGAGGGTTGTTCATCTATGCTGCGACAGTGGTGCGCTACTTGACACCACGGCATAAAATTACTCTAGCAGAGCAAAGGACATTGATGAAGAAGCTATTCTCTCAATCATTCACAACTAGTTCTGCGCACAGTCATGTTGATGGATTGTACAAGCATGTTCTGCAACAAGCCTTTTCTGGTCTTGATGGTGAAATCCTTGATTCGCGTTTACGGATCCTTCATACCTTCCTCTGCACTATTGAACGAACACCTGCGTCAGTTGCTGCCGACCTTCTTTCTCAACCTCCAGAAGTTGCAGAAGCCGTCTTAAGTGAACTATATGCTGTTCTCTATACCAAAGATGGTCAAATTCTTTGGTACCATGCATCATTCCCTGATTTCATCTTCAGCGAAACACGTTCAAGGGTTGAGCTTGGTGGTCAGAAGGTTGATATGTCCTGTAATCTGACTGGCCACAATGCTCTTCTTGCCAGATCATGCCTCGAAATTATGGCAAAGAAGTTACATTTCAACATTGCTGGGATATCATCATCATTTCTTCTTGACAGTGAGGATCTTGAGCTCAAGCAGCGGATTGAACAGAATATCACTGCTGATCTGCAGTATGCCTGTCAGCACTGGGCTCAACATGTGGATCAGGCTGAATCCATGGATACCAACACTCTTGGCAATCTAATCAAGAACCTCTTTCCAATACAAGTCCTCTTTTGGGTTGAGGCTATGAACTTGCTCTTGTCAAGTGGCAGATGTACTCAGATGCTTCAAAGAACCCATAAATGGGTCTTAGAGGTGAGAATTTCAGGACTCAGAATTAACTATAACTAACTGTGTTTATTAGCATTTGGGTGTCAATTTAGAGCTTTCTCAATATCTTCTTGAAGCCAGCCATTTTTCCACCTATTTTGTTGCAAGCCCTGCAGCATTGTCAACTCCACATCTATACATATCAGCTCTGGCCACCTGGCCACCACATTCAGACCTATCTCAACAGTGGAAACAGCAGTTCTCCTGCATTCCATTATTCACTCATATCCAAGCCAGCCATCTCCCACTGATGACAATAGAAGTGGGAAGTGATGTTCTCTCTATTGCCTTGTCCAATAATGGTATGCAGATTGTCTCAGGCTCTCGTGACAAGTCTGTGAGGGTGTGGGATGCCTCCTCTGGGGTAGAGCTAAAGATTCTCAATGGGCACACCAATTGGGTCACTTCTGTTGCTATTTCCAATAATAGTGCACAGATTGTCTCAGGCTCTCATGACAAGTCAATACGAGTGTGGGATGCCTCTACTGGTGCACAGCTGAAAGTCCTCAATGGACACAGTGACTGGGTCAATTCTGTTGTCTTTTCCAATGATGGTACACAAATTGTCTCAGGTGCTCAGGACAAGTCTGCTCGTATTTGGGATGCTTCTACTGGTGTGGAGCTGAAGGTTCTCAATGGACACACCAAGTCTGTTACTTCTGTTGCCTTTTCTAATAATGGGGCACAGATTGTCTCAGGCTCTGGTGATCAGTCTATAAGAGTTTGGGATGTCTTCTCTGGGATAGAGTTGAGAATTCTCAATGGGCATACCAAGTCAGTCACTTCTGTTGCCTTTTCCTATAATGGGGCACAGATTGTCTCAGGCTCTGGTGATCAGTCTGTGAGAGTGTGGGATGCATCCTCTGGTGCAGAGCTGAAGATCTTCAATGGGCATACAGACTGGGTCACTTCTGTTGCATTTTCCCATAATGATGCACAGATTGTCTCAGGCTCTTGGGATAAGTCTGTGTATGTATGGGATGCCTCTACTGGTGCAAAACAGAAGGTTCTCAAAGGGCACAGCAACCAAGTCAATTCTGTTGTCTTTTCCAGCAATAGTGCACAGATTGTCTCAAGCTCTCGTGACAAGTCCATCCAAGTGTGGGATGCCTTCTCTAATACAGATCTGAAGGCTCTCAATGGACACACTGACTGGGTCAGTTCTGTTGCATTTTCTAATGATGGTGCACAAATTGTCTCAGGCTCTGGTGACAAGTCTGTATGGATATGGGATGCCTCTACTGGTGTAGAGTTGAAGGTTCTCAGTAGACACACCAAGTCAGTCACTTCTGTTGCCTTCTCCAACAATGGCACACAGATTGTCTCTGGCTCTGGTGACAAGTCTATACAAGTGTGGGATGTCATCTCTGGTGTATAGCTGAAGGCTTTCAGTGAACACACTGACTGGGTCAATTCTGTTGCATTTTCCCATGATGGTGCACAGATTGTCTCAGGTTCTCAGGACAAGTCAGTACGAGTGTGGGATATCTCTGCTGGTGTAGAGTTAAAGATCCTTAATGGGCACACAAAGCCAGTCACTTCTGTTGCCTTTTCCCAGAATGGGAAACAGATTGTCTCAGGCTCTCGTGACAAATCTGTGAGAGTATGGGATACCTACTCTGGTGCAGAGCTAAAGATCCTCAAAGGGCACACCAACTATGTCAATTCTGTTGCATTTTCCAACAATGGTACACAGATTGTCTCAGGCTCTCATGACAAGTCTGTGAGGCTGTGGGATGTTGTCTCTGGTGTAGAGCTGAAGATCCTGAATAGGCATACAAAGCCAGTCACTTCTGTTGCCTTTTCTAGTGATGGTGCACAGATTGTCTCAGGTTTTGATGACAAGTCTATAAGGGTGTGGGATGCCTCTTCTGGTGTAGAGCTGAAGGCTCTCAATGGGCATACCAGATCAGTCACTTCTGTTGCCTTTTCCAATGATGGTACAAAGATTCTCTCAGGCTCTGGTGACAAGTCTGTGCAGGTGTGGGATGCTATCAATCATATTCATGCTACATGGACTTGTGATATTGATAACTGGGTTGTTTCTATCCCAAATAAAGATCGCCTCATGTGGGTGCCCAAACACATATTGCTTGCATACCCAAACACAACCCTCATTATATCTCAACAAAATATTGCATACATGGATTTTCAAGGTTGCCAAATTGGCCCCAATTGGGCTCAGTCATATGCTCCATTACAATAGTGTAGAGCTATGGTCTATTGTCATGTATTTAGATATCAGCCAAAGAAACCAAAGGAAAAAGGAATGAGAAAGTGACAAACTCGAACGAAAACATCTATTTACAAGCTGTGACGATTCTGGCGAGAAAGCTGGACGTAATCCAGAGTATCGCTGGGACGTTCGATCCTCTACCCGGATGTCTTATAACCTCATCCCCAGTATCAAGGTAGGACAAAGATCCACCGGCATTGTTTGTGGTAGAGACTTGCTAGACGGAATCAATCTTGAGTATCAGCGTTGATGAGAAGTTCGGAGAGGCTTGGCATGATTATTGCATTTGCATTTGCACATGAGAGAGGAGAGGCGACACGATGGAACGAGCGAAGAGATATGGTCGGAAAATGGACATCCGCGGGCTCGAGTAAGGCAGCATCGAGTGTCAGTTGATTACGGGCAACCAGTACGGGAGAGCGTGTACAGTTGGCATGAGGGTCATCGAGGAGGATTCAAAGACAGAGGCGAGATGGAGAGTAGTGGATTGTACAGCCGTGCGCGTGGGCATGGTATCTGCGTCCAGGAGAGGGATAAAACTACACAACTTCAATGGCAGGTCCGAGTCAGAGGTACAACTAGAGAGAACAGTCAAGATCTGGAGGCGTCATGAGGAAAGTAAAGATACTCACAGGTAGCGCAAGCTCGCTGATTGGGACCGAGAAAACAGCACTAAGCGCAAGATGGCCGGCGCACTCGCTATGAGAAATTTGCAGATATAAGCTCGAGATGAGGTAAACATCCACGTATCCACGTCCAGGACGGTGCACACGGACAGTGGATATCCGCGAGCTCGAGTAAGACATCGAGCATCAGTTGGTTACAACCAGTGTGGGTTAGCGTGTCCGGATGGCATGAGGGTCATCAAGGAGAATTTGAAGACAGAGGCGAGATGGGGAGTAGTGGCTTGTACAGCCGTGCACATGGGTATGGTATCTGCGTCCAGGAGAGGGATTCTGTGATTGTCTTCATCCTTGAAAGGGACCAAGGTGGCTGTTTTAGCAGAGCGCTTAGTGCAAAATGGCCTAGCCAAGCAAAGTGGCTCTGTCTGACGGAGGTAGAGAGTCCAATGCTGACTCAAATATGTTGGTGCGAGGACCCCAGCTGCACAACTTCAATAGCAGGTCCGAGTCAGAGGCATGCCTAGAGAGAACAGTCAAGATCTGGAGGCATTATGACGAGGAAAACAAAGATACTCACTGATTGGGACCGAGAAAACAGCACCGCGTCTCCAAAACGCAAGATGGGTAGTGCACTCGCTATGAGGGAGAAAGTGGCAGATATAAGCTCAAGATGAGTTTGGGTAAACATCCGCGTATCCACGTCCAGGATGCATATGTGGCGCCGCCGTCCTCCTGTGGCTTAACGTAGCAGTTGGAGTATGGCAAAAGTCCATGTTTGCAATGGCATTGGTGACGAATGCAAGTTTGTGAACTTTGACACGTGATAGGAAGGCCCCATTAGGGAATGGGAAGGCCATTTTGTTGAGCTGTCATGTCAACGTTTCTGCTGTCGTCCAGCAACAACCAAGCAACACAACGGCCATAGAAGTCGTCAATATACGACGAAGCGAAGCGCTCTATTCATGGCGATGGTGATTCTCTTCAGTGGCCGACGTCGATGAACAGTGGATGGAGTGGCGACATCGATGGGTACATGACATGAACACTGCTGGACCAGGCATGGACTTGAAGAGCACATCTGATAGGCTTGGACCAGCTTGGACAACTCGAAAGCACATGGCGCGAATCTTCCGCCTTACCGACGGCAATTGGCACCCTACGAAGATCTCCCGAGCCATCAGATCTTCGCGTATCTCCTTGGCCCGTACGTGCGATATCGATGCGCTGTCTGAGCCAGCTCTCCAGTCGTCCATTCGTTTTTGGAATACACGCTCTTTACTCGTCCGTCGTCCGCTCTGGCTCTCCTCCACTCCCTCCCTCAAAACGGCCACGCCCCATGTCATCCCAGAGGTCACGGACGATAACAGAATCCCTCTCCTGGACGCGGATACCCCAAAAACAACGCGTCCGCATACATCCACTGTCACTCCTTGTAATCTTCCTCGTCGCGGTATCCCCAGTAGCGGCTACTGCTCTTGTGCCTCTCGCGCAAACTCATCTACAACATACCGATGTACCACTTCTCCCTCCTCTCTCGCATCCACCCGATGCGTCTCCCCTTCTTCAGCCCCGCGCAAACATAATAATAATCCCCAACCCGAATCCCGCTCTCACAAAAGTGATCAACGCCGATACACGGCAAATTGTCTTGCAAGCTAACGCGACCGATGGAGGTGGTTCGTCGGCTTACACCGGTGGTATGTCTTTCTCGTGCCCTTCTTATCTCAATACCCACTCGTTTTATAGGACCCTTGGATCCTCCAGCAATCATATGGGTCGCTTTCTGTGCCCTCATCGGTCTCCCGATGGCGCTGGCCGGGTATAGACTTTGGAGGTTCACGACGGGTGTTGGCGTCGGGTTGGCAGGGTGTGTCGCCTGTAAGTATCCTTTTCGGACCGTTTCTTCCATTGTTGCCTCGTCTTTCACTCTTGGTCGTTTGTCCGGGCCATTGCGTTTGTCTTTCGTCTTTTTCTACCAATTCCTCACATATGTGTCCACTTTGTGCCACTCTTCTGCTAAGTCGGCCCTCGGTCATCGGGTTTTGAGCTTCGATTCTCTCGCCCCATCTTCACCAGTGCCGCTGGCCACTGCACCTGGTGCCTTGTTGATACCAGTATTCTTGGTGTTCGTTCTATTGCTTTCTCGTCGTCCCTCTTCCTTCAAGTTCCCGCCACCGCTTCAATTTTCGTTGTCTGTCTTTGGGCTCCTACCACGAGGGATTGTTCCACCATACCTTCACATTCACCGTATGGCACTGTATACTTTCTCTCTTCATTTCTTATCCCTTTATCCAGCGGGTGGTGTACGGACGGACTATTGTTGTCATGCAGAGCTTCTGTCTGCTATGCCCACCGTCCTGACGTCAGTTCCTCAATCCCTCGGTGCGTTTCGGTGAAAGTCTGCCTTGCTGTTTACGACGGTCTCTGTAATCTACGTGTTTCGTCACGTTTCATCTCATTTCATCTTCTACTTGGGCGCCTAACTCTTATTCGACTCGAATCGCACTCTTTTTGCTTTTACAATGTGCAAACGGTCTACGTGTGTCCGTTGCTCTTGGAAGTGCTGGATGAAAACTGGGTTTTCGAGTCGAAGTAGTCGGGTTCGTAGCTCTCTTTTGCACAATTTTTCAAACTTCAATGCGTTCGTTTTTAAATATATTTCCCCATACCTTTTTTCATTCTGTTGAAACAATCAAATATTTGGACCGTCTTTTTCCTCGATCATGCTCTCCATACTAACACTCCCCTTCCTTTTGCAGCATGGACAGCCCTAACCAACTCCCTCCCCCCATCTTCCCTCTCCGACCTCGTTTTAACACTCATAACCCTCGCATTCTTCCTCGTCTTCTTCCTCTTTGGCATCACACCCCTCGGTCGGATCCCAGGCCTCTTCCTCTTAGGCCTATCAGGCGGCCTATCCATCGGCGTACGCATCGCCATCATGCGTCCCGGGCTCCTAACAGGCCAGGCGGACAACTATAGCGTAAACTGGGCGGTGGTCGTCCCGTGCGTTATACTGGGCGGGCTGGGGATGATTTGGAGAAGGACGCAGCGGGCGACGGTGTGTGTGTGTTCGGCGGGTGTTGGGACGTTTTTGGTTAGCCTTGCGGTGTCGTTGGTAGTGTTTGATGTGCACCCTACGGAGCCGAAGAGGGGTGGGATGGCGAGGGGGTTGAAATGTCTCTTTGATCGGAATCAAGCGCATTTTTTGGATCTTGTCGGGGGCGGGTATGAGCCTGGTACGGGTGGTTTGGTGTGTGTCGGCGTGGGGTTGGCTTTGACGGTGGTGTTGGCGGGTGTTCAGGCTTTGATTTTCAAACAACCTTTCGATCGTCGGAAAGATGAGAACGGGGATGGGGATGGGGATGTAAGGAGGAAAGGCGTGCTGGGCTTATTCGGGATTGGGAGGAAGCAACCACGACCGGGTGTGGAGGATACCGCGCCTATACCGATGCGAACACCAAACTCGAATTTGAACTTGTTGGACCCTAAAACACCGGCGGACGAGCTTTGGGATACGCCTGGTGTTAGTACCCGTCCGACGTATATTAATCGGATGAGGCGGAGTGCACAGTTCGTCGCTGCTGTCAACTCTGCAGGGGGTGGGTATACTGGTGGGTATCCCAATTCTGTCACCACCGCTGGCGCGGGTACACCTGTAGGCCCGAGTCGGAGTACGACGCCTGGACTTCCTGGTGCTGCCGGTCCAGCGGGTTACGAATACTCAGCGGCGAGGTATGCGCCTTCTGTCAGGTCTGGGCTATCGATATCAACGTCGGTGTACCCACGTACGGCTTCGTCGACGTCGATGCCAATTCCGGTGCCGCGGTCTGTGTATCCGCCTTCGACGGGCCAGGGGTGGGCGCCGAGGTGAAGGTGGAGGTGGGGGAGCTGGTGTTGGAGTTGGAGGTGCAGTTGGAGGTGCAGTTGGAGGTGCGGGTTTTATGGATGCTGAGTTTAGGATTGGGCGTTCATGTTGGCGGGTTGGGTTCGGGGATGAGGGTGTGGGGGGACTGGAGGGCTGCGCCTGGAAGGACGGGAGGTCAGAAAGAGAGGACATGGCTGCCGTCGACATTGATGCTAGAATCCAACTCGATATTGACATCGCGATGTTATCCACCACCACCAGAATGGGTTGTTGAAATTGACCGTTCGTACTTGCGGCATTATCACCAATGGATGGAGATGTCGACCCGGCAGGTCAAGGTGCCAATCGAAAGATATCGACATCGACAACAGGTGACGACGTTAGGCGTCGGTCCACAGTCGACGTGGAGCTGCTGTCGATGTTGCGTCCAGACTTCCACTTACATTCGAAACTGACATCTTCCGCCTCGATGGATTCCCAACACCAACTACCTCTTTCGCGATCTCATGGACCGCTCACTCCCAATGGATGTATGAGGTCGAGGTCGATGTGCAGACCGACCGACCCCTTGATCGAATTTTCAACGTTCGAACACCAACACTGGCCGCAACATCCAAAATTCAAACCTTCAACTGAAAGCCAATACTGGACCTCCATTTTGTTCCTCGTCTTCGTCCTCCATCTTCGTAATGCAGCAACAGGAGAGTCACGCTTTCATTGCTCGCTATCGCCGCCACTTGGATTCTAGTGCGATGCAGTGCACACCAACAACTGCCCAGTCCGATTCTGAATTAGGTAGACGCGTCTGCATTCACTTGTACAACTTTCATCCATAACCACCATTTTCTTGCGGTATGCCGCCGTTTATCGTTCTCCCATCTAGGTTTTTTTTGTCATCTACTATCATCTACATCCACCTTCGTTACCTACTCACAATCGTAAAACCGCCCGGCTCTGTACCGCGGAAACGTTGAACGATTACATCTAGAAATTTCATGGCCAGCACAACCACCTTTGACTACATTTTTCCAGGTTTCCCTTGTCGCTATCTTATTTCGTCCCCCAATCATGCAATCACGGAGACACTGTTTTCCCTCTATACTTATTGCCTATTTATAAATTGTAATTAAAGGCAAGATGGTCGCTTCCTAGGCCCGAGCCAGTTTACTTGGGAGGAGGGGGGAAAAATATGAGCCGAAAGTGACTCCCAAGTGTACCAATTCCTGCCTTGAATTATTCTGGATTCGACCCTAACCGCTTCTCTTCGAAACACATTTGAAATATCGTCTTGTCGCGAACACCTCCCCCCAGATAAGTTCTTTGTTGCATTTCTATCCGACAAGGTTCCAAGGTTCATTATTTCATTATTTCCAGCGATCAAGAAGCTTTCGAACTTGGTACCTAATTGGCTGAGCGCGCTCCAAAATGTTGAATTCCTTTCACGTAGACGCACATAAGAAGCAGGACACCTTCAGATAACGATTACAAGAGGCTCCAAATTATTCACAACACCCAGTCGTTCGGTGGGCTGATGGTAGGGCGAAGCAACGAACTCTGATGGTGGAAAAATTGGCCCGCGTCTTGCGGACCAATGTATTGACCAGGCCAGGTCAAGACGAAGGAATGTGCCTCCTCAATGCGTGGAAGGTGTGGATCGAGTGGAACAGGTGTTCCAGGAATGTCCGAATGTCATCTTCAGGGACATATTTATCGCTGAGAGCGAGATGGTGTGTGCGAGAGAATAGTGAAGTTGAGCTGAATGAATTTAAAATATCGACGACTTCTTGACGGCTGGCCAATAGAATCTCGAGAGGGAAACAGCAGCTGCGCAGCAAGTCGTCGAAGATTTCAAACATGTGGCATCGTATTTTGGAGTCGCTGCATTCGTCGAGACCGTCAATGATGATAAGAAATGGGACAGAGACGCGATGAAATTGAGGTTGACTGGCAATGTCGTTCAGAGGATCCACAAGAATTTCCTTCATCTGAGCGGCGAGATTTTGCTCGAATATTTCAGGGTTTCGTTTAACAGCAGTGTCCTGAGGTCTTTGATCGCAAGAGCAGCCTGATATGCAATGGTTGATACCAGCGTCTTGTGCGGTGATCTAGATCTGTCGTTCCTCGAGAAGAAAAAGGCCGCAAGCAGCTTCTGTAGCCTGTGGGCCTGCTCCGCCAGTGACTGGGTGATCGTAGATTTGCCTGCACCGACGTGGCCGTACATCCACAGCATCTTCGCCTTCTCTTCGACAAGTTCATCCACCCACTCCATATGTTGATGTTGTGTGAGGCGACATCACCATCTGCGTCTGTGTCGAGACCTTCCATATCGATCGACAGGAGGAATAAATTGAAGACTCACAGATGATTGCATTCTCAAAGTTCTAACCGATTCCACCTTGAGGAGGTTATAGCCCCCTGTGGAATCGACATCGGAGGGGTGATTGAGATCAGCCAGAAGTCTGCCCTCTGGCGTTCGCTAGCAGGAATCGAACACGAGTTTTCAACGCCTTTCACGGTACTACCTCATGGTGACGTTGATCTCCGGATGTGCTGCACATCTGTATTCTGGCGCAAATATAGCACGACCACAACCCTTTGAGATTCACATATCCTTGGGTTCAAAGACCTACATAGGGGTTATAATTTGCCCGATTAGAACCATGATGTTTGGAACATCCTGCATAGGTGAAAAAAGGGCAGATATATACGAGTCAAGGTACTCACACTGGTCCTCGTTGACGAGCTCTGCATGTAATTCATTTCCCATCTGCAGGCGTTCTCTCCTTTACCTTTATGTTAGCACGGCGAAAAGTCATAGGGAGAGTGAATCTTGAATTGGAAACGACTCTGCATTTGTAATCAGAAGCTGACAGCCGTGCAACCTTATCAAGACCTCTGAATGGCCGTAGAAGTCGATAACAACTTGAAGCGCCTCGAAGAAGACATGGCTCTTCAATGATATTTGGGTCAACAATTGACACTTCAAGTTGTCGTTGTTCCAGATCAAGAAATCAATCTTCTACTAGTCGTTCGACCTTCGTACCCCAGCATCGTGATCACATAGTTCCTCGTCGAAAGACTTGCCTCCGAGTCACGGTAAAGAAGAAATTTCGAAAAGTGTTGGGGAGTTGATCCGTTTCCGGCCCGACATACCATGACGGCGTGATCAGTAACCACTTCTGTCACGGTTTTGCTCCGAATATCGCGTTCATGGACGTTTTGAGGCAATCATGATTCTTTCTTGTTCTTTTCCAAGAGAAGACTTCTTTGAGCCAGGCGGAGGCTAGCACTGCAAGTTAGGGCCATCGGGATGGTCCGAATGTTCATTATTCTCCACGGCTGTATGTCTTTGCCGCTCAATTACTCGCAGTATATGCCAAATCACGCTGAGTTCCTCTAGTTAGAGTTACTGCGTGCAGTATCAAGTTTCGATCTCTGTTCATGGCGGTACCTCCCACACGCTTGGTTCTTTCAACACTTATGTTCTTCTAAGCGGCCGCCCCTTGTCGTTGTCTATAGGAAGAACAGGTCCTACAAACACATCCGGACACTCCCATACAGAACCGCATCCATAGTATGTTGGATTGATTCTTATCAGCATGACTGGTGCTGAGCGCTGAACGCCGAGTTATAATTGTTGTCCACGAACTGTCCACATGATACGGAAGAATTCTCTCCCAGTTCTATTTCAG
>Ga0247742_10001608_pt1 | contig 15503 bp, 17 predicted proteins | sample UWRJL208509C2_FD_180944 | JGI IMG/M metagenome (GOLD analysis project Ga0247742, IMG submission 180944) | Plant litter microbial communities from Arlington Agricultural Research Station in Wisconsin, United States - UWRJ-L208-509C-2 | ecosystem: Environmental > Terrestrial > Plant litter >...
AAAGTTCCAGTTCCCGCCTATCCACGAGTCTGACGCCATCTTCTGTGAATTATGAAGTGAAGCTTTGTAATAATATGTCTTGGCGATGTTTTCCCGTGGATAGTACTACCCGCAGGTCTTCGCAAGAAAGTCTCGTCGATTCACGCGACTACTTAGGCGTGTTCGGGTGAGTGTTTAGCGTTTAACGATCAACTTCTCTGGATCTTTCTCCTTTAATAGGAGGAGGGGTTATACATATAATCCGGTCAATCGAAGGTCGAAGGCCAATTCCCAGTTTTGTCCCCTCGTACGACTGTCTTTTACCTTTTAGTGGGTTGGCTCAAGCAGGTGGTCGGCCTCTGTTAATCAATCCAGTGACTCTGTCGATTCTATTCGTCTTTCAACTGCCCCGAGATATACACGAACTGTTTGATAATAACATCGCTTAGGATCCTAGTACAACGTCAATTTAGTGTATGCTTTCATAGGCTCTCCGCGAGCAGGGCCCGTTGGGCTATATTATTATCACCGGCGGGCCGACTGGGAGACGTCTTCGTGATGTTCATTAATTTTGCACAATCAGGGCAGTCATGAAGGCGCGTTATCGGATGGGTCTATGAACGCCAACACGGACCGTGAGGTGCGATGTCAAAACCCCAAAGATTGGCCATATTTTTGTATTCCATACAGACGTCGAGGGGAGCAGGATATACTCACATTCAAACTGGCTCCAATGTTTAAATTCATTGGAGGTGTACACGTCGAAGGTTATAATTGTTCAATTGTTCAGTTTTCTGACGCGTTAACAAGCATTGGACCCTTGGCGTTGACGTTATGATCCCCCTGGGAGGGACGATATAATGAAATCTCGGAGCCGAAAAAGGATAATGAATCAATGTGTGGCGCACTCAGGCTGAGTATTGATATTGATCGCTGATCGATCATTCTTGCCTTGTAAGTGTAAGTTGTGGAGCGCAAGTCTGCCCCTGCGAGTGCAAAGAAGTCGAGGTTTGTCGCGGGTCCCAACTGCTTAGCTGGTTGCTTGGTTCATAGAGTCCAATAGTCAGCAACAGCTGCTATCAATTTCAATCGCAAAAAAGTTGAAGAGGGGTCGAAGATAACTTCAGACACAGGGACTAGACCCAACCATAAAATCAGAGTCCCACTCCACCGTGAGGACACTGTCCGGGAGGCACGGCAAATGAATGTGAGGAAGAGAGTTTTCCACACTAATAGGCAGTTTGTCTTCGACTTCTGTTCGACTCACTAACCCTTGTCACGAAGGCAAACCATGCTATAAATATGGAGATTATAGAACGGAGGGATCAGCCGAGAGGTACGTACATACAAAAATTTAGGAGGTACCTGGCGACAGAGAAGCACTGCCAGCGGATGAAGTACCTACCCTGCCTGCGATCATCGGTATTTCATTAATCCTCAACAAGCAGAACTTCGGGTAATGTATCTTCCTATAAAAAAGACACTGAAGGTGATGGGTGGGTTGTAGAATTGTGTATCCATTGGTTCTATCAATTTGACAAGGTAAGTCGCAGTTTGGTGTGATTGGCGCCCGTAAACCGGCATCGGGCCGCCAGCGGTTATTCAAATTGGATCTACGCCACCACGAAAAAAAGAGCACCATAAATATATCACAGGATGAAGATGCTCTTCTATTGTAATGTGTATGCCCTTTGACTATTTTTGCTGGAGGAATACGGCTGTATACGACGGAATAACGATATAGTTAGACGCCTTCAACGAAATTGTAGTCTGGTGGTGAAGAACGAAATTAGAATTTAAGCGGCATATTGGAACCAGAAGCCCTTACCTGCCACTTGGACACCCCAGCACTGCCACCAAAGTGGCGAATGAAATATTTGCCAGTGGGTACGTTGGATAGGTCAAAAGCAACTGGGGTAGTAGGGTTCTTGTTGAGGATGACGAGGGTGAGTTTACCGCCTTCCGTTCCCGCATAGACACCTTGGGTGTCGGGGAGAGGAGTGGCGAGGTTGACTTGCGCACTCGAGCTACCGAAATAGGTCCCATATCTAGATGGGAAGAGTGATTGAGCGATAAGCGATCAAGTGGTTCAGAAAGACAGAATCATGAAGGTTTGGCGTACCCGCGATATAACCAGTATGCTAACCCAACTGGACCCATCTCCGCTGGCGTAGCCCAATAAGTCGCTGCATCCACGCCATATTTACCAAAGAGTCCAAGAACGTCAGCAGTTACCAGACCGCCAGTGATATCATTATCATTCGTCGAGGCCCATTCACTGATGGACAGCTTGGTACCAGGATAGTTCTGTGCAATCAACGTTTTCATGCGAGGGATGAGAGTGATGGCGGTAGGATTCCATTGGTGGTTCTGGGGATCCTTTCCGGCCCATGATTCGTCAACGTAAGATGGATCCTGTCAGGAGAAGTTGTCAGCATAAGTGCCAAAAGAAATTGGCAAAGAAGCTACCCATAGCGAGCGAGTTGCACGCAGCCTGACAGCCTTTGCAGCTGCGTCGTTCGCGCTCGTATCTGCCTGGAAGTAATAATGGATGTCTAGATAGTCCAACAACCTCTTCTTCGCTGTTGTCTCCGCCTTTTTCATCTCGCCTAAGAACCATGGGATGAAGTCGATGTTGTAGTGTGCTGCGGTATCATCCCACCCGATGCGACTTGTCCAGTCTGAAAGAAGGATCAATGGTCAAATCCTAAATAGATAGAAAGTCAACGTACAGAACCACCACGAGCATGTTGAAGGAGCAGCAACGAGTACGTTGGGAAGCGCTTCCTTCGCCGCCGTGGAGAAGTCAACGACCCGCTTGAGCTCTTCATCGTAACCAACTGGTCTAGAGAAATACAATGTGTAAGGGGGAAAGCGGGACTGACAAGTTCATGCATATATGCTCACTCTGGATGCATGTCTTGATGCGTACTGCTTGCAATCTCAATCTCATTGTCGATGGTCACGATCCTCGGCTTGTTCTTCATCCCCGAGAGCCATTTCTTCGCAGCTGTCGTATTCCATGGCATGTATGCATTTTTAGGGTCGGGGGCTGGTGTGATAGCTGTGCCGTTTGGGAACAACCCGTTGCCTGCCTGGCCGTTGTAGGGGTCAAACGCCTTTTGGTCTGATGCACAGCGAACAAAGGTAGATTAGTAAAGAGTTGATATTGGAGCTAGCAGAGGCAATATCCTGACCTGGGTAGATAGATTTGGGGTATGAATACGAGGACGAGTCCTTCGACACCCAGTCGAGACTGTAAAGTTAAAACCGCCATGAACAAATGGCCGTGAAACCAGCGGGCAACTAAAATCAAACAACTCACGCAGGAATAGTAACCATACTCCCGGACCCCGCCCCATGCACCCACCCAACCCAATCATCTGCACTTCCCTGATCGCTCACCCTGTTTTCGAAGTACCAATCATTCCCAGCGTTAGTGAAGCCATCAAAGGGGTTGTATGCGGTGACTGCATTTCCACCCCAACGAGAGACAGTAACGCCGAGATGTTGGATGTAGCTTGCGGAAGTGGGGAAGTTGACGCCATAGACCAGGGGGTTAATGGGGGTGCTGACTGTTTGGACGATGCTAAATGGGATATAGAGGTTGCGATCAGAATTCGGATTAGACCCAGAAGATATCAATGGATGCACACCTTCCATATTGAACAGCCGGAAGGACATAGGCGAAAGTCGTGTTTCCAGACGAGATAGTCAGGTTTCCCGGCTTGAAAGCAGATGCCAAGGTTAAGTATGTGATCGATTTCGAAGCAGCATCCACAGGAACGTAGGTCGAGTTACTGGTCACTTTGATGCTCTGCATAGTAAATCGTGGTCAGAGAGGGTTGAAGAATACGAATACCCAGAACAGAAGATGGCTCACATTCCCATTGATAGCGACACGGAGGGTACTCAGATCTACGACACCTTTTGTGGTTATGGCGATCACATCGTTCGCGATAGGTTCAGCGCTCAGAATTTCTGGGGTGATAACAATTTGCTAGATGGAGGAAGCGACCAGTGAGTTAAGTATCTCCTAAGATTCGAAAGATGAGCCTACGCTAACGAGGACGATGTTGTCGAGGTGATACTGCCAAATCTTTCTGTCAGAAATGCTTTTCAAGTGGATGATGCAACTTACGGTAGCACCGTTCGCACCAGCTTGGATTGTGAGACGATCCCAGGGTTTATCTCCCTGAGTAATGAGGTCGATTTGTTGAATTCAATGTAGTTTGTATATTCAAGGAACGTATACGCACCAATTGGCCTCCAGTGCCAGGCAAGGCATTAAAATCGATCAACAGAGAGGTGAACTTATCAACTGTGATTGTCTTGCTAATTGAAGCCAAAGGAATAGCAGGGGACTGGCTATCGTCTGCTGTAGATTGCGCAAAGATTTGAATGTCGGGTTGTGCACCCTGAATATGATAGAAATACCCCCGTGATTAGAAAAGTGTCCAAAGGTTTAAACCACTAAGACTTACAGCAATGTCAAACCTCAAACCCGCATAGCCCGGGAACGTCCCCTCGAGCTTCAGTGATAACGCAGCCCATGCAGCCGAACTGACAGAGATCGAGCTCCCACTGGTGCCCACGAACAGATCGGTAGCGGCAAAGTTGATATCGGTGCTCCAGCTCCAGTTCTCCCATTTAGGAGCGAGGGCGGCGTCGGTGTAGACGGGGAGGTCTTCTGTGGCGCCGAGTACTAGGGTGGATGTGAGTGCCACGTAGACCACCGTCATAAACGCTGTTCGCATTCGAGAGTGTCTACGCATAGTTCAAAGTGTGCCAGTCCTGGACACCGGTTATATCAAAGGAAGTTGTTGCTGCCCAATGGTTAAGCACGATTCTTCGAGCCATCTGGAAGTCGTATCTTTATAGCCTCTCTGTCGTTGCCATTCGTCTGACATGCCCAACGATTTGCTAGGACGGGTCGATATCGGGAAATAATCCTCTGCAACTGGATAATTCACGGCACAATATTAGCGCATCATTTCGCAACATTCGTGGATGGTTCATCCAGCGATCATGTGTCGAAGTGGGATGGGTAGTAGAGGCTTCAGCAACATGCGTATACTTTATGGTCGTGACACCTCGGCCACCGAAGCCTAGAACCTATGAGGATATATCGGAGAAGAAGGTAGACTATCAGCGGTGCATTTCAGCAGCAGATTTTCCGACAATCAACCCAAAAGTTAAAAGTAAAACAGATGGTTAAATGGATCGCTTGAAGGTCACGGCAGTCATTAGCGGTAGATTCATGAGTGCAGCAGTAGATTCATGAGTGCAGCAGTAGACAGCGGTGAGGTGAATAACCTTGATAATTGTGTGGGTAGGCCGCCGTAGTCTAGAATACGTACACAAACACGGGGCAAGGGTAAGTAAGAAGTTCTGTTGTTGGCAGGAAATTGAATATACATGGAAAGAAGTTCACACGGCTACCCTTCTCGTCTCCCAAGAGGTCCCACTGTCAACGTACTCAATGATAGCCCTAACACTCAAATCAATGAGAGTCAATTCAACATCAGCGTAAACCAAGGCAAGATTCAAGAATCCATTTCTTCAAGTTCGCCCACCTGGTACACGATTACCGTCCAGGACAGGATGCGTGGCTCCAGAAGCTTTCCAAAGCTGCAGTGATTTAGCCACTCATGAACATGGGTGCGAGAAACCAGACGCATTGTTCGTTTCATAACCCCCTTGATAGCGACCATAGTTAACCAGGCCGTCACTGCTGTTCAAACCAAGTGCAGACATCCGCGGGGCGTCCATCCGAACCTGTGTTTTAGTAGGTCTGGTTATAGCAATGTATAGGTCGTGTAATGTGGTGGATGATGATAGGTGATGCATTAGTGATGATCGCTGAGGCGGTTTTTCTTTGTCGGTATACCCTTTTTTGTATTGACACTAATTGCTGCTCACTTTGTAACAGGCCGTCAAAATGCTCTTGAATATTTGGTTCAGTATGCCAACGCTGAACTAGACATCCTAAAACTGTTGCATTATACCAGGCGCACGACACAAGGTCCAAAAGCTTAGATACCTCTATTGTAAACAAGATCCCTCGAATTTGCTTGCACATTATCATTATTTGTTTTCAGTCAACCTCTCTCTGGTTCACTTGACACCTCTACACGGCCGTACTCGACAATTTTGGCAAGGCAATTTCTATACTAATCGTGATTGCTATGTTTCCCATGCTAGGTTCGTGCTATTGGGTGGTACATGCGAGCTATAGTGTATGTGGAAGTAGTACGAAGAAGGGAGTTCAAGTCGATCACCATCTCAACGAGAGTGCTTTCGACAGGCTGATAAGTTGAGACACATACAAGTTCCTCCTAATGCCAGGAGTCAAAACCTCAAGCCCTCAACCCAAGCCGAATTTAGTCTCCTCACACACCGACCAAATGATAACAGATGACAGTCGATCTGATATATATGAGCCGAATTAGGGGCCCAAGGTCAAGAAATAGAATCATGCACGTAACGTTTTTATGTCCTAAGTTTACGCTCAGCCCGACGCTCAGCTATTCTATATCATCGATCTCTGGCCATGTACGATATAACCGACCGATCATGACTGCTCCAGTATTCGTGAAAGAAGGGGACGCTTGAACGAACCCATGATCTCGGGATTTGAATTCTCGATCTCATTCCTTTTGGGGAAATATTTCCCTTACCCGACATACCCCCTTAGAGCTTGGGCCCAACTGCAAATTCTAGACCCCAGTACGTCATAAGATCGCACAGGGCACGTCTCTTTCAAGTAAGTTGGGAAGATCGGCGACATGCCATTGCGAGAGGGAGAAGGTTTGGTAAGGATAGGACTAGGAGGCTGGGCTTCGGGGACGGTAGTCGTGAACGCCAGTTTTGGAGGGATTTCAAAGCTCTTCGAGGCAACAATGAGGCCGTGTGAGTGGATGAGAGCAAGTTGTGGATGATGTCATAAACATCACCTCTTTATCGTCTCGTCTCGGCGCTCTCGTTCACCGGCCCCACTACAGTATGAAGTCACGAAGGACAAGGTACCTTTCTAAGGCTCCGAGACAAGTGAATTTGCACATTTGTGCGTTGATGAAGGACGGGGTAAAGCAGAAGCTCGTGATGGCACATTCATGTCATACGTGACCTATTCGTAATCAGGTATTGCAATCCCGGGCTCGGCGCTCAGCGCTCAGGCCTCAGGTTTTGCGCGGCAAGGGTCCTCAACGTTAACGCCCCATCTTTAAATTGGCCACTGACTCGGGCACAAAGTCTGGAATCTGAAACAGCAAAAACGAATTTGCGCAGCTCTCTGCGTCTCCTCGGGCTTGTGCGGCAACGGTCTTGAACGGCCTCAGCTTTCCCAGTCGAAAATGCGAGGCGTATAAAGTCTGCAATCTAAAAGTTCTTCGTTCTTCAATCTCATACAATGGCACCCACCAAGGAAGAGATCGAGGCTCACTTTGAACGCGCAGCTGAAACCTATGAGGACTCCTTCCCCATTATGAAGTTCTACGCAGCAGAGGCTGTCAATTCCGCCCCATCGGTCACATCTTCGTCGGTTGTCCACGATAATGGAAGCGGACCAGGCACAGTCACCGCAGTAATCCTATCATCTCCTTCGTTTGCATCTGGCTCCGAGCTGCCCAAGCTGTACGCGACGGATCTCTCTGGTGCAATGATCAAGGCGCTTAAGAAAAAGCCTTGGGCAGAAAAAGTCGACGCGCAAGTAATGGACGCCATGGAGCTGACCTTCCCTGATTCCACATTCACCCACTCCTTCACCAACGATGTCCTCATTGCCATGCCACTTGACGATGCCAAGAAAGCCGCTACTCAAATTCACCGTACCCTGCAGCCAGGCGGCACAGCGGTGGTCACGACCTGGCGCAAGTTGGGCTATATGGGCATGTTCAAAGACGTTGTCCATCAGGTCAAGCCCGGTACTTCCGTGGGTGAAGGAGGCCTGATACCCGAGCATTGGATGACGGAAGAGACACTCCGAGATGTACTTGTCGCTGGTGGTTTCAAAACTGAGCAGATTGAAATCAAGTCCGTCTCGCATGCCGTTCCTGGGACTATGTGGAAGAGTGAAGGGATGCAGACCTTCAAACAGTTTTTGACGAAGGAGGTGATTGAGAACTGGGAGGAAGGGGAACGCAAAGAGTTTGTAAAGGCTCTGGAGGAGCGAATTGTTCAGGAGGAGTCGAAAGAGTACCAGATAATTGCTTGGATTGCGATTGCGAAGAAATAAGAGCAGCATCAAAAGCATGTATTGAATTTGTCTAGTCATGACGTCAATTGTAAATAGGATTACTAAACGTTGCAAACACTTCATGAAAACGGAGGCATCTCACTGCAGTCAGTTGCAATCGCGGAGGGGTGCAATTGACTAGGTTGTAGAAGTCCAGCTATGGCTAGACCTAATAAGACTCAGCATATCAACGTTGAGCGACAAGTTAGATGGAAGTACGCAGGAATATATTCTTGAGCACTTAAGCGCTTATCGGTGGGAAGACGCAGGGCCGGCGCTGGCATTCCTCCGTGACGACCATTGAAATTTTGAAACGCTGTCAATAACCATCAATACATACTTGCTGCCAACTATCGTCGAAACTCATTAGAAGGCTGCGGACATCGGAACTTCTTCCCCTGACCATTCACTGTCTACAGAGGTCTACTGATTCCGATTCGCTGCGATATGTGTACCTGGGTTAGAGAGGCGCCAATATGAGGCATCTGCAACTTCTCAAGATAAAAACCTTAATCTTGCATTGAATTAGCGCTTTTTTGAAAACAATTGAGGACTAGACCACGGTCGGCGCATATCCTATAAAAATAACAGTCTGTTTCTTGTTCGCTGTCACTTACAACCCAACTCACACACTACCACGCAAGTTCCGTAGGATGGGCATTCGAGAGCACACTCCTGGGAAGAAGAAAAACGGAATCAAACTTCCTTGGCTCGACGATAAGGTTGTCGATAACTATACCGACTTGTTGACATGCCTGGCTCGGTATGTTCAGTCGTCGGTCAATGTGTCTTTTTGCTGACGCTTATCGGATTTGCCTGGGTAGCGTTCCACCAGAGAAGCGCATAGGAGTGGCGACCAGCAGGTTTGTAGTCTGCCACTTATTGACCTAATTGTTTTGTTTCGCTGACGCTTCTTCTCATAGGGATTTACCTCGGTATGTTGCAGCGCAGCGCAGTCCGTTATTACTTTGCTGAGACGTCAACTTAGACCCAATGAGCTGGCATCAGGAAATGTTGCTTCCGTCGAGCCGTGAGCAACCCACCTTCAGAGCGCACCGAATCCTGCACTCAATCCTGCACTCGCTTTCACGTCTAGTGTCGAACCCCGTCTTTTTGCACTGATCATCGGAATTGACGACTATATAAAAGGCACCAAGCTGCGTGGCTCATGTGCTGACGCCTTGGCCGTCGAAAAATATTTGAAGACGGCTCTCAACGTCCCAAGTAACCGCATCACCATTTTGTTGGATCAAGCCGCTTCAAGGAATGCAATCATCGGTGCATTCGAGAGCCTGAAGGTTAATGATGATATCCAACCAGGGGACCCTATTCTGATCTTTTACGCCGGACATGGTGCTGAGATAGTTGATGGCGACGCCAAAGAGACACGAAAGATTCAGTCAATCATACCCCAAGATCACGACGGCGCTACAGTCCATCCTATCCCCGACAGGACTGTCGGCGGTTTGCTTGCTGAAATTCATAAAGTAAAGGGCGATAACATAGTGAGTGGCTTTTCTCTGTACCTATTCTTTTTTGCTTAAATGGGGTCCAGACAGTCATACTCGACTGCTGTCACTCGGGTGGCATGTGCCGCGACAACGACAACGGGCAGTTCTTGGTTCGGGCGGCTGAAATTGACAAGTCCTACAGACTGCCAGATGACCTTGATTCTGGCCTCACGGAATTGGCGCGAGCAACGCAGCCCGCGACATTTGCTTCCGGCGCCTTCAATACGCATGTCCTCCTCGCAGCCTGCAGCGACACGGAGCTTGCAAAGGAGTCTGGGGGACGAGGCAGATTCACCACTGCCTTGTTAAATCTCCTCAATGTCACTCCTCTGGAACGATTGTCTTACTCTGAGATCCTAACGCTCATGGAAAAAATTGACGGGTGAGGTCGGCCTTCATAGATCAGAAGCATGCGGGCTCACATTACATGCATAGTCAAAACCCTCAATGTCAAGGCAATAATCAAAAACGGCGCTTTTTCGACGGCAAGGCGCCGTCTCGTGTTTCTCATGTTTACAAGGTCCACAAGGACGAGAAAACCCAGCAGTACAAACTCAAAATCGGTTCTATTCACGGATTATCTAATGGCGCGAAATTCGACATTTACACACAATCCGACGCGATGTCTAATCCGGAAGCCGTCCCTGTATGCACGACGACTGCAGTACATGTCACCGATTTCGAGGCAACTTTGGCGCCGATTTCTCAACATATAACATTTCCGGAGGGCCTCAACGACGCGTGGGCCTTACTAAAGGCTGCTGGTAATATCCTGGAACCAAAGCTGTTCATCGCATGGGATGTCCGCCTTTTGCCAGTTTTCGACGCGCTGGTTCATCTACGTGCTAATACCCAGAATCCCTACCAAGTCAACTTTGCATTGGCTGAAGATAGGGCAGGTGCCTGCCTAGAAGTCGAGCTCGACAACGACGGCAAATTAGGTTTCATCATCTTGGATGAAAAAATCACCAAACACGGCTTGCATCGTCTTGCTTGCAAGATTGAACCAAGTTTTGATGCTGCGGTTCAAGTTCTCCGCACCGCTGCGCATTACTTTTATCAGCTCCACTTGTCCAAGTATAATCGGGGCGTCGAAGAACGCGTCAAAATCCAGTTCTTTCAACTCAAACAACCGGCAGACGCGTTCAGCTATCGCACCGCTATTGAGCCAAATTTGATGAAAAATGGCATAGTATCCCTCGAGATATACGATTACCAGGAAGGTGATGAGCCAGTCTACTATGGGGTTGAGGTCTTCAACAACACCGGTCGCGACTTGTATCCCCACATCTTTTCCTTTGATAGCAGCGGGTTTGCTATAAGTGCGTGTTCATTTTCTTCTTTCGAATCGATTCTGTTCTCACCGGTTATGTGATAGAATCATACTACGGTAACGGTATTCAGGAAGCAGGTGGATACAAGGCTGACCCACCACTGCGCTCGAAACACTCTCTTAAGATTGGCTATGGAGATGGGGGTGCTGATGCTTTCGACTTCTATATCCCAGACGATCAAGATGTGGACGTCAGCTTTCTGAAGTTTATCTTCCCAACCAAGTCGGTCAATCTTGAGGACGTCGAATGCGATTCCCCCTTCCTCGATGACTCCCGCGCAACAAGGGTAGCCGAACTTCGTGCGGATGTAGATGATTGGGGTAGTATCCTCGTACCTATCGCTCTGAAGAGGAAACGTAGATAGATGTAATACAATGTGGTGTAGTTTTATCGGATATAATCAAGATAGTTAATGAATGTAACAGCCACACATTGTGCGTACGAGAAAGTATTTGAGTTGCAAACCGCACTACTTGAACAAAAGTCAATTATAGTGCCCGACCAAGCGTTCCGTCCATCGTTTCGACCATTGGTGACCCCTACGAATGAATCTGACATCGATGTCGACCTTGCTAGTTGCGTTAGCGTTGGACCAACGAGTGTCGTTGACAATCAGAATGCCATAAACTAACCCCATGCCCGACCCGGGGCTCCTGATTAGCATAGAATTGACAACGGGGGTGATAACGGGGGTGCAATGGCGGTCAGCTTAACCTCGGACGCTGAAATTCGGATTTGCATTTGATTGGGCACGAAAAGGGGGAATATAATACTGAAATCCTAGATACTGGAGTAGTGACGCGCGTTCGATTTGAGGGGGTGTTTCATGGACACTGATCATGAGGTGTGCTCATGGACCAGTCACTGGGCAGGATGAACCAGCGATTTTATCAAGGGAATTGACCATTGGCCAGCCAAAACGATAAGCTTCCCAAGGGGAAAAAAAAAAGATTGACAAGTCTCCTTGCCCATTGAGACTGGAGACACTTTCCATACGACCAACTCCAGCCTATCAAACTGACGGACGAGACGAACATCGCGGACCCGACCACCATCACGCATATACCAAGGTTTCAGGAATGCCGATAAGGCGTTATCGCTTCACAATATGGCTAATCATAGATGTGTAAGGATACCAAATGTCCTATAGAAAGTACGGTACGCACTTCTGCAACAATTTAATCCTCAATTGAGGACAAATTGAGCTTAATGAGCCACTCAAGTGTTGATCCCTGCCAAACGTGGCGCAAACATCTTCAGGCAGAGTGCATCTGCAAGGTCGAGTATTTACTGGGCGAACACTGCTCTGGCTGGTGGCTGAAAGCACCAGCTATCTCGAATGGATTTTTGGTCGGTGTTGTAAAGTTGGGGTTGACATGACATTTGGAATTGGCTGGTTTGGCAATGTCTTCTAAGACTGAAGAGGCTAGATTATGCATTGTCATTATCATGCTAAGTTGGCGTTTCGTACAGGGCGGTGACTATACGCCAACGTAGTTCACATTTTAAATGGGTAGAAAGTTTTCGGCAGAGGTAATATCTGGAAGACAATTGGGTTTCACGACTGGAAAAGAGACGAGACATACAAAAGTGGTACATACCGTTTGAGTCGGGCCATGCTGCAGACCTTCGAGACTTGACGAGCGGTCGATGATCAAGTTTGTGAGACTGTGCGGAAGGCAAGCAAAGCCATTAGTCTAGGCACGTGTGGGCTCTCAAATGGCAAGAACGATAACTCTAAGCGGAAGGAAGTGAATAAGGCAAAGAGGTTTGAAGATGAGGAAACAAGTGGGTAAGGAAGGGTCGTAGGAAACAATGAGGCAAAGTTGAGTAAAAGGATATTTACGCACAGTTTCAAACCCTTCCTCTTACTCAACAGATAATGCGAGAAGGGCGGGCAAGATCTTCCTCGACACTTGGAGCAGTCATGCCTATAGAGAGTACCATGAACGCGGTTCGTCGAGCACTCTCTCTTCTGGCAGTCTTGATTGGGGCTACGTCACCCAGTGGAAGTGGGCTTTCGCGAGAGATGTAACAACTAGCATTCGCCTTCATCTTCGCAGGTGGTCCCGTCTAAATCCATCGTAATTGGTGTTCGGCTTCTCAAAACTATTTCCAGTAGACCACTTTCTGAACGCTTCGAAGTCCCCCTACTACACCCGACGTGAGGCTCTGAGGTCTGACCCACGAAAAGAACTGGGCTTCTTGACACCCTGTAGGACGAGCAGCGTATATCAGCGTAAGCTCAGTTTGAGCTGGGTGATGCTGTTAGCGGAGTCCAAGGGGAGAATTGCGGTGAGAGGTACGATGTTGCAGTGGGATAAACGTCCAGGGCGAGCTCGGAAGGTGGAGAGATTGAGTGGGCGGGAGTAGGGGAAAGTCGATAACTGCTGTGTCTGAGATGAAGTCGCCATAAATGAACGAGCAAACCACAATTGACATAACCAGCTGCAGCTGTAGCCATATCCACGAATCCAGTCCATAGGACCTTTTCCCAGAAACCACGTGATTTGCCTAGGGCAGGGTTTGTTATGATTATGTTAGTAACAACTGATATGTCACATATATTTAACATGTTATTAACATATCTCACAAGGAGGGGTCTAAAAGTCGTTGTTATATATTTTGGCGGGACATACATAAGAGGCTTGACGATGAGGATCTTCCCGATTTAACCTCCAAAGCTCACAAAAGAGTTTCAGTTGAAGTTCCCACCTTCCGACGAGTAACCGCCCCCTCATGAGGTACCTCAATAGGGCTCCCTTGTAGTACTGACCTGAAACGCTGTTTTTTGTTCGACTGGTCACCAATTCTGATAACGGCCGAGGCTATGATACCTCCCGCTGAGGTGCTCCGAGTTTATTCATAAAATATTCTGCTGAAAAAGTTGGCGAAAAAAAGCATCACATGATATATATGACGTCGATATCTAACAGTTATTAACACGAATATCTAACCTAACATAGAGCCCTAGAATTTCTAACGTTAGTAACACGGACAAAATAATATCTAACCCTGCCCTAGATTTGCCTTTATTTTCTGTAACCACAACTTTATAACACTTTCGCGGAAACTGCCAAAAAACATGTAGAGATTTTGGCAGCCAAAAACTTTTTCACTTCGTTCTGCCCAAAGCAACGGCCTTCACCAAATAACTCACTAAACATGAGGCGGGAGTCAGGCATCCACGCCTACTTAGTGCAGCAAGCGCGTTTCTTCGAACCAGGCATACTTGAGCGTATACAACATCGATTGCACCCTAGAAAGACGCATTTTCCACCTTAACCAGCTATCTGCTCCTGTGGGAATTATGACACTCTCAGTCGAAAATAATCTCCTAGATGGTCCACCCACTCCAGAACTTATTGACGCCAGTAAGTGGTGCTCACAGAGATAATATACCGTTTAATTTGACATCGTAGACGGAACTACTGGACTGCCCCTGGAAAGCAATGAGCAAATCGGTCCTCCAAGGTTACGCTTAGACTCTCTAGCAAACGTCTCACTCGCAATTATGCTCGCTGGTGTCGTGACCCTTGGCCAGTGGGGCGTGCAGCTTCTTCTATGGTGTTTGGCTGGTCGGCCAGACGATGGCGATGTACCCCTCACGCAGGATTCCAACTTACATCCCCTATTCAACCTTCAAGATGACACCGTAAATCCTGCTACCGGAGTTGAAACAGAGATTTTCACATCTGGTAAGGATGATGAACTTGAAGCTATTTTGTAACTAACAGTCGTCGTACTAGCTGAGGCTTTGAATCACGACCTTCCACTCAATGTAACGGCCTCTTACCAAGATGTTTCCGAAATCACATTCGAGATCGCACCCATCTCGGTATCACCTGGGATGGATGTTCAGCCTCCTGATACGGCCAGGAAGTCTTTACGCTGCATAGCTGGTAAGTTAAACACCTGTAGCCGTCCGGGTACCAATTCACATCTCTGTCAGACATCACTCTCGAATGTGCATCGGATGACATCAACCACCCAGTGCTTGATACAGTCAACCTTGTGGTTTTTGGAGTTGGGACAGAGGAAGGCAAATCCTTGACGTTGGAGCGGGTGTCTTCGGAGACATGGAAGCAGACCGAGCTCTTGCAACTGTGAGTACCAAAAATCAGTCGTCCTACCAGCTCTGAAGCATATTGTACGCCGAAGGCCCACAAACGTCAACGAGCTCGTAATCGTGGCTACATCGAAGGTGTCTGCCGACTTTGGTCGAATTTCTCTGTCAAGAAACGAACTGGATTTAGAAACACTTGTGCATCCGTGCAATCGTAAGTGTTGTATGCAATTATCTGCGTACTTGAGGTCTTATTTAGAAAAAGCAGGCATTAAGAAAGCCTTTGCTATCGACGAAGGAGCTCCAGCTTTGCACTTGTCGTTCCGAATCACCCAGACTCATCTGGACGAAACGAGGGAAAGTGGCGATAATCAAAG
>Ga0247742_10001609_pt1 | contig 15499 bp, 30 predicted proteins | sample UWRJL208509C2_FD_180944 | JGI IMG/M metagenome (GOLD analysis project Ga0247742, IMG submission 180944) | Plant litter microbial communities from Arlington Agricultural Research Station in Wisconsin, United States - UWRJ-L208-509C-2 | ecosystem: Environmental > Terrestrial > Plant litter >...
GCCTGGCAGAATGTGGCAGGTGTTTGGAGTGAGGCTTGTTAGAGGGTTGCCTAGGAGTAGGACTAGGGCGGTGGGACCTGTGGAGGGGAAGTGGTACCGATGACAAAATCAGCAACGGATGGAGAGGCGGCGGAAGGACGAAGGGAGGGAGAGAGATGGAGAGAGCGGGAGCAGTCGCACATGAAAGGGAAAAACCGCTCGGGAATGCGAGCATGTCTGACCGCGACGAGATGGAGGATATGACAGCGGCTACCTGTTCTAAACCGAGCCCGAATCCAGCTGCAGGGCGCGAATTTATCGACAGCAGCAGCACCATCGACGAAGACATCGACACCGATGACTAACCATACCGACGCCGGCAGTACCTGTACCCGAGTTCAAGCTCAAGGATACGGGGGCGATTGATGAAGCAGTCGGCCCTAGGTCCGAGGACGAGTCTTCTTTCATTATCTTCTTGGCTTCTTCCCTCTTTCTATATATATCCACCTCCTTGGATCTCCTACGTGTACCTGCTGTTTCCAACGTCGTTCACCGCATACCCAGCCCGACCGACTCTCACAACTGTGCCTATGTTCGCTCTTCCACATGCCCATTCATTTTTACAGCTTCCGTCATTCGTCACCCATTTGTCCGTCCACCCCATCTGGCTCCCAACGTTCAACATTCAACTCGTAACTAGCAACACACACATCGCTGACGACTTCTCCGGATCCAATCCATTCACCTAATCCAAGCACCCACAGCCATGTACCTGACCTCTGTACAATACAGTACCTTATCCTTATCCTTTCTATCTACCGCCTCTTTCTACCCCTCTATCCTCACCCGTCTTTTCTCTCTCTTCATCTATTATGTCCACATTATGTACATAGTCCATGTGTCCTACACGCGTTTCGTACATGATGCCTCTAAGCTCGCTCTATGTCGTGTATCTCTCAACCAAAATTTATATCGCATATACCAGTGGTACTTATATGCGCCTGCATCTCAAATTGATCATCTTTAGCCAGTGGCCCAGTGGGTGACTTTATAAGTCTCTTTCAACATCCGCAATGCTATTTCCCGATCATCCACTTTCAGAGGCACCGAGGGTTAGAGAACGACATACTTATGCCGGCTACGTATTGCCCAGCGGAACCTCTTACAATTTTATATCATCGATATTAACGCTAGAATCCCGTAACATGTACGACTCTTCGGTGTCGAGTGTTGTACACATTCTTATCCGCTATACTTATACTCGGTCGTCCACCGTCCATCGCGAATTTGACCCGGACAAAGTAGTATCAACATTTATACACGCCTAATTGTCGATCAGGAGATGAGACTCTGATCGAATATATTCTGCCAGTGGATGCTATCTCATACTTGAACTACTTATCGTCCCTGCTCAGGCTAGCTCCATGCTGCAGCTGGCGTCGCAAAGCCGGCCCAGCGATCAATCACAATGCTACCCAACTTGAATACCATGAAGGTGCTTTCGAATGACACGCGGTGTAGGGTCCTAATCCTAGATCCACGGCGAACGAGTCAATACAGTCATTCTGTGTGTCTCGCTGTTCACCAGGACGAGTCTGAGGACGCTAATCATGATACTCAGAATCGGGTCAGCGCTTCAGCGCTTCGTCGCTGGCACTTTCCAACCCACTTTCATGACTCTCGGTTTTAGGCGCCTTTTCAAAAGCCCTAAAATTCGCCAAAAGCGAGCTTGACATATTACTAATCAGACACCGGGGTAAATATAGTAGATCAGCTGAAATACCAAAGCGCGCCGATCTGATCTAGAGACAACTTGAAAAGATTAGAACAGGATAAGCACTTACTAAACTCCATTGTACGTCCAAAATCAAATTATCATAACACCTTCCGTTCATTTTATTGCGCCTTCGGAGCATTAGTTTCGTCCTCAAAACTGACGAACGCAAAGCCTTTGCTAGCACCAGTATCTCTGTAACCTCCAACATATACCCTTACCACACGACGGAAAGGTCTCTGAGATCGCTTTTCTGGGTGTCTTCGGGGATATTTGTGACTGGGAGCATTGAGAAGTCATCCCTGCCGACGCTCATCGAAGGGGCCCAACGACTCTGTTTCAGAGCCAAGATCGTCCGAATCGTCAAGACCCTGCTCCCGTTCTTTTAATCAAACAGTATGGAAAGTAAAAATGTAACGAACCTGTGTCTTATTCCCTTTCTAGAGTGTCCTTGGAGGGGTATTTACGGTGAAAGGGTGGCCTTACACAACCGACGGACAATCTGTACGGCACAGAGGTTTTTGAGCTGTCCTTCCCCCGGAGGTTTCTCTGACTCGGGTTGCTAGAGGCAGTGTCAGCCGATGAGACGGAAGACAGTCACTCACGGTGACTCACGTTCCAGGACAACGCATTCTTGAGTAGGAGATAGACATGCAAAATGGATATATCGTCGCCTGCGTAATATTTGACGATGGAGGCCAGCTGGCTTAAGCAAGCGATTTTTTCTCCACGTTCTCAGAAGAAAAAACCATCTACATGGTCTGTTGTGCACATCCCATCGTTGCCAGTCTCTGGGTTAATTTTTTTTAGCCCATCGATGTAGTCAACATAAGAAGAATTCGGCTCTGCATATGGCATACCCTTCTCCGCTTTAGAAGACCGCAAGTTGCGAGTGACATCTAAGCGACAATGTGGAAGCTGTTGGGGTCTCCGCCGATTTAGTTGATTGTCATTGAAGCAAAGATAATTGATATTCGTCGGAGGGACTCCGAGAGAGCGAGTCATGTAAGATGAGGAGGAGGAATTGAAGGTAAACTGGAGGTAGACCTCCGGATGGCTGGCGAGGAGAATTCGGATACGAAGCGGGTGATAGAGTGCAGCCACCAGTGACTTCACGAGCCCAGGTTGTATGTCGTGACCTTGATATTCACCCAGGCGGTCGATGATGATAACAATGGGGAGTCTTTGAAGTCGAATCCAGTAGAAGGAAGGCGACCAAGAGGTTCAGTGATGAACTTAGCGAGCTGAGCGTCGACAGATTGGTGGAAAATCATTGGGTCAACATCCAAAGAGGCTTCAATTTGCGAACGTGCGGCTAGAACTCCACGAGCCATTTGATAGGCGATGGTGGCGAGTAATGTTACTAAGTTCCGCCGCAGTTTTCCAGAAAAAAAGGTGACCAAGAGACATCCATACTTCTCGCATATTAAGGTGAGGGAATATGCAATGGCCAATCTTCCAGTCCCTGGGGCACCGTAGAGCCACAGTAGCAGAGCGTTGGAGTCAATCTCCTCATTTAGTTGGTCAATCACGGCGACGCGAGTGTTGGGATGGCATTTAGGTGCGTCGAGTTTCTGTCGCTCTAGGGAGTTGTAGACGGCACTTGCAAAGTTCTCGATAAGAAAATTCAGTCCTGGATTGGTCGGTGCTCATTAGTTTAAAATGTTGAGCGTTCATGAATTCGTTCCGTACTTGTACTACGAGTTTATATCTGGGTAGTAGTGTTCGTATTGATGTGATTGTGGTGCTATTAGCGTGGTCCAAAATGGATACTGGGAGCGATATCGTCAAGAATAATCAGAATAACAACAAAAATAACGAGCTCTAGCGCACCTGTTAATCCATATGGCAGCTATGATTTGGCCAAGCGAATGTATTTCACTGGGTTCAGCGGGATAAATGACCCAAGACATCCTGACTGAAAATGTTGAGTAGCGAATTCAGGTCAGCGCACGTAGACAGTTTGGAAGCTATTAAGGGTGAGTCTGCTCTGCGTGGAGTGAGAGGTCGGCTGACGAATGAAGTTCGTGTCGAAGGGGGTATTTGGATTACTTTTACGAGCAATGCCCAAAGCACCGCCGTGCTAGGTGCTGGCTGGAATAAACATGTTCTTGACACAGCTAACGTGTAAGTTTGATGCTTCGAGGTGCAGTTCAAGCTGGGTCTTATTGAAGTTATTCAGATGAAGTGTCACGGTAGAGGAGGCCGAGACGGCAAGATTACGCGTGGGAACACCTCTCGGTCCGCTTCCCTTGAACCCAAATCGCCAACGATCGAGTGGTCACTGTTCAACACATCGACACCAGATTCTTGCGTTGGTCGCCATTGGTTGTCAGCGGACGCATCCACGAAATTCTACATGCAGCTGCTGGCGCGTTCGCGGTCCAACCTGTGCATGGCCAAGGTCAAATTCGGCAATACCTGGTCGAAATAGTGTTCTCTCCCTTCCTCTCGCGATGCCTCCCTGTCAGTCCGGTTCTAACCTCCTTCGGCCATCGTAAGTGTTCGTCCTATCGAGCTCCCTTCCTCGATTTCATCACCGTTTGTGTCGACAGATTTCAATAGCCCAATACAACTCCCCTTTCCAGTCGAGTTAGAACTTCTGGCTAATTGTCGCAAATTTCCCAGGCCCGTTACAACAGGTCAGCCGTCGGACGGCCGTCAAGGGCCGTTCCAACTGACCGGCAACCGTTGGAACGGCAAACTCGGCCGTTCCCACGGGTTCCAACACACTCGAATCAACAGACAGCCTGGCACGACAACTCCCACTCTTTCTCGCCCACCATCTGTCCTTTCTCTGCTAATTTATGACATCCTTTTGTACATAACTCGCTCACTATGCCAAAATCCGGACAAGGCCCAACTCAAGACTTCCACTGTACAATACCTGGTTGCAAGCGTTCGTTCACAACCCCGCATGGCCGCTCAATACATGAACGCTCATGTAGAAAGCAATTGTCGGAAAGGATGCGCGATGCAGAGTTTGAGGCTAGACATGTGCAAATACCAGTTCCTGCAGGTGTGTCACTCGATTACCGTTGCCACTTGCTGATGTGATGCCTCGTCAGTCCAACCTGTACGCCATCAGAGAGTTTGGGAAAAACCAGAGGTACAGATACGCCTAGCTGGCACAGATCCAACTTTCCTAGGACAACAAACGGGTACGATCTCATTCTCGTTATTGAGTATTATCTAACCGGAATGTCTTGAAGGTCAGCCCTCTCGACCCACACCTGCGGCACCAACTCTCCGATCTCCCATCGCATCATTATCTACAAGTACGAAGATTACTTATTTACTTCTTTATACAACTCTGACAATTTACGAAGCTCAACAAAGCTCCAATACCCCCGAACTCGATGATATCCGTACAGAGTATCACCCTAATAGCAGACTCCCTCCGAAGATTGAGAGATTCGAACATTATGGTGCTAACTCCACAGGTCTCCCACCTCGTATTCCGGTGAGACCATGGGCACCCTTCTTGTCACGCGCGGACTTCGAGTTTGCAGAGATCGCTCTCGCCGCTGCCCTCACCAAGGACCAAACCGACTGCATGATCAAGCTAATTACCCGTGTAGTCCGTGGCCAGGACTCATTCAATCTAACAAGCCACCGTGACTTGCGGGAGACTTGGGAATCTGCCTCAGTATTGGTTACTCCGGTAGCTACGTCTATGTAATTTTATTCAAATTTCTAACCATGTTGTAGTTTCGAAAGGAGATCATTGATGTGAAATACAAGGGTCATGAAACAACGGAAGACTTCTATATGTGTGATATCTGGGACTGGGCGATTGAGAAAATCGTGAACCCTCTTCTTGCTGACAAGTTTGTGTGGGACGCTTGCCGGCTGTTCAAGTTCAACGGAACTGACTTCGTACGGTTTTATCATGAACCTTGGTCAGCAGACCGGTTTTGGGAGGTGCAGGTATGTCGATCACCTCATGCTCGAGTATATACAGTCTCTAATTTTTTTGCAGTCACTACTCCCAAATTCCGAGGGAAAGCCGCTCGCTTTTATTCTTTACGCAGACCAGACAAAGCTGTCCTCGTTTGGTTCGCAAAAGGGTTATCCCATTGTTGCCCGCATTGGAAACCTTCCATCTGAAGTAAGAAATGGCAAGGGCCTTGGAGGTGGTCGAGTCGTCGGTCTGCTACCCATTGTGCGTTACTGATTATTGTCACACACACTATCATTTCTCACTTTCTTAGGTCAAAGGCAGCGAAGAGAACAAGGACAAGCCATCATACACAAATTTCAAGCGTGTGATCTGGCATAAAGCATTTATGAAGCTCCTTGAAGCAATCAAAGAACATTCTCGGACAGGGTATTGGGTCCGCTGCAGTGATGACATTGAGCGTCTGCTCTACCCGTTTATTCTGATTTTAAGCGCCGATTACGAGGAGCAGTAAGCGTTATCATAAATTTTATGAAACTCACTGACCCCGAGAGCTGTAGAGCTGTTATGGCGCTCATCCGTGGGGTCCAGGGCTTGTACCCATGCCCAATATGCCTGATTCCGTCGCAGGATCTTGCCAATATCAATATAACTGCACCGCTGAGGGATATGGAGGAAACTCAACATCTTGTTGCTGAAAGTGTAGAAGCAAACCTCAAAGGCCAAGGTCTTCGTCCAGTTGAGGTAAAATTTGTATCCTTGTTTATGAACCAGACGCCATTTGACATGTTGTAATCTCTAGAATGCTTTCTGGACTGTACAATTCTCAGACCCATTCAAAGCGTTATCCTGGGACCGAATGCACGCCTATTCAAGCGGTCTTGGTGGAAAACACCTGTGGGGTGTGCTTAAGACCTATCTCGGTGACTTGGGTCGCACCGCACTCCACACTGTAGACTTGCAGTAAGTTATCTGGGATTGTGATCATCCCAATTCTGACAGAAACTCCAAAGGTCTAGTCTACTTCCTCGTTGGCGAGGATTGAATCATTTTGACCAAGTCATTGACGTGAGTTATTCAGATGCAACAAAACTCGAACATCTCATGAAGGTGAGGCAAGATTTGAGTCGGTTGAGCCATAACTGACCTCACTCACAAAGCTTTCAATCTTTATTACGCACAATCTTCTGACTGAGAACGAGAATGCGCACGGTTATCTCCTTCTCCGTGTCATAAGGTGTTATCTCATGGTCAATATTTATACTGCACTGGATGTTCATACGACGGAGACAATTGCAGAAGGTCGTAGACGTCTGAAAGAATTTAGCAACCTCCTTCAGGTACCACTTTCTATTGCTCAGGTCTATAGTTACTGAAGTATTGTAGCATTTTGCTACTGTCACGCAGGGAACAAGGGAGAAGGATAAGGACTGGGGATTTCCGAAGAACCACACTCATAAGCACGTCTTTGATGACATAGTCGCTAAAGGTGTTACGAGAGGTTACAATACGAAATACAACGAGAACATGCATGGGGGACTCAAGGATTCGTTCCAATGGCGCACAAACTTTCGTGAGGTTGAAGAGCAGGTGCACGATTTATTTGCTCATCTTGACACGAGGTTGACTTACTTTAATTAAAGATCTTACGCGCGGATCATTGGTTCCACGTCGCAATCTATATTCGTGCGCTTATTGATCAGCTAGATACCGAAGCACAACATGTTGAAGACGAGAGACTTGGGGAGGAACAAGACGGAGAAGAGCAGACGGCACAGAAAGCCTCAATGACCTCGCCGTTATTGATTGGCCACATATATCTTGGCGCAGCGCAAAAGTCCTGCTCAATTCAAGCCATTGTCGATAAGCATCCTCATGAACCTCAATTCCGGAACTTCTTTCGCTACCTTACGTCATTCTTGTCGGGAGAACTTGGGAGGAGTGTCATCAATTCGGGACAGATATCACCTGCTACCATTGTATGTACCTAATAATCCTCCTGCTGATCTCTATGTTTGACGTGTTTCAGGTAGTTGAATACCGCTTCCTCAAGGTCAATTACGAGTCCAAGATTACATGTCAACTTGAGGTCGACTATCTTCGATGCAGCCCTAAACATTATGGTCGACCTCGACATGACACGGTTATCATCAAGACGTCCTCTGGTTATACATTTGCTCAGCTTATTCTTCTTTTCACCATTGTCATAGACCATGCCACTTATGCTGTTGCTCTTGTTCAGATCTTCAGTCGAGAAATGGGCAATGATGAAACCCAGAAGAAGGATCATGATCTGGGATTTCTACGTCTTCGTAAACAACGTGCACAGTTCATTTGGACACGTTCCATTATCCGAGGCGTCCCCATCTTTCCAGCGTTTGACGTCAAAGAGGACTCAGTTGTCTTTGATCTTATTGATCCTGACATTACGTTCCGTGTGCAGGAGCTTTTGGCCTGAACATGTGAGTCTTTTGTATGCCGCTTAATTAGATATTGACCGTACACACCAGCCTGCTAGATATAAGATAATTGCTACCGTTTACTACTTTCGTTCTCATCTTGTGCTTCACCCTCTGCTTCTATCAATGCCTCGTACAGGTCGTTCCCTTGCTGCAGAACAAGAGGATTTCACTGCTGAGATGAATGCTATTGACTCTTCCACTGACGACGATGATGATGACGAGTACAAAGTTCCTGATGTTCGACCAGATGCCTCACGTGAGGAGCTCCAAAGAGTATGTCGTGCAATTCTATCAGACTATCATTAGTAATGTCGTGTGCCAGGCCCTTCGTAAAGCTCAAGTCGCTCTGACTGCTCTCAAGCTTGCAAATCGTGATCTCAAGGTGGATATCCGTACTCTTCGGCGAAGCATACGACAACAGCCAGGTGCCCATCCGGCTGACAAGCGCAAACGCACTACGAGGAATCTGGAACCCTTATCTGAGGAAGAGCGCATTGCCACATGTGGACGCAAGTTTGCTGTTATGAACGAGTTTTGTGTTCCTCAAGCCGCTTTTATGGTTAATCGACCTGATGGCGTTGTTTCTGATGATCCTCTTCGATGGCATTCTGAGGCGTCAGCATTGGAAGGTCTCACCGCTGAACTCTATGAGGAGACCCCCAATGATTTGCATGATTTGTTGGCACACCATACATCATTCCGAGGCACAGTATGTCTCAAACTTATCATTGATAGATCCTATAGGCTAATCTAGTACTCCCAAAATATCAGTTTCTGACAGCACTCAATGCACAACGTCGCCACATCGTCCACCAACTTCGCTCTGAGACGGCACCATTGATCTTCGAGAAAAATCCCCTGCATTATAAAGCCAAGTTCGATCGCTCTCACTTGGCAGATTTTGTCGCGGAGATCATTTTTCCTGGGGAGAAGTTCTCAAAATTTGCACCGATTCTGTTTCCAGACCGCATAAAGGATATGCGTGTTTTTCTTAAATGTCGCCATCTTGCACTGGTCAGTAGCTGTATTACGTCTGAAGATATTTTGAGTGGTCACTGATGCTTTAGCAGATGCTTCGAACAATCCTACATGGGCCGCAGTCGCTGACAGCTGAGAAGAGACGGCCGGGCAAAGGAACTGTTGCCAACCTATGGAATATCATCTCGGTGACTCCTGGTGCGATTGCACTTGTTGCTGTTCTCGTAAGTTGATTAACATTCATTTATCAGTCGTCTTCTTAAGTATTTTGCTACTCGTTTTGACAGGCGATCTTTCTGCATTCATCCGACAAGGTATTTGCACTCGTTGGTGCAGAATCTGGTATCAGTTATGGTACTCTCTTTGCAGAGTATAAAAAGGTAATCGTTATTGGCCTGCAACGGGGCCACCGCCGCTGGAAGGAGCTTATACAGTGGTATAATGCTGAGGTTTTTGCATGGTCGAGGACACAGGAAAAAGAGAAAGTAAATGACGGCAGTGACATTGAAGAGGCTCTTATAGACGACGATGACAATGGTGATTGGAATGAAATCAGCTTCATCCATGAAGCTAATAATGCTGAAGACGCTATCAATGATCAGGTATGTCTATATGGGCAATTTATTAACGATAGAGAACCTGATTCTTGTTTATATATTTTAGGAATTACTTAAAGATCTTGACGACATTACGAGTACTACAACCTGTGCATCGTTAGTCACCAGTACTGAAATATCCGACAACACACAAGCAGCAGTCTCCACACCCAACACACTCGAGAGCAACCCCCCTCGTCAAGATCGCGTGGTCCACTTTTCAGACTCTCCAACAGTGATTGGCTCAAATTCATCCCAGCAGATTCCCCAGCCTTTGCGCCAGCCTGTCGCCTCTTCATCTCGTTTCGGCTCTTCCCAATCAACTCAACTTGGAATGGGAATCAGAGACAGTACTCAAGCCTCAAATTCGAGCCATCCTGTAAATGGGGGCAATCTTGGGCAGGCCGCTGTGACTCGTCCCTCTGAGTCTGACGCTATGGGGACCACAGCTACTGTGCGCCGCTCGAAAAGGTCTACAGTATCTAAAAATGGCAAGGGAAGGGCTTAGTAGAGTCTAAAGTATACTACGCACCTGCTTCAATACAGATTATATCGTTAACTTGTGGTTCAGCACCTGTTGTGGTACCAACCATCGCTGTACATTTTCGCCTCGGGTAGGCGCGTTACAGGGTGTCACACAGACGTTCCAACACTTTTCTTAATTTGTTATAATGTGTCACTATCTGCCATATCCATTAAATAGCGTCACAGACAGTTAGGACGTGTTATTACATGTTGTGACAGCCGTGGGGAAATTTGCGACATATTAGTCCAGAGTCTCTGAAATGGTACGTCTCGCGACTCCCGTCCCATTTCTCCGTCCCTCCCAACTCATCACCAACTCCAGTCCTACATATGTCAAGCCCCGCTTTTCTTCGCTCCTTCCCCTGCCATCCTCACGTATGGACGACTGTGCAGCTCCCGCCGATTGAATATGGTGGGGCGTCTGCTTCATCGGTGCTGTAGACTTGAAGGTGGGTTTCGCTAGATTTAAACTCGATCAATGCCGAGCTCAATGGGTTCGAAAACAGCGTCGTTGCCCTCCATTTTCAGAAAGACGTGATACGGAGTTCATAGCGGCTAGTCACGCTCACAGTACGTGTTTTACTCCCACAACTCACTTGCGCTTCGACGAACTCTAACTTTAGGTCGGTTTCAATCAGATATGACACGGTATTACGCCGCCGAAGGAACGCTTCACTCTCGCCTACGACCTCGCACCTTGCTGCTATCCATATTTCGATCGCCAAGTACACAGGCGGAAGGAGAGATTCGGAAGAGGACCCAACTAAGCATGTTGAGTATAAGCACTCGCAGACGGGTATGTATGCTATATTCTCTTGTCACCAAACTCATTCTCTTTGACTGACATGTCTCCGTGCACCAGGACCTGGCTTACAACGTCGAAGCACGGTCATGTCCGTATTCAAACTTTGGCCTGTCTGATAGCTGCTGAATCGCGCGAACATCGACATCGACACCCCGCTCGGATACTACGCGTCGCGTCCTCAAAGTTTACACGAGGGGGTCAGACACGCGTCAGAACGTAGACAGTCGTCGAAGAATGTTTTCATATTCACTGGAGGTGTCTTTGGGGTGCCGCATCTTCAGTTTTTTTTGGAGGGCCTAGTCTCGTTGATGAAGAATGAATCGTCTGCCGTTGGGTACTTCGGTATGTTACCTTTTCTCTCTCTCTCTCTCTCTCTTCATTTGGTGGATGTATCCGTTAGCCAGCGTAAACTGACACTCAGAATTACAGGCATGGAACACTATTGCCATGCATACAGGTCAATTTTACGAATGAAATTTCGAAACTTTCGACTGCACCTCACTAGCCGCTCGGGAGACGGGGATTATATCGGATCATCCGATACTTCTCTCCCTGCGACATTCGCTCATTGATGGTCTAACTGCTCGAGAGGCTTAACTCGTCCAGGACGGCATGATCTCACCAAAGTTTTTTTGGTTCAGTGCTAACATTTTGGCTTGGTACGCAGGTATGTCGTGATTTATTCGATGTGAACCTTTGGCGTAAAACTCACAACTTTCCTGTTCTAGTTGCTAACAGCTTTCGAGGATTTCAAGGTCTCCGATACATCAAGTCCTGAGAACCCATCGCTTGGGGTAGTAATGACGCATGGTAGACTTTCTATCGAGTCAAACATCTGCGTAAGTAAGGCTGTCAGATCGACCATTCGGACTACTAGGCTTTATGTACGCTCTCAATTCTACCTCCATAGAAGAGAAGTATAATATTTCTGTTCTGGCAATAAATTGGATTCATCGTATCCTCGTACTGTTGAAAGCAGAATCTTCCCGAAACATTCTCCTCGGCAGGAAGTGGTCGGCGGGGTAGGTCGGTATACGGCTAAGACTGTCAGAGAGTGCACTGACCAGGATCCGGTCCTCATTTGAATTTTCAATCGTCGGTTTCTTTGGAAGGAGTACGTCGGCGCTAATGACCGACTGCGAGTTCGCGTTGGGCGCTTCAGATACCTCCCTATTTCGGGATCCATCTTGTTAGGTGGATATACACATGTATATTACCTTTCTCGTGCATTTTCTCGTCTTTGCAGTGATCCTCGCAGTTTTATTCATGTCTTCGGTCAGGTTTTACTCTCAAGTCCGCCGTGTCTCGATAGGTTGAGTCTATGGTCTGCTCTATTGGGCCAGCGTAGGGTTGCGATGAACATACTGCCAGCTCGTTTATCTTGACCTTTCTCTTGAGGCTCTTCAATATACTAATTCCATCGACCCAGGTGGCTACTGCCATACATCTTGCCAAGTAAATCACCGATACTGGCACCACCTAATGATCCAAGATCCGAAACCGGTTCGTCCATGTTCCACTGGCACCTTCGCTCGTATTATTCTCCTCTCGTTAGGCCCCGCCTCATCCAGGCAGAAACATCGCTCTTGTGGTCGTTGGATTTGAACGCGAGGCAGAAATCTCTAGTTAAGCACTGGCAAGATCTCATTGACATTGATAGAGTTGAATAAGGAAGTCGTGACAATCATAGAACGAAAGGATACTCTTGCATCTCAGAAATATTTCTGCGATTTATTATTGAGTTTTGTGAGTTCGGCAGTCTTCTCACCAACGATGTAATTATGAGTGCAGCGCTGGGTCTGGTATGGACTCCCCACCCTATCCAAACCGCGGTCACTTGAAGATATCTGAAATGGTACTCAATGAGACTTTGTGAGACTGGGGGAATTTTAAGTCATGGAGGGTGTTTCATAACAATTTCCCTATCCTATTCAACGCTAGGTTATTCTTCAACATTCCAACTATGAAAAAGCGACGACATATTTAAGTACACAGAAGCACGGAGAATATGAGTCTTCGCACAACGACGACGGTGGCCAGCTCCGCGGGCTCTCACTCTTGTACGATATATAGCGACATTTGGAAGCGGGTGAGTGAAATTGGATAATGCGATATTGATCTGCCAAATTGGAATGAAGAAGTCGACGCTATGGATTCCTACTATTCCGGCCTTGTTCGGAGATTCATATCGACCAACATATTCAATTCTAGCCTGAGTGCTTTCTCGACGCGGATACAAGGTGAAGCCTCAATGATAAAGCCAACTGATCAGCGCCGAATGTGACCACTTCCGAGCATCTGGAACAACTTCAGTAAGATATAGACTATGATGTTTAAATGAACTTACGCTGACCATTGTGTCATCGTCATCGGCTGGGCTATGTACACTGCCAATGTTGAGAACAGAGAGCGGGCGGAATTGATATGGAAGTAAAAGTCCTGGCCGGTACAAGTGCGAGTAGTCGTCACTGAAAACGGAATCGTGTATGAGAATCTCCAATTTCGGTGGAGATAAATGTGAGGGGCCTATGACCTGCAGCGTCGTCGAACATCCTGTCTCCAAGCCCAGGCCGACCGAGATGCACTGTAGACAAGGCGATCATGAAAGAATCCATAGAGGTCTCTACGATGACGCGTCGATAACCCATTGTTGGCTCCGCGTTCAGCATATGGCTTGATGACCGAGCTTGCCCTGGCAGTTAATCATTTCTGTGATGTCGACCAAAGCTGCAGCTGTGGAGACTAATCGAGGAGCTGCAAAGACAGACATGTCGGATCTACGGTGACGATAACCAGGCGCGCCAAGAGTAGAAGCAGAAGAGTGGAAGTAGAATATTGACGCATCTATCAACACACGACGAGGATGGCTACCGATGAACGCAAACGGCATCGATGGTCACAGATATAGACATCGAGATGCTTGACATATCCCTCGATGATGGGCGCACACGAAGATTGGGCAAACCATAGTCGAAAAGGTCGGTGGAGCCATCGTTGCTACCGCGACCGTAGGACGAGACGGAAGCAGTGCTGGATTCGTGTCGGCGATGGGGGAATGCGTCTTGAGTTGTTAACCAAAGGTGGGTAGAAGGCAAGACGATCACTGCTGAACTCGAAATCCAGACGAACTTCAAAAGAGTCGAGTTCAGCAAAGCTGATACCTGATGTAGGACGTAATCATACGTCCGCGGTTCTGTTGATGGACACTAGAGCCCGAAATGACTAACACAAGCGGTGGGCGCTTCGTTACTGAGGAGCTTCGCATGGATTGGCTTCAGAACAGACCGATCCTCTAGGTAGTCGACTATCGTCGAGGATTCAGAGATTGATCGGCCTTGGCCTGGAGGAATGCTACTCCTGCGACCAAAACGCAGTTGACCCATGCTTTGGTGGCCCATTGAATTTGAACGAGGTATTTAGCTGTCCATCCGATGGCTTCAATGCGGTTGATCGGGCAAGTTCTGCACTCGAGAAGTTTCCGTCGGCACTGAACAAGATGTCGTGCGTTTCAGAGCTGTTGCTGATAGCTACTATCCGATCCCTGTAGCAGTGAGGGCTCCTTCATATCGACTATCCTCGATGGAGAAAAAATGTCGAAGCGGGAGTGAGTCATATTTTCCTGCGTAAGAGCACCCTCCTGGGACATTTCGATCATACTTGGTCTTTGCATGTCAAGGAGTTGCGACTGGGTGGCAGAGAGATCGACTGTCTCGGTCGTAGATGTACCAACGCTGCTGTCGGCGTCAACTGTCATGCGTAAATCCGCAGGGATGCTGGGCACGGGTGAACTCGTCGGAGGTAGCACTACCATTATCGATGTCAAGGTGATTGTCCTCTTCGTCGGTCAGCAAAGCGCGGAATAGCGGGAGCTGCAAGATAGGCACCACGTCGGTAACTCGAGGAGATGCGGTACTAGCAACCACCATTTTAACATCTAGAGTCGGCTTCGCTGTCGCAAGAACCATGTCCCCATCTCTGGGCAACAACACCTCAAGTATTGAATCGCGTTTGGAGCGACAAGGAGGAACAGAAGCTCGTTTGGGTCATCGGAGCTGGGATCAGGCTGGTTGCGCTCCAGGCCAGTAGATATTCGCTTGAGATTGTGAGACTCTGCGGATGAGTCTGACGTAGGAGCTGTCACTGGACCGATCACTGCTGTACTTTGCTTGCTGGCGTTGGCGGGCTCATGATGATCGAGAGATGAACACTTGGAACCCTTCTTCTCGAAGTCGTGAATGCGCTCGAAGACCGGTGTTAGGGAACCAGCATCGGGCGTCATTGAACCCCTGGAGGCACGAGAGAACGATCTATGGCCAAACGTATCCGATGAGTGAAGTGCTGGTACGCCAGTGCCTTTCTCAACATCGACAGTGAGTCCTGGCATTGACCTCAACGCTCGGATCTTCGCACCAGTGGCTGCAGCACCAGGTGTCAGCGAGATTGGAGCCCGCAGTTTTGAGAGGCTAGAATACAGGTTCG
>Ga0247742_10001610_pt1 | contig 15479 bp, 20 predicted proteins | sample UWRJL208509C2_FD_180944 | JGI IMG/M metagenome (GOLD analysis project Ga0247742, IMG submission 180944) | Plant litter microbial communities from Arlington Agricultural Research Station in Wisconsin, United States - UWRJ-L208-509C-2 | ecosystem: Environmental > Terrestrial > Plant litter >...
CCTACAGCATAGGACAGCAGCCCACAGGTAGTCCCCTGTGACAGGGGAAGCCTAGGCTGGATGGTTTCAGCTTGACAGGGCACTACCTGTCTTTGAAGGCTTCAGGTAGTTGCTATAGGTGCTGCATCCACATTGCATATTGGCGTTGGGCGTACGCTCGATGTCCTGGAAGGCCTGCTGCCACCTCTCTGACCCGCTGGAGCCATTTTGTGCCTTTGTATACAAAGAATCTAGTCAGCCATTCCATCTCAAACTGGATGATCCTAAGTTCTTCGGTCCATCGATGCGATTGAGCACGTGCCCGCAACCAATGGACATGATAAACTGACGAAAAGATGAGACAGAGGAAAAAAATAATTTCTATGCAACTCACATTCAGTGAGATGATTGTCCGTGGAATTGGCTGGCGTGCGCGTGGTCCAAATCCATGACAAGCGGAATTGGCTTTGACCTGCTGCATTTGGTTGGGTTGCAACAGTGCTTGCGACAAGGTCCTCCTTGACAAGGACCTTATAATTGTCTGTTAATTCTTGGTTGGATATACCAAGTTGAATCATTGCTTCCCGCGTGTGAATGTAGAGTCGACAGTGATGATTCTGGGTTTGTTGAACATTGTAAATGGTGGCACGAGCACGAGTTCGATGGGTTTTGTCGGCTGCCGCCCGCAGTGTATTTCGATAGTGAAATGCTCGTTGACCGATCAAAGTTCTGATATTCTGTAAGCAGTCATTTGCATGCCCTCGTCTGAGTCTCAGCTCCTGTTTTGCGATGCGCTCTAGTCCGAGGCGCGGATGTTCTGAGCTCCTAATGTTCGACGGCATTGGAAGGAGTAAGCGTTCGGGACCATTTTGAAGAATTGGTTGACGACTATCTTCATCGGCCGAAGAACCATCTGAGTCATCTTGGAACTCGGTGCTCTGATCATGGTTAACGTCCTCATCAGCTAATTCTGTCAAGGCGATATCACCCATGTATCGGGATGCAGCTGCTCAAAAGGTTGCAAGACCTTTCTCCAATGTTTCCCGTCGTTGCTTTATCCTTGTGAGTTTTGATCTTCCAGGCTGTTTTAACGCTTTGGCAACGAGATTAGCAATTTCAATTCTGGTAGATTGTATGAGTATATGTGTCGGCCGTGAAGAATCAACATACTGTAGTTCTTCTAACCGCAGACCTGTCATCAGCCAAGCAATTGCACCTGCTTTATCGCGAGCCTCCTGCGGAATGAGCTTTGCACTGGTCTCTGCCAGACTTGGGGCTACTTTTGTCATTGATATGTAAGTCGTATGAGTTTATTTCACTGACGTTTTGGTACAGCTGACTTCATGATATCCATTGCGGCCGGATTCATGTGTCGCACTTTCTCGGCCGCGATAATTGCCTTGTCCCATTCGGGAGTCAATCCCTTTGGCGCGGCCGCGGTAACATCAGCGAAATATTTTGCTGCAAGTGGTTGCTCTTTCACAGCCCTATGATATTTTTTTTGCAAAGCTTCAACTGACAAAAGGCCGATGAGAGATGACACAACAACAAGATTTAGAACATACCCATTCCAACGAGCTTTTTCCAATTGGAGTCGTTCATATGATCGTCCAGCAATTCTGCCCTTGTCGCCAAGCTGGATGTCCTTGCACTCTGTGATATCTTGTTTAGGACAGCCCAAAGCGTTTCAAGGATTTCACCATCAATCATGCCAATGTTGGCGATGTACATCGGCCCATATCTGTAGAGGCAGGAATCTTGGTGTCCATGAACATGGAACATCCCAATTGCCTTGTCAATGAGAATATTGGGCAGCTCCAGATATTCATTCCGAAACACACGCTGCCCAAGCTTCTTCCAATACTGACACATAATGTCATAAATTAGAAGGACCTTTGGTAGTCGGCCGATATTGATGGTTTTGAGTGCCTCACATAGCGACCAATCGACATTTGCCTGCCTTTCCCCCTTTTGGAGATCCACAACACTGCCAGGGGCATAACAGCCATGGCGGGCGCAGGCATGAGCGACAATCCCATTGGCATCTTTGAGGGGTGAGATACGATTGGCCTCATCAATTGCACGAAAATTGCTCTTGCACAGTTCATCCTACAATTTGACTGGACAATAAGCAATTATTATCATTACTTTGAAAATTTGCCTACCTCTTTTGTGTCCGTTGCAATGGCTATATGATCTTTGAAGGGATGCGCAGCAGTCATCATCCCATGTCCTTCACTCAACCAGACATCATCTGCTGGCCTCTTCTGCCGAATATGATCGGCCGTGAAATTTCCATCGACAACAAGACTCCGGGTGAGATCGCCACTACGATGAATTAGAATCATATTTTTAGTTTATGTGAAAGACATACCTTTGATACTTTGTTTCCCAATCCGCAGGAAGATTAACATTGGGTTGGGGACAGGCACCGCAAAATAACGCAAGGTCACCACGGCCGGGCTGCATGTTATTATGCCCAAACCCATTCCACTTCAGGTATTTCAGATTCTGCCACTCCCTTGCGACACGCCGAAGTTCAGCATAACGATTGGCCACACTGTGGGGAAATGCAGAACTCGTAATCCTGCGTAGTTTGTTGAAGTATTGGTAAGCACTGGCCTTTGTCTCCAAGCTCGAAATCCTGTAGTCATCCAGGCAGCGAAATGTGAATGCGGTTTTTATTTCCTTTGTTGTGGCTGGAAAGAGATGCAACTTTAGGAGCTGGAGGTCCTTTCTTGTGTGGGCGCATTTACACCACACGATGTGGATAAAATGCAGACCCGTTACATCAACAATCAACAGCAAGTGGTTTCCATAGTCATCCTCCTTGCTTGGTGACTCCTTTAGAGGAACTGCTGATGGGTCTACATCCCCAGCATCTTCCCAATCAGAGTCATTAGAAAGGCCATCATCGAGTGAGATGTTGCCACCCGACTTGAAGAAAGTGTTGTGGCTTGACAAGCCACGAGTTCTTCTTGGTAGCTCTCTTGCCTTGCCCTTGCCCAATGCTGGCCTCTCCTTGTCAAGGTCATCCTCGTCATCACTGTCATCTTCTACATCCACTTCCATCAAGTCAGGTATAACCCCAGAAGATGTTGTTTCTTGATCATTATCGTCATCCCTGGAGTCAGCTGCCTGTATGAATGTTTGATCCACCAGAGGGCAAGGCAGACCTCCATGTCCAACATAGAGTCGAACACCCACTTCCCAGACGGATGCATCCTGCCAGAACTCTCCTGTCCACTTCTCTAACTTGTGTAATGGACTGAGGTTGTGCTGAATTCTGCAGCAAGCCCGACAGAAGATTGCACCAGAACATTCCCAACATCTCCATCGACCCCAGAGGTTGCCACATGATGTACAATCAGGATGAGATGGATAGCCCTCAGACTCTAGCAGAGAATGAAGATAGTCTTTGCGGTTGTTGAGAAAGTCTCGGAGGTAATCATTGTGGGTCTTGTATGAAGTGTTGAGTAGAGGTATTGTTCAGAGATCTAAGAGAACGCACCCTTCCATAACTTGCTCGTACATGATCATCAGTGGGCATGTCAAAGTCAAGATGAGGATGATCTTGAGCAAGCCCATGTCCTTCATGAAGGGGTTTACTTGATCCCTCGCCTGAGGTCGTGGGTTTCTTGTTTCTTCCAGTGCTGATTGACTCTCCATAATGTTTTACCTTGGGACCACGGCTTGTCATAGTTTCCTTCCACTTCCCTCGAACAATATCAGGAGGCACAATCTTGCGACCACCAGGATTTATGGAACATGCAGAGGCTGAGATTGAGGAAATTGTTTTGAAGGGATAGCTTTCCACTGTCTTAGTAGATGGTTTTGCAGCTGTGTGAGGACGAAGTTTTGGTCGTTTTGGTGAGGGTACGTTCTTCACCATTGTTTCGTGCAAGTGGGGTGTTATACTTGGGATCTACTGTTGCTGATCAGATTTTATAGTCTCTGAGCTATGAAATAACTCAAACGAAGCTTGTTTAAAATAGAATAGAGTCACTCCTTTTTCCTGGAGATATTCCGGACAAGAACTATGTTGAAATTGTACATGCTCATTGATACTCATTGATTGTAGGGATTCAGCCATTTTTTTAATACTTGCCAGCTGTCATCAAGAGACCACAAGCTAACAAGACAAATATATAAGGGTTTGAAGATCTCTTGGTTCTTGTTTCATGTTCACTGAAGTGAATCAGCAATTGATAAGAAAGATGATACACCCAGTTTGGTAAATTGTATTCCAAATCTAGTTGCTCCTTGGCCCTAGCGGGTATCGCCTCCCTCCTCGCCTCCCTCCTCGCTTAGGACTCTATTGAGCTGGCACACAGCCATAGAATAGCTGGTGCTCTGCTGGCACTCTTCCTGTACCACCATCTTCTACGTGCCATATCGCTTTGCTCCATGAGTGTTCCTGCTCCTGCACCGTCTACCAATGCTCCTAAAGTGTGCTGGATAGAAGCGGAGAAGGCCATATTCATAGAACACCTTCACCAATTCCGAGGATTTTCTCGAAACGATCGTTACACACTCATAATGACAGTTGTCCTACCTAAGGTTAAGCTACTTCACCCTGGTATTTCACAGGCTGAGTGGGATATTCACAAACGTGTAAGTTATGATTATTTATGCATCTGCCTATCACCCTCTAATCTACAACTATAGAAAGTTCGAGATTGGTTCTCAAATAATGGCCGAAGAGTTAGCACCCTCAAGCGATTTACCATACAAAAAACAGATATGAAGACGGTCATGAAGCATCTCTACGGGAGTCGCATTGAGGCAGTTGTCTGCGAGCTGAGTGATGGCGCACAGCCAGGATCAAAAGAATACTTCTCGCAATATGCAAAAGGATACAGTATGTTTCGAAAATCATTGACAAAGAAGGAATGTGGAGCGGCCGACGCAGAACGGGAAAAATGGGAGTTGGACCAGCCTCCTCCAGAAGTCCAACAAAAGTCTATCATTTTGCATCCGCATTGAGAAATGTGTTTACTGAATTGGTTTATATACAGAACAGCCGCGACACATGGCAAGCGTGTGCTATTGAAAATAGCAGAGATGCTGTACAAGCAGATGGGAATGCATGTTATGATCTGGGAATACCACCAACAGACAAATGGGTCAATGGCTTTTGATGGGTAATGCGTTTTGCACATCATCACTCGGCCGAGAGATTAAAATTACTTACAGGCATGACTTTACTGGACACTTTGATGGAACATCTTCATTCCAAGATGTCAAGCCCAATATCTGTGATGAATTCTCTGATAATTGGGTCTATTATCTCAGAGAAAAGAAAACTGCCACATCAGAATCGGCCGTTGATGGAGTAACACCTGAAGCAAAAAATGTGAAAAACACCAAAGCACCCTTTCTTTTGGACATCACTGAAGGGGGCTATCCAATTTTGCCAACGCTACTGCCTGAGGAGACACTCAACCACAAGAAGGCACTTATACGGGCTTTTGCAACTTATCATTATCGTAAGTTTTTTTTTTTAGTACTGTGCCGTCCCACATTATACATCTCTTAAAGGATTTGCATCCGGTTATCCGAGGGAGCGAATTCCTTGGGGCTGGGTCGCATCAAGATTTCAAGAGCTCGTCAAAGACGAGTATCTGCCTGATGGTGTCAGATTTTGCGAGCCATCCGACATGAAGAAACATGAAATCATCGCTATCTTGGAGCATTGGCGACTTCGCCAGCATCTATATGGGGAGTCCAGGACATTCAGATGGGAGGCTGTCAAAGACCGAAGAGACATAGATTGATCAACACCGTCAATTTATTTGACACCTCCGTCAGCCACCATAACGCCTTCCACCACTCGTGCATCATCCGTTGTCTCATCACATAAAGAAATTCCTAATGGAACCGAGCTTGCAGCAAATGGCGAGGATGTGGCCAATCCTCTCAGTGAGCTATTTGGTTGGGATGATCATCAAGTTGCAATCAATCTCGATCCAAACCCCACATCTGAATCACCAGCAGATCGCCAAATGGTCAACCCAGTTGTTCCACAGTGGGCAATGCCTGGTGGACCCACACAGTCATGGGATACTGCCTACGATAATCCAATCACGGCCCAGCCAGTTCCATCTGACAAGGAACCACTTAAGAAACAACCCAAGAAACGCAAACGTGAAGAGGAGATGCTTGAGCCTCGTGCCCCAAACACAGGAAGAGGTCGCCGCGTACAGCACCCAAGCAAGCGTCCTGATCAACATTATAATGGATCAGCTACCTAAAAGTCTTGGTTAATTATAAATTTTAAAAAGCTCGTTACAATATGAGCCAGAATAGATCTGTGAATATAACACGGCCAAAATAATTAAGCTAAGTAATCATATGGCAGCACTGCATTGCGGCCGAAGCCACATCGTCTGTCGGCCGACATATACTTACACATAAGTAAGAATACATGTGACTGCCTACAATGTTCAAAGATACCTTTCGTTAATAGTTACCCTTAGTCTTTACCAGACTTATATAGATTTCTCATTGTAACAATGGTAACAGATGGCTGAATAGCATCGGCGAAATGGTTTTTCGGCTGACGGCTTGCAATCTGAGGTACACTTTCAATACTATACGGCCGAGGTTGTTCAGACAGCAACACTAGATTTGCAATCATTTCACAGCCGAGGTAGATGAGCAAGATAGAGCTATTGGTCAATTTTGTCTCGGCCGAAAATCTCTCGGCCGTCAGATTTCGCGTTATGAGCAAGACTGATTTTACGTACTACGCGGCCGAGCTCGTTCAGCAAAATTTTGTAACACTTATATACTGGGAGCTCGGCCGAGGATATCTCGGCCCTCCGATTATGATGCACAAGATTGCATCTGCAAATATCATACGGCCGAGGCAGGCGAGTCAACTAGAGTTAATGCTCAGTGTTGACTCGACCGTAGATTGCTCAGCCTCCGATTGCAGTATGGTATCAGTAGATTTGAAAATATTACACGGCCGAAGTGAGCACAATCAGCTCATAGTCAGTGTTTCCTGGCCGAAAATTGATTCGGCCGAGAAAACTGAATATGAGAGACAATATATTTTGTCAATATTTCATGCCCAACACTATTCAGGCTGATATCGCCCATAACATATCACTCCATTGGTCATATGCACCAGTCGAAGAATCTCTCGGCCGACGTGCTACAACATGAGACAAAAGCCATTGGCAAATTTACCACAGCCGAGGATCATCCAGACACTGCACTAGCCAAAGCATTGCAATCCAGAGATCATTAAGCCAGATCTCTGTCCTGGAAATTTCATAGAATATGTTTGATTCAATTCCTCAGCCATTGGCGGATGCATGCTTGAATTTATGACTGACGGATACTTGAACTACATTTACAAACAACAACATTTACGGTGCAGAGGAAATCAATGGTAAGGAAGGCAAGGACTATTGGCACGTAGCGCAACAATTCATGCTAGCTGCGGCTTCTTCGACGTGACCTCATCATCGTCCTCGTCCTCGTCTTCAGCTGCCGAGTATGCTCTCTTACTCCCTGATTCTGAGGAGGACTGTGCAAGCCTTGCCATAGGCATCGGAGCGTCCTCCTGGTCATCATCGTTGTCCGAGACATTTGCTGCTTTTGCCTTGCCTGACGAGGACCCACCAACTTTAGTCTTGCCGTCTTCCAACAGTTTGAGGACCTTGGTCAGCAATTCAGTGAGCGTGCTAGTGGCCAAAGTCTCGTCCTGTGCAGCGTCTCGCTCAACCTCCTTGGATACCCGCACCTTCATCAGCGTCTCGCGCTGAGCCTCCCAAAGACTGAGCACCTGGCTATGCATCCAGGTGACCTGCGAGTTGGTTGAAGATTTCGCCTCTTTTATCTGGCTGTTGAGCTCCACAATTCTTTCACGCAGATCGGCACATTCGGTACGCATGATCTCAATAGCATCGTTAAACGAGTGGGCTTGATCTGGTGCATCTCCAACAGCCATTGATCGTAACTTTGCGAGAGCAATGTCTAAGCTTTTGGTTGCACCACCTGGTCATCGTCAATGAGATTTGGTTTTGACATTGCTCAGAACTCACTTTCATATTCGCCTCGTCGACCATGTTGGACAGGCACCATAACTTTTGCTGCTTTAGCCGCCTGGCCCGACCCGCTTGCTTTTGCCTTAGGTGTTACGGCCGACACAATCACCATATCATCTTCAGGCGAATCAAGATCTTCGTCAACCTTCATCGCACTATCGTCGTCAACCTCCTTCTCCTTTCCCTTTTTGGTCACCTTTTTTGTCCTCTTCGACAACGAGCATTTTGTCTTTCGCTCCAAACAGCTTTTACAACGGCCCTGATTTGCGTCTCCTAGATTGATACAGACCCTATTCCCGGACACGCAACCTTCGCATGGCAATAAGTTAACCGTGCCAGCTGGAACAGTGACATGAGTGCCCTGTGCTGCCTTCTTACGAGGTGTCTTGGTAGGTTCATCTTCGATGGTGGAAGCATCGCTCCTTGATTTACGGCCGGTTGGTGTGCCAGAAACCGTACGAGTAATAATCCTGTCGGCCGGATCAACTGCTGGAGGTTTCATCTTTGCCTTTGGCCTTGGAGCTGGCCGAGAAGATGTTTTGGGCGAAGGTTCAGCAGATTGCTCGCTGCTGCCACTCCTGTCAAAATTACCTCTGCGTTTTCATGCAAGAGAGAGTCAAAGACGTACTCTATGGCTTTTGCTCCCCCTTTATTCTGACTAGTCACACTACCTCCAACGCTATTGATCGCGTTCTTCGAAGCCACCAGGCAACTTCGGTCCATCAGCCTTGGAAGGCTTTGTCAAATTTGCCTTACGAGCGGCCGGCGCTTCGGGTTCGCTATCACATTCCCATCGTGGGTTCAACTAGTTACGACCAATTAGAAAAATAGGATAGAACCAAAGAACTCGAACTCACTGTTTGTACATGCAATAAATATTGCGCCAATGCATCTTCAAGATCTTTCTGCTCACATTTACCCAGGCCAAATCCCTCGTTGAAAAGGTCGAGACTACCATCTAAAAATATGTAGCTCGTGTCCTTGGCGTCATCAAACACATCAGCCACCTTGCGCTGATATGATCAGTTAGCTAGATTGTACAGTTGATAAAAGTTAGAGGAGGCTCACCACTTCGCGCTTTAAGACATGGAAGTCGTTTTCGTCCATTGTTGTTTCGAGTGCTTCGCGAAGATTGCGAATGAACTTAAGTTCCATCTGGTGGCGGTTATGAGCCGCCATGACCGTCGTGAGGAGAGAAACACACTGCCAACGGTTTGGGTGATGAACGATCTTCTCATGCACATGTGACCCATTTGAAATCGATTACTCAAATCCGCGCTCCCTTCACATCGCTTTATCTGACTTATATCGGTCCCAGAGAGCGACCAACCAATTTGTCGCCGAGGCCACATCTCCAGACCTGATCCACCAGCTGATCTACCCATTGAGCGCCAGAGCCGCCTAGGTTCAATGTCCTCATCTAGTGAGCAGTCGGCCGCTAATCAGCCAATAGCCACATCCTCACACCTCTACAGTTGACCCGACTTCCCAGTTGACAGCTAAGGCTTTGGTTGGCTCGGCCGCGATTACCATCAACGATGATACTCCCATCGTTCGAAAATACAGAAAGCCAACATCATTGGCTGGCTCTTCTGCTGCTGACGACACTCCCATCGTTCAAAAAAGGAAACAGCCAACTTCATCATTGACACTGGCTGGTTCTGCTGCTGATGATGACACTCCCATTGTTCGGAAGAGCAAGAATTCAACATCATTGGCCAGCTCTGTCGCTGACGACACTCCCATTGTTCGGAAAAGCAAGAATTCAACACCATTGGCCAGCTCTGATACTCCCATTGTTCGAAAAAGCAAGGATTCGACATCATCATTGGCCGGCTCTGCTGCTGCTCCCATCGTTCGAATACGCAAGGCATCAACTTCATCGCCAGCCGCTTCTGCTATTGATGATGCTCCCATCGTTCGTCGAAAAGCGCTACCATCCCTGAAGGTACCAGCACCTGAGTTGTCCGCTGATGCACCCATTCTACGTCGAAAATATCCACCAGGACAATCGGCCGCTATTTCAACTTCTGAGGCGAATAAGTCTCCAATTGGAGATATGCCGTCTCTCCTCTCAGCCGATCGTCCACTCTTACGACAAGCTCTCAAGCGAACAGCGTCGTCCATTTCATCAGGAGCCGGCTCAGAGAGCAGTAAGAGATCGCATATTGAAGTGTCTCTCCTGCAGGTGAATTCATGATGACACCATTTTGCCTTTTGACTGATTATGGATTCAATAACCTGAGGACACTGGTGGTCGTCATGTCCGTCTGCAGGAGCCCACTAGCAGCAAGATACTCACTCCAGGGCAGCCGACACCCCAGAGTAGCCAAGCAAAACCTGAAGAGGTATGTGAAATTTTAAATCTATGCGGGTTATATACTGATTATATCTATAACTATAAGGTGAGGTACTCGCTCGAGGAGCTCATGGAGGTACACACCTTCCTCACGAATTTAACCCCACGATTGCCATATGGGAAAGCGGCCGAAGTTGCTGAGGTATACCAGACTCGAAATGTGCAATGGGCAAAAAATTTGTTGGGATCTATTGATGGTGCGGTGGGCTCAGTTGCAAGGGAATTCGAACTTATGAGGGAAGATCTGGAGACGGTTGCGATGCTGGAGTAGAGTACCATCGAATGTTAATGTGTACGGTGCAGAACAAGATTTATGTATTTTCAGGTGGATGGTGTATTGGGCATGTTACTTTCGGCCGAGTTCCGCTAATGCTTACCATTTTTGACGGGCATCAACGCTCGGGATGCCCTGCACTACTGGGTACCATCACAAGTAGAGATAAACAGCTGGTATTCTGAGGAGCTACGAGCAGAGGGAAAGCGAGCTTTTAGCCACCAGACGAGGCCATACTCACAATGTATCTCATAGCCGATAAGTTCATATACGAATTCCAATGACGACCGGGCCAAACGTGCAGAAGTAGCGGGTGGAAAACTCGGCGGCTGAACTGCCGGCCGAGCCTCCTTGAACAGAAATCATTTCACGGACAGGTACAGCTAATAAATAGGTTTTTTTTTTTTTTTGAAGTTGAAAAGGAAGAGATGATAAGAAAGGATGAGCCGAAAAACGAGAGGTGATTGGAGGAGGTCTGAGAAATGGGTATAAGTTTATAAATAAGAAGGTAAGTAAGTCCAATGAAAAATGAAGAAACCAAGACCAGGAAGCGAATCATTCAGGTATGGTACAAAGGGAAAGGCTCGCCACGTTCATGTGCATGGGCGTGTAGCAGGCCCTGAAGGAGGGTGGGGTTTTTGCGAATATAAATAAGGAAGGCCTCAGAGGCCCAGCATCCACATGCTTGTATGATTGAAGGAGGTACACCATGCTCCGCCAGCGCTGTCGCACCTCCTGCTCTCATTGACTGGCCACCTACATCCTTCGAGAAGAATTGACGCAGCCTAGCCATGAAGAAAGACCTTGTTGGTACTGTTCCTGCCTCGGTAAGCCACAGCGCCGATGCCATTGGATGTTTGCGGTCACGCGAGTCAAGATATTTTGAGAAGTGTGTCAGCGGTTGATGAGTGAAACGTTCTGCCATGATGATGATGCGATTGCCCTCGAAAAACCTGTCGGCCTTGTGACCCGGCAAGAAAAATTCATACTGGGAGTTCGAAACCTTAACAGTATTCCGTCGGGTGACTTTCTTCCAGTTTTGGAGAGACACCTCATCTGGGAAAGTCAATTCACCTAGTCGCAAAAGGCCGAAAAACCCAGATTGGAGCATAGCGACAAATAAGAGGTCATCGTGAGAGGTTGAGTGTTGATAGTGTTTGACCACTGTATGTAAGTCGTCGGTAGTCAGGGCACGTTTGCGTGAGGTAGGTTTGCCATGCATTCTCATGCAGCCCTGGAGCGTGCGCCGAACTAGATTTGAGTTCCAAGAAGCTCGCACCCCAGGAAAAAAGGGTTCGAGTTGTTGTGAGATTCCTGAGAGATAAGTATTCACCGACCGAGGATTGATATGGTGTGACATGTAAACGGTGAAGAAAGAAAGTGTTTCGTCTGTTGGGTCGACCGGAAGGTCATGCGCCTTGACGAAGGTAAGATATGAGTTCAGAGCCGAGCTATAGTTGCTCAGTGTCGATTTGTCCATCGCATTTCCCAGTGCGATTGCGCGCTCATGGACTAAGCGCTCTCGCGACCAGACAGCACGCTGTGGCTGCCTAGGCGCGCGGGTACCCTCCATCAACACTTTACCACCCCCAGCGTCCTTTGAGGGGGTTGAAAAGTGGGAGAACTACTAGCCTTGGGATCCCAGTTCCATGGCTCGAAGGTTGATAACTTGAGGTTTGGGATAACATTCAGTGCACGTTGAAAGTCTGCCCGAGACAGAGCATCGGCAACCACATTCTCCACACCTGGTATATGTAACACACGTAGGCTGTGATCACCTTCGGTAATGATATCAACCGCCGCTTTCAAGATGTTGTTGTAAGGAGGAAGGGCGCGCAACGTGTTGAAGATGTCCACCGTGTTGGAGTTGTCAGTAAAGACCACCAAACGGCCTCCACTCCGATGTAGCGAGCGACGATGTGCATCATAAATCGCCGATAGGACACAAAGAGCTTCGAAATAGAATATCAACTCCGGATTCTGATAGGCGGGGTAGGGGAATAGAAGCCAATCCGCATCTTCGGGTACCAGAAACCCATCCCAGCCGGACAGGCGTCACAGTAAATCAGGAGCGTTGCATCCTCGAGGCCCCAAGAGAGAGATTTCAGAAGCAGAACCCCCGTGGAGTTTTCCAAAATCCGCATCGCCCAGGCGAAGTCGTCCCGAATGCTCTTATTGACCCATATAAGGGCTGGGGAATCGCGACGACCTTTCAGCTTCGGATAGAAGTTGTTCAGGGCCGGCCGCAAAAGGGGGTAGGCATTCAGTGCCCAATTGAACCAGCCGCCCATTTGGAACCAACGGCGCAGTCGCTCCTTTCCTCCTGACCTGCACCACCACTTCAGCTCCTCCATCAACCTCACCTTCGCCTCATCCGGGAGAGTGAAGGATAGGTTATTAGCGTCAACATTGATGCCAATGACTGTCAGAGGTGATCCATACACTTGCTTCTTCTCCTTGTGTGGTATTCCCAATTCGTCCCACAGACTCAGCAAGATGACTTGGTCCCGAGGAAAAGAGCGCTGGTAAGGTTCATAGAAGACGGTGTCGTCTGCCAACCCACAGCCTGAGGAATCATCAACATAATTCCCGAGGTAGCTGACACCCTTTATCCGCTTCGCAATCCATGCGACCAAGCTATTAACAGCGATGAACAGGGCGCCTGACGCAGATCCACCAAATGCGTTGCAGCGGTCCACGTAACGTTTCCCCTCAATCATATTGATCTGCTTTATTTGCCACAGTGGATGCATCGGCAGGATTCGGTACGCCTCCGCTATGTCTGACTTCCAAGCCACTCGAACCTGATCAGGTTTCTTCCGTTGCAGGTCCAACAGCATCTCCCCAAAGTGCACTAGATTGTCGAGCGGGTATCCCGTAACACTCTCGTGCTTGACCATACTGTTCAGGGAGTGCTTTCCATAGCTTTGGTCGGTTACAAGACGAAAGTCCGACGAATTTGGTTTGGGAACAGCGTAGATAGGCATGCTGTACATTCCGGGGAGAAGGTCGGTACCAAAGGAAGGTGAGAAACGCCCTTTCGTCAACTCGACCTCTAGCTGATCCTTCAGGAATTGAGCCTTGCCCTTGTCTGCTGGCGTGGACTGGGCCTGGTCATTGATTGCAGGGTAATCCGGCTTGGTGGTGTCCGCCCAAGGCCAAAAACCCTCCCGTAAACCCTCGCAGATCGACCGTACAAAAGGCTGGTTTGGATGAGTAGAAAGGTATGACTCGAAGATGTCAACCTTGATTGGGGTAATAACTTTGAATAGATCAGGATATTCCCGTATTGTTTTGGTGGCAATAGGATTGACGAGTTCAGAAAGAGGGGGACGAGACAGAGGAGTAGCCATCTCGGTCCAGTCCGCCGTTGTTGGAGTAAAATCTGACGTTGGGTCCCAGACATTATAACGAAGGTACTTGGGTTGCATACCGTGTTCCGGAGCATTAATGACCTTTGTTGCAGTTCGCTTTCCCATGTCCACCGTCTCCGCAGCCTTGGCAGGTGTGCTTGTAGAAGCATTTGTCTTCGGAGAACTTGCATCCATCGGGACGGTTGAAGTTCTTGCAGACTTCGTTCTTCCCTCCACCAGTGCCTGACCTCGCACCCACTCCTCCCTGTTTCCCTTTGCTTCCACTCTTTCCACTGGGGCTACTGGCGCTTCCTCCGTTACCATACTCCACTCCGTCGGCCCTAAGGATGGCTTCTCCAAGGGCGGCGAAACGGTGGCCATCAGTAAGGAGGATGTTTTGACCTCCACTGACTTGGTTTCAGATGGCTTGGTCGTACATGATGATACGGGAGTGGGCGGCGACTTGTTTGGCAGCGAAAAGTCCCTCGATATATTCCGCGTATTCGGAAAGCTCGTCCTTGCGGTGGGGAAAGAGAAAGGTGACTGCTCATGAAACCTTCCTGAAAGCTGCTGACCAGTCGGTTCCCGTCTTAACTTGCCGCTTTGGTTCGGTAACAGCGAATACGACTTCAGCGTCTCCAAAGCGACCCTTTCTCTCCTCATTAAGCTGAACGCAATGCATTGAGGAGAACACTTGGTTAAGGTCGACAGATTCCCCTTGGAGGATTCGGTCCCATTGGGAAGCTGGTATTCCCTCGGGGAGGTTATGGGCGACTCGAAGAAGGGCTTTGACCCCATTGAGGTCGTTACCAAAGAGGGTGAGTGTTCGACAAGTCTTGGTGCAACTCGGGTTACGGAAGATGATGCTTTGTGGATTGTACCATGGCATATCTTTTTCGTCGGCATGTCGTTTACGGGCTTGAGGGGTGCTATCGATGTCATCATCCTCATCTGACTCTCCTCCCTTAGAAAGTTTCTCAATGATCTCTTCGACTTCATTTCGGCCTCGCTTATGACTGGATTGGGGCTCGTTAAACGGCTGAGTAGACGCGGACGGTTCGGCCCCTTGAGGGTTGGTTCTCCCAACCGTTGCAGTAGCGCTGGAGTTGATTTCGGCGAGGAGGGCGTCGAGTGCCTTTCCCCTATCCTCGTCGCTAACTCCTGTCCACTTATCGAGCTCGTCGATGACAGCCGCAGTCGCTTTGAATCTCGGGATATCTCCTCCTCGGAATTGGTCCATGACTCGCTCGACTTGTTCTCGGATTCTCTGCTCTTGCGTTTGAGCATAGTCGCTGGATGATCCGAAAGGCGCAGAAGCAGGGGTTTGTTCTCGTGGTAAATCTCCATGTGCCATTCGCACTTAAGTGGACCCACAATATGACCTCTTAGGTAGGTTTAATACTGTATATTAAACCTACCTAAGAGGTCCTTCTGACATATGTCATTGGCCAACA
>Ga0247742_10001611_pt1 | contig 15477 bp, 11 predicted proteins | sample UWRJL208509C2_FD_180944 | JGI IMG/M metagenome (GOLD analysis project Ga0247742, IMG submission 180944) | Plant litter microbial communities from Arlington Agricultural Research Station in Wisconsin, United States - UWRJ-L208-509C-2 | ecosystem: Environmental > Terrestrial > Plant litter >...
TCCAAATTCATCCGTACGCACATTCGTCAACGGTGAAAGAAACGAAGCAAGTAAATAACCATGGTGCGCCTGTAGTTCGATCATGTCAAATCCTGCCTCATCAGCATTTTTTGTAGCCTGTACAAACTCACCAATAACAGTTTCCATATCTGTAACATCCATAACTTTAGGAACTGATTGCTTACTGTTATAGGGCAGGGCAGAAGGGGCTATCAAATTCCAGCCTTGTTCAAGCGGGATATTCTTCTCCGGATTTCGTGCCTCAACAGCACCTTTCCTTCCGGAATGTCCCAACTGTATTCCGATCTTCGCTTTACTGTTGGTATGTATAAATTGAGTGATTTTTTTCCACGCAATAGTTTGTTCTTCAGACCAAATACCAGGACAACCTAAAGTAATACGTCCTATATCAGATATAGCGGTCATTTCCGTAAGGATCAAACCAACACCACCCGTAGCACGTGCGCCATAATGCACAAGGTGCCAGTCAGAAACCAAACCATCTTTGGCATGATACTGACCCATAGGCGACATCACGATCCTATTTTGCAATACCATTTTCCTTAATATAAAAGGGGTAAAAGCTGCCGGAGTATCCAAATCGGTAACCCCTGCTTTAGTATTAAATTCCGCCAGTACACGCTCCGGAAAAGAAGGGTCACGCAGCGCAAGATTCTCAAAAGTAACCTTTTTAGACCTTGTCATAACTCCAAATGCAAACTGTCCAAAGTCATGCTGAACATGTCTGTCCATATTCTCAAACCATTCCAGCGATACGTTAGCGGCATGCTGTATCATCTCTACACGGGTACGACGCAACTGCTCGTACTGCTCAAATGCTTTTTCTTTATCAGTTCCAAATTCAACTATAGAATCCGAAAGGGCAATAGCACATTCCATAGCAAGCTTAGTACCCGATCCTATAGAATAATGTGCCGTAGCCTTAGCATCTCCTAATAGCACAATATTGTCTTTATGCCATTTACCATTAGTAATAGTCGGGAACTGTCTCCAGTGTGATTTATTGGAAATCAACCCATGGCCATCAAGTTCCTGTGCAAATAGTTCAGTAAGCTTCTCTATAGTATCACTTTCATTCGTAGTCTCAAAACCGGCTTTATCCCAGGTATCAGGTGTACACTCAAATATCCACGTACTCATACCTTCTTGATACTGGTAACTATGCGCCACAAAAGTCCCATAAGGGGTTGTCCTGAAGAAATAAGTAAACGAATCCAGTGGCCTGGTCGAACCCAGCCATACAAACTTGTTCTTCTCCAGTTTTATTTTTGTACCAAAGTCGGCAGTAAATTTATCCCTGATCTGGCTGTTAATCCCGTCACAGGCTACTATATAATCAGAATCGTTAAACCTCGAAAGGTCATCTACATTACTTTCAAAATGCAGATTCACACCTTCTTCCAAACATCGTTGTTGCAATAATTGTAGCAACGTTTTACGGGAACAACCGCAAAAACCGTTTCCTGTAATTCGTACTATCTCTCCATCTCGGGCTACATCGATATCGTCCCAATACGCAAATTTACTGCGTATTAATTCATAAGATTTAGGATCACGGCTTAAGAATTCACTAAGTGTCTCATCCGAAAAAACAACCCCAAAGCCAAAACTGTCATCTGCTTTGTTACGTTCATAAATATCGATCTGCGCATCAGGCAGCGCTTTCTTCGTAAGTATAGAAAAGTATAATCCACCAGGCCCACCGCCTATTACTGTTATTTTCATTATTAAGGTCTTTTTACAGTGAAAAGTTCACCAAGTTTGGAATAGTGAGCCCCCGCTAATCTGGCTACGGGTTTATAGGTCTCAAGATTGATCTTGTGGTCATCCAGCAATACACTTTCATCGATATGGAACATCACTACTTTTCCAATCATTACCGTAGATCCGCCATACTGGTGGTTTTCCAGCGTATAATGATGTACAAGTTCGCACTCCATAGTAATCGGGCTTTCCTTTACTCTCGGTGGCTTTATTCTTATAGATGCTATAGCGGTAAGTCCCGCATGCTCAAATTCATCAATATGGGATGCAACAGATTCTGCGGTAAGATTCATCTTATCTACGGTATCCTCAGTAACCATATTCACAACAAATTGCCCGGTCGCAAGTACATTATTTAAGGTATCTCTGTTGGCACTGCTGGAACGGGTAGCCGAAAACATTACATGGGGTGGATCATCGCCCACAGCATTAAAAAAAGAAAAAGGGGCAAGGTTAGGGACGCCGTCTTCACTTATACTTGAAATCCAGCCTATAGGCCTCGGAATCACCGAACCGGTTAATAATTTATAAATAGCTTTCCGGTCAGTTTTATCAGGATCAAATTCCATTAGGATTGAGTGTTGTTTCATACAAATAAAAGAAAATTTTTAGAATCATTCCTGAGTTATTACCATAAAAAAAATGTTTTCACTAAGAAATAATGTTAGTTTTCTCCAAACTTGTTCATTTATAAGTTTTTGGATTAAATTACAGATATTATAATAAAATACCTGTAAAATTAGGTACTGAATAAAAATAACCGATAATAGTTGAGTATTTTATTTTTATATAATTGCTAAATTGATATATTTATGCAAAATTTGTATATATGGATATTTCAACTTGCCCAAAATGCCATGGAAGCAATACCGTCAAAAGCGGAATCATCAAAGAAAGACAGCGTTACCTGTGCAAAAAATGCAGTTACTACTTTACTGTTAATAAGTTAGGCAAGAAGATTGATGATTATTATGTAACCAAAGCCTTGCAGTTATATTTGGAGGGATTGAGCTTTCGGGAAATTGAACGTATCCTGGGAGTATCGCATGTAACCATAAGTAATTGGGTGCGGGAATTCAAAATTAAAAAGCCATCCCAACTAGATTATCATCCTACTTATAAGATTTTTAATCACCTCGAACTCGTAGAATGCCTTAAAAATAAAGACCAACTGTCAGGAGCAGGCATGATTATAACCGAACTCGGTGATAAGTTTATGCTCATAAAATGGGAGCGTTTTAAGGATTAGCTATACCACTTTACAAAAAAATAGTTTATACTTTTTTTCTACTTCATAAAAATAGAATTTGGTACTGTTGAAAAACAATTAGCCAACCTCAAAAACTAAATTTTTATGAAACGGATTTATTTGATTGCAGCCTTACTGCTCTTATCAGCAAAAGGTTTTTCCCAAGGATCTTCCGAATACGGAAGCGGTATGAAATTTAACCTGGATCCCGAAGGAAAAAAGTATATGCGCGTTATTGCCTGGGGACAGGTATGGGGGCAATATAGTGATAATGTGCCCGCAGATGTCGAATCTACCTCATTTTCATTACGCCGGGCAAGGATTATTACTTACGCCCAAATCAATGATAAATTCTTAATTCTTACCCATTTCGGTTTAAATTCACTGGATGCCAATAATATGTCTCCAACAGGAAAAGGGGAGAGCTCTCAGATATTCTTTCATGAAGTACAGGTACAGTATAGCCTTAATAAGAATCACGCTATCGGTGGTGGTCTCCATTATTGGAATGGTATCTCAAGGCTAAACAGCCACAGTACGCTAAATTTCATGACTCTTGATAACAACAGGCAGTCATGGTCGACTTTAGGTCTGTCAGATCAGTTTGCAAGGCACATAGGCTTTTATGCCAAAGGGACTTTCGAAAAGTTTCAATACAGGATTTCTATAAATGAAGCAATTACCAACGGACTTGATACAAGGGATGCCGCACTGGGTTATGCAGTATACGGTGGAAGGAGGCTTCTCGGTTCAAAACATTCCGGAAAGGCTTACGCTGGCTATTTTGAATACAATTTCCTTGATCTTGAAGCAAATTTCCTTCCCTATAAAGTAGGTTCCTATCTGGGTACTAAAAGGGTATTTAACGTCGGCGCTGGTTTCTACATGCATCCAAAAGGCGCCGTTATCGATGATGGCACCGGACTAAAAGGTGAAAACGTAAATATCTTCGCAGTAGATGCTTTCTTCGATTCTCCTCTTGGAGAAAACAAAGGCGCCATAACCGCCTACGCTACCTACCAAAGCAATGATTACGGTACCAACTATCTCTACAATGTCTATGGAACAGGTAGTATGTTGTACGGACACGTTGGTTATATGCTGCCTACAGCAAAGCCAACTAAATTCCAGCCCTATGTATCATACGCTTCAAACAGCTACGATGCCGTAGAAGATGACAGGAATATTCTCGGAATTGGTGCCAATGCTTACCTGAATGGGCATAACTCAAAACTGACTGTAGAATATAGAAACGAGAAATTCGGTGACACAAAAACAGGCACCGTAACACTACAGGCAATGATTTATCTATAAAACTTAAACCAAAACAATAACGATATGAGCACTACATCAACAAAAGGAATCTGGAAAGTTATTACAGCTTCCTCCCTCGGAACGCTGATTGAATGGTACGATTTCTATATCTTCGGAAGTTTAGCAGTTGTAATTTCAACCAAATTCTTCCCTTCAGATAATCCAACCGCAGCATTTTTATCTACACTGGCAACCTTTGCCGCTGGTTTCGTTGTACGCCCCTTCGGGGCACTGTTCTTCGGGCGCCTGGGCGATCTGATCGGACGCAAATATACATTCATGGTAACACTCCTCTTAATGGGTGGTGCCACTTTCTTAATAGGGTGTGTACCAAGTTATGAAACCATAGGTTTTATGGCACCCGTCCTGGTATTAGTACTCCGTTTACTCCAGGGACTTGCATTAGGAGGTGAATATGGTGGTGCGGCCACATACGTAGCCGAGCATTCTCCCATAGGCGAAAGAGGGTATTGGACCTCATGGATACAAACTACCGCCACATTTGGGCTTTTCATATCCCTAATGGTAATTCTCGTTACCCGTAGCTCATTAACCCCGGAACAGTTTGACGAGTGGGGCTGGAGGGTACCATTCTGGGTATCTATCCTGATGGTTTTCGTGTCTTATATAATCAGGAGAAAAATGCACGAATCTCCTGTTTTTGCCAAAGCTAAAGCAGAAGGTAAAACAAGTACCAATCCATTAAAGGAGAGTTTCGGTAATCGCTACAATCTGAAATTTGTGCTTTTGGCATTATTCGGTGCGGCAATGGGGCAGGGCGTAGTCTGGTATACAGGACAGTTTTATGCCATGAGTTTCCTGAAGACAGTAATGTTTGTCGATTCTTCACAAGCCGATGGTTTACTGGGATTGGCCCTGTTATTTGGAACGCCTTTCTTCCTTTTCTTTGGATGGTTAAGTGATAAAATCGGAAGAAAAGCAATCATGATGGCAGGTATGCTTTTAGCAATACTATTATACAGGCCAATCTACAAAGCAATGTACACAACTACCGATATTACCAATAAAACAGAAATTACATCCAATGCAAAACAACTGTCTGAAGTAAAAGAAAATAAAAAACAGAAAATGGATTCTATCTATACATCTTCAAAAGAGTTTACAGATGGAACTAAATGGCAACAGGTTAAAACCGTACATCTCGAAAACGGAAATCCTGTTCTGGATGAAAAAGGCATCGCTAAATCAGATATAAAAACTACAGTTACGATCAATTCTCCCGACAAATGGTCGCTGATCTGGCTAATATTTATACAGGTTATTTTCGTAACAATGGTATACGGACCTATAGCAGCTTTTCTTGTAGAAATGTTCCCGGTAAAAATCAGATATACTTCAATGTCACTGCCTTATCACATAGGAAATGGTATCTTTGGAGGTCTGTTGCCTGCCATATCAACCTACTTTGTCAGCAATGCCAAAGAGGGTGGAGATCCGGAATTTTATCTCGAAGGATTATGGTATCCAATCATAATCGCAGCCATAAGTTTCGCCATCGGAATGATCTACCTGAAAAGAAAAAACAATCTTGAAAACGAATAAATACATAAAAATATGAATGCATTAAAAAGAATACTCGGAATTATTTGGCTTGCTCTCGCAGCAGCTGCAGCTTATTTTTGTATCTTTATCTTCGGTTACCCAAAATTCGTTTCCGGTAAACAGGAAGATTTGGTATTCGGGATCATAATTCTTTTCGTACTTACACCGCTGATTGTTTTAGGTCTCGGCGCCTTCGGATATTTCGCACTTATCGGAGAGTATGATGAGAAAAAATGATGGCCTTTTAGTATTTCACTCTAATTTCCTCTATCTACACCATTAAATACAGCTTAGCCTCCAATAAAACGGTGGCTAAGCTTTTTTTTAATATTTTTAAACTATGAAAAAAAGGCACGAACAAAAGCTTATCATCTTATCACTACTATTATTGCTCTGCTTTAATATGCCATTGATGCTTATTTTTGATAGTACTTACCCAGTATTAGGTATCCCATTGATATACGTCTACTTCTTCTCCCTATGGCTTTTCTCTATCTTAATTTCACTATTTGTTATCAGAAGATATTATGAGTAGTATCGGCCTCCTGATTATATTATCCATATATCTTGCACTGCTCTTTGTAATAGCACATTGGGCAGAAAAAAGAGGCAATTCCAAATGGACCAATAATCCATATGTATATTCGCTCTCCCTCGCTGTATACTGTAGTGCATGGACTTACTATGGCAGCGTTGGTGTTGCCGCAAATTCGGGGCTAAATTATCTCCCGATTTATATAGGCCCAATCATGATCATTCCTGCCTGGATCATCATTCTGCGTAAGATTATCCGCATTTCAAAAGTTAACAAGATCTCAAGTATAGCCGATTTTATATCACTTCGTTATGGTAATAGCCGCTTCCTCGGTGCCTTGGTTACTCTCATATGTATATTCGGAATTTTACCTTATATAGCGCTACAACTCAAAGCAATCGCAGAAACCTTTCACGTCGTTACCAAAACTTCAATTCATTCAAATATCTTCAATGATACTACCACCTATGTCGCCATAGCATTGGCTTTATTTGCTTCTTATTATGGAACCCGATATGTTGATGCCTCCGAACAAAGGAAAGGAATAGTAACTGCTGTAGCAATGGAATCCCTGCTGAAACTTTTTTTCTTTCTCTTAATAGGGATCTATGTGACTTTTTTTGTCTTCGATGGGTTTGATGATATTTATGCAAAAGCAAGCCTGCTGGAAAACTTTAAAGAGAAAAATACCATTGGTGGAATTCCACAGGCTATTAACTGGTTTTTCTTATGCATACTCTCCCTTTTTGCAATATTCCTGCTGCCCAGGCAGTTCCAAATGGCTGTAGTAGAAAATAACCGTGAAGGCCATATTAAAACCGCGGTTTGGCTCTTTCCATTGTATTTGCTATTGTTTAATCTATTTGTTTACCCAATCGCATGGGGTGGCAATATATTGTTTGAAGGAAAACAGGTAAACCCGGATACTTATTCGTTGCTAATTCCTCAATTTTTTGACAATCAAATTGTTACTGTATTGGTTTTCCTTGGAGGATTCTCCGCAGCTATATCCATGATTGTAGTATCATCTATTGGATTATCAACAATGCTTAGTAATAACCTGCTTATTCCGTACGGATTTTTGGGAAGGCTACAGAGTGAAGTCCAGGAAAATAACACTACAAAAATTGTAAATATCAGGAAAGTAGGGATTTTCAGCCTTATCATACTTGCTTATTTTATATACAGGGTGTTCGTATTGGAATACAACTTGTTCTCAATAGGTATGGTTTCGTTTGTAATCATAGCACAACTCGCTCCTGCTTTTTTTGGTGCGATTTTATGGCGACGTGGCTCAAGAAATGGTGCTGTAACCGGAATAGTGATAGGTTTTATAATATGTACGTATACCTTACTCGTTCCATATGCTATTGGAATTACTAATTTTGAACGCACATTCATAACTAAAGGTCCTTTTGGGATTGAACTTTTAAAACCATTCCAATTATTTGGTATCGACTATCTCGATCCTGTACCACAGGCATTATTTTGGAGCCTGCTTTTTAATTGTTTAGCCTATTTATCTGTTTCAGTAAGCTTTAAAGGTAATTATCGTGAACGTAATTATGCCGAAATGTTTGTAGATATTGACAAATATATCACAATGCATGAAAATGCATTCATCTGGAAAGGTACTGCCTATATCAGCGACATTCAGAAAGTACTGAATAAATTTCTGGGTATAGAAAACACAAAAAAGACGCTCAATACATTTAGAATCAAGTATAATATAGATAAGAACCAGGAACTTGCAGATGCAAGATTAATAAAATTTGCAGAAAACCTGCTTACGGGGCATATAGGTACAGCTTCCGCCAAAATACTGATTTCAAGCGTAGTCAAGGAAGAAAAAGTATCACTACCCGAAGTATTGAAAATCCTCGAAGAATCCAGGGAGAATATTATCATTAACAAAAAGCTGACCGAAACTTCAAATGAATTAAAAGAAATATCATCGCAACTTAAAAATGCGAATGAGGCACTTATTTCAAAAGATAAACAAAAAGATGAGTTTCTGGATACAGTAACCCACGAGTTGCGTACTCCAATTACTGCAATACGGGCAGCAAGTGAGATCCTCCATGACGATGAAGATATTCCTGAAGATGTACGGAAACAGTTTCTCCAGAATATTATATCAGAATCAGACAGACTGAACAGGTTAATAGATAAAATCCTGGATCTTGAAAAATTTGAAACAGGAAAGCAAAAAATATATGCCGCCAATGCCGATATCATACAAACAATTTTAAAAGCCATCAATCCATTACAACAGTTAATAGCAAATAAGAATATTGCTCTTAAATTTCAGCAACATCAGGAAAATATATATACTGTATATGATGAAGAACGTATAATCCAGGTAATAACAAATCTGCTGTCAAATGCCATTAAATTTTGTCCTGATGAAAATGGAGAAATCAATATCACTGTAAACAGTAATAACTCCGATACAACAATAAGCGTTTATAACAATGGGCCAAATATAAATCCGGCTGATATAGATGCCATTTTTGATAAATTCTATCAATCAGAAAATCAAAATATAAAGAAGCCAATAGGAAGCGGATTGGGTCTTGCTATTACAAAACAAATAATAGAATTTCATAAAGGAAACATTTGGGTGATTAATCATTCACCCAAAGGCGTTACCTTTACATTTACAATACCCAATATAAATAGCTTTTAGTTATGAAAAAGATTTTAATTGCAGACGACGAACCGAATATAATTATGGCCCTTGAATATGCTTTCAGGAAAAATAATTTCGAAGTCTTTATCGCAAGGGATGGAAAAGAAGCTATAGATATCTTGCAAACACAAATCCCTGATATGATCATCTTGGATGTTATGATGCCTGATATTGATGGCTATGCTACGATCCAATTCATTAAAAACGAGCAAAAGCTAAAAGACTGCAAAGTAATTTTCCTCTCCGCCAAAAATAAACCGGAAGATATTCAAAAAGGGCTTTCACTCGGTGCAGATGCATATATCACGAAACCATTTTCAGTAAAAAAACTCATCGAACAAGTCAGCACCTTTTTGATTGACTGAAATAAAAAGATAAATTTCCGCTTGTAATTAGTTTACATTATTAAAAACAATACAAATTAATATTTCTCATACTTTATGTATACTATTTTTGCAAAGTATATAAATAAAATACCCGTAAGATACTTATCTTTACAAGAGGATTAATCCAAAAACTAATAATTAAAATAGAAGCAGATGAGTTATTATAAAATTGACAATCTTGAGCAATATTTCAAACATTATAATAAATCAATTAGGGAGCCAAGAAAATTCTGGGGGAAAATCGCAGAAGAAAATTTCACTTGGTACCAACATTGGGATAAGGTTGTCGAATTCGATATGCAGGAAGCCGATATTAAATGGTTTACCGGTGCTAAAGTTAATATTGTAAAGAACTGTATAGATAGGCATCTTGCCAGGCGTGGTAATAAAACCGCCATCATATTTGAACCTAATAATCCGGAAGAAGAAGCACAGCATATTACATACAACGAACTCCATCAAAGAGTTTGTAAAATGGCAAACGTACTTAGAGAGCAGGGAGTAAAGAAAGGGGATAGGGTATGTATCTATCTGCCTATGATTCCTGAACTTGCAATAACCACATTAGCTTGTGCAAGAATAGGTGCTATTCACTCTGTAGTTTTTGCAGGTTTTTCAGCTTCTGCTGTTGCAACCCGTATCAATGATTCTGATTGTAATATGGTGATCACTTCAGATGGTGGATACCGTGGTAATAAAACTATAGCTCTTAAAGAAATAGTAGATGAAGCGCTTCAAACATGTCCTTCTGTTAAAACAGTATTGGTAGTAAAAAGAACGAATCAGGAAATTAAAATGACCGCCGACCGTGATATATGGTTACAGCCTCTACTTGATGAAGCCTCAGATAATAATGTGGCAGAAATAATGGATGCTGAAGATCCATTATTTATATTATATACTTCCGGTTCAACAGGAAAACCAAAAGGAATGGTTCATACAACCGCTGGTTATATGGTATACAGTGCCTATACTTTCAAAAATATATTCAATTACGAAGAGAGTGATGTGTATTGGTGTACAGCCGACATTGGCTGGATAACCGGACACTCTTATATATTATACGGACCATTATTAAATGGTGCTACAACTGTTATTTTCGAAGGAGTCCCATCATATCCTGATTTTGGCCGTTTTTGGGAAGTAATCGAAAAACATAAAGTCAACCAGTTTTATACAGCTCCAACAGCCATACGTTCACTCGCCAAAGAAAACTCATCTTGGGTTGACAACCATGATTTATCATCACTAAAAGTAATCGGTTCAGTAGGAGAGCCTATCAATGAAGAAGCATGGCACTGGTACAATGATCACGTAGGAAAGAAAACTTCTCCTATTGTAGATACCTGGTGGCAAACAGAAACGGGAGGTATTATGATTTCGCCTATACCTTTTGTAACACCTACAAAACCTACTTATGCAACTTTACCACTACCTGGAATACAGCCTGTGTTGATGGATGAAAAACGCAATGAGATTGAAGGGAATCAGGTGGTAGGAAGTTTATGTATCAAATTTCCATGGCCGGGAATAGCCAGGACAATCTGGGGAGACCACCAGAGATATAAGGAGACTTATTTTTCAACTTTTCCGGGTAAATACTTTACAGGTGATGGGGCATTACGTGATGAAGTAGGTTATTATAGAATCACTGGCCGTGTAGATGATGTTGTAATTGTTTCCGGACATAACCTTGGTACCGCACCGATTGAAGATGCTATCAATGAGCATCCGGCTGTAGCAGAAAGTGCAATAGTTGGATTCCCGCATGACATTAAAGGAAATGCTTTATATGGTTATATTATTCTAAAAGAATTCGGAGAAACACGAGACAGAGAAAATCTTAAAAATGAAATTAACCAGCATATTTCAAGCCATATAGGTGCTATTGCAAAACTGGATAAAATACAATTTGTATCTGGTCTCCCAAAAACCAGATCAGGTAAGATCATGAGAAGAATACTGAGAAAAATTGCCGAAGGGGATTTCTCCAACTTTGGTGATACTTCTACACTTCTAAATCCAGAAATTGTTGAAGAAATCAAAGAAGGAAGGTTATAATACAAGAAATTTAAAACAGTAAAGGCCATCATAAAAGATGGCCTTTACTGTTTTATTAAAGCTCACCATTTTTATAAAACGGACACATAAATTAAAAGATAAATTTTTCATAAAATAAGTATTTTAATAGCTTAAGAATTGGATAGCAGTCACGAAAATCTTAACTTTAAGAACTGATCCGGATAGCTTTATTAGTATACAATATCCAAGGTCATTTATTAAAAACAGTACATATGGAAATAGTAATTGTTGGAGGTGGTTTTGCCGGTATAAACCTTGCAAAAGAACTGGTGAATCATAAAGATATTAATGTAACACTCGTAGATAAAAATAACTATAATTTTTTTCCTCCATTAATTTACCAGGTTGCCACAGCTTTTCTCGAGCCTTCAAGCATCAGTTATCCATTTAGGAAATTCTTCGCAGGGAAAAAAAACTTACAGTTTCGTTTAGGTGAACTTCTGGAGGTAAAGCCTTCTGAAAATACTATTATCCTTAATAATGGTGAGTTAACATACGATTATCTGGTATTTGCAACCGGAGCCGAAACCAGCTATTTTGGAATGGAAAACGTAAAGAAAAACGCTATTCCAATGAAAACGCTAAATGACGCCATTGAAATGCGAAATGCCTTACTCAAAAATATAGAAAAAGCTTCCATCTGTAAAGATATCCGTAAAAGAAGAAAATTACTCACTATAGTAGTAGCAGGAGGGGGGCCTACAGGTGTTGAAGTTTCAGGAATGTTTGCAGAAATGAGAAAAAATATCCTGCTCAAAGAATACCCGGAACTGGCTACCTCTGCCAGCAATGTATACCTTGTAGATGGAGGTGATGCCTTGCTTTCTCCTATGAGTAAAGCCTCACAAAAAGATACATTAGATGCGCTTACTCAATTAGGAGTAGTAGTCAAACTTCATACCAGGGTAACAGACTATAAAGATGATACCGTATTTTTTGCTAATGGGGAAACAATACAAACAAAAAATCTTATATGGGCTGCCGGAGTTTCAGCCAAAGAATTCCCTGGAATTCCCGCCGAAAGTTATGGTCGTGGAAAACGGATGGCTACTAATGAATTCAATAAAGTCAATGGAACAGTTAATATTTACGCAATTGGTGATACCTGCATACAATTAAACGACAGTAATTTTCCAGGTGGACATCCTCAAGTAGCACAGGTAGCTATTCAACAAGGAATAAATTTGTCCAAAAACTTCAAATTGATGCTGAAAAATCAACCTCTCAAACCTTTTATTTATAAAGATAAAGGATCAATGGCGATCATAGGAAAAAATAAAGCCGTAGTTGATTTACCAAAACCTAAAATGCATTTTAAAGGTTTCTTCGCCTGGCTGATATGGCTTTTTATTCACCTTATTTCCTTAATAACATACCGTAACAGGTTACAGACATTTTATAGCTGGATGGTTGCCTATTTTGCAAAAGACCAATCCCTACGTATGATTATAAGGCCAGACAAAAAATAATGATGTAATTACATAACATTTCTCAAAAATTATATAAAAATTTGATTTCTCATTTTATTGAAATTTGTAAAATAAAAGTAAAAAGTACAAGAATTAAATATTCATTGTCTCATTATATGATATTGAGTATTTTCAATAATCAGATGAAAGGGAGCCTGTTTTATTACGGCTCTTTTTTTTGTCAGATGAGCCTGATTTTTTTATATCTTTAAAAGAATTTTAATATAATCTGTAATTGTAAATTAGCATATTTTAAATATTCAATTTAAAATATATAGTTTCCTGCGAATTGATTATTTATGAATTTTTATTAAATTAATTTTTACTTTTATAAAATATATTTATCATGAATTTAATCTATAAACTTACTTGTTAGTATGAAATTGTACATCAAATATGACATTAATATGGCTTGCAGAGTCATAGTACAAGAACAACTTGAAAAACTTAATATCAAATACAATTTACTGGAATTCGGTGAAATTGAAATTATCGATAATATCTCGGAAGAAAACCTGAGTGAACTTCAGAATTCGTTATCCAGATATGGTATAGAAATAATCAATAATCAGAAAAGCCAATTGGTACAACGGATTAAGGATACTATAATAGAAATGATTTACGAAAAGGATAAATTACCCTTATCAACAATTTCTAATTATTTATCTGATCAGCTTAGCCTGAGTTACGGCTATATTGCAAATATATTTTCTGAATATACTTATACATCAATAGAGAATTTTATAATTATCCAGAAAATTGAACGGGCAAAAAAGTTAATTATTGAAGATGGACTTACTCTAACTGAAATTTCTTATAAACTTAATTATAGCAGTGTGGCATACCTTTCTGCACAATTTAAAAAAGTTACCGGACTGACTCCTTCAATGTTCAAAAGAATAGTAGACAGACGAAGAAGTATATTAAATAATCAATAAATCACCAACATAATCCCCATCTTATGTATATAGATAATAAATCCCCCATGCACATTATTTTAGCAGACGATGATGAAGATGATCGTAATTTCTTTAATGATGCTATCAAAGAATTAAAAATGAATAGTAAACTTACCATTTTCAATGATGGTAAGGAATTGATCGATTATCTTGAAGGATTAGAGTCAACGCTGCCGCATATCCTATTTCTGGATCTTAATATGCCATGTAAAACAGGTTTTGACTGCCTGAAAGAAATTAGAGCAAATACAAAATTTAAAGATATTTCTATCGCAATATATTCCACATCTTCTTCTGAAAAAGATATTGAAGAAACATTTATTGGAGGCGCCAATATTTATATTAAAAAGCCAAACGATTTCTCTAAATTGAAAAAAGTGATAAAAGATGTAGTCAATATGAATTGGCAATACCATACGTCAGGATTAAATAAAGAAACATTTTTCTTTAGTGTATAAAATGTAAAATGAAATTCTTGGGATTATTTAAAAATTCATCTCTGTTAAAACTGGCACTGGGTATCGCAATAGTGGCGATAGGCTATCTTATAGCTATGTTTTATTTTCAGATGAAAGATTTGAATAATTCGGTTGACGCTATTGCAGTTGCAAATCAATCCCAATTTCAATTGGAACAATTACTTTCAAAAGGCAGTATTTATGAATCTAATCTCAAAAGTTTCATTTTAACAAAAGATAGTATCTATTTAAAAAAGAATTTAGAATTAAGAAAGCAGTTAGATTCCCATCTAAATACACTTAAAAAACAAGGAGTACAAAATAAATCTTTAACTCTTAATTTGTCCCGGCTAAATCTACTTATAGCAAAAAGATATAATCTTATCGATCAGATTCTGGTAATTGCTTCTAAAGTGAATTATAATAAAACTCCACTTATTAATAAATTATTAGAAAATGATAGTAATAATAATGATATCCGGATTTTAGTAAATGAATTGATAAAAAAAGAATCTGATAAAGTTCAGATTCAACAAAACAAACATGCTAAAGGGGTAAAAGATTCTACTGAAACTGCCAGTGTACTGGCATTACTGTCTTTATTTATTTTTCTGCTTTCGTATTCTAAAATGAATGCTGATATAACTGCACAGATAAAAGCCAATGATGAATTAAAGTTTCTAAATGAAACGTTTAATAACGCAGAAAAAATAGCCAGTTTTGGACATTGGAAAGTAAATCTTAGGACTAACGTATACACACTTTCAGATAATTTCTACAGGATTATGGGATTTGAACCTCAAAGCTTCGAACCAAAACTGGATATGATATCCCAATATATTCATCCGGAAGATATAGATGGAGTATTGAAAACACATAAAGATTCTTTAATAAATCATGAACCTACATCAATTGTATTTAGATATCTTTTAAAGAACGGTGAAGTAAAATATATTAAATCTGTAGGGAGCTTCAGAACAAATGT
>Ga0247742_10001612_pt1 | contig 15467 bp, 15 predicted proteins | sample UWRJL208509C2_FD_180944 | JGI IMG/M metagenome (GOLD analysis project Ga0247742, IMG submission 180944) | Plant litter microbial communities from Arlington Agricultural Research Station in Wisconsin, United States - UWRJ-L208-509C-2 | ecosystem: Environmental > Terrestrial > Plant litter >...
TCACCTCCGCCGACAAGGCCGACAGCGTGGCCAAGGCGATCGATGCGCTGTCCGCCAACTCCGATCACGAGACCAAGACGCAGACCGAGCAGGCCTTCAATGCCTCGTTTGCCAAGCAGCTCGGCGACATCGGCCTGATCGTCTCGGCGATCATGGGTGCGGTGTTTTTCACCCTCATCCTGCTGACCGGTAACACCATGGCGCAGGCGGTGCGCGAGCGCACGAACGAACTGGCCGTGTTGAAGACCATCGGGTTTTCCAGCCAGAGCGTGCTGGGCATGGTGCTGGCCGAAGGCGTGCTGTTGCTGGTGTTGGGTGGCGTGCTCGGGCTGGCGCTCGCAGGCGTCGTCGTGCCGATCGTCGCCAAAGGCAGCGGCGGCATGCTCAACCTGCCGCCGATCGGCGCGTCGACGTGGATCCTTGGACTAGTGTTGATGGTCGTGATCGGTGCGCTCGTCGGCGCACTCCCCGCCATCCGCGCCATGCGTCTCAACATCGTTGACGCGCTCGCCGGGCGCTGAGGAAGACAACATGACTGCCTTGAAGAAATTCGGTTTCGGCCTGCTGATGCTGCTCATCGTCGCGGCCTTCCTTGCTCTCTGGATCGCCTTGCCCTGGCAAGGCGTCGTGGCACTCGCCGTGGTGCTCGCCCTGTGGATGGCCCTGACCCGACGGGGGCGGCAGACCTGGCAGGTGACACGCGTGGGGCTGGCGACGGTCACCCAGCGACTGGGCTCGTCCTCGGTTGTCGTGGTCGGCATCGCTGGCGTGGTCGGCGTGCTGGTGGCCATGCTGGCGATGAGCGATGGTTTTGCGGAAACGCTGCGATCCACCGGCAACGACCGCACCGCCATCGTGCTGCGCGGCGGTTCGCAGGCGGAGCTCAATTCGATCCTCGATCGCGACAGCGCGAATATCGTGATGCAGGCGCCAGGCGTGAAGAAAGATGCGCAAGGCAAGCCGATCGCGTCCGGTGAGCTGGTGGTCGTCGCCAACCTGCCACGCCGGGGCGATCCGAACAGCGACTCCAACGTACCCATTCGTGGCGTGAGCGAGGATGTCTGGAAACTGAGGGATCAGGTGAAGATCGTCGAGGGGCGCACGTTCCGCCCTGGCCTGGGCGAGATCATCGTCGGTAAGGGTGCGAAGGCGCAGTTCGACGGTATCGACGTGGGCAAGACGCTTCGCCTTGCCGGGCAGACGTGGACCGTGGTCGGTGTCTTCGAATCACACGATGCGCTCGAGTCCGAGCTGTGGGCCGATACGCAGAGCGTGGCATCGGCTTATCGGCGCGGCAGCAGCGTGCAGTCGGTTACCGTGATGCTGGACTCGCCGAAGGCCTTCGATACGCTCAAGGCCAGCCTCGTCGCCGATCCGCGGCTGAAGGTGGATGTCAGCACCACGCAGGAGTACTTCAGCAAGCAATCCGAAGGCCTGACCAAGGTGCTGCGTGCGGTGGGCATCACGGTGGGCATCATCATGGCCATCGGCGCGATCTTCGGTGCGCTCAATACGATGTTCGCCGCTATCCAGGCGCGCGCCCGTGAGATCGCCACGTTGCGAGCGATCGGCTTCCGCGGGGTTCCGGTGGTGGTTTCGGTCATGCTCGAAACGATGATGCTGGCCCTGCTTGGCGGACTCATCGGGGCGGGCGTGGTCTGGCTCGTCTTCAATGGTTATTCGACCTCCACGCTCGGCGCCAACTTCAGCCAGGTGGTGTTCCGCTTCCATGTCAGTGGCGCGCTGTTGTGGACCGGCATCAAGTGGGCGCTCGCCATCGGCTTCATCGGCGGGCTGTTTCCGGCACTGCGTGCCGCGCGCGTCCCCGTGACCACGGCGTTGCGGGAGCTTTGAGCCGGATTCCCGCGCGGCGCCTTACAGCGCGTCGCGCGGCTCGCGAACGCCTGCCTCGCCCTGCTCGATGCACGCATGAGCATGCATCAGCCAACGACCGCCGCGGTCCAGGCAGGCGTCGTACTCCAGGTAATCCGCGACGGGCGAGGCGGCGCCCGTCGTCGGACCTTCGCGGAAGCTCTGGCACGAAGCCACGGCGAGGATGGCGATACCAAACAGGGTGCCGCCGCGGGCACAGCTCAGGTAGACGCGCCGCGAGCACCGCGACGATTTCGGGGTAAGGCCAGACATGGGCGCTCCTGCGAGTGAGGGCCCGAGCCTAGGTGTCGCTATGACCGACCAACATCGAATAATTCTGAAAAGTGGCCTGCAAAGGGTGTAGATGCGACCGACTTCACAAAATGCGGTCGTCAGGCCTTGCGCGTACGCATCAGTGTGATAGTGCCGACCCCAACCAGGATGATGGCCATCCCGGCGAGATCGAACGGCCCCACGTGTTCGCCGGCCACCGCCACGCCGAACAGCACGGCGACTGGCGGGTTCACATAGGCATAGCTGGTAGCCAGCGCCGGACGCACGGTCTTGAGCACGTAGAGGTAGGCGCTGAAGGCGACGATGGAGCCGAATACGATGAGATAGGCCAGGGCGACGGTGGCGCCGACCTGCGGATGCGCGGGAAATCGCTCGCCATGGAGCAGGGCGATGATGGTCAGCGACACGCTCGCGCAAAGCATCTGTGCCGCGGTGTTCATCGGGCCCGACGGCATGTCCTGGCGCTTGGACCAGACCGAACCGAACGCCCATGCCATCGCGGCGCAGATCAGCGCGATCGCACCGAGTGGCGATCCGGACAGCCCGGCGCCCAGGTTGAGCACGACGACGCCGACGAAGCCCAGCAACAGGCCGACGGTCTCGCCACGCGTGGGCCATTCGCGATAGAGGCCGCCGAACACCGCCGCGAACAGCGGCATGCTCGCCACCGCGACCGCGGCGATACCCGAACTCACCGACTGCTCGGCGAAGCAGACCAGTCCGTTGCCCCCGGCGAGCAGCAGGGTGCCGACGATGGCCGCGTTCTTCCATTGGCGGGCGGTCGGCAAGGTCACCCCGCGCAGGCGCAGCACGGTGAAGAGCAGCACGCCGGCAATGGCGAAGCGGATCGCCGCGAGCATGAAAGGCGGGTAGCTCACCAGGGCATAGCGGATGCCGAGGTAGGTCGAGCCCCAGATCAGGTACATCGATAACAGGGACAAGGGCACCAGCCAGCGCGGGCTGGTGGCGACCGGAGCATCTTTCACGGAACAGGCGGCGTCGGACATGGGGGATCCAGGCTGAATCCGGAACGATATCGTCGCCGCGCGGGCGGCGGTAGCGAAACGTTCGAAGGTCAGCCTTGAGCGGCGCTCATGGCGCGTTCGGTCGCCAGCAACTGCTGCTTGATGTCCACGCCCCATCGCCAGCCGCCCAGGCTGCCATCTTCGCGGATGATGCGATGGCAGGGCACGAGCAGGGCGAGCTTGTTGCTGCCACAGGCGCGGCCGATCGCCCGTGCCGCCTTGGGCACGCCGAGCTTCGCGGCGAGCTCGCCATAGCTGAGGGTTTCGCCGCGTGGGATACGCGTCAACGCATCCCAGACACGCCACTGGAATGCGGTGGCGGCGACGTCGATCGGCGGCATCGCTGGCGTATCGCCGTCGTCCCAGCCGAGATCTCGGGTGACGCGCGCGATAGCGGCATCCAGCCATTCGTCACGACCTTCGTCCACGCGCTCGCGACTGGCGAGCGGGAACTCGTCGGCAAGGCGCGTTTCCAGGGCCGCGTCATCCTCGCCCAGGGTCACCGAGCAGATGCCCTTTGCCGTGGTGGCGACCAGCAACCGTCCGAGTGGCGTGCCGGTGGTGGTGTAGCGGATCGAGGCGCCAGCACCGCCGGCGCGGTAGCTGGCGGGTGTCATGCCCAGTTGGCGGTCGCTTTCCTCGTAAACGCGACTGCCCGAGCCGAAACCTGCTTCGTAGACCGCGTCGGTCACGGGAGCGCCGCCCCGCAGCGCTTCGCGCAGTTGTCCGAAGCGCCGCGCGCGCGCGTACTCCGCCGGGCTGACGCCATAGCGGCGACGAAAGGCGCGTTGCAGGTGGGTGGGGCTGAGTCCCGCCACGGCGGCGAGCGTGGCGAGATCGCTGGCGCCATCGTCGCGATCGAGCGCGACGCGGACACGTTCAAGAGCGTCGTCGGTGGCGGGGCGCATGGGCTGGACCTGGGTTTTCATCGTGGCCTCCAATCGGTGGAGACCAGCGTAGGCGGGGGCGTGCCCCGTCACCATCCGCTTCTTGCGCGGACAGGAACTTAGTGGTGCACCGGATCGTGCTGGCGAATCACCACGAACTCGCCCTCGAGGACCTTGGGCTCCTGCGCGTGCGCGGTCGACGCAGCCGACGGGCGGGGCGCTGCCGGTGTGCCGCCGCGAGCGAGCTTCCACTGACGCACGGCCAGGAAGACGAGGCCGCCGGCCAGCAACACACCGATGACGACCACACCGAACACCAGCAAGACGCCAAGCACGGCCAGTCCGGCCACGATGGACAGGGCGCGGGCGAGTGGATTTCGCGAGCGACGGACGGGCGGGAAGACGAAGCGCATTGGTTAAAAATCCGTATGGCACAATGACATGCGTGGTACCCCTTTACCTTGGGGCAACCTATCCTCATAGACAAGTGCCATGACTCCTAACGCCGACACCCCCTCCCTCTGCCTCCTGGCGGACATTCCCGACGGCAATGCCATCGAAGTCGAAGCCCTCGTCAACCATGAGGTGGAGTCGCTTCTGGTCTACCGGCACGGCGACGAGGCGCACGCCTATTTCAACGTCTGTCCGCACGCCGGTCGTCGGCTTGACTATGCGCCTGGCCGCTTTCTGGTTCGCAACCGGACGATCATCTGCGCTGCGCATGGGGCCACTTTCACAGCCGACAGCGGTGACTGCACGGCCGGACCCTGCCGCGGCGACCGGCTCCGGGGCGTCCCTGTCACGGTGCTCGACGGCGAAGTGCGGCTAGCTTGAGATATGTCTCAAACTAGCGGTACATCAGGTTGATCGTCACCAGGGTCAGCGTCAGCACGATGATCGTCAGGGGCAGGCCGACGCGCAGGAAATCCTTCGCGCGATAGCCACCGGGACCGGCGACCATCATGAGTGCCGGGTGGCCCGAGGGGAGCAGGAACGTGTTCGATGAGGACACGGCCACGATCAGCGCGTAGGCCGACGGGTTGCCACCCGTACTCACGGCCACGCTGATCGCGATCGGCACCATCATCACGGTGGCACCCACGTTCGACATGACCTGCGAGAACATCAGGGTGAGCACCGCGATGGACAGCTGCAGCGTCCACTGCGGCGCGTGGCCAAGCACGGCCAGCACTTCCTGGGCGATCCACGAGGCGGTGCCGGTGGAATCCATCGACCAGCCGAGGGGAATAAGGCACGCGGTGACGAAGATCGTCTTCCAGTTGATGGCCTTGTAGGCCTCGTCCATGTTCAGGACGCCGGTCAGCAGCATGCCGACGGCGCCGGTCATCATTGCCACGGACAGGTCGAGATGGGTGAAGAGGGCCAGGCACTTGGCCAGCACGAAGAAGCCCACGGCCTGCCAGATCTTGCCCGGGCGCGCCTCTTCCTTGGGAATGTCAGTCACGACCACGAAGTCGCGATCTTCCTCGGCCAGCAGCAGATCGCGCCATTTGCTGTGCAGGACCAGGGTGTCGCCGGCGCGCAGGCTGACCGCGCGGACGTCTTCGCGGAAGACTTCGTCACCACGGTTCACGGCTAGAACGGAGATGCCGAAGCGCTTGCGCAGCCGTAGCTCGCCCACGGTCTGCTTGATGAAGCGCGAACTGGGTGGCACGACTGCCTCGGAAATGCCGGCTCGCGTGGTGTTGAACTGCTCGCCGAGCTGGCGCATGCGCATGGACACGCGGCACAACTGGTTGTTGGCGAAGGCATTGATGGCGTCGCGCGGGGCCAGCACGCCGAGCACCGTGCCCACCCATATCATCTGGTCGGACGGCGGCGCCACGCGGCTTTCGTTGCCGTTCTTGATCGCCAGGATCAGTGGGGCGCCGTGCAGTTGCTCCACTTCGCCGATGCTCATGCCGACCAGCGGGCTCTCCGCTGTGACCGTGAGTTCGGCGGTTTCACCGGCGATGCCATAGGTATCGGCGAAGTAGCTTTCCGTACGGCCGGGCGTGACCTTGAGTCGATCGTCTTCGCGTTCGGGCAACAGCTTCCGGGTGAACAGGTAGAAGAACAGCACACCGACGACCGCCAGCACGAGGCCCACCGGCGTCACGCTGAACAGGCCGAATTTGGGAATGGTGTGCGCACCGGGCGGCAGGTTGCTGTTCGCACTGGCGATCAGGTCGTTGAGGACGATCAGCGGCGAGTTGGCGATCAACGTGGTGTTAGTGGCGGTGAGGATGCAGAACGCCATGGGCAGCAGCAGGCGCGACATCGGCACGCCCGTGCGGGCGGACAGGCGGCTGGTCACGGGAATCATCAGCGCCGCCAGCGCCTGGCTGGGGATCACCGCACTGAAGAGGCTGGTCACGCTGTTGACCACCACGCCCAGCCGCGATTCGACGCCGCGGGCCATGCGCATGACGAAGGCGGCGGTGAGGTTGAGCACGCCGGCGCGGTCGAGGCCGGCACCCATGATCATGATCGCGATGATGGCGATGACGGCGTTACCGGCAAAGCCGTTGAACACCTGGTCGCCGGGGATCAGGCCGGTGAGGCCGATCGCGACCACGACAAGCAGGGCCACCATGTCGGCCCGGATCCACTCCAGAACGAGCATGAGCATGGTGAAGCCCACCAGGCCCAGCACGAGCATCATTTCGGGAGTGAGGGTAAGAGCCACTAGCCGGCTATCCGGTTCCGGTCGATTGGGACGTGCGGTGGCATGGTCTTGCCAGGCGGCGATTGATGCCGCAGGAGTATACGCGTTGGGGGTGGCTCCCGGCTGAAGCGGGCCGCATCGCAGCCCGCTTTTCTGTGATCAGCGACGTCCCTTCATCGGCTCAGGTTGCTCAGGGCGAGATCGAGGATCGAATCGCCCCGGCCGCTCATGACCGCTTTCAACGCATAGAGGCTGAAGCCCTTCACCTGCTCCCCGCTGATCTTCGGCGGCATCGACAGCTCCAGGCGGTTGCTGACCACGTCAAGCAGGGCCGGCCCTTCGTGCGAAAGCACCTCCGCGACCGCCGAGGACAGGTCACTGGCGCGGGTGACCCGACGGCCGTGGATGCCCATGGCATTGGCCATCGCCGCGAAATCGGGGTTCTTCAGTTCAACGCCTGTTTCGAGCAGTCCGGCCGCCTTCATCTCCAGCTCGACGAAGCCCAGCGTGCCGTTATTGAGCACGATGACCTTCACCGGCAGTCCTTGCTGGGCGAGCGTGATGAAGTCGCCCATCAGCATGGTGAAGCCACCATCCCCGGACAGCGAGATCACCTGGCGGCCCGGATGCGAGGCCTGGGCGCCGATCGCCTGTGGCATGGCGTTGGCCATCGAGCCGTGCACGAAGGAGCCGAGCAGTCGACGCTTGCCGTTCATGCGCAGGTAGCGCGCGGCCCAGACAGTGGGCGTCCCGACGTCCACGGTGAAGATCGCATCCTCTTCCGCCAGCTCGCTGACCAGTCGGGTGAGTTGCTGCGGATGGATCAGGTCGTGGCCCGGTTCGATCGCCGCCAGTTCGTCGAGGTCCTCGCGGGCCCGTGTGTAGTGAGAGAGGCAGCGATCCAGGTGGCCGCGCACGCGCTTGGGTTCGAGTCGCGGGAGCAGGGCACGGATCGTCTCGCCCACGTCGCCGACCACGCCGAGGTCGACCCGGCAGCGCCGGCCGATATTGCCCGGGCGCAGGTCCACTTGGGCAACCTTCGCCTCCTCCGGGTAGAACTGCCGGTAAGGAAAGTCGGTGCCCAGCATCAGCAGCGTGTCGCAGTCTTCCATGGCGTAATAGCCGGAGCTGAAGCCGATGAGGCCCGTCATGCCGACATCGAAGGGATTGTCGTATTCGACGTATTCCTTGCCGCCGAGCGCGTGCACGATGGGCGATTTCAGCGCATCGGCAAGCGCGATAAGGTCGTCGTGAGCACCGGCGGTGCCGCGGCCGCAGAGCAGGGTGACGCGCTTGCCGGCATTGAGCAGGGCGGCCAGCGCATCCAGTTCGCGCTCGGCCGGGATGACCTTGGGTTTCGGTGGTAGCAGGCCGGCGGCTGGCGTCACCGCTTTGACCAGTGCCTTGCGCATCGCCACATCGCCAGGAATGACGATCACGGCGACACCGCGCTGGCCCACTGCCGCGCGGATAGCCGAATCGAGGACGTGAGGCATCTGCGCGGGGTCGGACACCATTTCGCAGTAAACGCTGCATTCGCGGAACAGCTCGGTCGGATGCGTTTCCTGGAAATAGCCGCTGCCGATCTCGGCGCTGGGAATGTGCGCGGCGATGGCCAGGACGGGCGTGCGCGAACGATGGCAGTCGAACAGGCCGTTGATCAGGTGCAGGTTGCCGGGGCCGCAACTGCCCGCGCAAACGGCCAGTTCGCCGGTGAGCTGGGATTCGCCGCCGGCGGCGAACGCCGCGGCTTCTTCGTTGCGTACATGGACCCACTCGATGCGCTGGCGCTCGCGCAGGGAGTCGGTGATGGCGTTGAGGCTGTCGCCGACCAGACCGTAGATGCGGCGGACACCGGCTTCTTCGAGGGTCTCGGCGATCAGATCGGCCACGCTGGAGATGGACATCGGGGGGACTCCGTAAGCACGAAGCCCCTTTTATGCCGGGCGGACGGTCAAGGTGCCGTCGTCGTGCCCTGCCATTCGTACAGGTAATCCCAGACGCCATGGCCCAGCCGGGTGCCACGGCGCTCGAAGTGGGTTTCGATGCGCCATGCCGGACGATCGGCGCTCACGCCGGGCCCGGCGCGGTTATGCCAGCCCGGTGCGGCTTCCATGGTCTCGCGCATGTGTTCGGCATACGCCTCCCAGTCCGTCGCCAGATGCAGCAGGCCGCCCGGTGCCATACGCGAAGCGAGCAAGTCGATAAACGCGGGCTGGACCAGGCGGCGCTTGTTGTGGCGCTTCTTGTGCCAGGGGTCCGGAAACCAGATACGCACTTCGGACAGGCTGCCGGCGGGTATTTCGTGCTCGAGCACTTCGACGGCATCGTGCTTGTACAACCGCACGTTGGTGGCCTCGCGTGCCGCCAGCGCGTTCATCAGGCGACCGACGCCGGGGCTGTGGACTTCCACGCCGATGTAGTCGCGCGCGAGATCGTGCTCGCTGGCCCAGGCAAGCGCTTCACCGTTGCCGAAGCCGATCTCGAGTACTCGGGGCGCTTCGCGTTCGAAGACAACGTCGAGGTCACGTTCGCTGCCGTGATAATCCAGGCCGAAGCGGGACCAATGATCGTCGAAAGCGCGCTGCTGCGCCGAGGTCATCCGGCCTTCGCGTAGCACGAAGCTGCGGATGCGGCGGAGGTAGGGCGCGTCGCCCGTGCCGGTGTCGTCGTCGTTCGTCATCTCAGCCGACCAGTCCGTCGACGGGGCTCGACGCCGAGGCAAATCGCTTGCGCGGAATGCGGCCCGCGCGGAACGCGGCGCGACCGGCTTCCACGGCGAGTTTCATGGCATGCGCCATCAGCACCGGGTTCTTCGCCCCGGCGATGGCGGTGTTCATGAGCACGCCGTCGCAGCCGAGCTCCATGGCGATCGCGGCATCCGAGGCCGTGCCGACGCCGGCATCGACGATCACCGGCACCTTCGCGTTTTCGATGATCTCGAGGAGGTTGTAGCGGTTCTGGATGCCGAGGCCCGAACCGATCGGCGCGGCCAGCGGCATGATCGCGGCGCAGCCGATGGCTTCCAGGCGACGGGCGAGGATCGGATCGTCCGAGGTATAGACCATGACGTCGAAGCCGTCGGCGACGAGCTTCTCGGCGGCGACCAGGGTCTGCACCACGTCGGGATAGAGCGTGCGCTCGTCGCCGAGCACTTCGAGCTTGACCAGGTTATGGCCGTCCAGGAGTTCGCGGGCGAGGCGGCAGGTGCGCACGGCATCATCGGCGGTGTAGCAGCCGGCCGTATTCGGCAGCAGGGTGAAACGGTCCGGCGGCAGCGCGTCGAGCAGGTTCGGCTGGCTCGCGTCCTGGCCGATGTTCACCCGGCGAATGGCCAGGGTGACGATCTGCGCGCCGGCGGCGTCGGTCGCCCGACGGGTTTCGTCGAAGTCCTTGTACTTGCCCGTGCCCGTGAGCAGGCGCGAGTGGAACGTGCGTCCGGCGACGGTGAGCAGGTCGTCATCAGCGGGGGAGTAGTGATTCATGCGGAGTCTTCCGTCGGTGGGCGCGGCTCAGCCGCCGCCAATGGCATGGACGATCTCGACCCGGTCGCCATCGGCGAGCAGGTGGCTCGCGTGCGCGCTGCGCGGCACGATCTCGAGGTTTATCTCCACCGCCACGCGCTTGCCGCCGTAACCGGCGGCATCGAGCAGGGACGACACGGATGTGCCGGGCGCGCAGTCACGCGCATCGCCATTGAGGGTGATATGCATCCGCCGATTGTAACGGGCGGCCGTGGCCGCCGCGAACTGCGTGCCTCAGCGATCTGGCCTCAGCGGCCGCGCCCGTAGCCGTAGCCGTTACCGCCGCCATTGCCGCCGCGTAGCAGAACCCCGGTTCCCGGCTGGTTGCCCGTGCCCATGCCGGTACCCGGCTGCGAGCCGCGATTGGCGTTCGCACCGGTGTTGACGGGAATCGGCTGGGGGTACTGGTTCCAGCGGTTGTCGCCGTTGTGGTACGAGTCGCGATCCTGGCGGGGCGGCGGAGCCGCTACGACGCGGGGTGAGCCGTTGGGCGGATTGGGCTTCTGGCCGACGCTGACCGAGTTGCCTGGCGGCTGGTAGCCGTTGCCACCGTGGCCGCCGTGGTCGTTACCGTTGCCGGGGTAGCCGCCATTGCCCGGGTAGCCGCCGTGATCGTGGCCGTGACCACCGCCGTAGCCGTTGTTGCCGTTGCCAGGGTAGTTGCCGTTGTTCGGGTAATTGCCGTAGCCGCCCGAGTAGTAGCCGCCGTTGTAATTAGCTGTCTGGTCGCCATAGCCGCCATTGCCGTAGCTTCCGCCCTGGCTTTCGTAGCCACCCGTTGAGACCTGGCCATTGACGTAGAGGCGGGCCGGCTGGGGCAGGCTGCCGGTGCTCACGGTTTCCCTGCGCTCCGGCGTGGACGGGCCCGAGATGTAGCTGACGCCAGGCTTGGGCATGTCGGCGGTGGACACCGTACGGGACTGGGCCGAGGCCGCTCCGGCTGCGGCAAGCGCGACCCCGGCGACGACGGAAAGCGAGAGCATTCGATGCATGGCCCGGTCCTCGTAAGAATTCCCTGGCACGATTATGCGCTCGCCGCCGGGGCCGGGCGGGGTGGTTCCCTGGAGCGTTCAGCCGGGCGCTACCTTTCCCCTGATGGCGCCGACGTATTACCATCCTCTGCCGACGCGGGTGTAGCTCAATGGTAGAGCTGTAGCTTCCCAAGCTACTGACGAGGGTTCGATTCCCTTCACCCGCTCCAGGCAGTTCAATGCGATCCAAGCACTATTTTTGCTGTATCCGGCACAATTCCTTGATAAAATTGGGAAAAGGTTGGGGCCTGAATAGGCTGACGGAGATTCGCGGTGAAGTCGCCAACACTCGAAGACAAGATTGCCTACTACGCGAAAGTTCGTAAGGCGAACTACGCCGACAGTCTCCGGTTGGAGGGCTTTGACGTGGGCCCGAAGAAGCCGCACAAGAGCAACTCGTCTACTCGGGCGGGTAAAAAGTCACCGCGGTCGGGTGCGTGACCGGGGACAAATACGGGGTCGGAAATGACCTGTATTGCTATCCCGGAACCACGGTACTGAGGAATCTCTTGGATATCCGCGACGACGCGAAGCTCGCGGACGCCGAACGCGATCTCACTGCCGATGCCGCAGACAAGCTGGATTTCATTCCGCCGCCCTACGATCTGGATTCGCTGAAGGCCATTCACCGCCATCTTTTCGCGCGTGTCTATCCTTGGTCCGGTGAGCTGCGTTCGGTTGACATAAGTAAGGGAACGACACGGTTCTGCACCGCCGTCCGCATTCAACCCGAGGCCGAGAAATTCTTTGAATCCATGAGGCGCCTTCAGTGGCTCGAAGGCCTTGACCGCGACGAACTCGTGGCGAATATCGCTGAGTCATTCGGTGACTTGAACGTGATACATCCCTTTCGGGACGGCAACGGACGCGCGCAGCGCATTCTCTTTGAGAACGTGATCATTAATGCGGGCTTTGAGGTCAGCTGGCGTGACGTCGATCCGGATGACTGGGTCGATGCCAACGTAGCGGCATACCACGTGAACTACGAGCCACTACGAGAGATTTTCGCAAGGTGCATCGGTGGCACGATTTCCTTCAGCAACGATTGACAAGGTGCTCATCGAATTTGCGATATTCACGAGCGGGAAAAAAGAGCCTCCTTGCAGCACGTAGTGCCACTTATGGGCGGAAATCTTCCGCTTGCAACACGCTCGCAAACTAGTGCGACAGATTCGCATTTTCGCGCCGTTCTCCTGAGATATTTCTGCAGCTAGACTTCGCGAAATCACGGAGAGATACAGCGATGTTCACATCACGCCGGAACGCTTTTTCAGGTCGCGCCAACACGGCCTTGGTCTCATTTCTTTTGTGTCTCGGCGCGCCGACTCTAAAAGCACAAGATGCCCAGGAAGCCACGCCGCCACCAAGCAACGACCAACTCGCGAACGCGAAATGCATCTCCGGCATGGAGAAGTTTCTCCCCGGTGAATACTTCTACTGCCTGGCCACCCAGAGCTACGGCGAGAACAAGCACCGCTACGCGGACAAGTTCTTCAAGGAAGCGGCGAGCTGGGCAAGCAAGCCTGCCCAGTACGTCCTCGGCGTCATGGCCTTGAACGGCGATCAGCAACCGGTCAATCGGCCGCTCGCACTGGCGTGGTTCGCCCTGGCATCGGAGCGACACACGCCGCGGTTCCAGGCGCCGTACGATGAGCTGAAGGGTCAGCTCAGTCCGGCGGAGTTGGCCAAGGCGGACGACTACCTCGCCTCCATGAAGAAAACCTACGGCGATGCCGTCGCCGCGCCGCGTGCGGAAGAGCGCTACCGCGATGGCACGCGTCGCCTGGTCGGTGCCGCGGCATCGGGCACGTATTGCATGGAAGGCCTTCGCGATCCCAGCAAGCTCGCCGGCAGCGGCAGCATGGATGCCGACACGGTCAGCGCCATGACCTCGTCCTGCGTGCCCTCACAGGTGGTCGTGAAGTACGTCGACAGCAAGGCGGGGGAAGTGTTCGAGGACTGGAGCGGGCACGTCACCGTCGGCGCCATCGATACGACGCCACCCTCCGTCACCGAGCCCGGTCCCGCGGCGTTCGGCAGGCCATAGCGCCTGAGGGGCGCCGACGGCAATCGCAAAAGGTTGGGAAAAGGCTCGCAGGCGATCATTGTGTGTTCAACCGTCCCTCGAGCCCGCGCCCGCCATGCACCTCCTCCTGTTGGAAGACGACGCCGAACTGGGCGAAGCGATCAAGCACGCGCTTGAACAGCAGTCCTACGCGGTGACCTGGCTCTCCGATGGTCGGCATGCGGCAGCGGCGCTGGCCGACGGAGCGGTGGACCTGGTGTTGCTCGACCTGGGGCTGCCGGGCAAGGATGGCCTGGAGGTACTGCTGGAGGCCCGCCGTGCGGGAGTGAAGACCCCCATCCTGGTGATGACCGCTCGCGACGCACCCGAGGCCCGCATCAAGGGACTGGATCTCGGCGCCGACGATTACCTGGTCAAGCCCTTCCACCTCGGCGAGTTGGCCGCACGCATCCGTTCCCTGACGCGACGCGCCCAGGGCCTGGTCGACAACCGGGTGGAGGTGGGCGGGCTGGTGCTCGATCTGGCCACGACCGATGTCGTCTTTCGTGGCGAGCGCATTTCCCTCACCCGTCGCGAGTTCGCCGTGTTGCGCATCCTGATGGAGCGCGCCGGCCGTATCGTCAGGCGGGAATCCCTCGAAGACTCGGTCTACGGTTTCGATACCGTGGTGGATCGCAACGCGATCGAGGTGCAGGTGCACTGGTTGCGCCGCAAGCTGAGCGCCGAGGTGATCCACACGGTGCGTGGCATCGGCTACATGATGCCGAGGGAGCCCAAGTGACATCCGGTAGCCTGCGCACGCGCATCACCTGGCTGATCATCCTTGTCCAGGTCGTGGTGCTCATCCCTCTGGGGACGATCAGCTACCAGCGCGAGCTGAGCGAGATGAATCACCTGCTCGACGGCAGGCTCGCGCAGGCGGGTCGGACGCTGGGTACGCTCATCGCCTACGGTCAGGGCGACTACGCGACGCAGGATCCCGCTCGTACGCTGGAACTGGCCACCGAGGCACAACGGGGCACCGTGGTGGTCTCGGTTCACGCCAAGAACTACGAGCCGGAGGTCGGCTTCCAGGCCTATGACCCTCACGGCAAGCTGATCGCGGCTACCGCCAACCTCGCCGATCTTCCGCCGCCCGATCCGAACGAACGTGGCTTCAGCAACAGGGAGCACGACGGCGCGCGCTGGCGACTGTTCACGCTGACCAATCGCTTCAACCTCACGATTCGTATCGGCGAGCGCGCGGACAACCGCACCGACATTACCAACGGCCTGATGCTGGAGCATGGACTGCCCCTGGTGATCGGCTTGCCGCTGCTCGCCTTCCTGGCCGGGCTCGCCGTGAGGCGGGGGCTCAAGCCGGTGGACACGCTTACCCGCATCCTGGCGCGACGCGAGCCTGGCAGTCGCAAGCTCATTGCCGTCGAGGGATCGCCAGACGAGATCAAGCCACTGATCGTTACCCTGAATCAGCAGCTCGCCCGACTGGAGGACGCCCTCGAGCGCGAGCAGCGCTTCGCCGGCGATGTCGCCCACGAACTGCGCACGCCGCTCGCCGCGACCATGATCCACATGGAAAGCGCGCTCATCACCGACGATCCGGTGGAGATTCAATACACGGTACGTAACGCGCGCCGTAGTCTGGCGCGCCTCGCTCGCCGGATCGAACAGATCCTCGCCATCGCGCGCCTGGAAGCGGGTGCGGCCTCGCAGCACCGCGTTCCGCTGGATCTGGTCACCCTCGCTACCGAGGTGGTGGAAGAACTGGCCGCCGGGATCGCCGAGAAGGAGATCGAGCTCAGCCTGAATCACGACGACGCCGAGCTGGTCGTGTCCGGTCACGAGGTGGCCCTGACCGCGATGTTCCGCAACCTGGTCGAGAATGCGCTGCGGCACACACCCGAACGAAGCCACGTCGACATCACGCTCGGCCGCGATAAGGGTCGGGCCTTGATCACCGTTTCCGACGACGGGCCTGGTATTCCCGCCGAACGTCGCGAGGCGGCCTTTCAGCGCTTTCACCGCGGCTCGGAAGGCGAAGGGACAGGGTTCGGCCTCGGCCTGAGCATCGTCCAGCGTGCCGTCGAACTCCACGACGGCTGGATCACATTGCTCGAAGCGCCGTCCGGAAAAGGACTGG
>Ga0247742_10001613_pt1 | contig 15453 bp, 11 predicted proteins | sample UWRJL208509C2_FD_180944 | JGI IMG/M metagenome (GOLD analysis project Ga0247742, IMG submission 180944) | Plant litter microbial communities from Arlington Agricultural Research Station in Wisconsin, United States - UWRJ-L208-509C-2 | ecosystem: Environmental > Terrestrial > Plant litter >...
ACCAGCAACGACCCCGAGAACTTGTACCCGTCGGCCGACTCGATCGGGAACGCGATGTAGGTGAGGTTGTAGGCGTCTGCGAACCCCGCCTCCTCGATGTTCTGGAACAGTTGCCGGCAGTACCGGCACCCGGGATCGATGATCTCGATTGCGGTCGGCTGGGACGCGTCAAACGGGCGCAGGTAGGTCGCCGACGCGGGCAGGTACTCCTCGGCCTTCCAATCGCGCATTCGGGCGGGAACGGCAGCGATCGTCTCGCCGAGGCTCGCGAACTCGTTGCCGAACGCCCCGACCACATCGAGCGCCCCCAGCGACTCGAGGAATGTCGGGGTGAAGTCGCCGACCGCGCAGGATTCGGCGCCGAGCGTGCACGACTCGGAATTCTGCTTGTCGCACGTGCCGTACACCGCAAGGTTCAGCACCGTCTTCGCGCCGGTGTACAGGCTCCATACGGTCGTGAGCACGATCACCACCGCCAGGATCTCGATCAGCACGCTGGCGGGGCGTACCAGCTGCGGCTGGCGGGCGGCGAGAGGGGCGAGCATCCCGTCTTTCAGGTCCTGTTTGAAGCTGGTGTCGCACGCGCGGAACGTGACCTTGCGGAAAGTGCAGGATGCCGCCTTCCGCAGGTATTTGCGGTAGCGGGCGGAGAAGATCCCGACCACGGCGAGGATGATGAACGCGGCGATGCAGAGCACTAGTGCGGGCCTTTCATGAGTGCAGCCCTTTCACGAGCTGGCCGAGGCTGCCGACCGCGGCGTCGACGTCGTCGACCGTGTTGTGCAGCCCGAGCGAGAACCGCAGCAGCGGCGGTAGCCCGAGTTGCTGCTTCAGGCGGTAGTGCGCGCAGAAGTATCCGCTGCGGGCCATGACTCCCGACTTTGCGAGGAAGACCGCGAGGCGATGGGAGTCGATGCCCGGGGCGTGCAGGCTGACGACCGCGCTCGGCCCCGCATTCACCAGAACCAGCTGCGGGATGTCGGCGAGCCCGTCGTACAGGCGGGCGGAGAGGGCGGAGATGTGCTCGGCCGGCGGTCGCCCACCCGGTCGAACCCGGGTCAGCCAGGTCGTGGCGGCGCCGAGGGCGATGATCTCGCCCCAGGCCTGCAGCCCCGGTTCGAGCAACGAAGCGGGGTCGTGCTCGGCGAGGTCGAACGAATCCTCCCGCACGTCGGTGACCATCCCCCCGCCGACGAAGGTGACCTGCAGGCGGGCGAGCAGCTCGCGGCGCGCGATCACCACACCGAGGCTCGCCCCGTACATCTTGTGCGCCGAGAAGCAGATCGCGTCGGCCTCGGTACGCATCAGCAACTCGCGCCCGTGCGCCATCGCCTGCGCGGCATCGACGATGACGATGCCGCCACGGGCGTGGGTGTCCCTGACCACCTCGCGGATGTTCGCGAGCGCGCGACCGTCGATGTTCGACACCGCACCCAGCACCACGACCGCGCGTTCCAGGTGCATCGGCTCGTACTCGAGCGACCCGTCGGCGGCGCGTTCGAGCACCACGCGCTCGACCCCGAGCCGGCGCGCCGCGGTGATCGTCGGAAGGAAGACGGAGTTGTGTTCGACGGCGCTCGTCACCACCCGGTCGTAGCGCTCCAGCGGCAGCTGGGAGAGCAGTAGGTTCAGGCCGTACGTGGTGTTGAGGGTGAAGGACACCGCGTGGGTGCGGGGCGACAGCGCGAGAAGCCCGAGAAGCGCCGATCGGGTGGCCTCGACCGCGTCATCCACCCGCCGGCCCCAGGCGTACTTGACCCGCCCACCGCACGCGTTGAACTCGGTGTAGTACTCGGAGAGCGCGTCAAGTACCGGCCGGGGCCGCAGGCTCTGGCACGCGGCGTCGAAGTAGTGGTCGTCGGGGGCCAGATAGGAGAAGTCGTCGATCCGCGCGGTGCCGGGATGCACGGACTCGCGCCGTCTCTGCATGAGCTTCCGGTTCGTCGTGGGCGGGCTCGGGTGATGAGCCCGATGGTGCACAACGAATCTCTCACCCGGCGGGCGCCGGGGGCAGAGCCGAAAGTCCTAGTGCGCGGGCTCCATTGGTTCGAGCACGAACACCGGGATCTCGCGGTCGGTCTTCGTCTGGTAGTCCGCGTACGGCGGGTAGGCCGCGAGCGCGCGGCCCCACCAGGCAGCCTTCTCGTCGCCGGTGACCTCGCGGGCGATGTAGTCGCGCTTGTCGGGGCCGTCCTGCAGTTCGACGTGCGGCTGGGCCTTGATGTTGAAGTACCAGACGGGATGCTTCGGGGCCCCGCCCAACGACGCGACAACCGCATAGTCACCGTCGTGCTCGACACGCATCAGGGCCGTCTTGCGGAGCTTGCCCGACTTCGCGCCCACCGTGGTGAGCACGATCACGGGCATCCCGCGCAGGTCACCGCCCTCGGCTCCGCCGGTCGCCTCGTACAGTTCGGCTTGCTTGCGCGCCCAGTCGGACGTGCTCGGTTCGTATTCTCCAGTCAATGGCATGGTTTTATTCTGCGCCTCCAGGGCACGTTGCGGCGCATTGTGCCCGGCGTTCGCGGATGTCCCGGGCGGTGGTCGGAGCTAAGGACGAAGAAACTGTCGAATCCAGTAGACCTGTTCATCAACCGATCGACGGGAAATCTCGGCGTCGGGCACGACCTGATCGAAACCGTGGTAAGCCGCAGATATCAGGTGGACCTCGGTCTGCACTCCTGCCGCGAGCAGCGCCTCCGCGTATCGAAGCGCCTCGTCACGGAGGGGGTCGTATCCGGCGACGATGAGGCACGTGGTCGGAAGCCCGGCCAGATCGTCAAGCCGCCCTGGTGCGGCGTACTTGTCGTGTGGGGGATTTCCGGCTCCATATTGAATCCACATCGACACCGTGTTCCTGCTATCCCACACGGGCGTATCGGAGAACTTTGCCATTGAGTCAGTGGTCATACGATCGTCGAGCACGGGGTAGACCAGCATCTGGAGAGCGAGCTCAGGCCCGCCCCGATCCCGCGCCACCTGGGCTACTCCCGCAGCGAGCGCGCCACCGGCGCTTGTTCCGGAAACCGCAACTCGCCGCACGTCGATTCCGAGTTCGTCGGCACCGGCGATTGCCCACTGCAGCGCGCTAAAGCAATCCTCCAGTCCGGCGGGGAAGGGATGCTCTGGGGCAAGTCGGTAATCTACCGATACCACCACGCAGCCAGCGTCGGCGGCATAGCGAAGACAGCGCGAATGCTCAGACTCGAGATCGCCCATGACGAATGCACCGCCATGGAAGAACATCACCAGTGGAAGCATTCCCTCGCGGTTCTTCGGGGTGTAGATCCGCACCCGAAAGTCACTACTACTGCCGTTGACCACTCGGTCTTCGAACTCCACGCGGCCGGCGGTGAGAATTGCTGCCGAAGATCCCCCCTGACGAAGGCTCTCCATGTTCGCCCGCGCGCTCACCTGGTCCATGACGTCCACGCGTTCGAGGAGAACGCTCGCAGCAGCGAGCTCAGGATCCATCACCGTCGTCAGTCCATCTTCCTCGAGGGCCACAGGACAACGACCTGGCATGTCCCTGTGAGATCTTCCCAGCCGACCCGGCGGTGCGACATCAGCGAAATGGTGGAAGTTGCTCCGACGCTTGGCGATCTCAACCGGCTCGCGAGACCCGCAGCAGTTGGAGCGAGAGCGCCAGCGAAAACCTCTCGTTCGGGTTGGAGACGTCCCGCCCGAGCTTTCGCGCAACGTTCTCAAGGCGATTAGCCAAAGATGAGTGGTGAAGATTGAGTTCGGCCGCCGCTGTTCGGAGGCTCGTGTTCCTGCAGAATGCATCGAGAGCCAACAATTCGGCCCTGCCACTATCGGACTCCAACAGACTTGCCAGCTGTCTCACCGTGTCATCATGCATCGCCTCGCCTGGTGAAACAGTCGCTAGATACTTCAACGGCCCGAGCAGTGCGTAATCCGCGATAGCGGGACCCAAGTCAGCCGAGCACAAACGAAGTGCGAGACGGGCGGTGTCGAGCGACCGATATGCGTCCTCCACCGGCTCGCTCGCCCCAACTCCGAACAGTCCACCCCATCCGGCTAAAACGTCAGTCCGCCATTGCCCGGTGTCGTGGATCATGGCAACGCCAATGCCGCCGTCGAAGATGGGTGTTGTCGCCCTCAGACCCGCCGCGCGGGACCAGCTCGTCAAATTCGAGGCAAGGCCCTTCTCGGACACCCCGCTGGCAACGACGACGCGCACCTTCCAGGACGACCGAAATCCGAGCAGCTGGGCGTCGAGGCGGCGATCATCCACCGAGTTGCGACTGTCCAGCAGTCGAGACAGCGAGGTCTCCTCCGCATGTGCACCCTCTCCCGTGTCGCGTCCCAGCACAATCGCGGCGGAGAGAGCCATCCGCTCCAGGACCAGATCGGCAAGGGCATGGTTCGAGGTGTCCGGCAGAATCCAGGCGACCCCGCTGAATCCCCTCTCGACAGAGACAGACTTGCGCCGGGCGCCTGGAGGAGTTGCCGTGCCGTACGGCCTGCCGATTGAGTCGAAACTCCAGGATGACCCGCCGGACTGGCTTTCATAACCCGCGGGTGCCCCGATAAGCCGTGCGGTGGATCGAACCAGCGCGTCGAGCGCGCTTCGGTGCCCCACTAGCTCGTCGAAGAAGGCGACGACGCGGAGGGCGTTTTCGGCCTCCGAGCCCTCAGCCGAGATTCGTTTGAGCAGCCCTTCCACGGTGCGTCCCCTGTCTCAGCAGACCGCCGCTGCCAATCCGAGAACGACGTCGTTTGCTCTAATCGCGATACTAACCCTGCGGGGACGGTTGCTCAGCCGCCAACGGTTCGCCGGAGGTCAGGAGTCTCGCGAGTTCCTCCCCGCCCGACATCAGCTCCATGATCTCCCCTACCGTGCGATCTCCGCGGGAGAACTGCGCGACATTCGCACCGCGACGGAGGACGACGAAGTTATCTCCCGTCGCATGCGCGTGGTAGCCGTTATGAGTGATGAACAGAACCGCTACCCCGCTGTCTCGGACCTTCTCGATCAGCCGCAGCACAGTGGCGGACTCACGGAGCCCGAGGGCGGCGGTCGGCTCATCCAGCACCAGCACTCGAGCACCAAAATAGGTTGCCCTCCCGATCGCGAGCGCCTGTCGTTCTCCGCCTGAGAGAGTGCCCACGAGCTGGTTACCGTCAGTCACCCGGGCTATGCCGAGCTTGCGCATCTCCTCGAGCGCGATCCGGTTCGCCTTCGCGATGTCCATGAATTTGAACGGCCCGAAGCCCCTCATCGGCTCGGCACCGAGAACGAAGTTGCGGCCGACGCTCATCAGCGGGAGGGTCCCCACCTCCTGATAAACGGTCGAGATTCCGGCTGCTCGCGCCTCGCGTGGGTTCGTGAACTGGGTCTCCCTGCCGTCGACGAGCATCGTGCCGTCTGTCGGCGTTTCGAGCCCGGTGAGCATTTTGATCACCGTGGACTTGCCCGCTCCGTTTTCACCAAGCAGGCAGGTGACCTCACCCGGCACCAGGCTGAAACTGAGGCCGACCACGGCATCAACACCGCTGTAGTGCTTCGAGACGTTGCGGAACTCGATGATGGGTTGTGTGCTCATGAACGGCCTACCGCCAGTCGTCGAAGTCGGGCGTTGAGGAATACCGCAACCAGAATCAGGATTCCGATGAACAGCTGGGTGAGGTTGGCATCCCACCCGAGGTAGAAAACTCCGAGGGAGACGATGCCGTAGGTCAGGGCACCGAAAACGGCGCCGATCGCCGATCCGAACCCGCCGGTGAGCAGCACCCCGCCGATGACCGCGGCGGCGATGCCGGTGAAGACGTACTGGCTTCCCAACGAGATGCTGCCGTTGGAGAAGGTCAGGGTCTGGATGACGCCGACGAGCACGGCTCCCAATGATGACCCGATGAAGAGCAGTATTTTCACCCGTGCCGTCGGAACACCCATCATCCTCGCTGTGGACTCGTTGCCGCCGGTGGCGTAGATCCAGTTGCCGAAGCGCGTCTTCTGCAGCATCACCGTGGCGATCACAAGCAGTACGCCACAGAAGACGATCGACGTTCCGAACCCGTTCCACTCCCCAGCGAAGATGTCTTTCGCTGCACCCGTGGGCGCCGCCGAGATGCTTGCGGCGCCAGTGATGCTGCTCGAGACGAAGATCGCGAGTCCCGCCAGAATGAGCATCATCGCCAAAGTCACGATGAACGACGGCAGCTTGGTCCGCACGACGATGACCCCATTCACGAGACCGACAAGAACGCCGATAACCGCCGCGATCCCGATACCGAGCCATGGTGACATGTCGAAGTACCCGGTCACGATCGCCACCGTGATGGACGTTGCGCCAACCACGGTGCCGACGGAGAGATCAAACTCGCCGGCAATCATGAGGACGCCAAGGGGGATCGCGATGATTCCAAGCTCGGCCGCATTCGAAAGCCAGCTCGCTGTCGCGTCGAGGGTGGTGAAACCACCCTCCTGACCGACGATGGCGAAGAAAACATAGATGACCACTACGGTGATCGCACCGCCGGCTTCAGGTCGCCCCAGAAGCGACCGGATCCTGCTGTTCAGCCGAGTCGGGGCGGGTGTTGCGCGGGGCGCGACTGCTGGGGGCTTATCGGCCATCAGGTCGGCGTTTGTCATCAGAGCTTCCTTCGTCATCGTCGATCGGGGAATGTCGTGCTGCTAGCTCGAGCCGAGCACGCCGGGGTAGTCAGCCGCGATCTTCAGGATGCTCTCAATGTTGGTCTTATCGATAAAGAGCGGGCCCGTGTTCACCTGACCGATGGGAGCTAGTCCGAACTTGACGTACTGAACAGCAAAGAGCACGCCGAGGTAACCGTCGAGGTAGGGCTGCTCGCTTACTACGAAGTCGAGCTTGCCCGACTTGACGTCGTCCAGACCCACGGCTGACAGAGCGAGGGTGGCGATGTGGATATCGCGGTCGGGGGCTGCCGACTCAGCCGCGGAGATCGCGTACGTGCCGACCGCAGCATTCAACGCGAAGACTCCATCGATGTTCGGATGAGTCTTCAGGTATGCACCGATATCTGCGGTGACCTTGGTGGGGTCGGTGGAATCAGCGGTTGGGATGTTGAGCACTTCAGATGTCCCGCCCTCGCTCTGCACACCTTCAGCAACGCCGTCGCACAACTGCGCGAGATACGGGTTGCCAGGCACGTTGATCACGCACAGCACCGCCTTCGCGCCGTTGGCCGCCAGCTTGGCGCCCGCCTGCGTTCCCGACGCAACGCCGTCCTGTCCGATGAATCCGAACGCGCCGGTGGACTCCCAACTCGACTGACCCGACTGGCTCACATAGACCGGAATGCCCTGGTCGACCGCCTTCTCAATCAAAGGATCAACGGCGCTCGGGACGAACGACCCCACCACGATCGCGTCGGGCTTGGAGGCGATGGCCGTCTCCATTGTCGTGACCGAAGTGCGTTCGATGTCGGCTTCGTCGATCGGGATCCACGTCACTTTCACTCCGAGATCCTCAGATGCCTGCATGGCCCCGTTGTACATCGGAGGGAAGAACGAGTCGCTCAAGGGACCTGATACATAAGCGATTTCGATACCGGAGTAGTAGGACTCCTTCTTGGTGCTGGCCGCTCCGCCGCTGGTGCAGCCAGCGAGTGCCAGAGTGATTGCGAGACCTGCTGCTGACGCGATGTACGCCCCAGTGAGACCACGTCGTCGTGATGTGTCGAGCATCGGGTATTGCCTTTCCTTTGCGAGCGGTGTCGACAGCCGACACCGCGGAATGAGCGAGCGGAATGTCATTCCCCAGTGCGTTCGACCCGTCGATGAACCCCGACAGCTATGTCTGAGCGCACCGAAGGATCGGCTGAGGAGCGCCCCGGCGTGTCCCTGACGACCACTTGACCATCGACGAGACTGAGGTGCGATGCCGGTAGCAGAGTGAGCAACATTGATCCTTTGCGTGTCCATTCGACGCAGGGGGCTTAGCCACGATTATGTTCGCGCGGCCAGCGTGGGGGCACCGGCCCACTGTCGGAACTGTAGCCGCCAATTGGCGGCCTGGCCCTCACCGTGGCGGTCATCCGCACCCGGCCGAGACATCGACCAGAGCTCATCACTCGTTAGTGGGTTCAGCAGTGCTCGAACACGTACCCCGGTGCGCCCGCGGGCACGAGGTCCCGATCCCGCAGGACGGTCGACGCCGGGGTGAGCGGGTCGGCACAGACGTCGACGAATGGCCGACGGAGGTCGTCGGTGTACTCGATGTCGATCACCGCGGACCCATAGACAGCAGTGAACGAGTCGCACTCGGTGAACTGATCACACTCCTCCACCACGGCGAAGTCGAAGCCGATCTCGTCGCGCCCGCGCGGGCCGAGCTCGCCGGTGTTCTTCTGGCCAGCGGCGAGACCTTCGTGGTGCGCGCGGTCGACCAGCAGGGTGGCGAACGAGACGGCATCGTCCAGGCTCAGCATGTCGTCTGACCGGGTGTAAGAGTCGAGATTGTCGAACTCGACCGCGTCGAAGCCCGCGGCAGCGCAGCCGTCGATTGCGGCGAACTGGCGATCGGCCGCGGCGTTCCGCTTGTCGTCGGTGGAGATATCGATGATGTTCTCGTCGGGCCAGTTCGCGTCGACTAGGGGATCACCGGCCGCGTCGTGCAGCACCAGCTGCTCCGGCCAGTCGACGCCGGGCTGGGTCTGGAAGCCGTTCACGTAACAGATGGAGTACAGGCCCGCGGCTGGCTTCGAGGTGCTGTCGCGGGTCACGACGGTGACGCCCTCGGGCGGGGCGTACGCGCCCCCCAGCTGGTAGTCGACAACCGCAGCGGCCGGGAACGCCCGCTGCTCTCCACGCCCGGCATCAAGCGCGGCTCCCGCCGTCAGCAGCAACGCGGTCGGCACCGCGAGCAGGGCGAGCGCCAGCGCAACGACCGCGGCTTGGGCGATGCGCGGCAGTGGCGGCGAGCCGAGCCGGGTGATGCGTGCGGTGAGGTCGCCGATGGATGCCCCGGCCGGCCATTCCGCATCGTCGGGTGACGGGCCACCCGCACCCACGAGCATGATCGCCCGCGCCAGCACCGAGTCATCGGCCACCCGGCGCGCCCGGTCGTCGGCGAGCATCTCGATCAGCAGGCCCACCTCGCGCTGGGCGCGGAAGGCGATCGGGAACCAGGGCAGCGACGCGTACCAGGCGCGGAACAGCACGAGCACGACGTCGTGCCGTTGGGTGGCATGCGCGCGTTCGTGCTCGATCACAGCCGCCAGCTCGTCGGAGGACAGCAGGTCGACCAATCCCGCCGACACCACCGTGACCGAGCTCATCGCCCCCGGAAGGCAGTAGGCGACCGGAGCGGGGCTGTCGAGAATCCGGGCGCCGGCGGGCTCCGCCATCGGCGCACTGAGCAGAAGCACGAGCTGGGCATGGCGGCGACGCTGCCGCTCGGCCCGCACGACGGTCAGCCCGAGGTTCAGCAGCAGGTGCACCGTCAGCAGCGCCGCCGCGGCGAGGGCCAGGGCGTGCGGCAGGTCGAGTGGTGACCCCGCCGCGAGGGCGATGAGCCCCACCACGAGGTCGTCGCCGACGGCGAAAGTCAGCAGTGCCCCGATCATCGAGAGACCCCCGGCGATCGCGATCGCCTGCCAGAGCACCAGGGCCACCGCAGGCGAGCGGCTGGGCCAGGTCGCGCGCGCCAGCAGCACCGGCACCGGCCAGGCAAGGGCGACGGCGAGAATCGCGAGCGCGATCGGGGCGATCATCTACCGACCGGCGAGCATCCTGCGCAGCGTCTCGGCCTCTTCGGCGCTGACCTGCCCGACGAACCGCTCGAGCACGGCCGTGCGATCGGAGGCTCCGCCGAGCACCTCGTGCATGAGGTCGGCCATGTGCTCTTCGCGGCTGGCGGCGGCGCTGTACCGGTGGGGCCGAGCATCGCGGGAGCGGGCGACGAAGCCCTTCTTCTCCAGACGCGACAGCACCGTGAGGATGGTGGTCGGCGCGAGCTTGCGGTCGGCGAGCGCGTCTTGCAGGTCGTAGGCGGACAGCGATTCGTCGGTCGCCCAGAGGATGTCCATGATCGACCGTTCGAGTTCGCCGAGGGTTGCCATGGCCACAATTCTACCCCGCGTAGAACACACTTCTACGGTATCGTAGAAATAGTTCTACGCACCGTAGAAATGTGCAAGGGACCTAGGGCCCTACTCCTGCCGGAGACCTGCCGGGAGGGTGGTCCGAGCATGTACGCCCCGGAGAGAGGTTTGGCCCGATGGACCCGCTAGAGATCGCCCGCTGGCAATTCGGTATCACCACGGTCTATCACTTCGTGATGGTGCCGCTGACGCTGGGTCTCGGGCCGCTGGTCGCGCTCATGCAGACGCAATGGGTTCGCACCGGTGACGAGCGTTACCTGCGCATGACCAAGTTCTGGGGCAAGCTCTACCTGATCAACTTCATCGTCGGCGTCGCGACCGGCCTCGTGCAGGAATTCCAGTTCGGGATGGCGTGGAGCGAGTACGCCCGGTTCGTGGGCGACGTTTTCGGCGCACCCCTCGCGATGGAGGGCCTGCTCGCCTTCTTCTTCGAGTCGACCTTCCTGGGGCTGTGGATCTTCGGCTGGAGCCGGCTGCCCAAGAAGGTGCACTTGGCAACGTTGTGGATCGCCGTGGCGGGCAGCATCGTCAGCGCGTTCTTCATCATCGTGGCCAACTCGTGGATGCAGCACCCGGTCGGCGTCGAACTGGTCGACGGTCGCCCCGTGATGACCGACATCTGGGCTGTACTGACCAACAACACCGCGCTCACCGCGTACTCCCACACCATCTTCGGCGCCCTCGCGGTCGGCGCCGGCTTCCTGGTCGGCATCTCCTGGTACCAGCTTTGGCAGCGTCGCCGCGATGGCATCGACACGGTGGATCCTCGGGGTCGGGTCGTCGTCGGCGAGAGCCAGCTGGTGAAGGGCAAGGGCATCCGCAGCCGCGACAAGGCCGACCACTCGGTCTGGATCCGCAGCCTGCGCATCGGCGCGGTGGTGGCGATCCTCGGGTTCGGCGGCGTCGCCCTCACCGGCGACCTGCAGGCCAAGCTCATGTTCGAGCAGCAGCCGCTCAAGATGGCCGCCGCTGAGGCGGCGTGCCAGGACGGCACGAGCTTCTCGGTTCTCTCGATCGGCAACCTCGGCTCGCAGAACTGCGACGACGTCGTGGGGATCATCGAGATCCCCGGCATCCTCTCCTTCCTCGCGCACGGCGACTTCGACACCGAGATCCAGGGCGTGAACACCCTGATCCCGCAGTACCAGGAGCAGTACGGCACGAACCTCCCCGACGACCCGATCTACGGCGAGCGGGCCGGACAGGAGATCAACTACCTGCCGATCATGGAGGTCACCTACTGGGGCTTCCGGTTGATGATCGGGTTCGGAATCCTCGCCGCCGGCTTCGCAGTGCTCACCGTCTGGCTCACCCGCAAGGGCACCGTGCCGAAGTCGAAGCTGATGATGTGGACGGCACTCGCGAGCCTCGCGGCCCCGTTCGCGGCCAACATCTCCGGCTGGGTGTTCACCGAGATGGGGCGGCAGCCGTTCGTGGTCGCCCCCAACCCGACGCCCGGCGGAGTGGACGGCGTCTTCATGTTCACCGCGGCCGCCGTCTCGCCGGGGGTCACCGGCGAGGAGATCATCTTCTCGCTCGTCTCCTTCGCCCTGGTGTACGGCGCGATCCTCGTGGTCGAGATCAAGTTGCTGGTGACCTATGTGCGCGGCGGTGTTGCCTCCGCGATGCCCGAGTTGGAGCATCCGGAACCGCACGACGACAACCCAGATGACCCGAACGACCCCGACAAGCGCGACGTGCTCGCCTTCGCGTACTAGCCCTCACCGACCTGGAGCCCGTCATGGAAATCCTCCCCACCGTCTGGTTCGTCGCGATCGCGGCGCTGTGGATCGGCTACCTGCTGCTCGAGGGGTTCGACCTCGGGGTCGGGATGCTGCTGCTCACCAGCACTCGCGACGACAAGCAGCGCCGGCTCATGCTCAACACCATCGGCCCCGTCTGGGACGGCAACGAGGTGTGGCTGATCACGGCGGGAGCCGCGACGTTCGCCGCGTTCCCGCTCTGGTACGCCTCGCTGTTCTCCACCCTGTACATCCCGCTCACCCTGGTTCTGCTGGGGCTGATCTTCCGCGCGGTGGCGATCGAGTACCGCGGCAAGGGCTCGACCGACGCCTGGCGCACGCGCTGGGATCGTGCCCTCGGCATCGGCTCGTTCGTGTCGGCATTCGGTATCGGCGCGGCGCTCACGCTCACCACCACCGGCCTGCCGCTGAATGAGAACGGCGACCGCGTGGGCGGGCCGTTCGTGTGGTTGACCCCGTACGCGATCCTCGGCGGTCTCGCGGTCGTCGGCTTCTGCTTGGTGCACGCGTCGACGTTCCTCGGCCTGAAGACACTGGGGCCCGTCCGCGAGCGCGCCCAGCGCTTCGTCGTGCGCTGGTCACCGGTGGCGCTGCTGCCGATTGTCGCCTGGGTGCTCGTCGTGCAGGTGCAGAGCGGTAACCTCCTTACCTGGTTGCTGGTGGTGCTCGCCGTTGTCGCCGTCGTCTTCGGCTGGATCTCCGCTCGAGCGGGCCGGGAGGGCCGGGGCTTCCTCGGCTTCGCGGTGTTCCTGGTGCTCGGGGCATCCTCCATCTTCGCCGCGGTGTATCCGGTGGTGCTGCCGTCGACGATCGACCACGCCTTCGACCTCACCATCTCCAACGCCGCAAGCGGCGACTACACTCTCGGCGTGATGACCGTCGTCACCGCGATCGGCCTCCCGCTCGTGCTCGTCTACCAGGGGTGGACGTACTGGGTATTCCGCCAGCGGCTGAGCGAGCGGCACTTGCCCGAAGCGCACGCGGTGGTGTCCGCCGCCGCCCCACGGTGAACCGGCTCGCGGCACCCGCCAGTTCCGCCGCGCTCTTCGGCCTCGGGCTTCTCGCCGCACTGAAGGGCCTGGCCCTCGTGGTGATGGCCGAGGCGGTCGCGCGCGGCATCGTGAGTGTGCTGGACGGGACGGATGACTGGCGCTCCGCCATCGCGGCCGGCTGTGCCGCGGGTCTTCTCCGCGCGGGTGTCACCTGGGCCACCCAGTCGTTCGCCACCGCCGCGGCGCTGCGAGCCAAGCAGGGGCTGCGTCGGCAACTGGCCGAGCGGCTGCTCGCCGGCGGCTCCCCGGGCGTCGGCTCGACCACTGCCGTCGCTACCGTCGGGCTCGACGAACTGGACTCCTACTACCGCACCGTGCTGCCGGCGCTGATGACGGCGGCCACCGTTCCGCTGATCGTCGGCGCCCGCACCCTGTTCGCCGACTGGGTCAGCGCCGTGATCATCGTCGTGACGCTACCGCTGGTGCCGGTGTTCATGGCGCTGGTCGGAATGCACACCCGCGACCAGGCCGACGCGGCCTCGGCCACCCTGCAACAGCTCTCCGACCACCTGGTGGAACTCGCCCGCGGCCTGCCGGTTCTGGTCGGCCTCGGCCGGGTGCACGACCAGGCCGAAGCCCTGCACGCCGTGTCGACGCGACACCGCACGACGACGATGGCGACGCTGCGCAGCGCCTTCCTCTCCTCGCTCGTGCTGGAGCTGATCGCCACCATCTCGGTCGCTGTCGTCGCGGTCTTCGTCGGGGTGCGGCTCGTGCACGGCGACCTCACCCTGCTGGTGGGGCTCGTGGCGCTCATCCTCGCGCCCGAGTGCTTCGCGCCGTTCCGCGACCTGGGCGCCGCGTTCCATGCCTCGCAGGACGGGCTGGCTGCGCTCCGGCGCTCCCGCGAGCTGATCGCCGAGCCGATCGATCGCGCCACCGTGCTCCCCGGGGCTGCGGTGCGAGCCGAGGGGCTCAGCGTGCTGTACCCCGGGCGCTCCGTCCCCGCGATCGAGGGCATCGACATCCTGATCGAGAAGAACTCGACGACCGCACTCGACGGCGCGAGCGGCGCCGGCAAGTCGACGGTGCTGGGCGTGCTGGCGGGCGTCGTGATCCCGACGGCCGGCACCCTCTCCGGCTGGGACCCGGCGCGTGTCGCGTGGGTGCCGCAGCACCCGCACACCGTCGGCGACACCGTGCGCGACGAGCTCGCACTGTATGCGGGCCCGCACGGCGATGTCGACGGGATGCTCGTGCGCCTGCGACTCACCGGGGTGGCCGAGGCCGACTCCTCCCGGCTGAGCCCGGGCGAACTGCGTCGCGTCGCCGTCGCGCGCGGGCTGCTGCGGGTGGAGGCGGGCGCCGAACTGCTGCTCCTGGACGAGCCCACCGCCCACCTCGACACCGACAACGCCCGGCGAGTGGAGCGCGAGATCGCCGCGCTTGCGGGCCGGCTGACGATCGTGATCGCGTCCCACGAAGCGGGGATGACCGGGCTCGCGGAGCACCGCATCCTGATCGGACAGCAGGGTGGAGCGCGGCCCGCGTCGGCGGACTCTGGAGCTCTCGACGAGAGCACTTCGAGTGCCCCAGCGATCGTTGCGGCCGCAGCGACCGCGGGCTCCCCCGCGACCGGGTGGGGCGCGGCGCGCGAGCTGCTCGCCTTCCTCCGCCCCGCCGGGTGGCGCACGGTCGCGGCCATCCTGCTGGGCACCGGGGCGAGCCTGTTCGCGGTCGCCCTCACCGCCCTCTCCGGCTGGCTGATCGTGCGGGCCAGCGAGCAGCCGCCCATCATGTACCTGCTGGTGGCGATCGTGGGCGTGCGGTTCTTCGGGATCGGCCGCTCGGCGTTGCGTTACGCCGAGCGGCTGCTCACCCACGACGCCGTGCTCGGCTCGGTCACCGAACTGCGAGCCCGATTGTGGGCCGGTCTCGCCGCCGGGGGCGTCGGCTCGCGGTCCCTGGCCACCGGCGCGGTGGCGCTGGATTACCTGGTCGCGGCGGCGGACCGCGTGCGTGACCTGGTGCCCCGCGTCATCCTGCCGATCGCCGTCGCCGTGCTGAGCGCCATCGCCGCTGTGATCGCGGTCGCCGCCCTGCACGCACCCGCTGTTCCGCTGCTGCTCGCCGGGCTCGCGGTGAGCCTGCTGCTCGCGCCCGCCGTCGCGCTGCTCGCCGACCGGTCGGCGGCGCGCGGCGTGGCCGTGATCCGCTCGGTGGTGCTGCGGCGGTTCGCGGGGATGACCGCCGCCTCCCCCGAACTCCGTGCCAACGGCGTGGCTCCCCGAGCGCTGGCCCAGCTCGCCGATCTCGACTCCGCGGCGAGTGGCAGGGCGCTGCGCACAGCGCGGGCCCTCGGGCTCGGCAACGGCATCGTGGTGCTGGCCGGCTCCGTGCTGTCGGTGCTGATGCTCGGGTACGGCCGCGGGCCCGATGGGAGCGCCCTCGATGGCGGCGTGCTCGCCGTTCTCGTGCTGCTTCCGCTGGCCCTCATCGACCCGCTGCTCGGAGCGATCGACGGCGTGCAGCAGTGGCCGGCCCTCGCCGCCGCCCTGGCTCGGGTTCGCGAGGTGACCGAGATCGGA